>ERZ838839.803-NODE-803-length-36262-cov-10.852377_pt1 | contig 36262 bp, 34 predicted proteins | sample MGYA00519909_ERZ838839 | MGnify/ENA primary metagenome ERZ838839 (study PRJEB31850, sample SAMEA3708843) | human gut metagenome | biome: human gut; feature: human-associated habitat; material: faeces | place: China | collected 2014 ... | reverse complement strand
GATTTCGTAACTCTCTCTAATATTCTTCTCCAAATTCCATTTTAGCTGATATTAGGGAACGAAAAAATAAATTATAGTTTAGTTTAGCAAAAAAAAGACTGTACAAATAATTTGTACAGTCTTAATATCAATTTAATTAGAAGAATTTAGCATATGCAGCATCGATCATTTTTGCACAAGCTTCTACTTTTGGCATATCTTCTGCTACTAATTCTGGTAATGGATTTCTTACGCTTCCACAATCTATTCCTTCTCTCATTTTTAAGATTGCTTTCATTACTGCGTATAAGTTTCCTTTACATCCACACATTGCATAGATTATTCTACAAGCTTCATATTGGATCTCTCTTGCTTTTGCAATTTCTCCTGCTTTGAATAATCTTTCTATTTCTAAGTATAATTCTGGCATTACTCCGTATGTTCCACCGATTCCTCCATCAGCTCCCATAGCTAGTCCTGATAGTAATTGTTCGTCTGGACCATTGAATACTACTCTTTCTGCTCCTAATTCATCTTTAAACATTTGGATATCTTGTACTGGCATTGATGAGTTTTTAACTCCTATTACTCTAGGGTTTTTCATCATTTCTTTTAATAATGACATTGTTAATGATACTCCTGCTAATTGAGGAATATTGTAGATTATAAAGTCAGTATTAGGTGCTGCTGCTGACATATCATTCCAGTATTTTGCGATTCCGTGTTCAGGTAGTTTAAAGTAGATTGGTGGGATTGCTGCAATTGCATCTACACCTAATGATTCTGCATGAGCTGCTAACTCTTGGCTATCTCTTGTGTTGTTACAAGCGATGTGAGCTATTACAGTCATTTTTCCTTTTGCTATTTTCATTACGTTTTCTAGAACTAATTTACGTTCTGCTACGCTTTGGTATATACATTCTCCAGATGATCCTCCAACGTATACTCCTTTTACTCCTTTATCTAATAAGTGTTGAGTTAATTTTTGTACTCCTTCAACGCTTATATTTCCTTCATTGTCATAGCAAGCATAAAATGCTGGTATTATTCCTTGATATTTTTCCACATTTCTCATTTTTAAACCTCTCCTTCTCTTCTTAAATACATCTATATATTTTGTATCTTAGCCTCTAAAAATAGAATAACAAAAATAAAAGAAAATGTCAATATTCTTTTAAAAAAAAAGAAACTTTTATTTTTTCTGTTTTTTTCTATCAATACAAACCCTATATTTAAGCCATTTCTTACTATATACATTATTTATAAATAAATTTTTTCATTGCAAACATTCAAAGCTTTTGTTATATTATTAGGTGATTCTAACGTTTTTATTCAAAAAAATAATACATTAAGTGTGAGGTGATTAAAATAAAGAAGAATGTGCTTTTTAATATAACAAATGAGTACCCTACTTTTAGTAAATCTCTTAAAAAAATAGCTGATTATATTCTTTCAAATACTGCTCAACCACAATATCTTTCTATACATCAATTAGCTGAGATTTGTGATGTCAGTGAATCATCTGTTTTTCGTCTTTGTCAAATATTAGGTTTCAATGGTTACAAGGAATTTAAATATGCTCTTGCTGAAGCTAATAGTGCTACTCTTACTGATGGTGGAATAGATGCTTATGCTGAAATACTTCCTGAAGATTCTTTTGGAGAGATGGCAAAAAAACTATTTGCTTATAATGTAGCTTCAATCAACCAAACTTTACAACTTATAGATAAAGAAGCTTATTGCCAAGCTGCAAAACATCTAAAAGCTGCAAAACATGTTTATTGTTTTGGGCAAGGAGCAAGTGGAATTATGGCTCAAGAGTTATGGGGACGTTTTATAACTGTTTCTAGTAACTTTTCATATATCACTGATCCTCATTTACAAACTATTGTAACTGCCAATTGTGATAAAGATGATGTTATAGTTCTTTTCTCATATTCTGGGGCAACTCAAGATGGACCTAGACTTCTATCTGAAGCTAAAATAAGAGGAGCTAAAACTATTTTAATTACACATTATAGAAAAAGTTTTGCCAGTGAATTTGCTGATATAATTTTACTTTGTGGTTCTAGAGAGACACCTAAACAAACTGGAAGTATTGCTGCTAAAATGGCTCAACTTTTTGTTATAGATCTTCTATTTAATGAGTTTTATAGACTTAATCCTATTGAAGCTGAAGAAGCAATAAAAAGAACTTCTGTCGCTATGGAAACAAAATTATTACATGAAAATAGTAAAAAATAGATTTTATATTATTTTAACAAAATTTTAACTTTTATTTATATCTTAAATTCATCATATTAATATATAATCTTATTTTTTTACATATTTTTTACATAGAATTAACATTCTTATTACACACTAATGATAATATTTTTTTGATTATAAAGTTTAATTTATTTTTTAGGAGGAAAAATGTATTTAGACATTGCATTTAATGTTCTTGGAGGATTAGGAATATTTCTATTTGGAATGGACAGTATGTCTTCAGGAATGCAAAAATTAGCTGGACAAAGATTAAAAAAGATTCTAGCTTTATTAACTACTAATAGAGTTATTGCCATACTAATGGGAATGTTTGTTACTATGTTAGTTCAATCTTCTTCTGTTAGTACTGTTATGACTATTGGATTTGTTAATGCTTCTCTTTTGACTTTAAAACAAGCACTTGGGGTTATTTTTGGAGCTAATATTGGAACTACAATTACTGGTTGGATACTTGTTTTAAATATAGGAAAATATGGTTTGCCTATGGTTGGTGCTGGAGCTATCCTATATATGTTCTTAAAAGGTGAAAAAGCAAAAACTAGAGCTTTAACTTTTATGGGACTTGGTATGATATTCCTTGGACTTCAACTTATGAGTAACGGTTTAAAACCTGTTAGAAGTATGCCTGAATTTGTACGTCTTTTCAGTTTATTCTCAGCTGATACTTATTTTGGAGTTTTAAAGGTTGCATTTATTGGAGCTCTTATTACTGCTATTGTTCAATCTTCTTCAGCTACATTAGGTATTACTATAACTCTTGCTGTACAAGGATTAATTGACTATCCTACAGCTGTTGCTCTTGTTCTTGGAGAAAATGTTGGAACTACAATTACTGCTTTCTTAGCAACTTTAAATGCCAATGCCAATGCTAAAAGAGCTGCTTATGCTCACACTATTATCAATACAATAGGAGTTATTTGGGTAACAGCTATATTCCCATACTATCTTGATTTCCTTTCTAACTTTGGAAGTCCAGAAGCAAATATAACTATGGCTATTGCAACTGCACATACTATGTTTAATGTGTCAAACGTAATAATCTTTACTCCATTTATAGGTGTTCTTGCTGACTTCTTAACAAAACTTGTTAAGGATGATGAAAAAACAAGTGAAAGAATTACTCATATTGATGAATTAATGTTAAAAACTCCAAGTGTTGTAGTTGGACAAACTAAAACTGAAGTTTTAAATATGGGAAAAAATATTAGTGAAATGTTTAGTACTTTAAAAGAGATCTATCAAACTAATAAATCTATAACTGAAGATGAAGTTAAGAAAATGAGAAAGATTGAAGATGACCTTGATATATATCAAAAAGAGATTACTACTGCTAACTTTATTATCTTAAATAATAAAAATATAACAGATAATCTAAAACTTGATACTAAAAATAACTTAGAAGTTTGTGATGAATATGAAACAATTAGTGACTACTTAATGAGAATTATAAACTCACTAAAGAGACTTCAAGATAACAATATTCCTTTAACTGAAGAGGAGAAAAATACTCTTTCTACAATGAATAGAGATACTGAAGAGTTATTTAGAAATATCAACACTGCTTATGCTACTAAAAATAAAGAGATGATGTTAAGATCTATTGAAAAAGCTAATACTATTACAGAAAATTATAGAGTTGCTAAAGATAAACATCTTATTAATGCAGGTTGTCACGAAACACCTATTGCTCTACTTACTACAAGCTACATGGATACTTTAAACTACTATAGAAGAGTTAGAGACCATATCTATAACATCATTGAAGGATTTGAAATTTAATAATAATATAAAGTTGCCTAAAGTTTTAAATAAATTTTAGGCACTTTTTTTATTATATGGTATGATATAGATATATCAAATCTAGATTGGAGGAAAGATTATATGGATTTTTCATTAAAACTTAAACAAAATATGAAATTGATCTTAACTCAAGATATGAAACTCTCTATGAATGTATTGGAGATGTCCTCTTCTAATTTAAAAGAGCTTATTGAGAAAGAGGTTAATAAAAATCCTATGTTAGAAATAGTTTATTCTCCTCGTTCAAACAACCATTCATCTGATGAAGAAGCTCCTTCACCTCTTGATTTTGTATCAAAGGAGGAGTCACTTTTTGACTTCTTAGAGGAACAACTTTCCTACCTTAAACTATCTAAAAAATTTAGAGATATATGTTACTACATAATAAACAACCTAGATGATAGAGGGTATCTTTCTATCTCTAAAAACGAGATAAAAAAAACTTTTAAACTCTCTACAAGTGATTTAAAAGAGATTTTCAATATTATCTACTCTTTAGAACCACATGGAATTGGTGCTGAAAATTTAAAAGATTGTTTAAAAATTCAATTAACTATAAAAGATAAAAAAGATCCTATCCTCTTCTCCCTTATTGATAATTATTTAGAAGATTTAGGGGCTAAAAAATTTGATTTTATTGCTGAAAATCTTAATATTTCCATAGATAGAGTTAAAAGCTATCTAGCTTTAATTCAAACTCTTGATCCTATTCCTGCAAGGGGATATTTTATTGGAAATAAAACTAAATATATTATCCCTGAAGCAAAGATAAAAATTATTGATAAAGAATTAAAAGTTACCCTAAATGAAGAGGCATTTCCTAAAATAAAACTCTCCTCTTCTGATATTTCAGATAAAACTAATTATCAAAATGCTTTAAATTTGATAAAGGCTATTGAGAAAAGATATGCAACTTTAGAGAAAATTTTAAAGCTTTTAATAGTAAAACAATCGGAATTTTTCTTTTTTGGAAAGGAACACTTAAAAACTTTAACTTTAAAAGATATTGCTAGTGAGCTTAATCTCCATATCTCTACTATTTCTAGAGCTATAAAAGAGAAATTTATCGAAACTCCTCAAGGGGTAATTGAAATAAAATCTCTCTTTATTGTTAGTTCTGAATCTATTATAATAAAAAAATTTATTGAGGAGTTTATCCACAACGAAAATAAATATTCCCCTCTTTCAGATGAGAAGCTCTCTTACTTATTAAAAAATAAAGGTTTTTCTGTGGCAAGGAGAACAGTGGCTAAATATCGTGATGAACTGGGAATACTATCTACTAGAGAGAGAAAAATAAAAATTTACTAAAAAACACAGGTAAAAATTCCTGTGTTTTTTTTATAATATTTATGATGCCTCTTGGCTAATTTCACCATTTATAAAGTAAGCATTTCCCAATAATTTTCCATTTTCATAGAAAATACTCCAATCTCCTGCAAGTTTACCATCTTTAAAATTCCCAACAGCATTTATAATTCCATTTGAGTAGTATTTAACATATTTCCCATTTCTTACATGGTTTTTATACTCCTCTTTTGTCTTCAACTCTCCATTCTCATAATAATACTCCACCTTTCCATTTAAAAGAGTACTGCTATAATTTCTTATTGATTCTATATTTCCATTTTCATAATAAGTTATATACTTCCCATGAAGAAGGTTATTTTTAAATGATATACTCTCTTTTATTTTTCCATTTGGATAATAAATTATTTTTTTACCATTTAATTTTCCATTTTTAAAGAAAGCTCTCATTTTAATATTTCCATCTTCATAATATTTTACCCATTCACCATTGATCTTATTATCTTTAAACATCATATACTCTTCCAATTGTCCATTTGAATAAAATAGAAGAAAATCTCCATTTAACTGTCCATTTATAAACTCACTACTCTCTCTTAACTGTCCTTGAGGATAGTATTTAAGGGCTTTTCCCTCTTTTACTCCAGCTATATACTCCTCCTCCTCTTTTATCTCCTCATTTGCATATTTACAGATAAATTTCCCTGTATATGGTTCATTCTCTCCTATTTTATAAGCTATACCTCCATATACTACCCTATTAAAAAACGCCTCTTCTCTCATCATTATACTATCCTCCTTTTCTATAAAATAAAAAAATCCTCAAAACCTACGAACAGTAAATTTTGAGGATAATCTGCAAAGACTTATCTTAAAAATTCACACTCGTCCTCGCAAGTTGATCTTTCTATGATCATTGGCAGGTCTCCTGACTTAGAATCATTTTACTCACACACCTTCCCAAATATCTTCAGTGGCATTGTGTTTTCATCCTCTTTACAGTGGCGGGACCGTGTTAGAATTTCACTAACTTCCCTTTTAATTTAGTACTTATAATACTAAAACCAAATGATTTTTCTATTTTTTTATATTGATATTATATATCTTTATTATATAGTTGTCAATTGCTCTTTCTAAAAGAGTATTTACTTAATTAGCTAGATTTTATAAAAGATTATCTAATTTAAAGATTAGTTTTCAAAACTTCCAATAATCAAGGAGTTTGATAGAACGACTATGATTATTGAGACGCAGAAACAGAGTTTCTGTGATCCTTAATGTAGCACAGGACTTCGCCTGTGTCTCAAAAGTAATAGTCGTCTACACTCCTTTACTTTTGGAAATTACGGCTTTAGTTGATATTGGGATAAAATTTTTCTTTTAAATAATTATCTAACTATTTATTATCACTCATTATTGTTTTTCCTGCTATTCTTCCAAATACTGTAATATCTGCTATAGCATCACTTCCAAGACGGTTAGTTCCGTGAATATCTCCAGTAACCTCTCCAGCTCCATAAAGCCCTTTGATTACCTCTCCTTGAGTATTTATAACTCTAGCATTTTCATCAATTTTTAATCCTCCCATTGTATGGTGAACAGCTGGCACAGCTTTCATAATATAGAAAGGTCCTTTTGCTTCAAATGGAGTTAATTTTCCTCTTTTATTAAATTCTAAATCTTTTCCATCTTTAGCATATTGATTATATTTAGCTACTGTTTTTTCAAGTTCTGCTGCATCTATTCCGAAGAAATCTGCTGCTTCTTTTATAGTATTTGCTTTTACTAGAAGTTTATTATTAAATAGGTAATTCATTTCAGGTCCATGGTGATCTACAACTCCACTTGCTTTTGCTTGAGCTTCATCACAGAATTGATATGCTACACTTCCAGTTTGTTTTTTAATAGCCATTGAGATTACGTCTCTTCTTTCTAACTCTTCAACAAAACGTTTTCCCTCTTGGTTAACTAAAATACTTCCACCTGCAAGTCTAACATCTCCAAAGTATAATAGAGCTCCACTTATAGGGTCACAAGTAGGATAAGTTTGAATAAATTGCATATCTTCTAACTTAGCTCCTACCTTTTCAGCCATAAGGATTCCATCTCCTGTTATTCCAACAGTATTTGTAGAAAGAACTTTTTCATCTACATCTTTATTATATTTTACTCTCATTTCAAGATTTGATCCAAATCCTCCAGTAGCAAGAATTACTCCTTTACTAGCATTTATTGTGTATTCATTTTCTGGTCCAACAGCTTTTACTCCTACTACTCTTCCATCTTTTACTATTAACTCTTTTGCTGGAGTTTCATAGTAAACTTTTATTCCTAATTCATCAGCTTTTTTAAGAAGTTTTGATATCATCTCTACTCCAGTAGCATCTTTAGGTACTAAACTTCTTTCAACAGAGTGTCCTCCAAAGAAAAGTTGTCTATCTTCAAAAGTCATATTAATATAGTCTTTTAACCATACAGCACCATCTAGTGCATTATCAGCAAGAACTTTTATTAATTTAGGATCTCCTTCATTATCTCCACCTTTTAAAATATCCTTATAGAAAGTTTCCTTGCTATCTTTTATACCTTTTTTCTCTTGAATCCAGTTATTAGGTGCAGCATACTCTCCTCCTGAAATTAGAGTATTCCCTCCTGCAAATGCCATTTTTTCAAGTACAATTACATCTTTAGCACCATTATTTTTAGCTTCAATAGCAGCTACTAAACCTGCTCCTCCAGCTCCTACTACAACTACATCTTCATTTAATTCCTTTTTAACAAGTTGTTTTGCTTCTATTTTAGGTTTCTTATTTAATTCTTTTAGATCTGCTCCAGATGATTTTAAAGCATTTCTCACTGCCATTGCAACTGCTCTACTTGTACCAGTAGCCCCTGCTGCTCCATCTACTCTCAATGATTGGTATTCTACTACTTGTTCAGATACCTTTCTTGCTGCTGCATCTGAAAGAATTGGAGTATCTGTATTTTTTACTACTTTTACATCTTCAATTCTATTTTTAGAAGTAGTAACTTCAACTTTTACCTCTCCACGATACCCTTTTGCTTCACCAACATACTTTCCCTCTTTAAACTCTACCCCTAAAGCAGTTCCAGAAAGAAGTATACACATAATTAGTCCATATAATTTTTTATTTTTCATCTTCCCACCTCTTTTTTTGTTTTATTTCATTTAGTTGTTTACATTATATCCTATTTTCCACTTAAATAGAAGAAAAATTTTATTAATTGTAACATTTTTGTCACAACTCATTGTTATACTGATAATATAAATCTTTCCCCAAGATGTTTTAATATATATGAAAAGAGCCCTCTATTTGTCCTAGAGGGTTCTTTTATTTTCTATATTCTATTCTCTTTTAATTTCATTTCATAAACTTTTAGATGATCAATTGCCACTTTCGATATAGGGATAATACATATAATATTTATCACTGTCATAATTCCCAATCCAAAATCTGCTAAAGACCATACAAAGAAGTTTTGTTCTATTCCACCAACATATACCATCCAAACTACAAGTATGTGATAAAGTTTATCAAAAATAGTTTTGTCACTTAAAAAACTCATAGCATTTTTACCATAATATGTTACACCTAATATTGTACTTAATGAGAAGAAGAATAGTACCACTACAGTAAATGGGATTCCTATCCATCCTACATGAGTTTTCATAGCCTCTTGGAAAAGTGTCATTCCTGAAAACCCTGCTACTTTATCTGCATCTGCTAATAAAATTACAAAGGCTGTTGCACTACATACAACTAAAGTATCAACAAATACTCCTAGAGCTTGAACCATTCCTTGTTTTGCTGGATCTTCAATATCTACAATTGCTGCAGCATAGTTTGAGTTTCCACTTCCTGCCTCATTTGAGAAAAGTCCTCTTCTAACTCCTTGCATTATAACTCCACCAATAGCTCCCCCTAAGAACTCTTTTCCACCAAAAGCTTGATAGAATATATTTGTTATCATTTGAGGTATACCTGTAATATTAGTTATAATTACATAAGCTACAACTATTAAATATAGTATTGCCATAATAGGTACAATCTTATTTAAAGCAGAAATTATTGCATCTTTTTTACCCTTTCCAAAGATTATATATACAACTATTAAAGATAATATTATAGAGACGAATCTTACATCTGCTCTACTTCCAAGAATATTTGTAACTCCTATTGAACTAATGAAAGAGTTTATTCCACTTCCATAAGCACTTAATATAGATTCTGTCACTGAGTTTGACATTACTTGAATAACTCCAACATAACAGATAATAGATGCTATTACATATATTGCTCCAAGCCATCTCATATTTAATCTCTTCTCAATTATCCAAGGCGTTCCACCTTTATATACTCCATCTTTTATCTTTGTTCTATAAATTACTGCTAAACTTGATTCAACAAAAGATGTTGATGCTCCTAACAATGCTACAAGCCACATCCAAAATAGTGCCCCTGGTCCCCCTATTGAAACAGCTGCTACAACTCCTGAAATATTTCCTGCTCCTACTCTACATGCTGTTCCTAAAAAGAATGTCTCAAGAGAACTAACTCCATCTTTATCATTTGTTTTATTATCTTTTAATATTCTGATTATATCCCCAAATAATCTAAATTGCATAAATTTTGTTCTAACTGTAAAATACAATGCTGTACCTATCAACATTACAACTAATATATTTTTTCCCCACAATAGATTATTTACCCAATCAATTACCATTCTAATACTTTCCACAAGTCTATCCTCCTATACTGCCTTTTGTTACAATAGATATATAGTACCACTATTTTATAAAAAAATAAAACCTTCAAAAAAAATAATTTTATGTTCGGATTATTTTTCTTAAAGGCTTATTTATTAGGGTTTTCTATTTTATTTTCTTTTAATTTTTGTTCGGTGTAATAAAATTATTACATCATCTCTTCTGCTTCTTTTTCTCTCTCTTTCTCTAAATAGTACTCTACAATCTTAATATCTATATAATTATCTATATCAGTAGAATATCTATTTTCCATTATATAAGCTAATTTTCCATCATTTAAACTTGTATCATTATTAAAGTCCTTATCTAATTTTTGAATATAGATTGCTCCATCAACTTTATAAAATTTTGGAAAATCTTGTCTTCTCATTGTACTATTCATATGCAATAGATTTTCTACTGTATCATCTTCATTTAAAGTTCTCATCAATATTGGATGCTCCTCTACCTCTGTAACACTTACAAGACTTCTCTCTTCACTTGCAAAAATCTTTTCAATAGCCTCATCTACATGCCAACTTTTTCTCAATGGAACTGTATTTTGTAATAAAACAACATAATCATATGGTCCATCCATCTCATTCATTGTATCCACTGCATGAACTAAAGCATCTATTGATTTAGATGTATCCTTTGCAAGCTCTGCTGGTCTCATAAATGGAACATCCCCTCCACACTCTTCAGATACTCTTTTTATTAAAAGATCATCTGTTGAAATTACTGTTCTATCTATATACTTTGATCCTTTAGCACATTGTATTGAGTAATGGATAAGAGGTCTACCTCCAACATTGATTATATTTTTTAACGGTACTCCTTTGCTCCCACCTCTAGCTGGAATTACTGCTAATATTTTCTTACCTTTGTACATTTTTCCACCTCACTATAATTTTTTTCTAAGTATATCAATTAAATAAAAAGAGTTAAATGATTTTAACTGTATAACTGCTTGTTCCCTATACTCTTTAATAAAGAAATCTATTATAAAAATTGTAAAAACTTGAGTTATTGCAGTTGCCATTGCTGCCCCATTGATACCAAAACTTTTAATTAAAAGATAATTTAGTATAGCATTTATTCCAAGCCCTGCTGTTGTTTTATAAAAGCTTTTCTTAGTTATCTCCTTCAATGTCATATGTCCAGTTTGTAAAGCTCCATTTGCCTTCATTAAAACTGCTAAAGTCAAAATACTATATACCATAATTGCTGGAAGATAATCCTTTGAAAAGATATATGGAAACACTATTCTAATAACAAAAATTGAGGAGAAACACCCTAATATATATAACTGTGTTATCAACACATTACTTTTCAAATAAAACTTAATATACTCTCTATAATCCTCTTTAAAAAGATTTATCATCTTAGGGAAAAGTGAAGTTTGCATAGGTACAATCATTATTGCAAAAATATCAGCAAGTTGCACTCCAATAGTATAAATTCCTACCTCTTCTTTTCCTAATAAAACTCCTAGCATTATTTTATCTAACTGAGTATACATCAAAAAAGAGATATAACTAGCCCATAAATAAAAACTCTCTTTCATCATGTCCTGCAATAAATTTTTATCTAACTTCCCTTTTTTATCCTTTCTATACTCTTTAATATACATATATTTCAACAGTGCCATTCTAATTAAGCTACCTATACATCTTATTACAGGAACTGCAATAATAGAGTATTGCATAACTATTCCTAAATATTGCAAAGTATATGATACAAGTTTTACAATATTATTTGAAACTACTATCTTTCTAGCTTGTAGCTTATATTCAAAAAAGTTTTCTATTCCTGTTGTAGAAGTAGTTAAAATATTATCAACACACAATAAAACTAAAATTATATACAGTATCCTATCTATATTTAAAAATTTTCCCACTACAAGAGCAAAGAAAAATAGTACAATAGCTATCATATTTCTAAAAAAAGTAACATTATATACTACTGAATGATAATTTTCTTCATCATAATACTTCTTTATAACTCTACTATTTAAAATCTCAAAAAATATAGCTGAAAATGCCACTATTGACACAGCAAAACTATATATACCATAAGATGAACTTCCATAATAGTTAGCTATCTTTACCCCTATAAAAAATTGTAGAACCAGTATAAAAATTCTATCAAAGATCAGCCAACCTATATTTTTTATTATTTTTCCCATGCCTACCGCCTATTTTGAATTTAAACTTTCCAATGAAATATCTCCAAACTTATCTAAAAGCTTTTTGTTTATCTTAGTTCCATAAAAATCAACTTTACAATCTTTTCCAATTCCCAATGCTGCTGTTGAAAAAATAGTAACTGCCCTTTTAAACTCTATTCCCATTAACAATAAAATTTCAAAAGGAAAAACATTATCTAAAATCAGAGCCTTTGGAAAACAGTTTCTATAATCTGTTTTCTCCCTTGGATGAGTCTTTATTATCATATTTTCACTGTTGTAATTTTTCATTATCTCTTTGTAAATGTCTAATTTCTCATCCTCTGACATTATCTCATCTTCTGATAGTGGTTGAGTTAAAAGAATTTCATCTCTACCTTTAATTTGATTTAAAATATCCTTTTCAAAGCCAAATATCTCTAATATCTCTAACTTTTCCTCTTCTGTTTTATTATCCCATAATTTTTGAAGATCTATTATTTCAACTTTTTCCTCTATACTTTTAGGGATCTCAGCTATTCCTGTTAAATATATTTTCTCTATATTCTTAGACTTTCCAAAAGGGATATAAGTTGAATACATTCCTCTAAAAAATAGTTTTATCTTTTCTTTTAATGCTCTCTGTGGAGCTTGATAATCAATATAGTTAATTGTTCCATCTTCGATTAAATATCTAAATTTATCTCTAAATGGAAGAGCTATATCCATACTATCATTCCCATAGATCTCTAAATCTTTCACTGTTAATTTTAGCCATATAGCATAGATATGCCAATAAAAAATCTCATAATAATATGATATAAATTGATATATTTTTCCCTTTCCATCTCTAGTTAATGATTTTAATACCCCATAACCTGAATATCTGCATCTACTTTTCTTCTCTAAATTTGAAAAAATAGCTTTGGGAAACATCTTTCCAAATAGGAAATATGTATCTTTCCAGTCTTTTTTTAAAAGCAAATATAGAAAAAAACTGTAACTTGTATTTACAATTAAAATTTTCATCTGTCCTCCAACGAAATTTATTTATGAGTTATTTTATCATTATTTAGAAAAGTTTTAAACAGAAAAATAAAAAACTCTTGACCCTTAATTGATTATTCCCCATAATCTATCAATCGTCAAGAGATATTTTTTTTCAATTACTCTATTTCTTTTGCTATTTAGCTATAAATTTTTTACTCATTTCTTTTATTTTATCAAACACATAATCTGGATCAATTAAATTATATTGTCCATTGTAATCTAATCCCTCACAATTTCCTACATCACCAGGTTCTACCCCTTGATGTCTTTCGTTTGCATTAGATAGCCACTCTTTTTTTGATGCACTTGGACTAAAAATAGCAAAACTAGGGATATCTAAACTTTGAGCTAAATGTCTAGGTCCACCCTCATTTCCAAAGAAAAAATCACAATTAGATATAACCATTGCTAATTCTCTAATACTCTTAGTGTTAATATTTACAAAAAGATCTTTCTTATTTTCAAATTTCTCATAGAATTTCATTATAAAATCTTTTTCCTCTGGAGAATAGAAGAAAATAACCTGTCCTTTTAACTCATCTCTAACTCTTTCTACTATCTTCTTCATCTTTTCTGTATTATATATTTTAGATTCTCTTCTTGAATTAGCTGCACAAATATAAACTGGTCTGCTGAAATCGATACCAGCATCTAACATTCTCTTTCTCATTTGAGATTTTTCTTCAGAAGTTAAAGTAATAACATAGTTATTATCATATGTAATATGATAATCTTTTTCCAAAGGTTTTAACATCTTTAAAAATTTATCTACCTTATCCTTTGCATCTCTAGGTTCATCTATTTTGTAGTTATATGTATATCCTCTTTTAGGTTTCCTTCTCCCTATTCTATATCTACTTCCTAAAGAAAACAGAGTGAAAAATTCACTTTTAGGAGTTGACATAATATCAATAACTATATCATATTTCTTTCTTGTAACCTTCCACACTTTTGCTATATATTTAAAAGGATTTTTTTGCTCCTCTTTAGTTATAGATATTACATTATCTATATACTTATGATTTTCAAATAAAGGAGAGATATGTTCATATACTACATAGTCAACCTCTGCATCTGGAAAATTTCTCTTTAATGTATTGCAAATTACAGAGCTTAATATAGCATCTCCTATCTGTTTAAATCTAACTACTAAAATTTTCATTTTTTACCTCTTATATCTTTAATAACTGCTAATTACTTTTTTGCCATCAAATACATATCCTATTTTAACTATATCTTTCACTCCATATTCTTTCAATTCAATATAATATTTTTTATCATCTATTTGACTTAAAGCTCTCTTAGCTTCTTTTTCCATATCACTACTATTAGCTCTCTTTAATTCTAAAATATATCCTGCTTTATTTTTATCTTTTGGAAATAATATTATATCTGCTCTACCATACCCTGCTTCCATATTTGATTTAGTTCTATAATAACCATCTAAAGCATGGAAAAATCCTGCCAATAACATGTGATAAGAATTTTCATATCTTTTATCCATATCATGAAAACTCATAACAGATAGTATTAATCTCTCTATTGATCTGTCTAATTGCCTTAAATTTTTGTCATATAGAGCATCTCTTAGCTCATCTACTACTCTATATTCTCCAAAAACTATTGTTAAAAATTCATCTTTAAAAAACCTCATAATCTCCATATTTGGTATTCTCACTGAATATCTTCCATCATCTAATCTTTCTTTTACAGTTAAATATCCTGAATATAGCATTAACTCCCATACTTCACTTACTGACAAATTATTCCCAAGTCTTACATTATCTGTTATTCTTACAGCTACTTCCTCTTGGTTAAATATTTTTTCAAGAGTTGATAACCCCTCTTCTCCTGATTTTTGTAAAAGCTCTCTTATCATAAAGTTTGAACTTGTATTTATCCAATATGCTTTTAACTCTCTATTTTTTACAAAATTTAATATACTCCAAGGATTATATATTTCATCCTTTCCAAAGCTATATCCATCATACCATTTTTTCACATCTGACATTTCATATTCAATTTGATAATATTTAAGCATATTCTCTACTTCTTTTTTTGTTAATCCAAAACTTTGACTATAATCATTATTCAGTGTTGTATAGCTTATGAAATTATTTAAATCAGAAAATATTCCAGCTTGAACTACTCTAATAATTCCTGTAAGTATTCCCATTTGAAGATATTCATTTGTTTTAAGAGCATCTCCATAAAATGCCTTTAAGAAATCTCTCATCTCTGGATAATAACCCTTTTCATATGCTGTCATAACAGGGGAATCATACTCATCAATAAGGATAATTGTTTTTTGATTGTAGTATTTATAAAGTAATTCAGTTAAAAAAACTAATGAACTTTCTATTTGTATATTTGTACTATTTCCTTTTGCTATATTTTTAAATTTTTCAATTTCAAATTCATCAAGATTTTTTATTAAAAAAGTATAGTTTCTATATAAAGTTGAAATTTTATCTTTTATTCTTTCAAGAGAGGCTTCAAAAGTAGAACTGCTTATACCTTTCATACTTATAAAAATTACAGGATATTTACCCTGCTCTGATATATACGGAGAATTTTCTATATATAAACCATTAAATAGCTTTCTATTTTCTTCACTATTCTCTATATCAAAAAAATATTTAAGAGTAGACATGTTAAGAGTTTTACCAAATCTTCTTGGACGACAAAATAATTTTACTTTTGTTCCATCAATTAATATATCTTCTATAAATTTTGTTTTATCAATATAATAATAATTTTGACTTATTATATCTTTAAAATTTTCTATCCCTATTGATATTCCTTTTAACATAATTTTCACCTCTCTTATAGCTAACATGCCATCTATATGGTATTAATCAATTTTTCTTATACATCTCTTCATAGTATTTTTGATAATCTCCACTTGTTACACTCTCTAACCACTCTTGATTATCTAAATACCATCTTATTGTCTTTTCTATCCCTATTACAAATGGTGTTTCTGGATACCAGCCTAGCTCTTTTACTATTTTACTTGGATCTATTGCATACCTTGCATCATGTCCTAATCTATCTTGAACATAAGTTATTAAACTATAATTAATATTTTCTAAATCTGCTTTTAAAATTTTTCTATACTCAACTTCATTATTCATTATTCTTGAAATTGTATCTATTATCAATTTTACTATATTAATATTAGTTTCCTCGTTGAATCCACCAATATTATATACCTCTCCTAATCTTCCTTTTTCAAGAACTATATCTATTCCCTTACAATGATCCTCTACATATAACCAATCTCTTACATTCATTCCATCTCCATATACTGGAAGTGATTTTCCATGAAGTACATTATTTATTATCAATGGAATTAATTTTTCTGGAAATTGATATGCACCATAGTTATTTGAACATCTAGTTATATTTATTGGCATATGATATATTTCCATATATGCCATAACTAACATATCTGCACTTGCTTTTGATGTTGAATATGGTGATTTAGGTGATAATGGAGTTTCTTCAGTAAAAAATTTAGTTCCAAAAGTTTTTACCTCTCCTCTATTTTCAAGTAAAATATCTAAATCTTTATCATTAAAAGTAAGTTCTTTCCCCTCTGATATATCCTTTTTTAAACTTCCATAAACTTCATCTGTTGATACTTGCAGATATTTTTTTCCCTCTTTATATACAGGATATCCCTTTTCATCTTTTCCTAATGCCCAAAATTTCTTTGCTGTATCTAAAAGAGTTTGTGTTCCTAGAATATTTGTTTCAAGGAAAAGTTTGGGATTCTCTATACTTCTATCAACATGTGATTCTGCTGCAAAGTTTACAATATAATCAATATCATATTTAGAAAAGATATTTTCTACCAATTCATTGTTACAAATATCTCCCTTTACAAATTCTACTCTTTTATTTTTTAACTCATTTTCTATATTTTTTAGATTTCCAGCATAAGTCAATTTATCAAGAACAATCACAAAAACATTATTATGTTTATTTAAAATATATTTTAAATAATTTGCTCCTATAAAGCCTGCTGCTCCTGTTACTAGATATCTTTTCATTATATCTCCTCACTTATATCTAATAAATATCTTCCATATTCTGTTTTTAATAATGGTTTTGCTAATTCTTTTAATTGCTCTTTTGTTATCCAACCATTTTTATATGCAATTTCTTCTATACAAGCAATATAGTTCCCTTGTCTTTCCTGTATAGTCTCAATAAAATTAGAAGCTTGCAATAGATTTTTATGATTTCCTGTATCTAACCAAGCAAATCCCCTTCCTAAAAGATTAACTTTTAGATTTTTTTCTTCTAAATATAGTTTATTAAGATCTGTTATTTCTAACTCTCCTCTTTTACTCGGCTTTAAACTTTTAGCTTTCTCTACTACTGTATTATCATAAAAATATAATCCTGGTATTGCATATTTTGATTTTGGTTTCTCTGGCTTTTCTTCTAATGATAAAACATTCATATTTTCATCAAACTCTACAACTCCATATTCTCTAGCATCTTTTATAAGATAACCAAAAATCTCTGCTCCTTTTTCTAATTTTGCTAATCTCTTTAATATAGGTGAAAATCCCTGTCCAAAGAAAATATTATCCCCTAACACTAAAGATACACTATCTCTTCCTATAAAATCTTCTCCTATTATAAATGCTTCAGCTAATCCATTAGGTTTATCTTGAATAGCATAAGATATATTTAATCCTATTTTACTTCCATCACCAAATAATTCTTTAAAACAATTTATATCTCTAGGAGTAGAAATTATTAAAATATCTCTTATTTCTGCTAGCATTAATACTGATAATGGATAATAAATCATTGGTTTATCATATACTGGTAATATCTGTTTTGATATACTTATTGTTAATGGATGAAGTCTTGTGCCACTCCCTCCTGCTAATACAATTCCTTTCATATTTTTTATTAATTCCTTATCTAACTTAAAATACAAAAATTATTTTAATTTTTCTGGTATTACTTTACAAAAACTTAAGCCATAAATAACACTTATTAATAAATTACTTTTTATAAAATATATACTAGTATCAACTAATCCTCCTAAATTAACAAAAAGAAATAAAATTAATCCTAAATATATCATATATTTTTGTTCTTTCACTATATTTTCTTTCAATCTCTTTAATAAATTTATAAAAAGTAATATATTAAAACATAAGTATGAAATAAGTGCCCCTATGCCTTGAGTTACTAAAACTTCTAACATATTATTATGAAGATGAGGATTATTTCCTTTCCATGGGCCAGCTTTTAAATCATGATTACTATAATAAAAATACCCTAAAGGCTTAAATTTATTTTCTTTAAAATCTTGCATTCCTTTAATGTAAATTTTTACTCTTGCCTCATTTTTCATTTTTTCTATGTTTGTAATATTATTTAATCTTTGAGTATGTTGTTTAATATTTGAAGAATTAAAAAAAATTATTAAAAAAATTATAATTAAACCTAAAGTTTTATAATTTAATTTTTTGTTTTCAATTAAATATACAATTAAGATTATTAAAAGTAAAATTGGAATTAATAACAATGTTACTCTACTATGTGTTCCTATTAACACAAAAAAAGAAAAGAAAAATATTATTCCAGAAATTATTTTTAAATAAATATTTTTAAGAATAAAAATTGAAAATAAACTTATAAAAATATATATTCCTATTTCTACTGTATAAATAGTTGCAACTTTTACTAAATTGATCCTATAAGTACTTGCAAAGGAATGTTCCATCCATTCTCTAAAACCACGATATGAACTTATCAATGATAAAATTGTAATAATAAATAATATTTTATTGTAAAATTTTTCTTTTATTTCCATCTGAGCCAAACACCAAAAAAATAAAAAACTAGACAAAATCATTTCAAAAATCATTTCAATTTCTAATGGATTTTTCAAATAACTAAATATTAAGAAAACACTATAAACTCCATATAGAAAAATTAATTTTTTATCAATAAAATTTATTTTTCTTTTTTTATAAATACACTCTACAATTACTACTATTGAAAAAATAAAACTTACTAAATTTCTTTCTGCTCCTTTTCTTATTAAGAAAAATATTACTATAATAAATAAAAAATAAATAAAATAGTCCTTTTTTATTAATTTTTGCAATTTAATTTATCTCCTTTTTTTATTAATTTATTTTATTTCAATAATTTTAATTTTATCATTATCATAAGAATTATCAAAGCCATATTTACATCTAAAATTCTCTTTATTCAATTTAGCTTTTTTTTCTAAAAATAACTTTTCATTCATATCTCCTTTTTTTGTAGGATCTGTATAATGCCATATATGAACTATCATATCTTCTAAATCCAAAATTTTAGCTTTTACTCCTGATTTATATAATCTCCAAGATATATCATCATCCTCTTTTCCCCAACTTCTATACTCTTCATCATAACCATTTATTTTTATATAATTTTCTTTCCAAATTACACAAGCTCCTCCAGTTAAATTTGTTCCTCTATCCTTCAAGCCAAGATAATACTTTATATTTTTTATTTTAGAACCAAATATTTTTTTCTTTATTTTTTTTATCTGTTTTTTATCTTCTAATTCTATCTCATTATATTTAAATTTACATTCACTATTTTTAACCATAAACTTATTTTTTTCTTCTTCTGACATATAATATACTTTAAAAGGTAAAAAGTAGTCTTTTCTTATTGTTTGCATCACTTTCTCTACTAAATTAAATGGTAAAATTATATCCTGATCTAAAAATAGTAATACTTCTCCTTTTGCTTCTCTAACAGCATTATTTAAAGCTCTTGTTTTTCTAAATCCTAAATCTTCTTGCCAAATATATTTTACTTTAAATTTACATTCTTTAATTTCTTCTTTTAAAAAGGATAATATATCAACTGAAGATCCATCATCAGTAACTATAAGTTCATCAATTTCATAACTCTGTTTTTTCAAGCAATAAATTAAATATTTTAAATTTTCTATTCTATTATAAACTGGTATTATTACCGATATTCTTTTCATTTTCCTTACCCTTTTCATTTATCAATATTTTTATTTCTATTCTATCTTTCATTAAACTATTATTATAACCATATTCACAATAAAATTGTTTATTTTTTAAAATTTTCTCTTTTTGTTCATAATAATATTTTTCATTCGCACTTTGTTTTTTAGTTGAATCATATGGATGATATAAATGTAATTGAATTGGTTCATAATCAAACTCTTTTCCTTTTACTCCAAAAACCATTAATCTATTTCCAAAGTCATCATCCTCAAATCCCCATCCCATATATTTTTCATCATATCCATTTACTGCTATATAATCTTCCTTATACATAGCATACGACATTCCTACTAATTTTATTCCTCTTTTATTTAATCCTATCTTATTTAAAATTCTTCTATTTTTATCTTTTTTCAATGTTTTCCTTACTGAAATAACATATTCTTTAGGTATTATATCTATACTTTCCATATAGCTTTTATTTTTTTCTAAATTAAAGACTATTGTATTTTTTTCATTTTCATTTGTTGAGTAAGGTCTTCCCATTAAAAAAATTCCTCTTTTTATTTCTTTTTTTATATTTTTTATATGAGATTCAGGAAAAATTAAATCTTGATCACAAAAAACTAATACATCCCCTTCTGCCTCTCTTACTCCATTATTTAAAGCTCTTGTTTTTCTAAAACCTAGATCTTTTTGATAGATATGCTTCACTTTAAAATCCATTTTAGGAAATAAATCTTCTATAAAATCCATAACTTTTTCAGAAGAACCATCATCTGAAATTATTAGTTCATCTGGCTTTTCTTCTTGCTTTATCAAACATAAACATAAAGCACGTAAATGCTCTAATCTATTATATACTGGTACTATTACTGAAATTTTCATTTTTCTCCTTTCATTATTAATTTTTATTTTTCCAATATTCTTCATAAAGTTTATTGTGAATTATTCTTTTTCTTTTTTCATTAAATCTTTTATTAATTAGACTTTTTGTTTCATCATATTCAGCAGTTACAATTCCACTTATATCTAAAATAGTATGAATAAGATCATCTATCATATATGGTTTATTTAAGCTATTTTCTATTGCTTTTTCTAAACCTGGATATTTTTCTTTAAATTTATCTGACATAAAAATAAGAAAAGGAATCTCCAACATATATCTACTTATATCTTCTTCAGAATGCCCTTTAAACTCTCTATAATCATAAACTTCTTCTCCATGGTCAGAAACATATATAATTATACTTTCCTCCGTTTTATATAAATTTATTATTTCATTAATAACGTAATCATTATATAGTATAGCATTATCATAATTAGCTATATCTTTTTTTTGTTTTTTACTTATATTTTTATCATAGTCATTTTCACTAAATTTTTTATATTCATCTGGGTATCTATATTTGTAATCAGCATGAGTTCCTAATAAATGATATATTACAAAATTATTATTATTATTCAAATATTTTTTTGAATTTTCTACTATTTCTATATCATATTTATTAAATGCTTCTTCTCCACTTTCCCTTATTTCATTAAAATAAACAATATCACTTCTATTTCCTATTACTGCTGCCACATTTCCAAATTTTCCAAACGGTTCTTGGTTAGAAAACCAATAAGTAGTATAGCCGACCTTCTTCATTATATCTACTATATTATTATTTTCATACCATTCATTAACACTATCATTATTATAAAATGTTAATGTTTTCTGTAAAGATAAAATAGTATACACATTAGGAGTAATTACATCTGTAAAAACATTTATTTTTTTGTTAAGTTTTAATTCTGTTAAATAAGGAGTAGTTTCTTTTTCATAGCCATATAAACTCATATGATTTCTTGTTGTTGATTCCCCTATAATTAAAACAATATTTTTTATTCTATTTTCTGCTTTCTTTATTTCTATATCAGACTTCATATTTTTTTCAATATTTTTATAAATTTTTATATTATTTATTCCATTATTTAAAGCTAATATTCCTCCAAATAAAGCTTTATCTTTTAAATTATTTTCACAAAAATTTATAGATGATACTATCAAAATAAAAAATAATATTAATTTATTTTTTATTTTGATTTTTAATTTTTGAGTTAAAAAATAAAATATTCCTCCAAATAATAAAATTATTATAAATTTTACATTAAAATATGAAATTAAAAATTCTTTTCCTTCCCTCATATTTGTTTCAAAAAATATTTGAACAGTAGAACTATTCAAAAGAGTTTTAAAATTAACCAATAAAAAAATATTTATTAATCCAAAAATAAAAACAAAAAATTCAATAAATAAAATTATTATCTTTTTTATTTTTTTATAAAAAAAGGATAAAGTAAAAAAGATAAATATCCAAAAAAATATTTCTCCTAAAGTCATCGCAACTAATTTTAATATTTTATTTCCTAATGAATATGAAGTATATTTTATCTATTTACTCCATAACTTATAGAATTAAAAACACTTATAAATATTATTTTCCCTATTTCTTCATCTAATACTTTTTTTAATTTATCTAAAATTTTAATTATATATTTTCCCATCTAAATTATTCATCCTTTACTAAAATTATTTTTATTCTCTCGTCTTCTAATACTTTTTTAGTTAATTTATTTTTATATAATAACTCCCATTCTTTATTTGGAATCCAAGTTAATAAATCAATCTTTAAATTTAATTGAGAAATATAGTCATACATCTCTATTGGAAAAGAAATTGCATTTACATCCTTACTATGGGCAATTTTCAATATGTTTTCCTGCCAAATTTGCCATTCTTTTTGAGTTATTTTATCTAATTTATCTGTTTTATAAAAAAAATCATCATAATACACTAAATAATAATTTTTAAAAATATTTTTATATTCTTTTAATAATTTGTATTCTGGACTTTCTAATATTATTCTACTCTTATTAATATTATATGTTCTTAATAACTCATCTAGTAAATTTTTAGATAAAATTAAATTTTCATGATTTAAATTTTTTAAATCCAACCATATCATTATTTTTGTTTTTTCTAATATTTTAAAATATTCTTCTAATGATAAATTTTTACTGTCTTTTACTTCGTGAGTTACATCATAAAAATTCTTTTCCAAATTATAATGGATATCAATTTCAATTCCTGGATACTCATTTATAAATTTTTTTAATTTTTCTAAATTATTTGTTTTATGAAGCCAGCACTTTTCAGGTTTTTCTCTTGTTAAAGAAATATATTTTTTATATATCTCTTTCCTTCTTGTTTTAGAAGACAAAATTATTACAATTAATAACATTATTATAAATAGTTTATTCTTAAAAATCTTCAAATTTTTTCCTTTCTTATTTAATTTTAAAAATTTTAACATTATCTTTATCTAAAATATTATCATAACCATATTTACACCTAAAATTTTCTTTTGTTAACTTAGCTTTTTTATTATTAAATAATTTTTCATTCATATCACCTTTTTTTGTTGAGTCAAAATAATGCCATAAATGTATTATTGGATATTCTAACAGTAAATGTTTTGATTTTAATCCAGCTTTGTATAATCTCCAAGATAGATCATCATCTTCTTTTCCCCAACTTTTGTATTCTTCGTCACTTCCATTAACTTTTATATAATCATTTTTATATACTCCAAAAGCCGCCCCTGTTATATTGCTTCCTCTATCTTTTAATCCTAAATAATATTTTATATTTTTTATTCTAGACCTAATTATTTTTTTCTTTATTTTTTTTAACTCTTTTTTCCTCAATTTAAGATTTGAATATTCAAATTCTTCACTAATAAATTCCTTTTTTTCTTCTTCATTCATCCAATAAATTTTAAATGGTAAAAAATAATTCTCTTTTACATTCTTTTTTACTATTTTTATTAAATCAAATGGTAATATTACATCTTGATCTACAAAAATAAGAAAATCTCCATCTGCTATTCTTGCTCCATTATTTCTAGCTCTTGATAACCTAAATCCTAAATCTTCTTGCCAAATATATTTTACTGAGAAATTTGTATCTTTTGTTTCTTTTTCAATAAAACTTTTTACATCTACTGAAGAGCCATCATCTGATATTATTAATTCATCAATTTGCTCACTTTGCTTTTTTAAACAATATATTAAATATTTTAAATTTTCTATTCTATTATATACTGGTACAATTACAGATATCTTCATCTTCTCTCCTTAAAAACTTCATTTTACAATCGGTAAACTCTCTGGACTAGTAATTTCACCTAAATATTCTTGATAAGAATTTGGAAAATGACCAATGTCTAAAGCTTGATAACCCTCTAATGTTAAATCATAAGCTAGTATAGTAGCTGTAGCTCCTATAGCTAATAAAAATAACTTCTCTTTACTTTCTTTTTTACACTCTTCTAATATTATTTCATAAGAATTAAAAGCTTCTTTTGCTGGAACAAAAATTTCTTTACTACTCTTTATATTATCAAATAACTCCTTTCTTTTTTCAAATCTTCCTTCTTTACTATAAACAAAAACTATATCTTTATTCTCCCAAATTTTCTTAATTTCCTCCAATTGACATTCATAGAAAGCATCAACTCTTGAAATCATAGCATTTCCATAAATTTTCTTTACTTTAAAATATTCTTTTACTTCCTTCCATTTGGCTAACCAATATCTTTCCCAAAATTTAGGTTCTTTTTCTAATAAAATTTTACTATATTCCTTAGACACAATCGGAGTTATACAAACTATTAATTTTTTATTTTGGCTATTTAATACCTCTATCAGTCTCTCTTTTAATTTATTATTTTTAGTTTGAAATATATTTTGAGCTTTTTTATTATCAAGTAATAAATTAAATTCTCCATCTCCAAATCTTGCAATTGATTGTTTATTTTCTAAAATTTCATTTAAGGTTTCTTGAATAGTTAATACTTTAGGAAACTCTTTTTTTATTTCTTCTAACTTTATCTTTTCTTCACCATTTTCTAAAGATACTAATTGTTTTTTTAATAAATATTCATTATAATTTGCTCTTAATTTTTTTCTAAGATTTTTATTTGGAATAAAACAAACCAAAAATTTTATAATTTTTTTATTAATCATTTTTTACCTCTCAATAATAGACTTTTTACTTCACGTTTTAACATTCTTCTAAAAATTTTTTTATCTTTATATATTCCAGTATCCCAATAAATTTTATCAAATAAACTTATACCTTTAGCAACATCTGTTTTATTTACTCTTAATAGAGATTTTAAAACCCTAACAACTTTTTTCTTTTCTATTTTATCTAATTTTATAATCTGTTCTTTATACATTTTATCAATTTCTTCTAAATTTAATTTTACATTTTTTCTAGCTATTGAATAATAATATTCTTTATATATCATCAGTATTAATTTAGAAACTTCTGATAGTCTTTCATTATTTTCCATTAAATATTCATTAATTTTTTCACTTATTTTATTATATGAATATAAATCTAATTCTTTATGTGAAGAATTCATAGTACTTCCCATTCTATTGCTTCTATAAATATATCCAGTATTATCAATATATTTTAAATTTTCAGTTGAAAATAAGGTGTATACACACCATAAAATATCTTCATAAATTATTCCTTCTTCAAACAAAAAATTTTTTATATATTCTCTTTTATATACTTTATTCCAAACAGCAAAATTATAATCTTCAAAGTACAAATAACCTTTATTTTTTGCTCTATATTCTAAATCATATTTTATATTACCTATTTTTTCTTTCTTACTATCATCATAAATAGTAAAAGAAAATATTCCTACATCTTCATCTTTTATTTCTTTTAAAATATTTTCTACCCAATTTTCTTCTACCCAGTCATCTCCATCAACATAAAGCACATACTCTCCAGTAGCTTCTTTTAATCCAGCATTTCTTGCACTAGATTGTCCCCTATTTTCCTTATTTACTATTTTTAACCTTTCATCTTCAATATATTTTTCTACTATTTCCATAGAATTATCTTTTGTTCCATCATTTACCACTATTACTTCTATATTTTCATATGTTTGTGATAATATTGACACTAAACATTTTTCAATATATTTTTCTACTCCATATACTGGAATTATAATACTTACTTTTCTCATAAATATTTCCCCCAAAAAAAGTATTTCTATAATTTTTCTTAACTTAATACTATTTTTTCATACTCTTTTATCACTACATCTTTACTATATTTTAAAATTCTCTCTCTAATTAAATCTAAATCAATCTCTGAATTTTTTAAATTTTCAACTATCAATTCCCCTAATTTTCTATAATCTCCAACATTATAAAGATATCCTATCTCTCCATTTTCTAAAATCTCTCTCGGACCTGTTGGACAATCTGAAGAGATAACTATTTTATCTAAAATCAGTGCTTCTATTAATACAGTTGGTAACCCTTCATACTTAGAACTATGAACTAGCATTTTAGCTTTTTTTATCCAAGGATATGGATTTTTTACATTTCCTAAAAGGATTATCTCATTTTCCATTCCCTCTTTTTTTATCTTTTCATCTATTTTATCTCTATCTGGTCCATCTCCTAAAATATATGATTTTTCCTTTATTCCCTTTTCTTTAGCTAATTTAAAACCTGAAATAAGAGTATCAAAGTCTTTCTGATGTTCAGTTAATCTCATTATAGAAACAATAAAATCTTTATCATAATACTCTTTTAAATTTTCATCTATACTTTCTTCTGATTTTTTAATTACTCTTTCAAAATTAAATGGGTTATATATTCTAATTATTTTATCTTTTAGGCAAGGAAAAAGCTCTATTGTCGACTCTTTCATAGCTTCACAAATAACTACTATATTTGTATATTTTTGCAACCTTTCTCCCAATCTTTTTATTCTATCTTCTCTCACATACCAACTTTTAATATTTGCATGTATCCATGCTATTTTTTTCTTAGCATCTACAAAATCTATCTGCTTTGATAATCCCATATCAAAATCTATTACTACATCATAATGCTTATCTTTTACAATTTTTTTTAAATTCTCTTTTTTTACATACCCCTCATATGCCATCATTAGATTGTACATTATTTTATAAAATAAATTTTTTCTATTTTGTCTATAGAAATCTGTTTTTTTTATAATTTCTTCAGGTTTTAAGTAATAAAGTTTAATATCTTTTGGAATATCTTTTTCAAATACATTTAAACTTCTTATTCCATCCTCTATTACTAAATCAATATCTAAATTGCTTCTATCTAAGTTTTGTAAAACCTCTACTAAAACTCTTTCTATTCCACCCATTCTCAAGCTACCGTTATAGAAAAGTACCTTTTTTTTCATATTTTCCATCCTTTTTCCCTAAGCTCTTTCTTTTTTTTCTTTATCTCTTCAATAAGTTTAAGTTTCTTAATCTTTTTCATCCCTAATGCTAAATAGTAGAAAAAATCTTTAGAATATGGATATTTCATTTCATGATAAGAGTCCATCTTCATAGTTAACATATCATAATGAGCTCTATAACTTCCAAATCTCATTTTTTTTCCTTGAGTATCTATTATCTTAATTTTTCCATTCTCAAGCAAAAAATTCCCTGGATTAAAATCTCCATGATATATCTTTTTTTTATGTAACTCAACCATCAATTCTACTATCTCATCTAAATATCTTCTATCCTCTTTTCCGTTAATATTTTCCATTATTAATGCTGAATATTCAATCATTCCATATTTTCTTTTATTTATAACTAAATATGGTTCTACAAAACTATCTATTCCATCTTTTTTTAAATTATACAAGTTTTCTAAAGTGCTTAAAGCTTCTCCTTTTTTCAACAAAGTCATTATTTTTCTTTGTGGAATAATATGCTCATTTCTATTTTCTTTTAATACATATTTTTTAGAGCTAACTTCAATTACTTCAACAAAATTTCTTTTTGTATCCTTTAAAATTTTAATCTCTTTATATTTTTTATCTATAATCTCTTTTCCAAAGTCAAAATATTTCTCTTCATAATAATATAGAGTATATCCTTTATATTGACTCTTTTTATATTTCTCTGCCATTTTTTAATCCTTTTTTAAACTAATTTTTTTATTAACTCTTTCATCTCTTCAAAATTAAATGTATTTATATCAATCTCATCATATTTACTCTCTTTATCCTTACAAAAAATCACATTTGTTCCCTCTGTTTTAGGAGCCCATACTAAATGATCTACTCCAAATTTTCCACCTTTTGGAGGGTATACAGAAATATTTCTTTTTTTCAATGCTGAAGCAATATGAACTATTGAAGTATCTGGAGTTATTACAAAATCTCCCCTACTTATCAAATATGCACTATCCTCTATATCTAAAATCTCTTTTGGAATATATAAATTTTTATTATCTTTTTTTAAAACTTCTAATTCTTTGTATTTATCTCCAAAATAAAGAAGAATTACTCCTATGTTTAATTTTTTTAGATATTTAATTATTTTATCAAGAGTTTCTAAAGAAAAACTTTTATGTTTACTTGCTCCATATGGATTAAGAACTACTTTTTTTTCTTCTACTATACTGTTTAAAAAATCACCATATTTACTATTATCTTTTTTCAAATATATATCATAAGATAAATCAATTTTTTCTCTATCCAATCCTAATTTCAGTAGATAAGCTAAATATCTCTGTGTTATATGTTCAGTCCATTGAAAATCAACTCCACTATCAACTGAAATATCAAAAAGTTGCCAATTCTTTCTATCTAATCCCATATTATATCTAGCTTTACACAAATTAATTAGCATCATCTGGTTTACTCTTAACATTTCAGAAAAATCCACTAAAAGATCGTATTTTTCATTACTTATCTTTTTAGCTAACTCTTTTATCTTTTTGCTACTTTTTTCGTAGTTATATATTTTATCTACATGAGGATTATTTTCTATTACTCCTTTTGCTCCACCTTTTGTTACTACTCCTATTTTTATATTAGGATACTGTTTTTTTATCTCTCTAAACATAATGGTATTAATTACCATATCTCCTATTTTTCCATCATATCTTAAAAAAAGAATTGAATTTATACTATTTTTTTCAATAAAATTTCCCTCTATTATCTCCTCTTTTTTCTCTTTTCTATCCCAAATATATCTTCCAAATTTTAATCTTTTCTCTCTCATATAATCTTGAAAAATTCTATTTAATCTTCGTATCATTATTTTCACCTAATAATATAGTATTTTTTTTATTATATCATATTTTTTAGTTTTTCCTCTATTTTTAAATAAATTTTCTCTCCATTTAAATTCTCATTTTTATTTTTCATAATATTTTGCATATAAATTAATTTAGCTTTTAATCTTTTCATCATCTCTTTTTTTCTAAACTTTGAAAAGAAATCTTTTCTGTAATCTTCAAGATCAATAACTATTAATTCTTCCTTTTCATTAACTATAAAATTATAGTAATTAAAATCTCCAAAATATACATCTAATTTTATAATTTTAGTTACAATATCAACATACTTATTTATTAATCTTTTTATTTTTTCTGAATCATTTGTATTTTCTAACTCTTCAGTTAATGTTTTTCCAACTACTTCCTTAGTAACAGTTTTATATTTATTAGCTTCAATTACTTCAAATGTTTTTATTCCATTTTTTAAAAATAACTCTGATATATATTTTACATTTTCTCCTGGATATCTTCTTAATCTAAAAAAATATTTAATTCTTTTATTTAATCTTGGATTTATAATTTTAGTATATGTTTTTTCAGTTTCATTATATATAAGTTGATCTTTTTCTCTTTTAGACATATCTTTCTCCTAATTTTTAATATGGATTAACTACATTCTTTTTCTTATTTGTAAATATATTTATTTTATTTTCCTTTTTTAAATTTTCATATTCCTCTTTTAATCTGAATTTAAAAACCTTTGCTGGATTTCCTCCTGCTATACCAAGAGCTGGAATATCTTTTACAACTACTGCTCCTGCTTGTATAATTGCTCCCTCTCCAATTTTAACTCCACCTAATATTGTAACATTTTGTCCTATCCATACATTATCTTCTATTATTACATCTTTATAAACATTATTTTCACTATAGGGAAGTCCAGTTTTATAGTCATGATTTCCTGTTAAAATAAGACACCCTTTAGCTACTGAAATATTGCTGCCAATTTTTACATTTCCACTTTCTCTTATTATCAATCCATTTAATAATACATTATCTCCAATCTCTGTATTTTGGTTTATTTTCACTCTGTCATTTATAATAATATTTTTTCCTAATTTTTTAGCTTTTTTTATCATTTTTTTCTTTGATTTATAGATATCTATTACTCTTTGTAATTTTCTTAACATCTTTCCTCCAAAATATTTTATTTTTCAATTTTATTCTATCACATTTCTACGTCTCTTTACATATAATTTTTACTTAAATAATTTTAATTAGTATGCTATTGAAAACTCACTCTATATTTGTTAAACTATCTATATAACCTACTTTAAGGAGGAATTTTAATGAAAAAAGTTAAATTTATATATAATCCTTTTTCAGGAGAAAACCTTATTTTAAATAGCCTAGACACAATAATAAAGCTATATCAAAGTAAAAATCTACAAATTATCCCTTTTAGAATTAGCCTTGATACTCCACTAGAAAAAGCCTTTATAGATATAGATGAAACATATGATCATATTCTTGCAGCTGGTGGAGATGGAACAATTAACCAAGTTGTAAATCTTATGAAAGCTAATAATTTAGATCTTCCTCTTGCTGTACTTCCCGTTGGAACTGCTAATGATTTTGCAAAACTAATAGGTTCTACTTCAGACATAGAGGAAAATTGTAAAAAGATATTAAATAGCACTCCTAAACCTGTAGATCTAGGTTTGGTAAATGATAAGTATTTCATAAATGTATTTAGCTATGGTTTATTTACTGATGTATCTCAAAAAACACCTACCCATTTAAAAAATATCTTTGGTAAATTAGCTTACTATTACAGTGGAATAAAGGAACTGCCAACTTTTAAGAGTGTAAATATAGAGGTTGAATCTGAAGAGATGAATTATTCTGGAGAAGCTCTTATATTCTTTGTATTTAATGGAAAAACAGCTGGAAATATCAATATAGCTTACAATAGTGAAATAACTGATGGATTATTAGATGTAATTATTGTAAAACCAGGATCAATAATTTCAACTATCTCATCACTACTTAAATTCTTTAAAGGTGAGCATTTAGAAGAAAGTACTAATTTAATACACTTTAAAACTGCAAATCTAAAAGTTAATTGTAAAGATCTTAGCAGTAATAATATTACAACAGATATTGATGGAGAACCTGGTCCAGAGTTTCCTTTAACAATTAATTGCCTTACTAATAGCCTAAATTTAATTTTTTAATAAAAAATTTTCTCAAGTGAAGGGTAATCTCTTCACTTTTTTATTTTCCCTTTTCTAATATTTTTTTATTATATTTTTTATATATTTTTTATATATTAAAATATATTTTTATTTTGTTTTAAAATGATATTTTATATTTTTTTATACTTTTGTTCAGTTTTTATAATCAATCGAACTAAAATAATATGTTTTTTACGAAAAAAATCTATTTTTAGTTTTTAAATCTCTTTTTCGAAAAGCTTGTTATGATAGATAATATATATTTTTTTTATTATTAATATTTTTTTAGTTAATCTTTAACTCTATTGACTATTTAAAAATATAGAGTATTATTAATATTAATAGGGTATCATAACAAAAGGATCATAGGAGGTTCAAAATGGAAATGAAAGTAGGTATGGCTGAAACACTTGCTATATCAGTAGTATTACTAATGTTAGGAAGATGGATTAAAAGTAAATCCCCAGTTTTACAAAAATTCTTTATTCCTGCACCAGTAGTAAGTGGATTAATTTTTTCTATCTTTATTCTTATAGGACGTCAAACAGGAGCTTTCTCTATTGCTTTTGATTTAACTCTTCAAAATTTCTTGATGATTGCATTCTTTACAACTGTTGGATTTATGGCAAGTCTTAAACTTCTTGCTCAAGGGGGAGTTGGAGTTGCTATATTCTTAGCTGTTGCTACTGTATTAGTTATTTGCCAAGATATAATCGGAGTTGGACTAGCACAAGTTATGGGGCAACATCCTCTATTTGGACTTGTAGTTGGATCTGTACCTCTTACTGGAGGACATGGAACTGCTGGGGCATTTGGTAAAACTATCGTTGACTTAGGTGTTCCTGGTGCTGACACAGCTGGTATTGCTGCTGCTACTTTTGGACTAGTTATGGGATGTTTAATTGGTGGACCAGTTGCTAGAAGACTTATGATAAAACATAACTTAAAATGTGAAGAAAGCGAAGTTGAAAACAAAGATCTTAATAAAGAAGATTCAGCTATTTCTGAAGATAAAATATTATATGCTGTAGTAGCTATTTCTGTAGCTATGGGAATTGGAGCTTATATTCCTCCATTTGTTAAAGCTCATACTCAATGGTTAATGAAAGGTGGATTATCTCTTCCTGCATATATTGGACCAATGTTAATTGCTGCACTTATGAGAAATATTTGTGACTCAATGAAAAAACCTCTTCCAATGAAAGAGATTGACGTTGTTGGTAATATTTCACTTTCTATATTCTTATCAATGGCACTTATGACAATGAAATTATGGGAACTTACAGCTCTTGCTATTCCTATGATCGTTATACTTGCTATTCAAACACTATTTGTAATGTTATACACTTACTTTATAACTTACAATGTTATGAGACTTCCATTCATTGCTACAAAATATGATGCTGCTGTTATGTCTGCTGGACACTGTGGATTTGGATTAGGAGCTACTCCTACAGCAATTGCAAACATGGAAGCATTTACTTCTGTAAATGGATTCTCAACAAAAGCATTCTTTATAGTACCTCTAGTTGGAGCACTATTTATAGACTTTACAAATGCTGCTGTAATTACAATATTTATTAATATGTTCTCTTAATATTAAAGATTACTACATAAAATTAAATACTTAATTTAGGGGGGAATTAAATTATGAATAATAATTTTAACATTGGAGTATTTGATTCTGGTGTTGGGGGAACAACTGTTTTAAAGGAAATCATTAATGCTTTACCTAATGAAAATATTCTTTACTATGGAGATAATGGAAATGCTCCATATGGAGAAAGAACATTAGAAGATATACAAAGATTATGTCTAAAAATTATGGAATTTTTTAAAGTTAATAATTGTAAAGCTGTGGTTATAGCTTGTAATACAGCTACTGCTGCTTCATTAGAGATAATCAATGAAAGATACAATATTCCTGTTATAGGAGTTATTAATCCAGGAGCTAAATCAGCTATTAAAGCAAGTAAAAGTAGAAATATTGGGGTTCTATCTACTCCATTTACTGCTAAATCAAATGCTTATGCTAATGCTATTAAAAAGTTAGATGATAGTATAAAAGTATACCAAGAGGGTTGTCCTGAATTATGTCCTATGATAGAAAATTCTTGGGAAACATATGAAAATAGGGAAGAAATTTTAAAAAATCATATTGCAACTTTCCCTGAAACTGTGGATACTGTTGTATTAGGATGTACTCATTATCCTATTATTAGAGAAGATATAGCTAAGTTATTTACTAAAACAATTGTAGATCCAGCAAAAGAAACTGCTATTGAACTACAAAAAACTTTAGAAAAGCTTAATCTTCTTAATTCATCAACTGAAAAAGCAAAGATTGATTTCTTTGTAAGTGGTGAGATTGAAAAGTTTAAAAAAGTTGCTGAAAAATTTTTAGGGTTTAAAATAGATAATATTTATCAAGTAGAAAAGTAATATTTAAAGAGCCGAGATTTTTTCTCGGCTCTTTTATAGTTAATCTTTCTTTATTTTTTCTATTGTAAATCCTGTAAATCCATAAATTACAGATAGGATTGGTGAAATTAAATTAAAGAAGCAATATGGTACATATACCCAAGGACCTACTCCCAAAGCACTCATCATAAATGCTCCACAAGTGTTCCAAGGTACTAGTGGTGAAGACATTGTTCCTGAATCTTCTAAAGCTCTTGATAAATTTTTAGCAGCTAATCCTCTCTCTTCATAGCTTTCTTTAAACATTCTTCCTGGTATAACTATTGATAAATATTGATCTCCAGCTACATTATTAACAAATATAGGTGTAAGTATAGTAGCTAAAATCAATTTTCCATCAGTATTAGCAAATTTCAGAATCTCTTGAGCTATTCTTCCTAACATTCCAGATTTTTCCATAATTCCACCAAAAGTCATAGCACACAATATTAGTGAAACTGTCCACATCATTGAATCAAGTCCACCTCTTGTAAGTAACTCATCTACCATTGGCATTCCTGTATTACCTACATAACCATAGTGTAGTGAATAAAGAGCTTCTTTTAAACTAGCTCCCTGTACTAAAACTGCTGTTCCAGCTCCTATTAACGATCCTATAAATAGTCCTGGAATTGCTGGAACTTTCATTATTACCATTCCTATTACAAAAGCAGGAATTAACAGTAAAAATGGATTTATATTAAATGCACCTGATAAAGTATTTAATATCTCATTTATCTGTGCAATATCAACTTCTCCCCCTGCTGTTTTTTTCAATCCTAATATTACAAATGAAATAAGGGTAATTGTATATGCTGGTACTGTTGTATATAGCATATGTTTTATATGTTCAAACAGATTCGAGCCTGCCATAGCTGGTGCTAATGTTGTTGTATCAGACATTGGGGACAGCTTATCTCCAAAGTATGCTCCTGATATAATAGCCCCTGCTATTATCGGTCTAGGAAGTCCTAATCCCTCTCCTATTCCTACCAATGCAATTCCTACCGTGGATGCAGTACTCCACGAACTTCCTGTAGCTATAGATACTATTGAACATATAACCACAGTAACTGGTAAAAATACAGTTGGGTGTATTATCTTTAGTCCATAATAAATCATTGTTGGAACTACTCCTGATAAAATCCAACTTCCAATAACCATTCCAATTATCATTAGAATTAATATAGCTCTCATAGACATCTTTATCGTGTCTACGACACCGTCTTCCAATTCATTCCAAGTTGCACAACCAGAAACTTTTGCTACTAATGCTGCAAAAATAGCTGAGATAAAAATTGGAATATGCACATCAAGTTTTGCAACTTGAACAGAATAATAAAGTGTTACTACCAAGAAAACTACTGGTAGCAGTGCATAATAAAGTGTTACCTGTTTCTTTTTCATTTCTCTTCTATCAACTCCCTTTGTTTTTAATTTATATCAAACATTAATATACGTTATATGGTTATAAATGTCAATAAAAATTTCTTTTTATTTTAGGCACTTTTTTCCATCAGATGATGATCTTTTTTTCTGTCTTCCATATATGTGTCTTTCATGCTTTCAATCAGCTCTTCATACTGATCTTCGTTTAGTTTTAAATTTTCTATCAACAGTGATATTCCATTCTTTTTAGAATAATTAAATTCTGTTGCATAAAAGCTTACTGTGATTTCATTTTCAATCTCTCCTATTGCAATATAGAAATCTGATTCCTCCTTAGTTTTACACGAAAATAGATATTTTAATGATTCAAATCTATATTTTTCCAACTGAACTTTTAACCATTCAATATCTCCAGCAAATCTATAATAAAAACACATTTTATCATCTATATCAAAATTATTCTCATGTTGCTGGAATTTATACAGTATTATCCCTCCTACAATAATAGCTATCACAATTATAAGTACTATATTGATTTCCATAATTTTTTCTCCTTTATAAGTATGTGTATTCTAAAAAATTATTATAACATTCCTAAATATTTTTTCAAGATAAATTTTTATATTTAATTTTTTTCTCTACTAAACTATAATTTCCAAAAGTAGAGGAGTGCAAACGACTACTACTTTTGAGACGC
>ERZ838839.797-NODE-797-length-36414-cov-15.461124_pt1 | contig 36414 bp, 35 predicted proteins | sample MGYA00519909_ERZ838839 | MGnify/ENA primary metagenome ERZ838839 (study PRJEB31850, sample SAMEA3708843) | human gut metagenome | biome: human gut; feature: human-associated habitat; material: faeces | place: China | collected 2014 ... | reverse complement strand
CCATAGGGATTCTTTATTCACTGACATGGAGACAACTTGATGTTAAAAAAGAAATATAGATAACTTAGCTTGGCTAATACTCGCAAATAACAAAGGTACTTTGCTGTAACCCTAGCGATGTGCTAGAAAGCTAAGCTTAGCTAGATAAATTATAGTTTAATTAAAGAAAATAGTTTAAACTTTACAATATTTTGTTATTATGTTAAGATTTTTATTGAAAATATAGAAGAGTAGGGAGAAATAAGATGGCACTTTTACAAGTTAACAATTTATATATGGGATTTTCAGGAGAAACACTTTTTAAAAATATTAGTTTCTCAGTTGATGAAAAAGATAAGATAGGTTTGATAGGTGTAAATGGAGCTGGAAAAAGTACACTTATAAAAATTTTAATGGGACTTGAATATGATGAGGTAGATCCAGCAACAAATCAAAGGGGAATAATATCTAAAAAAAATAATTTAAAAATAGGGTATCTATCACAAAATCCAACTTTAAATAAAGAGAATACAGTATTTGAAGAGCTTATGACAGTATTTTCAAATCTGCAAGAGGATTATCACAGAATACAAGAGTTAAATATTATTTTAGCAGAAAACTTAGATGACTTTGATAAAACTATGGAAGAGTTAGGAGTTGTAACTGCTAGATATGAGCAAAATGAAGGATATGCTATTGAGTATAAGGTAAAACAAATTTTAAATGGACTTAGTTTAGCAGAAAGATTATGGACAAGCAAGATAGGAGAACTATCTGGAGGGCAACTTTCAAGGGTAGCATTGGGAAAAATATTATTAGAAGAACCAGAACTTTTAATATTAGACGAGCCGACTAACCACCTTGATTTAAGTGCAATAGAATGGTTAGAGAGAATGTTGAAAGATTATAAAAAAGCATTTATTTTAATTTCCCATGATGTTTACTTCTTAGATAATGTAGTAAATAGAGTTTTTGAAATAGAGGGAAAAACTTTAAAAGCATATAATGGAAATTATACAGATTTCAGTATTCAAAAGGAAGCTTACCTTTCTGGAGCAGTAAAAGCATATGATAAAGAGCAAGATAAACTTAGAAAGATGGAGGAGTTTATCAGAAGATATAAAGCAGGGGTAAAATCTAAACAAGCTAGAGGAAGAGAAAAGATCTTAAATAGAATGGAGAAGATGGAAAATCCTGTAATTACAACTAAAAAGATAAAACTGAGATTTGAAACAGATAGTACAAGTGCAGATTTAGTTTTAAGAATAAAGGATCTAGCAAAATCTTTTGATGGAAAAGAGATATTCTCAAATCTTAGTTTAGATATTTATAAAGGAGATAGAGTAGGGGTTATTGGTAAAAATGGTGTTGGAAAATCTACTTTATTAAAGATAGTAAATGGATTGGAAAAACAAAGTAAGGGAGAATTTAAAATTGGTGATAGAGTTAAGATAGGTTACTATGATCAAAATCATCAAGGTTTAAATCTTAAAAGAACTGTTTTAGAAGAGTTAATGTACCATTTTACAATGAGTGAAGAGGAAGCTAGAAATATTTGTGGAGGATTTTTATTTACTGAAGATGATGTATATAAAGAGATAGGAAGTTTAAGTGGAGGAGAAAAGGCAAGGGTAGCCTTTATGAAACTTATGCTTGAAAAACCTAACTTCTTGATACTAGACGAGCCTACTAACCACTTAGATATCTATTCAAGAGAGATTTTAGCTGAAGCATTGGAAGATTATACAGGAACAATTTTAGTTGTATCTCATGATAGAAACTTCTTAGATTGTGTTGTTAATAATATATATGAAGTAAGAAAAGATGGAGCTACTCTATTTAAAGGAGATTACAACTCATATATTGCTCAAAGAGATGAAGTTAAAGAGATAAAAGATAATAAAGGAGCTTTAAGCTTTGAAGAGCAAAAGAAAAATAAAAATAGAATATCTTCATTAGAAAGAAAAATAGTAAAGGCTGAAGAGGATTTAGAAAAATTAGAGGAGAAAAAAGCTAAAAAAGAGGAAGAGTATAATCAAGCAGGAGTTAGAAATAATGTCGATGAACTAATCCAAATCCAAAATGAGCTAGAGGAACTAGATCTTCAAATTCTTTCAATCATGGAGGAATGGGAAGATATGGAAAATGAACTAAAAAATTTAAAAAACACTTTATAAATTTAGGAAAATGTGGTATAATAATAAAGATTTTTAAAGAAAAGCAAAGGATATATATTGACTTTTTGAAACAAAGTGATTATAATATTTAAGTTATAATATATATAAAAAAATTAAAAATAATAGGAAGGAGGGTAAAATGCCTACTTTAAGTCAATTAGTAAAAAACGGAAGAGACACTTTACTAGAAAAGAAAAAATCACCAGCATTACAAGGAAACCCACAAAGAAGAGGAGTTTGTGTAAGAGTATATACAACTACACCTAAAAAACCAAACTCAGCTTTAAGAAAGGTTGCCAGAGTAAAATTAACTAACGGAATCGAAGTTACTTGTTACATTCCAGGAGAAGGACACAACTTACAAGAACACTCAATCGTACTTGTAAGAGGAGGAAGAACAAAAGACTTACCAGGGGTTAGATATAAAGTTATAAGAGGAGCTTTAGATACAGCTGGAGTTGCTAAGAGAAAACAATCAAGATCTAAATACGGAGCTAAAAAAGCGTAATTATAGGGAGGTGAACAGTTAAAAATGTCAAGAAGAAGAGCAGCAGTAAAAAGAGATGTACTACCTGATTCTAGATACTCAGATAAAGTAGTTACTAAAGTTATAAACTCAATTATGTTAGATGGTAAAAAAGCTATCGCTGAAGGAATATTCTACTCAGCAATGGATTTAATAAAAGAAAAAACTGGTCAAGAGGGGTATGATGTATTTAAACAAGCTTTAGAAAATATCAAACCTCAAATCGAAGTTAGATCAAGAAGAATCGGAGGAGCTACATACCAAGTTCCAGTAGAAGTTAGAGCTGACAGACAACAAACTTTAGCTATCAGATGGTTAACACTTTACACAAGACAAAGAAAAGAATATGGTATGATAGAAAAATTAGCAGCAGAATTAATCGCAGCAGCTAATAACGACGGAGCAACTATAAAGAAAAAAGAAGATACTTATAAAATGGCAGAAGCAAACAGAGCTTTCGCACACTATAAAATCTAATTTTTCTCTATAGAGGATAAAGACTAACTTTTTCAATTTTCGAGGAGGAAAAATTTAATGGCTAGAAAAGTTTCGTTAGAAATGACTAGAAACGTTGGAATCATGGCTCACATCGACGCTGGAAAAACTACTACTACAGAAAGAATTCTTTTCTATACTGGAGTAGAACATAAGTTAGGAGAAGTTCACGAAGGTGGAGCTACAATGGACTGGATGGAACAAGAGCAAGAAAGAGGTATCACAATTACTTCAGCTGCTACTACTTGTTTCTGGAGAGGACATAGAATTAATATAATAGACACACCAGGACACGTGGACTTTACAGTAGAGGTTGAAAGATCTCTAAGAGTACTAGACGGAGCTGTTGCAGTTTTCTCTGCAGTTGACGGAGTTCAACCACAATCAGAAACTGTATGGAGACAAGCAGACAAATATCAAGTACCAAGAATCGCGTTCTTTAACAAAATGGATAGAATCGGAGCTAACTTCGCAATGTGTGTTGGAGATATCAAAGAAAAACTAGGAGCAAATCCTGTACCTATCCAATTACCAATCGGAGCAGAAGATCAATTCGAAGGAGTTATCGACTTAATCGAAATGCACGAAATCGTTTGGCCAGTTGACTCAGACAACGGACAAAAATTTGAAATAAAAGAAATCAGAGCAGAATTAAAAGACGAAGCTGAAGAAGCTAGACAATTCATGCTAGAATCAGTTGTTGAAACAAGCGACGAACTAATGGAAAAATTCTTTGGTGGAGAAGAAATTTCTCAAGAAGAAATCAGAGCTGCACTAAGAAAAGCTACAATAGCTAACATTATCGTTCCAGTTACTTGTGGAACTGCATTCAAAAACAAAGGAGTTCAAGCATTACTAGATGCAATCGTTGAATACATGCCAGCTCCTACAGACGTTGCAATGGTTAAAGGAACAGACATGAAAGATCCATCAATCGAAATTGATAGAGAAATGTCAGATGAAGCTCCATTTGCAGCTCTTGCATTTAAAGTTATGACTGACCCATTTGTTGGAAAACTTACATTCTTCAGAGTTTACTCAGGAATCGTTGAAAAAGGAACTTATGTTCTTAACTCAACTAAAGGTAAAAAAGAAAGAATGGGAAGAATTCTTCAAATGCATGCTAATAAAAGAGAAGAAATTGAAGCAGTTTACTGTGGAGATATTGCAGCAGCAGTTGGATTAAAAGAAACTACTACTGGAGATACTCTATGTTCAGAAGCTGATCCAATAGTTCTTGAAAAAATGGAATTCCCAGAACCAGTTATCTCAGTTGCAGTTGAACCAAAAACTAAAGCTGACCAAGAAAAAATGGGAATCGCTCTTGCTAAACTTGCTGAGGAAGACCCTACATTCAGAGTTAAATCAGACGAAGAAACTGGACAAACAATCATTTCAGGAATGGGAGAACTTCACCTTGAAATTATCGTTGACAGAATGAAGAGAGAATTTAAAGTTGAATCTACAGTAGGTAAACCACAAGTTGCTTACAGAGAAACAATTCTTGGAACAACTGACCAAGAAGTTAAATATGCAAAACAATCTGGAGGTAAAGGACAATACGGACACGTTAAAATTATCCTTGAACCAAACCCAGGAAAAGGATTTGAATTTGTTAACAAAATCACTGGAGGAGTTATCCCTAGAGAATATATTCCTGCAGTTGAAAAAGGATGTAAAGAAGCTCTTGAAAGTGGAGTTGTAGCTGGATACCCTATGGTTGACGTTAAAGTTACACTTTATGATGGATCTTACCACGAAGTTGACTCATCAGAAATGGCATTCAAATTAGCAGGATCAATGGCTGTTAAACAAGCTGCTGCTAAATCAAATCCAATAATCCTTGAACCAGTATTCAAAGTAGAAGTTACTACTCCAGAAGAATACATGGGAGATATCATCGGAGACCTTAACTCAAGAAGAGGTATGATCGGTGGTATGACAGATAGAAACGGAGCTAAAATCATTGATGCTAAAGTTCCTCTATCAGAAATGTTTGGATATGCAACTGACTTAAGATCTAAATCTCAAGGAAGAGCAACTTACTCAATGGAATTTGCTGAATACATTCAAGTACCAGCTTCTATCCAAAAAGCTATTCAAGAAGAAAGAGGAAAATAATTCTAATTTTTCTTCAATATAAAGAAATTTATAAAGGAATGGCACTGAAAAGTGCCATTCGATAAAATATAAAAATACAATTAGGAGGAGAATTTAAATGGCTAAAGAAAAATTCGAAAGAAGCAAACCCCATGTAAACATCGGGACAATCGGACACGTTGACCACGGAAAAACAACTACTACAGCTGCTATTTCTAAAGTATTATCAGATTTAGGACTAGCTCAAAAAGTAGATTTCGATAAAATTGACGTTGCTCCAGAAGAAAGAGAAAGAGGAATAACAATCAACACAGCTCACATCGAGTATGAAACAAAAACTAGACACTATGCACACGTTGACTGTCCAGGACATGCTGACTACGTTAAAAACATGATCACAGGAGCAGCTCAAATGGACGGAGCTATCCTAGTTGTATCAGCAGCAGATGGACCAATGCCTCAAACAAGAGAGCACATCCTACTATCAAGACAAGTTGGAGTACCTTACATCGTAGTATACCTAAACAAAGCTGACATGGTAGACGATCCAGAATTACTAGAACTAGTAGAAATGGAAGTAAGAGAACTATTATCAGAATATGGATTCCCAGGAGATGACATTCCAGTAATAACAGGATCATCACTAGGAGCACTAAACGGAGAACAAAAATGGGTTGACCAAATCATCGCGCTAATGGATGCAGTAGATGAGTACATCCCTACACCAGAAAGAGCAGTAGATCAACCATTCCTAATGCCAATAGAAGACGTATTCACAATAACAGGAAGAGGAACAGTTGTAACAGGAAGAGTAGAAAGAGGAGTAATCAAAGTAGGAGAAGAAGTAGAAATAGTTGGAATCAAACCTACAACAAAAACTACTTGTACTGGAGTAGAAATGTTCAGAAAACTTCTTGATCAAGGACAAGCAGGAGACAACATAGGAGCTCTATTAAGAGGAACTAAAAAAGAAGATGTAGAAAGAGGACAAGTTCTAGCAAAACCAGGATCAATCCATCCACATACAAACTTCAGATCAGAAGTATACGTACTAACTAAAGAAGAAGGAGGAAGACATACTCCATTCTTCTCAGGATACAGACCACAATTCTATTTCAGAACAACAGATATAACAGGAGCAATCACATTACCAGAAGGAGTAGAAATGGTAATGCCTGGAGATAACATCGAAATGAGAGTAGAATTAATCCACCCAATCGCAATGGAAACAGGATTAAGATTCGCAATCAGAGAAGGTGGAAGAACAGTAGCTTCTGGAGTAGTTGCTGAAATCACTAAATAATTAATTTAGTAATTAACCTTACTTGAAGGCAGAAGGGAGCAGAAGATTTCTGCTCCCTTTTTTTAAAATTACAGGAGAAATAATGGATTTTTTTGCAAAATTTTTTGAAAAAATAAGTATGCTAGAGCTAATTATATTATTTGCAGCTTATTTTTTAGGAATAAAATTTCCTGATTGGGATTTTAAATTGAAACTGAAGCATAGAAGTATTCTTACTCACAGTCCTTTAGCTCTATTGTTTTTAATAAGACTTTATGAGCAGGATCAAAATGAAGTATTTAGATATTTTTTAATTGGCTTTGCAATAGCATTGGCATTACACTTTATTTTTGATCTTTATCCTAAGGGGTGGGGTGGAGGAGCACTATTAAAAATACCTATTTTAAAAATAAGTTGCACACCACAAGTGACAAGAATTCTTCTAATTTTATTCATTGTTCTATGTTCTATTACAGCAGTAGGATATACCAAAAATACGATGGAATTCATATGTATTTTCTCTTTGGGAGTATTTACTATATTAAAAGATATGAAAAAAGAGGGAAAATTATTGAGACCATTTTTCTCATATACTTTTTTTCTTATAATTATAGGGTGTATAAAATACAAAGAGGTATTGGAACAAATATTAAAAGGGGTAAATTTTATTACTAAAAGTATTTCTACATTTTTTTAATATAATTTTTTTCCTTTTCTTGACAATAATGTGTATAAAATAATATAATTTATAAAGAATATAAATATTTGAAAGGAGAAACAAATGAAAGATATTAAAATTCTAGAAGAAAAAGCTAATAGTATCAGAAAATCTATAGTAAAAATGATCTGTGAAGCTAAATCAGGACATCCAGGAGGATCATTATCTGCAACAGATATATTAACAACTCTATATTTTTCAGAAATGAATATAGACCCTGCAAATCCTAAGATGGAAAACAGAGATAGATTTGTTTTATCAAAAGGACATGCAGCTCCTGCACTATATGCAACATTAGCAGAAAGAGGATACTTTGATAAAGAACTTCTTGTAACATTAAGAAAATATGGATCTTTCCTTCAAGGGCATCCAGATATGAAAAAAGTGCCAGGAGTAGAAATTTCAACAGGATCATTAGGACAAGGGTTATCTGTAGCTAATGGAATGGCTTTAAATGCTAGAATTACTGGAGAATCTTACAGAACATATGTAGTACTTGGAGATGGAGAAATTCAAGAGGGACAAGTTTGGGAAGCAGCAATGACAGCAGCTCACTATAAACTTGACAATGTATGTGCTTTCCTAGACTTTAACAATTTACAAATTGATGGAAATGTAAATGAAGTTATGGGAGTTGAACCAGTTGATGCTAAATGGGAAGCTTTTGGTTGGCATGTTATAAAAATAGATGGACATAACTTTACAGAAATTTTAAATGCTTTAGAAGAAGCTAAAAGTGTAAAAGGAAAACCAACTATTGTTATAGCTAAAACAATAAAAGGTAAGGGAGTTTCATTTATGGAAAATGTATGTGGATTCCATGGAGTAGCTCCAACAGAAGAAGAAACTGAAAAAGCATTAGCTGAATTAAATAGCAAATAATCTATAAGAAAAATCCAGGAGGGACTAACAAATGAGTAAAAAGGCTACAAGACAAGCTTATGGTGAAGCTTTAGTAGAACTTGGAAAAATAAATAAAGATATCGTAGTTTTAGATGCAGACTTAACTAAATCTACAAAAACTAGTATGTTTCAAAAAGAATTTCCAGAAAGACATTTTAATGTAGGAATTGCAGAAGCTGACCTTATGGGAACAGCAGCAGGACTTGCAACTTGTGGAAGAATCCCATTTGCTTCAACATTTGCAATGTTTGCAGCAGGAAGAGGATTTGAACAAATTAGAAATACAATAGCATACCCAAAACTAAATGTAAAAATAGCTCCAACTCATGCAGGAATCTCTGTAGGAGAAGATGGAGGATCTCACCAAGCTATTGAAGATATAGCTATAATGAGAGCTATACCAGGAATGGTAGTACTTTGTCCTGCAGATGCTGTGGAAACTAAAAAAATGGTATATGCAGCAGCAGAATATGAAGGACCAGTATATATTAGAATGGGAAGACTAGATGTAGAAACTATATTTGATGAGGAAACTTATGATTTCCAAATTGGAATAGCAAACACAGTTAGAGAGGGAAATGATGTTACAATAGCTGCAACAGGACTTATGACTTATGAAGCTATAAAAGCAGCTGATATTCTTGCACAAGAGGGAATCTCTGTAAGAGTAATCAATGTGGGAACAATCAAACCTCTTGATGGAGAAACAATATTAAAAGCAGCAAAAGAAACTAAATTTATAATAACAGCTGAAGAACACTCTGTTATTGGAGGTTTAGGATCAGCAGTATCAGAATTTTTATCAGAAGTATATCCTACTAAAGTTAAAAAATTAGGAATCTATGATAAATTTGGACAAAGTGGAAAAGCTACAGAACTTTTAGAAAAATATGAGCTAACAGCAGCTAAATTAGTAGCTATGGTAAAAGAAAATATGTAGTTTTATATTAATTAAGGCTGACTTTGAACTATAATTAAGGTAGATTTTAGTCAGCCTTAAATTTTGTTGAGAGAATTTTTAATGATGGAGTGGATATGAATAATAATTTAATGATGAGAGTTGAAAGAAATAGTTATACTAAGCATAGAACTAAGATAAAAAAGAAAACATTTATTCTTCTAGTTATATCCTTTATCATTTTAAATTTTTTCTTATCAGTTTTAATTAATATATCTTCAATAAATAAAAAAATTGATAACAGCTATTTTTTTACAGCTGATTTGAAAAGTGAATTAAAAGAAGAGGAAAAAAACAAGATAGAGGTAGAGATTTTAGGATTAGAAGGTGTGAGAAAAGTTAGATATCTATCTAAGGAGGAAGCTTTTAAAAATCTTCAAACTCAATTAGATGTGGCGATACCTAAAGGAGAGAATCCACTTTCAGATTCTTTACTTATATATTTTAATAAATTAGATGATGCAGAAAAAATACAAGAGAATTTAGAAAATAATCAAAATATCAAGGAAGTATTTGTAGATGCAGCTTTTATCAGTTATCAAGAGAGGGAGAAAAAATTCTATAACCTTCTTTTTGCTATGATGATGATAGTGTTAGTCGTTCCTTCAATTTTAGGGATCTACTATATTTTCTATAATGCTGTGGCTATAGATTTTTTAAACTATAATGATATTATTCCAGATGATAGAGCAAATTCAAGAAGAGCTAAAAAAGTGAATCTTCTTCCATTTACTGGAGCAGCTTTAATGGGAACCTTGATATTTTTTAATGTTTATACATATTTTAGAGAAGAGATAATAGAGATAAGTAGTAAGTATCTTATTCTTAGCATAGGAGAGATATTTGTTGTACAAGTTTTAGCAATAATAGCTATAAATATGGTAATTTGGATAAATCCTTTAAGACTTAGAGTTCTTTTTAAGGAGGAATCTTGAAAAGAGTAGTTCTGTTTTTTATGATTTTTAGTGTTTTAGCTTTTTCAGATAGTGTCACAGATATGAAAAAGAAAGTAAAAAATATAGAACGTCAAATTAACCAAAAAAACACTAGAATAAAAACAATAGATGTAGAAAAACAAAAAATTCAAAAGCAGATTAAAGATATAGAAGAGGATATTGTAAGAATTGAAAAAGATAGAGAAAAGACAGTTGAAGAGATAAAAACTGTATCTAAAAATATAGAGTATGGAGAAAAAAATTTAGATGTCAGTTCTGATGTAATGAAAAGAAAAAAACTTGAGTATAAGGCTAAACTTATAGCTTGGAATAGATACTCTTGTGATAAAGATGATTTTAGCAATCAACCTCTTATGAGAAAAAACTTTAAAAATCTTCTACTTGGAGATCTGAAGAAGATGGAGTATATTCAATCTGTTCAAGTTGATATTAAGACAGTAAAGAAAGATATTGAGAGAGAGAAGATAAAACTTAGTAATCTTAGAAATAAGCTAGCACAAAACCTTAAAAATATCGACAGAATGAAGAAAGAGAAAAATATACTTATTGCTAAGTTAAACAATGAGAAATCAACACATGTAAAAACTATTAGTAAACTTCGTAAAGAGAAAGAGAGAATAGAAAAGCAGATAAAACAAATTATCGTTGCAAGAACAAAAACAGATACAAAGGTAGTAAATAAAAGTCAAGCTTATTCAAAACTTGGTAAAACTTTAAAACCTGTAGAGGGTAAAATTGTAGTGGCTTTTGGACAGGAGAAGGAAAAGGGAGTATCAAGTAATGGAATAGAGATAATGGCTCAAATGGGTAGAAAAGTAGTAGCCTCATCAGGTGGAAAGGTTATCTATGCAGATAATTTCCAAGGTTTAGGAAAAGTTGTAATGATAGATTATGGATATAATATGATTGGTGTCTATGGAAATCTGATCTCTACAAATGTAAAACTTAATCAAAGAGTTGAAAAAGGTGGAGAGATTGGAATCTTAGGGCTATCAACAGATGGAAAACCTAACTTATACTATGAAGTGAGATTTAATTTAAAACCTATCAACCCTGTTCCTATGTTTTAGCTAGGAGGAAGAAAGTGAAAAAAGTTTGCATTATATATAATACAGAAAAAGAGATAGCAAAGGAACTATATCAAGAAAGTGTAAAATATTTTCAAAACAGGAATATAGAAATTTTAGATAATAATAGAGGTAAAGAGGCAGATTTTGCAGTGGTTATCGGTGGAGATGGAACACTATTGAGAGCGTTTAAGCAATTTATCTTTAAAGAAAATTTCTATGTAATAGCTATAAATGCAGGGAGTTTAGGTTTTTTAACTGAGATAAAGAGAGAGAATATATTTGAGGAGTATGATAATTTTCTCAATAATAATTTTAAATATGAGACTAGATATATTTTAGAGGCAAAGATAAAGGAGAAAACTTACTATGCACTAAATGAGATTGTAGTTTCAAAAGATGGAATCACTTCAAGGGTTTTAAGAATAGCTTTTACAGCAAATGATGAGTATATGTGTACATATAAAGGTGATGGGGTAATAGTTGCAACTCCAACAGGGTCAACAGCTTACTCAATGTCAGCAGGGGGACCAATACTTAAATCTAGTATGAAAGCTATGGTGATAACTCCCATAGCTCCACACAATCTCAATACAAGACCTATAGTTATAGGTGGAGATGAGAGATTGGAGCTTCAAATGGCAGATGAAAATCGTACAGGGCAAGTTATAGTTGATGGACAGGTAAGTGAGGAGATAGATAGCAACACAACTATTGAGATAGAATACTCAAAGATGAGATTAAATCTTGTAATACCTAAGAACAGAAACTATTACAGTGTTCTTAGAGAAAAATTAAAATGGGGAGATAATCTATGTTAAGAGAGCTTAAAATAGAAAATCTAGCTATAATAGATGAACTTGATTTAGAATTTGGAGATGGGTTAATAGTATTAACTGGTGAAACAGGTGCTGGAAAATCAATTATTTTAAGTGGAATAAACCTTTTAATAGGGGAAAAAGCCTCTGTGGATATGATAAGAGATGGAGAGGATCATCTTTTAGCACAGGGAGTTTTTGAAATTAATGAAGAACAGGCTGAGGAACTCTCAGCCCGTTTTGGTATTGATGTAGAGGATAATGAGGTAATAGTTAGAAGATACTTTGATAGAAATAGTAGAGGAAAAGTATATGTAAATGGAGTTAGAGTATCTCTTACAAATTTAAAGGAGATAATGGGAACTCTTGTAGATATAGTTGGACAACACTCTCATCAAATGCTACTGAATAAAAATAACCATGTTAGGCTTTTAGATAAATTTCTAGGAGAAGAGGGAAAGGAATTAAGAAATAATATCAATAGAGTCTATTTAAAATATAAAGAGGTATCTAATAAAATAGATGAGATAGAGAAAAATAGACAGGAAGCTATTGAGAAAAGAGAGTTCTATGAGTTTCAATTGAATGAGATAAATAGAGTTGCTCCAGAAGTTGATGAGGATAACAGGTTAGAAGAGGAGTATAAAAAACTTTTTAATGCTGGAAAGATAAAGGATAAGATTTTAGATTCAAATATTCAACTTCGTGATGGGGAGGTAAATGCCCTACATTTTATCAATAACTCAAGAAGAAATATAGAGTCACTGTGTAAATATGGTGAGGAGTTTGAAGAGATATTGGAAAAGTTGGAGAAAGTCTATTATGAACTTGAAGATTGTATAGATATGTTAGATACTGCTGATAGAGATATTGATATAGATGAAAATAGACTTCAAAAGGTAATTGAAAGACTTGATCTAATAAATAAGATGAAGAGTAAGTATGGTGCTACAATAGAGGAGATAATAGAGTTTAGAGATAGTATAGCTGAAAAAATTAACTTATTAGAGGAAAATAGTTTTGAAGTAAAGAAGTTGCTAAAAGAGAAGAAAGAGGCAGAGGAAGAGTATTGGAAGTTAGCTTTGGAGCTTAGAGGATTAAGATTAAAGAAAGCTTTAGAGATAGAAAAACTTTTAGAGCAAGAGTTACAATTCTTAAAGATGGGAGATGCAAGATTCCATATTGTAGTTGATAAAAATGAATATATGGGAAATAATGGCTCTGATTCAATAGAAATTTTGATCTCTACAAATATAGGACAGGGAATGAAACCTCTTTGGAAGATAGCCTCTGGTGGAGAGGTAAGTAGAATAATGTTAGCTTTGAAAGTAATCTTCTCAAGAGTTGATAATATCCCTATTTTAATCTTTGATGAGATTGATACAGGAGTTGGTGGAGAAACAGTAAGAAAGATAGCTGATAAACTTAGAGAGATAGGAGATCATGCACAGGTGGTTTCTATTACCCATTCTCCAGCAATAGCTGCTAGAGCACATGAACAATTCTATATAAAAAAAGAGACAGTTAATAATAAAACTTCTACTACTGTTAAAAAATTAGATGCTAAAGGAAGAGTTGTTGAGATAGCTCGTATGTTAGCTGGGGAAAATGTAACTGAAGCTGTTTTAAAACATGCAGAGGAGCTTTTAAATGAGAGATAATATTGATTTTGTAGAAAAATTTTTCAGTGATGCTAGAGAAAATCAGAGATTTTCAGATAGTACTTTAGATATGTATAGTAGAGATATCAATGAGTTTAAAGAATTCTTAGGAGAGAAGGATATTTTAGAGATAACTAATGAGACTATCTTAAACTATATTGAGAGTTTAAAAATTAGATATAGTGATAGATCAATATATAGAAAGGTGAGTTCACTAAAAACTTTCTATAAATATCTTCTTCAAAATAGAATAATAGAATCTCTCCCAATTCAAGATATTCAACTTCCAAAGCTGCAAAAATTTGTTCCTAAGGAGCTAGAACTTTATGAGTTAAATATGATATTGGAGCAGTGTGGAGAGAGTTTTGAAGGCTTAAGAGATAGTTTAATAATAAAACTACTATATGAAACAGGGTTACAAATAAATGATATCTTAAATTTAACAAGGGATAGTTTAAAAAGGTATGAGTTTAAAAATGTAGTTGTGAATAGAGGAAAAAATCTATTTTCAGAGCCAATATCTCAAGAGTTGGGAGATAGATTAAAGGAGTTTTTAGAGATAGTGGAGGAGGTTTTTCCAGAGAGTGAAAAAATTTTTCCAGAGCTATCAAGACAAAATTTTAGAGCAAGATTTATAGCCTATGGAAAAAAGGCAGGTATAGATCATGAAGTTTCTCCAAATATGATAAAAAAAGCTAACTCTCAATATAGAGAGAGCGAGGAAGGTAGAGAAATATTATTAGAGAAGATAAAAAAAGTATATTTAGAAATAGGAATAGGAGATGATTAATAGGTGAAAGCAGGATTTATTGCTGTTGTAGGTAGACCAAATGTTGGTAAATCTACTTTGATAAATAAGCTAGTATCTGAAAAGGTAGCGATAGTTTCAGATAAAGCAGGAACAACAAGAGATAATATAAAGGGAATTTTAAATCTAAATGATAATCAATATATCTTTATTGATACACCGGGGATTCATAAGGCAAAGCATCTATTAGGTGAATATATGACTAATAGTGCAATAAGAATTTTAAAAGATGTAGATGTAATTCTTTTTGTGTTAGATGGATCACAAGAGATAAGTACAGGGGATCAATTTGTAATGGAGAGAGTTATGGAGGCAAAGAGAACTCCAAGAATCCTTGTTATAAATAAGATTGATAAGCTATCTGATGAGAAGTTAGCTGAGAAGAGAGAAGAGGTAAAGGCAAAACTTGGAGATTTTGATGGAGTTGTTGAGATATCTGGACAGTATGCCTTTGGACTTCCAAAACTTTTAGAGGCTATTGATCCATTTCTAGAAGAGGGGATAAAATACTATCCAGATGATATGTATACTGATATCTCTGTGTATAAGATAATAACAGAGATTGTTAGAGAGAAGATTCTTCTAAAAACTAGAGATGAGATTCCTCACTCTGTAGCTATTGAGATACTTAATGTTGAGAGAAGAGAGAATGGAAGAGATAAATTTGATATTAATATCTATGTTGAAAGAGATTCTCAAAAGGGTATAATTATTGGGAAGAATGGAAAACTTCTGAAAGAGATTGGTATTGAGGCTAGAAAAGAGATTGAAGAGCTGATAGGAGAACCTATTTATCTAACTCTTTGGGTTAAAGTAAAAGAAGATTGGAGAAAGAAAAAACCATTCCTTAAAGAGTTAGGTTATGTAGAGGAGAAATAAAAAGAAAATATTATTAGAATAGAAGCTCTAATTTCGATTAGGGCTTTTTTGTATATTAATTCATTTTTTTTGAATGATTTTTACCCTAAATAAGATAAGAAAGAACAAAAACCTTGAAAATTTCTGAAAAATCATTTAGTATAGATATATTAAACATAAGTAAAATTTAAGAAAACAATGAAGCAAGATATACATTGAAATAAGTATGAAAATATGATAGGATAAATCAGATTCAGTATACTAAGCTTTATTGTAAAGCACTAACTATTTAAAAATATTTTCTGAGGTCAAGGAGGGAAAAATGAGTTTAAGTAAAAAAGGACTAGTATTGGGAGCAATCTTAGGAGTAGTATTAGTAGGGTGTGGTAGTGAAGAAAAAGCAAGCAGTAAAAAAGTTGTAAAGACAATAATGAGCATGGATATAGATAGTTTAAACCCTTATAAAATGGTATCAAGTGGTACAGAAGAGATAATGATGAATGTATTTGAAGGACTTGTAATGCCAGATGTAGATGGAGGAATAATTCCAGCAGTAGCAAAGGATTACAAAATATCAGATGATGGATTAACATATACTTTTACAATTAGAGATAATATCAAATTCCATAATGGAAACCCTCTTGATGTAAAAGATGTTGAGTTTTCATTAAGAAAGATGTCAGGTAGAGAGGGAGACACTCCAGCTCAAGCTATGTTTGCAAATATAAAGGAGATAAAGATAACTGGAGATAATGAAGTTACTGTTGAACTAAGTCAACCAGATTCAGCTTTTATCTACTCTATGACAGAGGCTATTGTTCCAGATGAAAATAGAGATTCATTAGATAAAAATCCAATAGGTACAGGGGCATTTAAAGTAGCTAGTTATGAAAAAGAACAAAAATTAACTCTTACTAAAAATGATGATTATTGGGGAGAAAAGGCAAAGATTGATGATGTAGAGATATTTGTAACTCCAAATGCTGAGACAGCTTTCTTAAAACTATTATCTGGTGAGATAAATATGTTACCTCGTGTTGATTCAAAGAGAGTAAATGAATTGAAAAACTTTAAAACAGTTTCAGGAGCACAAAATACAGTTCAACTTTTAGCATTGAATAATAAATTTGAGCCATTCTCACATAAAGAGGTTAGAGAGGCTATAAATTTAGCAATAGATAAAGATGCTATAATAAAAAATGTAATGGGTGGACTAGGAATAAAACTTGAAACAAATATGAGTCCAATTATGAAAAAATACTGCATTGAAAATATAGGAGAAACTAGAGATGTAGAAAAGGCTAAAGAATTATTAGCAAAGGCTGGATACTCAGATTTAACATTTACAGTTAGAGTTCCAAGCAACTATATAATGCATGTTAATACTGCTCAAGTAATAGCTGAACAACTTAAAGAGGTTGGAGTTACTATGAATATTGAGACAGTAGAGTGGGCAACATGGCTATCAGATGTATATGGTGGAAGAAAGCATGAGGCTACAATAGTAGGGCTTACAGGTAAATTAGATCCATACTCAATTTTAAGAAGATATGTTTCTGACTATCCAAAAAATTTCTATAATTATAGCAATCCTGAATATGATAAGCTTATAGCTGAGGCTAAACTATCACCTGATGAAAATAAAAGAATTGAAAACTACAAGAAAGCTCAAGAGATTTTAAGAGAAAATCATGTAGCAGTATATATAATGGATCCTAAGCTAATAACAGCAATGGACAAAAATATTGAAGGATTTGTATACTATCCTTTATCATTTATTAACTTCGCTAAATTAAGCATTGGAGAATAAAGATGTTTTATTTAAAAAAATTTGTGAAAATGATATTTTCCATATTTTTAATAGGTACACTTTCATTTCTACTATTAGAGATGATACCAGGAGACCCAGCAGCATCGATATTGGGAGTTGAAAGCTCACCAGAGGATATTGAGTTATTGAGAGAGGCATTGGGATTAAATAAGAGTTTTTTTGCAAGATATTTAGATTGGGGAAAAGGGGTATTAGTTGGAGATTTTGGGAACTCTTTCAAATACTCTGAACCTGTAATAAAATTGATTTTAGAAAGATTGCCATTGACAATGGAGATAGCTTTAATCTCCATTGTAATAGTATTTTTAGTTTCTATTCCCCTATCATTTCTTTTGTATAAGATAAAGAATAAACATATAAAGAATTTTGGAGATTTTTTAGTGGGAATCTGTATATCTATTCCATCATTTTGGTTAGGAATAATATTTATGTTTGTTTTTGGTGTTATATTGAGATTATTTTCAGTAGGGTATAATAATAGCTTTACTTCACTACTTTTACCTTGTGCAGTGATAGCTATTCCAAATATTGGAGTGATAACAAGATATATTAAGAGTAATCTTGAATATGAGATGAGAGAGGAATATATTAAATATCTTTTTGTTAATGGAATGAAGATGAAATGGTTAAATCTCTATATATTAAAAAATTCTATTTTACCAGTAGTTCCTTTAGCTGGAATGATGGTAATAGATCTTATTACAGGTATAGTTATAATAGAGCAGATTTTCTCTATTCCTGGAATAGGTAGGCTTTTAATAACATCAGTTTTAACGAGAGATATCCCTTTGATACAAGGGCTTATTTTCTATACTTCAGTTGTTCTTGTGCTGATAAATTTCTTTATAGATATAATCTACTCTTTAATAGATCCAAGAATTAAGGAGGAAAAGTAGTATGAAGAGAAAATATATTGTTTTAATTCTTATACTTTTATTTTTAATACTATTTTTCTATCAAGATCCCTATGCAATAAATGATAACAAGATTTTAAGTCACCCTGATTTAGAAAATATTTTAGGTTGTGACAATATGGGAAGGGATATTTTTAGTAGATTAGTTTTAGGATCTTTTTACACTATGTTGATAGCATCTCTTTCAGTTGCTCTATCAGTAATAGTAGGAACAATAATTGGAAGTATAGCAGGGTATTATGGAAGATCTTTAGATTCTATAATAACATCTTTTATAGAGGTAATAATAGCGATACCTTCAATTTTAATAGCTTTAGGAGTTATAATAGTTTTAAAAACAGGTTTTATCTCTATGATAGTAGCAATATTTATAATCTACCTTCCAAGATGTGTAAATATGGTAAGGGGATTGGTGAAAAAAGAGAAAAATATGGAATATGTAGTAGCTGCTAAAACTTATGGAGTCTCAAATATTAGAATAATCTTTCGTCATATTTTGCCCAATATAATGAAATCTGTTTTAATAAGTTTTACAACAGGTTTTGCAGGGGCTATTTTAACAGAGGCAGGTTTAGGATATTTAGGTTTAGGAATACAACCACCATATCCAACATGGGGAAATATATTAAATCAATCACAATCATACTTTTTATCAGCTCCTTGGTTTACTATTGCACCAGGGCTGGCTATAATATTTACAGTTTATCAGATGAATAAATTGGAAAAGAGAGGAAAAAGATTCTGATGATATTGAATATAGAGAAATTAAATTTAGAGATAGATGGAGAAAAACTTTTAAGAGATATAGATTTTCATATGGAAAAAGGTGAAGTAGTAGGGCTTGTAGGAGAATCAGGAAGTGGAAAAACTTTAACTACTAAGTTTATTTTGGGAATTTTACCAGAACGTAGTATCATAAAATATGAGAAGTTTGAAAAAAATTGTAAAATAGGAGCTGTATTTCAAAATGCTTTTATATCTTTAAATCCTACAATAAAAATAGGAAGTCAATTAAAAAGACTCTATGAATCACACTATGGAACAAGTGAAAATTGGAAAGAAAAAGTGGTTTCTCTTTTAGAAAAAGTTGGAATAAAGGATATTGAGAAATTTTTGAAAAAATATCCCCATGAAACAAGTGGAGGAGAGAGACAAAGGGTAGTTATAGCTGGGGCATTAATAGGAGAGCCAGACCTGTTAATAGCAGATGAAGTAACTACTGCATTGGACTTGAGAACTAAAAAAGAGGTAATTAATCTTTTTAAAGAGATAAGAAAGAATTTGGGAATCTCAATCTTATTTATATCTCACGATTTAGATTCAGTGAGAGATTTTGTAGATAGAGTAAGTGTAATGTATCAAGGAAGAATAGTTGAAGAAAATAGTTGTGAAGAGATTTTTCAACATCAAGAACATATATATGTAAAGAAATTGATAGGACTTTCAAAAACTCTATGGACAAGAGGGGATAAAGATGTTTTTACAAGTTAAAAATCTAACTAAATCATATAGGATAGGAAGTTTTTTTTCAAAGGAGAAAAAGGAGATACTAAAAAATATATCCTTTGATGTAAAAGAGGGGGAAATTTTCTCAATTGTAGGGCAGTCAGGAGCTGGAAAATCTACTATTGGAAAGATTTTATTAGGAATAGAAAAAGAGGATAGTGGAGAGATAGTTTTTTTAGGTAGACCTTTAGAGAAAAGAAAAGTACAAGAGATACAGATGGTGTTTCAAGATCCCTATAGCTCTTTAAACCCTGCTATGAAAATAGGAAGTATATTAGAAGAGCCATTGAAAGTAAATGGTGTAAAGGATAAGAATGAGAGAAGAAGAAGGGTAAAAGCTATGCTTAAAGAGATAGGTTTAGATGAAAATTCAGAGGATAAATACCCTTCAGAATTAAGTGGTGGACAAAGACAAAGGGTAGTAATTGGAGCAGCTATGATCTTAAATCCTAAACTCGTTGTTTGTGATGAACCAGTGGCATCTCTTGATCTTTCAATACAAAATCAAATTCTTAATCTAATAAGAAAATTTAATAGAGAATATAGGACAACTTTTATTTTTATATCCCATGATTTAGGTGTAGTATATAATATATCAGATAGAGTTTTACTTCTTTATAAGGGAGAGATACAGGAATTAAGAGAAACTGTTGAGTTTTTCAAAAATCCTCAAAGTGAGTATGGAAAATATTTTCTTGAAGGGATTGAAGTTGAGTAATACTAGAAAATTTTAAAAGAGGTGAATATGGAACTTTATAATATAAAAGTTAAAAATATTGATGGAAGTGAACAGAATTTAGAGGAGTATAGAGGAAAAGTTCTTCTTATTGTAAATACTGCTACAAGATGTGGGCTTAGTTCACAGTATGAAGGATTGGAAAAATTATATGCAAAATATAAGGAGAAAGGTTTTGAGATTTTAAATTTCCCAAGTAATCAATTTTTAAAACAAGCTCCTGAACCTAATGAGGAGATAGCAAAAATATGCCAGTTAAAATATGGAACTACTTTTAAGACTTTTGCTAAGATAGCTGTAAATGGAAAAGATGCAGCTCCATTGTATGTGTATTTAAAGGAGAAGGGAAAAGAGGAGATAGAAAATAGAGAATCACTATCTTTTAAAGATAGAATTGCAAAATTAGGAAATTCAATTTTAGGTAGTGAGATTAAATGGAATTTTACAAAGTTTCTTATAGATAGAGAGGGAAATGTAGTGAGAAGATTTGCTCCTACTGTAACTCCTGAAGATTTAGAGGCAGAGCTTGAAAAAGAAATATTAAGATAGAGAGCTGTTGCAAATTGATGATTTTATTCATTAGTTTGCACGGCTTTTTTATTTTAAAATTAAAATCTTATAATTACTCAATAGTAAAAAAATTTTTACTATTTTAATATCTATATTATAAATAGATATTAAAATAACTATAAATATTCACATTTAAATTTTTTTAAAGTAAATAATTTGTAATACAAAAAATTTTATTGAAATATATTTTTAAATTTGATATAATAGCTCATTATAAAACAACTACTGGAGGAAATTATGAAAAAATATTTAGAAAAAATATTTGTAGCTTGCTTAGTTTCATTAACTTTAATCGGTTGTAATTCTAAAGAAGTTGAACTAAAAACTTCAGATAATTTAGAAAAAAAAGATCAACTTATTTTTGTTAATTATCGTGATATTAGAGATTTAAATCCACACTTATATGCTGGAGAAATGTATGCTCAAGAAATGTTATATGAAACATTGGTAAATATTGGTCCTAATGGATATGAACCTTGTCTAGCAGAGAGTTGGGATATAAGTGAAGATGGAAAAATATATACATTTAATATAAGAAAAAATGTTAAATTTTCCGATGGAACTATTTGTGATGCAAATGCTATTAAAGCGAATTTTGATGCAATTTTAGAGAATAAAAATAGACATACTTGGCTAGAAATGATGCATCTTTTAGAGAGTGTTGATCTAATAGATGATTATACAATACAGATAAAATTGAGCAAACCATATTATCCAATGCTTACAGAATTAGGAGTAACTAGACCATTTGCAATGATATCACCAAAAGCTATGAAAAATGGTTCTACTAAAGATGGAGTAAATGCCTATATAGGAACAGGGTCATATATATTAAAAGAGTTTGTTACAGATGAGTATGCTTTATTTGAAGCTAATGAAAATTATTGGGGAAAAGTTCCAGAGATAAAGAAAATATTAGTAAAAGTAATTCCTGATAATCAAACTCGTATTCTAGCTTTAGAAAAAGGGGAAATAGATTTAATATTTGGAAAAAATATGATAGATGCTGATGCAGTAAATAAATATAAAAATAGTGATAAATTTACAGTGGCTTTATCTGAAGCAACATCTACTAGACAGATTGTTATAAATACAAATAATAAGATTTTAAAAGATAAAAATGTTAGATATGCTTTACAACATGCTACAAATAAAGAAGCTATTTCTCAAGGGGTGTTTTATGGTTTAGAAAAACCAGCAGATACTCTTTTTGCTAAAACAGTTCCATATTGTAATATTGATTTAAAACCATTTAAATTTGATATGGAATTATCTAATAAATATTTAGATGAAAGTGGTTGGATAAAAAATAATGACGGTATTCGTACTAAAGATGGAGTAAAATTAGAACTAAACTTATTATACAACAGTGATAGTGTTACAGAAAAAACTATTTCTGAGTATTTACAAGCTGAATATAAAAAGATAGGAATAGTTATAAATATTATTGGGCAAGAGGAGCAATCTTATCGTGATAATATGAAAGCTGGAAACTTTGATATGGTATTCAATATTTGTTGGGGAACACCTTATGATCCTCAATCTTCTTTAGCAGCAATGCGTCAACGTGTATATGGAGATTATGCAGCACAATTGGGATTAAATGATAAAGTAGAGATTGATGAAGCTATAACTAAAATACTTGTTTCAACAGATGATATAAAAAGACAGGAATTATATACATTTGTATTAACAAGATTACATGAAGATGCTGTATATATTCCACTTACTTATGAATGCAACAAAGCAATTTACACTTCAAAATTAAAAAATGTTAAATTTACACAAACTCAATATGAAGTACCATTTGCTGAAATGAAATTTGGAGAATAAAAGTTATAAAATACCATAGGGATAGACTTTGTCTATCCCTATTTATGAGGGGGAGGAAAAGTGAAAAATTATATTATCAAAAGAATTTTAATAAGTATTCCTTTACTTATATTTATCTCTTTTTTATGTTTTGTATTTATAAATTTAATTCCATCAGACCCAGCCGAAGTAGCTTTAAGAGTCAGACAAACTCCAATAATTACAGAAGAGGCAATCGCTCAGGTAAGAGAAGAATTAGGATTAAATGATCCATTTTTTATAAGATATATAAAATGGTTTTTTCAATGTTTAGTTTTAGATTTTGGTATAAGTTATACAAATCCTACTCGTACAGTTTTAGGAGAGATTGGAAGATGTATACCAGCTACTTTACAATTAGCAGGAATGTCTTTAGTTTTTGTTATTTTTTTAAGTTTGCCTATTGGTTTTTTATGCGCTGTATATAAGGATTCATATTTTGATAAGATTATGAGAGGAATTGTTTTCATGACTACAGCAATGCCAGCTTATTGGGTAGGATTATTAATGATTTGGTTAATAAGTATAAAATTTGATCTATTACCTACAAGTGGAGCTGGTTCTTTTAAACACTTAATTCTGCCATCTTTTACAGTATCTCTTACATATATATCTACATATATAAGATTAATTAGAAATAATATGTTAGAAAATATGAAAGAAGATTATGTTCTTTATGCAAATGTTAGAGGATTACAACAAAAAAATATTTTAAGAAAACATATTTTAAAAAATTCACTTCACTCTTGTATTACAGCAATTGGAATGAGTATACCACAACTTATTGCAGGTACTATAGTAGTTGAAAATGTTTTTGCTTGGCCTGGAATAGGGAAACTTTGTATAGCTTCTATTTTTAATAGAGATTATCCAGTAATTCAAGCATATGTTTTAATGGTTGGAACTCTTTTTGTTGTATTTAATTTGCTATTTGATATAATTCAATATATTTCTGATCCAAGACTTAGAAAGGGGATGAATTAATTAAGATGTTAAAAAGACTTTTAAAAAATAAAATGGCTTTGATGTGTATTGCTTTAATTTTTATATTAATCATTGTAGGAATTTTTGCTCCATTAATTGTACCAAATGATCCTTATGAAAATAATATTTTAAATAAATTTGCACCATATTCTTGGAAATATCCTTTAGGAACTGATCATTTAGGAAGATGTGTATTTTCAAGAATGATATATGGAATAAGGCCTACACTTTTTCTATCGTTAGTTACTATGATTGGAACTATAGGAATAGGAACACTAATGGGATTATTATCTGGATATTTTAAAGGGATAGTTGATAATATAATAATGAGAATAGTAGATGTAATGCTTTCTTTTCCTAGCCAAATAATGATTTTAGCAGTAGTAGCTTTATTAGGTGTAGATATTAGAAATGTTATTATAGCTAATGTTCTTATTAAATGGGCTTGGTATGCTAGAATGATCAGGACTAATGTAATAAAATATACAGATAAGAATTTTATTCTTTTTTCAAGATGTATTGGATCAGGAGAGAGATTTATATTATTTAGGCATATGATTCCATGTATTGCTTCAGAAATGGTAGTATTAGCTACTTTGGATATTGGATGGGCAATTTTAAATATATCCACGCTTTCATTTTTAGGACTTGGAGTGCAAGCACCTATTCCAGAATGGGGTGCTATGTTAAATGAAGCTAAAAATGTAATGACAACTAATCCTATACAGATGATAGCTCCAGGAGTAGCAGTGGTAATTTTAGTAGCAGCTTTTAATTTTTTAGGTGATTGTTTAAGAGATACTTTTGATCCAAAGGAGGCAGAAATTTAATGAAAAAAACACTGTTAAAAGTAGAAGATATTTCTGTATTTCTAAAAGAAAAAAATAAAAAGAGATATTTAATAGAAAATATTTCTTTTGAGTTAAAAGAGGGAGAGTGTCTTGGAGTTCTAGGTGAAAGCGGAAGTGGAAAAAGTTTAACCTGTAAATCAATTATGGGATTATTAGATAATAAAACTTTTTTTACTGAAGGAAGTGCTATATATAATGGGAAAAATCTTTTAGAATCTAAAAGTGAGGAGTTGAGAAAACTAAGAGGAAAAGAAATTGCTATGATTTTACAAAATCCTATGACATGTTTTGATCCTCTATATACAATTGGCTATCAAATAACAGAAACATTTACAGAACATACAACACTTTCAATTCAAGAGATAAAAAAGAAATCTGTTGAGATTTTAGAGAGGATGCAATTAAAGAATCCAGAAGATATTCTCTCTAAATTTCCTCATCAATTGAGTGGAGGAATGTTACAAAGAATAATGATAGGATTAGCTTTAGCAATGAATCCAAAGTTTATCATAGCTGATGAGCCAACTACAGCTATTGATGCTATTACACAGTTTGAAATTATCAAAGAATTTCAGAAAATAAAAGAGAATAGTAAGGTTGGTATAATTTTTATCTCTCACGATTTAGGAGTGATATCTGAAATAGCTGATTATGTTATTGTTATGAATAAAGGAAAAATTGTTTCGCAAGGGAAAAAAGATAAAATATTTTCTCAAACTAATGATGAATTTACTAAAATGTTAATAGAAAAAAAATTAGCAGTTATGAATAGATATAAAGAAATTATGAGAGGAGAAAAATGTTATTAGAGGTTAAAAATATAAATATAAGCTTTAAAAAGGAAAATCAAAAAACTATTTTTGGAAAAGAAAGACAAAAAGTTGTAAAAAATGTTTCTCTCTCATTAGAAAAGGGAGAATGCCTGGGAATCATTGGAGAAAGCGGAAGTGGAAAATCTACTTTAGGAAAATCTTTAATTGGACTTTTAAAGCCAGATAATGGAAGTGTTTATATAGATGGAATAGATATATATAATATTACGAGGGAGCAAAGAAAAAAAATACAGCAAATAATAAGTATTGTTTTTCAAGATTATACATCTTCAGCTAATCCAAGATTTCTTGTAAAAGATATTATAGGTGAATCTTTAAAAGTCTTAGAAAGAAAAATTGGGAAAAAGATAGACAGATATAGTAAAATAAAAGAATTATTAGAAATAGTAGGACTAAATGAAAGTTTTATAAATAGATATCCTCATGAATTGAGTGGCGGACAACTACAAAGGGTATGTATAGCTAGAGCAATAGCTACTGAACCACAATTTATTCTTTTAGATGAAGCAATTAGTTCTTTAGATGCCTCTACACAGACTCAAATAATGGATCTATTAAAAGAACTACAAAATAAATATAAACTTTCATATATTTTTATCACTCACGATCTTCCTTCAGTTACTTATATGTGTGATAGAGTATTATTTTTTTATGAAGGAGAAATTGTAGAAGAGGTAAATGATATTTATAAACTTTCAGAGGTAAAAAATTTATATGCAAAGAGATTATTAAACTCAATATTGGAGATAAAAATAGATGACAAAAAGTAATATAAGTCATAAAATGTTTTTAAATTTAATGATTCCTTTTGTGTTATCTACTATTACTCAACCACTGTTAGGAGCTGTAGATATAGCTGTAGTTGGGAAATTAAATGATATGAGTTATATATCTGGAGTTTCAATAGGAACACTTATTTTTAATACTATATATTGGATTTTTGGCTTTTTACGAGTAAGTACCACAGCTTTTAGTGCACAGTCTAGTCATTATAAAGATAAAAAAAGTATAAGTGATATATTTTTTAGACCTATATTAATAGCTTTAATTATATCTTTAAATATAATTGTATTTCAAGATATAATTTTTGAAAGTTTTATAAAATTTATACAACCTGAAATAGAGATACAAAAAAATTCAGATATATATTTTAAAATCTTAATATGGGGAGCTCCATTTGTTCTTACTAATTATGTACTTTTAGGTTGGCTTATGGGCTTAGGAAATATAAAGTTCTCTATGATTATGCAGATTTCTGGAAATGTTTTGAATATTGTTTTAGATATTATATTTGTAATATTTTTGGGATTAAAAGTTGAAGGTGTTGCTTATGCCACACTTATTTCTCAAATTTTTTCTTTTTGTTTAGGAGTATATTTTATTTTACCATATTCTTACCATAAGTATCTGAACCTAAAATCTATTATTAACAAAAAAGAGTTGATAAATATTTTTTGTGTTAATAGAGATTTGATGATAAGAACTATTTGTTTAGTTTTACATAATAATCTTTTTACAATGGCTAGTTCAAATTTAGGTGGAGAAATTTTAGCAGCTAATACAGTACTTTTTCAAATAATGTCAATTATCTCTTATACATTTGATGGAATAGCTAATACAGCTAGTGTTTTTTCAGGAAGAGCAAAAGGAATGAGAGATAATGCTCTTATGAAAAATTGTTGGAAAAAAACTTTGTATTGGGGAGGAATCTTTGTAGTTTTAATAACAATAATTTATTTGATATTTGAAAGTGATATAATTAAAATATTTACAACTTTACCAGATATAGTTACTTTAGCAGAAAAATATTCAAAATGGATAGTAATATATCCAGCTATATCTTTTTTAGGATTAACATTTTATGGGGTTTTTACAGGTTCTGCAGAAACTTTTCCTATTATGATATCAACAGTTATTGCTTTTATTGTATTTTTTATAGCTTGGAAATATTTAATTCCAATATACAAAAATGATGGAGTATGGCTATCTTTACTTATATTTTATTTTGGAAGGGGAATCTTTTTAATACCTTGTCTAAGAAAAACATTAACTGAAAAAAAGGAGATATAAATGGAATTTAAATTAGGGAATTTAATTTGTGAAATGGGGAAAAAAATTTCTGGATTTTGGAATATTGATGGATATGAAATTCCTACTACAATAATAAATGGAAAGAATAGAGGGAAAACAGTAGCTATCTCTTCTGGAATTCATAATTGTGAATATACAGGAATACAAACTGCTATTGAAATTGCACAAGAACTTAATCCGGAAAATATAAATGGAGTAGTTATAATTTTTCATCCTGTTAATTATTCAGGCTTTTTTAATAAAGTACCAGCTATTATACCTGAAGATAATAAAAATTTAAATAGAGCTTTCCATGGTAATCTGGATGGAAGTATTTCTGAAAAAATAGCTTATAGTTTTTCAAAAATTTTATATCCTCAAATAGATTTTTTTATAGATTTACATGGGGGAGATTTATATGAAGAAGCGACTTCTTTTGTTTATTTTCCAGGAATAGGAAAAAAAGAAATTGTTGATTTTTCTGAAAAAGTAGCACAAGTTCTTTCAACTAATTACAGAGTAAGATCTTCAGCTACAACAGGAGCATATAATTCTGCAGCTATTCAGGGAGTTCCATCTCTACTTATAGAGAGAGGAGGAAATGGAATTTGGAATAAAAATGATGTAATTAATTATAAGAAGGACATTTTTTCTATATTAAGCTATTTAGAAATTTTGATAAATTTTAAATATAAAGAAAATTTAACTCAAATTGAAATTAAACAAGCTAATTATATTTCTTCATATTTAGAAGGTTATTGGTATCCTAGATTTAGAGTTGGAGATACTTTTGAAGAAAATGTAATATTAGGTGAAGTTAAAGATTGTTTTGGAAAAACTTTGATAACATATATTTCAGAATATAGTGGGGTTGTTTTATATCAAGTTTCTTCTTTAGCTATAAGAAAAGGAGAAGAGATATTAGCATATGGAAAAATATAATGGAGAAAAGAGATAAAAATAATTTTAAGACTCAAATTCAAAAAAAGAAATTGAGTCTTTTTTATGTGCAGATTTTTATTGTAACCTAAATATATTTTCCTAGTATCTAGCCTTTTTTTAATAGATATATCTTTAAATTTCATTGAAATTATGGTATCCTATTAAGATAAAAAGTGCTTAGGAGAAAAAAATAATGTATAATGAGATAGATTTGCATTATATGAATTTTGATGATGCTTTAAGAGTTTTTATTACAAAATATAATGCTTTATATAAAAGGGGAGAGAGAAAAGAGATAAAAGTTATACATGGTTACGGCTCAAAAACTTTAGATGGGGAAGCAGTAATTAGAACTAAATTGAGAGCATATTTTTCAAGAAATAGAGATTGTGTAAAAGTTAGATTAGATCTTAATGAAGGTGTTACATATGTAACACCTTTAAAAAATCTTCCTCTCCCTAAAAAGAAAAATAAAAAGAAATAAATAAATTTTAATAGAATGGAAGGTATATTATGTACATAAAAACAAAAAAGAATATAGGAGAAGTAGAAAAAAATAGGATATTAGAGTTCTTAAAAAATAACAAATTAGGAAGCCTAATTATTGAAGATGAAGAAACTCTAAAAATAGGAGTTCTAGGAGATAGAAGCAATGTAGATATGGATAGACTTCTATCTTTTCATGGAGTAGATGAACTTGTAGTTATAGGAAAAAGCTATAAATTTGTAAGCAGAGAGTTTCAAAAACAAGATACAGTTATAGATATTAAAGGTAGAAAAATAGGTGGAGGAAACTTCATGCTTATGGCTGGACCTTGTGCTATTGAAAATAGAGAATCTGTATTTCAAATAGCTGAACAGGTAAAAAAATCAGGAGCTCAAATATTGAGAGGTGGAGCTTTTAAACCAAGAACATCTCCATATGATTTCCAAGGGTTAGGAGAAGAGGGATTAAAATATATGAGAGAAGCTGCTGATAAGTATGATCTCCTTGTAGTAACAGAAGTTATGGACAGTATGGATATTCCTCTTATCTCAAAATATGCTGATATTCTTCAAGTTGGAGCTAGAAATATGCAAAACTTTAGCTTGTTGAAGATGTTAGGAAGTTGTGGGAAACCTGTACTTTTAAAAAGAGGTTTAAGTGCAACAATAAGAGATTTTTTAATGGCAGCCGAGTATCTTATGGCGTATGGAAATAGAGAGATAATCTTATGTGAAAGAGGGATTAGAACTTTTGAAACAATGACTAGAAATACAGTTGATATTAATGCTATTCCATTGATTAAGGAAAAAAGTCACCTACCTATAATAATAGATGCAAGTCACGGAACAGGAAGAAGATCTTTAGTTGAGCCTGTAACATTGGCAGGAGTTATAGCAGGAGCAGATGGGGCAATGGTAGAGGTACATGAAAACCCTGAATGTGCAGTATCTGATGGGGTACAATCACTAGATTTTAAAGGTTTTAAAAAATTAACTGAGAATTTAGAAGAAGTTTTACAATTAAAAAAGAGACTGAAGTAAGGATAGGACATGTATATAGAGGGAAATAACTATTTCAGAATAAAAGAGTTGGAAGAGTTAGGAATTGGAGCAATCTATACTTTAAAAAATTATGGAGATGTAAGAAAACTTCCTAAAGAAAAATTTATTGAAGATTTTCAATTTGGAGATAGAAAAATAGTTGCTGGATATCAAACTCACACTAAAAATATAGAGATAATATCTAAAGATAGCGATATATTTTATTTTGAAAATACAGATGGATTTATAACAGATAGAAGAGATATAGTGATTTATACAAAATATGCTGATTGTCTTCCAGTATATATTTATGATGCTAAAAACAGAGTTATATCCCTTGTTCACTCTGGTTGGAAGGGAACATATGAGGAGATAGCTTTAGAATCTATAAAATTGATGGAGCAAAATTTTAATAGTAAGAGAGAAAATATATTAGTAGCTTTTGGAATTGGAATATCTCAAAGAAATTACGAGGTACAAGAAAACTTTTTACAACAGTTTTCAGAAAAATTCCCTAAAGATTTAATAGAAGGAAGTTTTTTAAGAAAAGATGGAAAAATATATTTTGATAATCAGAAATTTAATTTTTTAAATCTAAAGAGAAATGAAATTTTAGAAAAAAATATAATAGTCAATGAGTATTGTACTTATGAAAATGAAAGATTTCATTCATTTAGAAGAGAAAAAGAGAGTTCTGGAAGAGCTGGTGGGTTTATATATTTTAAATGAATTTCAGGAGGGCAGAGAAAATGAAAAAAAGTTTGATGATAATATTAGCATTATTATCAATGAATCTTTATGGAGAGACTCTTTATGAAAGAGCTGTTAAAGATTTGAAAATGGAGGAGTTAGCAGGAACTTACTCTCAAGAAAAAATTGAGAAATCTTTAAAAGGGTATAAGGCTAAAAAAGATAGCAGTAAAGCTGTATTAGTTGATTTAGGAGCTTTAACTATTGAAGATCTAAATACAGAGAAAAATGTTAATGAGAAATTAAGCAGATTTGTAACTGACTATATCAATATTGAAGAAAATTATATTGGAAATGTTTCAGATAAAAATATAATTGAAAGATTAAACAATAAATGGAGCAGAGGAGAGGTAGTGGAGGATAGCTCATTAAATGCTATTTTGAACAGAGCTATGCTTAAAGGATTAACTACTGGATATAATATTAAAGACAGAAAAGATTATGCAAATTTTGATGAGAAATTTACAGCAAGTTATGGACATAGTGATATGGTTCATGCTTCACAAATTATTGGAATGTTGAGAAGTGAGGGAATAGATGCAAAAGTTCAATTGGAATTAAAAACTTCAGCATTTGTATATCTTCCAGAGTGGGGAGAATCTAGCTATGCTACAACAAAAATGCCAGATGGAACTATAATTGCTCATCCACTAGAGTATGACTTAAAACTTCAATTTGAAAGCCAAAAAGATAAAGAGAAATTTTTTGATTTAATAGATAAATATGCTAAAAAAGATGATGAAAATGAGAAAGGGTTACTACATGAATCTTGGTGGCAACCATTTATCCAAACAGAAAAAGTCGATGGATATGAGATGCTTATAGATAATATAGTATCAGATAATAGATATGATGCTCATGTATTAACACTTCCAGAAAAATCAAAACCTTTAGTTGAAGAGTTATCTAAAAATAAAAATATAAGAGTAAAAACTAAAGAAATTTGGGTAAATCCTGCATTCTTTAGATTTATGTTAGGGGAATATAAATAGTATTATTAGAAAAGCTGTTTTAATTTGAACAGCTTTTTTAAATAAAATTTCCCTTTGATTTTTATAAAATTGGTATATAATATCTAAGGTAGAAAAAAGATTTTGAGAGATAAAAATGTTGTACAGGAGGAAAATATTATGACATTAAAAGAGTTACCAATAGGAAAGACAGCAACAGTTCTTTCTGTTGGAGGAGAGGGAGCTTTAAGACAACATTTCTTAGATATGGGAATTATTCCAAATGCTAATGTTACAATGATGAAACATGCTCCTATGGGAGATCCTGTTGAGTTAAGAATAAATAGTTATGAACTTACACTACGTTTAGCTGATGCTGAAAAAATTGAGATTACAGATGTAAGAGATGAAGTTAGAAAAGAGAGAGAGTTTTTAGAGAAAAAACGTATATCTCACCCAGGACTTGGTGAGGGAGGAAAATATCATAAAAAAGAGGGAGAAAATCCTTTACCTGATGATGTAAAACTTACTTTTGCATTAGTAGGAAATCAAAACTGTGGAAAAACAACTTTATTCAATCAACTTACAGGTTCAAATCAACATGTAGGAAACTTTCCAGGGGTAACAGTTGATAGAAAAGATGGAGTTATAAAGGGGTATCCAAATACATTAGTTACAGATTTACCAGGGATCTATTCTCTGTCACCATATTCAAGTGAAGAGATTGTAACAAGGGAATTTGTATTAAATGAGTGTCCTAAAGGGATAATAAATATTGTTGATGCAACAAATATAGAGAGAAACCTTTATTTAACAATGCAATTAATGGAATTAGATATTCCAATGGTATTGGCTTTAAATATGATGGATGAAGTTAGAGACAATGGTGGACATATCTTAATAAATGAGATGGAAGAACTACTAGGGATACCAGTAGTACCTATTTCAGCAGCTAAAAATGAAGGTATAAGTGAACTTATAGATCATGCTATCCATGTGGCAAAATATCAAGAGTATCCAAAAAGACATGATTTTTGTGATATAAATGATAATAAAGGAAGTGTACATAGATGTTTACATGGAATTATGCATATGATAGAGGATCATGCAGAGCAGGAAAAAATCCCTTTACGTTTTGCAGCAAGTAAAATTACTGAGGGAGATAATCTAGTTTTAGAGAGATTAAAATTAGATCAAAATGAGAAAAATACAATAGCTCACATAGTTAGTCAATTGGAAGCAGAGAGAGGACTTGATAGAGCAGCAGCTATTGCAGATATGAGATTTAGCTTTATAGAGAAGGTTTGTCAAGAAACAGTAAAAAAACCAAAAGAAAGCAAGGAACATATTAGAAGTATAAAGATAGATAAAATTTTAACAGGAAAATATACAGCAATTCCAGCATTTATAGGGATAATGGCATTTGTATTTTGGCTGACTTTTAATGTGATTGGAGCTTGGTTATCAGATATTTTAAATCTAGGTATTGAATGGATGACTTTAGGTGTTGAAAATCTTTTAGTTAAAGGAAATGTAAATGAGGTTTTACGTTCTTTAATTATAGATGGAATCTTTAATGGGGTAGGAAGTGTAGTTGGTTTCTTACCAATTATAGTAACTCTTTTCTTTTTCTTGTCTATGCTTGAAGATAGTGGATATATGGCAAGAGTAGCCTTTGTAATGGATAAACTTTTAAGAAAGATAGGACTTTCAGGAAGAAGTATTGTTCCCATGCTTGTAGGTTTTGGTTGTACAGTTCCTGGGGTAATGGCAAGCCGTACTCTACCATCAGAGAGAGATAGAAAGATGACAATATTATTGACTCCTTTTATGAGTTGTTCAGCTAAACTTCCAATATATGGATTTTTTACAGCACTGTTTTTTCCAAAATCAGGAGCTTTAGTAATGGTAATACTATATTTTATAGGAATATTTGTAGGAATATTAATGGCTCTTTTAATGAAAAAATCTCTGTTTAAAGGGGAAGCAGTACCATTTGTAATGGAGTTACCTAATTATCGTATGCCTGGAACAAAAAATGTTGCTCATCTATTATGGGAGAAAGCAAAGGATTTCTTACAAAGAGCCTTTACAGTTATTTTTGTGGCAACTATTGTAATTTGGGTACTACAAACATTTAATATTCACTTTAATGTTGTAGAAAGTTCTCACAATAGCATCTTAGCAAAAGTTGCTGGTTGGATAGCACCTATTTTTAAACCTTTAGGTTTTGGAGATTGGAGAATTTCAACTGCTCTAATAAGTGGAGTTATGGCGAAGGAAAGTGTAGTTTCTACATTGTCAGTTTTATTTGGAGATACAAAAACTCTATTGGATATGTTAAGTACAACAGGAGCAGCAAGTTTATTGGTATTCTGCTTATTATACACTCCTTGTATAGCAGCAGTGGCATCAGTTAAGAAAGAACTTGGTGGAAAATGGGCAACAATAGTAGCTCTAGGACAATTTTTAATAGCTTGGATAGTGGCATTTATTATAAGAATCATCGGAATGACTTTTTAGGAGAGAGAGATGAATTTATTTAGTATAATTTTGTTAGGTGTAATTTTTATATATCTAATTTTTTCTATTGTGTATATATATAAAAATAAAAAAAAGGGTAGAGGTTGCAATGGGAATTGTGGTTCTTGCTCTAAAAGTTGTAAGTAGAAATTTGATATATTTTCTAACTGAAATATTGCATTAAAAGCGTTTAAGGTAGAAAATACTAAAACAAGGAGGAAATAAATGAGTATTTATGCTTTAAGAGTAGATATTGCAAAAGAGGTTTATAATTCATTAAAAGATGAAGGGGTAGCTCGTTTTACTTGGTCTTATTCAGAAGAAGGAAATTTGAAAGAGATAGAAAATAAAATAAAAAAATTTGGTTGGGAAAATTTAACTGAAATTGAAAAAGATTGTAGGAAAGCTAATTTTATGTTAAATATCAAAGAAAAAGATTATATTGTATATATTAATGTTCCAGAGTATGGAGAGTGTACAGTAGCCAAGGTTACAGGAGAATATTTTTGGAATTGGGAAAAATATAAATCAGATGGAAGTCATTGTTTGCTAATTGATAAGGAGAGTATAAGAACATTTAATAGAAATGATAAAAATATTCCATCAGATTTAACTAGAAGATTTGGATTGCAAGGAAAATATTGGAGGATATATTTAGAAGATAAATTTTATAATCTTTTACAAGATATAGATGATAAAAAAATTACAGGGGAACTTGCTTCTAGTGAAAGTAGATTACTTAATTGTATAAATGAAAAAATAAATCCATATTTAGAAAGCATTTGTGAAGAACTTCAACATTATCATGTGGGAAAATATTTGGAAGAATTAATAGTGAAAGTTTTAGGAGAAATTCCAGAAATAAAAAATATTAGCAGAAAATCAGGAACATCAGATAAAGGTAGAGATATCTTATTTGATTATGAAAATACTGATGTTTTTGGAAATTATTCACAAAAGAAATGTGCTATTCAAGTAAAATCTTATGAAGGAATTATCAATTATGATCAAGCAATAAAGGACATGAAAAATATTTTTGAGTATGATGATAGCTTAGACCTTGGAATAATAATGACAACTGCAACAAGTATAGGTGAAGAATTTAATGAAAAGTTAGAGAAATTAAATAAAGAATTACTTGAAAAAAAGAAAGAAAAATCAGTAACTATTTTATATGGAAAAGATTTTGCTAGATGGGTTTTAAAATATGGAGAGAGGGTGTGAAGAAAAGTCTGTAAATTAAAATAATAAATGCTTTAAATAGCTTTCTATGATAAAATTAAGTTCATAGGAGGCTATTTTTATGGAAAGAAAAAGAAGACATGGAGTTAATCTTACTGAAGGAAAGAAAAACATTATCTCTGCTTTAATTAGCGAGTATGATATTAAAACTGCTGAAGACATACAAGATGCTTTAAAAGATTTACTTGGTGGGACTATTCAAGAAATACTTGAAGCTGAAATGACTCAACATCTTGGGTATGATCCTTATGAACGTTCTGAATCTACTAATGCTCGTAATGGCAGAAAAAGAAAAACTATTCTTAGTAAATATGGTGATACTGAAATTGAAGTTCCTCAAGATAGAGAAGGAACTTTTGAACTACAAATTGTGAAAAAACGTCAAAAAGATATTTCTGATATAGAAGATAAAATAATTTCTATGTATGCTAAAGGAATGACTACGCGCCAAATTTCTGAGCAAATTGAAGATATTTATGGCTTTGAAGTAAGTGAAGGGTTAGTTTCTAACATTACTGATAAATTACTTCCTAAAATTGAAGAATGGCAACAAAGACCGCTTTCTAGCATTTATCCAATTGTATTTGTTGATGCAATTCATTTTCCTACTTGAGTATTATCAAACGGATAGTGTTTTCTCTCTTCTACATATCCCTGTTCAACTGCAAACATGTACTTCAGATAAAAATCAAGCTCTGTTTTCTCATCTATTTCTGTCCCTGAATCAATCATATCTTTTAAGGTAATGAGTATATCTTTTACTTTTGTAGGAAATTTTAGCTCTGTATTTTCCTCTAAAAAGTTAAGTTCTCTTAGTAGATGAGCATTACAAAGTGCATGAGTAACATTAAAACAATCATAAGCATACCAACAGTCATGCGATAAGATTCCATGAAAATTAGGTAATATTCCAGCTTCAACAATTGCTTTTTTTCCTCTATTTTTATGTGAAGTAAGTACTGTTAATTTATCATTTGAAAAAGAATGTATCCAACGTCTAAAACCATTTACTTTAGTTCCAGTTTCAT
>ERZ838839.787-NODE-787-length-36727-cov-26.113874_pt1 | contig 36727 bp, 35 predicted proteins | sample MGYA00519909_ERZ838839 | MGnify/ENA primary metagenome ERZ838839 (study PRJEB31850, sample SAMEA3708843) | human gut metagenome | biome: human gut; feature: human-associated habitat; material: faeces | place: China | collected 2014 ... | reverse complement strand
CGCGGATTTCCGCCGGTATTAACTACAAAAAGTTGAGGCTGCTGGAACCTCGAACCACCTACTTAACAGAATTTAGAAAGGAGGCGGCGCTTCCTCCCCTGCATGAATGCAGTGGTTCCCGCGCCGAATTTCGATGAGCGACAACGATTTTGAAGCGATGCTGGCTGCTGCCGGCATGGGCAATAAAAAAGAGATTCCGGAGGACTACCGCTGCGGATACACCGCTGTCGTCGGTCGTCCCAACGTCGGCAAGTCGACGCTCATCAATGCGATTGTGGGCGAAAAGGTCTCGATTACCTCGAAAAAGCCTCAGACGACGCGCGACCGTGTGCTCGGTGTGGCAACGGACGACGATGCTCAGATCGTCTTTGTGGATACGCCGGGGTTCCAGTCCAAGCACACCTCGCAGCTTCTCAAGCACATGAACCGTACAGTTCGCACCGCCTTGGCCGATGTCGAGGCCGTGCTTTTCGTGATTGATGCTGCCGGTTGGAAAAGTGACGATGAGCTCGTTTTGAAGCTTCTTGACCGGGAAGCCAAGAACGTGATCCTGGTGCTCAATAAGATTGACCTTGTGAAGGATAAGGAACGTCTGCTGCCGCTCATGGCCGAATCCATGCAGAAGTTTCCCTTTGCCGCCATCGTTCCCGTGAGCGCAGAAAAAGGCAAGATGCTCGACGACCTCAAGGGCGAGATCAAGAAGCTGTTGCCGGTTTCTCCGCCTTTTTTTGATGCGGATCTTTATACCGACAAGTCGCCTCGCTTCATAGCGGCCGAAACGATTCGCGAAAAGGCATTCCGTCTTCTGGGTGACGAACTGCCTTACGGACTTGCCGTGATGATCGAGCGCTGGAACGAAACCGACGACGGCGCCGAAATCATTGCTTCGCTTTGGGTGAACCGCGAAAGCCACAAACCGATCGTGATCGGTGAAAAGGGAGCCAAACTGCGCGAAATCAGCCGACTTGCCCGAGCCGACATCGCCGAACTGCTTGGCAAGCGCGTGCATTTGGAAGTCTGGGTCCGCGTGCGCCGTGGTTGGAGCGACGACGCCCGCATTCTGAAGTCCCTCGGCTACGGCGACTGATTCTTCTCATATGGCCGCAGCAACTGTATCCCGTTCCCCGGAACGTACACCCGTGGTGCGCGTGCGTTCCGAAGCGGCGTTTGTGCTTTCTACCCAACCGTGGCGGGAGACAAGTGTCATTGCCGAACTGCTCACTCAACGGCATGGCCGTGTCACGGTTGTGGTGCGGGGCGCCAAACGTGTTTCGAGTCGTTTCCGCGGCATCATCATGCCCTTTGTCCCGCTTGTGGTGAGCTTTTCCGGCGCAGGAGACATCAAAAACCTCACCGATGCCCGCTGGATGGGGCCGATGACGCCCATTGACCCCGAGGGACTCGTGTCGGCTTTCTACGTTAATGAACTGGTGCTACGCCTGACGATGAGAAGCGACGCCTCGCTTCGACTCTACAACGACTATCTGAAGGTGTTGAGCGAGGTTTCGCTCAAAGACGGCAAAGAACTTTCTGCGGCCCTGCGCACATTTGAAATCAAGCTCCTTAATTCGCTCGGATGGAGCCAGGTTTCCAAGGTCGAAGAGATTGAAAAGGGCGGCATCTGGACGGTTCGCCAGGGGGAACTGGTTTGCATTGATGAGCTTTGTGAAGGCGAAAAAGCGGTGAGCCTGGGTACGGCCTTGGCCGTTGCCAAAGCCGAAATCACCCCGAGTGCCGATCTGCGTGAGGTGCGCGACGTTCTTCGCCTCATAATCGGCTACTATGTTGGCGACACGGGTCTGAAGACTCGAAAGACTCTGGAAATCTGGTCGCAAATCTGACACATTAGGTAAAGACGGGCGACTCGGTTGCTGAGTGAAAGTAAAGAACCGATAACGCCGTTTTTTTGTCGGCAGCCCCTTTTATGTTGACCAAACTTTCTGTCAATCTCAACAAGATTGCACTCATCCGCAATTCCCGCGACGGCAATACGCCGTCCGTTACGCTCTTCGGCGCCGTGGCGCTTAAGGCCGGGGCCGCCGGTCTGACGGTTCATCCGCGCCCCGATGAACGCCATATCCGCCGCGATGATGTTCCGGCTCTCGCCAAGCTTCTCAGGAACTGGCCCGGTCGCGAATTCAACATCGAAGGCAATCCCTTCATGAACTTGATGGAGCACGTCCGCGAAGTTCGTCCTGATCAGGTGACGTTTGTGCCCGACAGTGAGTCGCAAAAAACGAGCGATCACGGCTTTAATCTGATGGAACAAGGCGAAAAGCTGCGTCCTCTGATTGCCGAAGCCAAGGCTCTAGGTTGCCGCGTGAGCCTTTTCATGGATCCGGATCCCGAACAGATCGTACTTGCCAAGGACCTTGGCGCTGATCGCATTGAGCTTTACACCGAAGCTTATGCCGCTGCCTGCGGCACAGCCGCCGTCGGCCCGATGCTCGAGAAATATGCGCAGGCGGCTCGCGCGGCCCGTGAGGTCGGTCTCGGCGTGAACGCAGGCCACGATCTCAGTCTCACGAATCTGCAGGATTTGCTCGTTGCCTGTGAATGTATCGCCGAGGTCTCTATCGGCCACGCGCTGATCAGCGAGGCGCTTGAGTACGGCATGACCGAAACGGTTGGTCGCTACAACGCCGTTTGCCTGCGCGCGAGCGAGCAAATTTCGCTCATGAACCAAAAGTAAGAAAGGAAACAAAACATGCTCGGTCCCGTTGTTTGCGATATTGCCGGAACGACTCTGTCGGAAGCGGAGGTAAAGCGCATCGCCCATCCGCTCGTGGGCATGGTCATTCTGTTTACCCGCAACTATGAAAATCGAGTGCAGCTCGAAAAACTCTGCCGCGCCATCCATGACGTCAAGCCCGGTATTCTGATCGGTGTAGATCACGAGGGCGGCCGCGTACAACGTTTCCGCGAGGGCTTTACCGAAATTCCGGCGATGAGCGCCTACGGCCGAGCCTACAAGGACGATCCGGAAGCGGCGGCCCGATCGCTGACGGCTGCCGGTTTCGTGATGGCTTCCGAACTTCGCACGGCAGGCGTTGACTTTACCTTTGCCCCTGTGCTCGACCTCGATTGGGGGCAGAGCGAAATCATCGGGGAGCGTTCGTTTGCGCTCGATCCCCGTGTTGTGACGCGTCTGGCCCGAGCGCTCAGCCACGGTATGCTCATGGCGGGCATGGCCAATTGCGGCAAGCATTTCCCGGGTCACGGCTACGCGGCTGCCGACAGCCACGTGGCGCTGCCGATTGACGACCGAGAGGTTTCGCGTATCGAACACGCCGATGTGAAACCCTATACCTGGATGGGCATCGGGCTGGCTTCCGTCATGACGGCGCACGTGGTGTATCCAGCTTACGATGAAGTTCCCGCAACCTTCTCTAAACGCATTCTCAAGGGATTGCTGCGCGATACACTGCACTTTCCGGGCTTTGTTTTTTCGGACGATTTGTCGATGAAGGGCGCAGGGGGCGGTACACTCACAGAAAGAGCCCGGAAGGCGCTTGAAGCCGGGTGCGATGCCGTTATCTGCTGCAATGCGCCGGAGGAAGTCGATCAAATGCTGCAGGAGCTGGCTTTCGAGCCGGACGCCGGTTGGCGTGAGCGCGCGGCTGCTGTCGAGCCAAAGCCCTTCCCGCCGAATCATGAAGAGCTTTTAGCTTCCAATGTTTACAAGATTTCTCGCTCGTTGATGACGCTGTGAACGAGAACCGAAGTCAGGACAAATTACAGTGATTATTGATTCGCTTCTCGATACCGACCTCTATAAGTTCACGATGATGCAGTGCGTGCTGCATCAGTTTCCGGACGCCAACGTGAAGTATCGCTTTCGTTGCCGTACCGAAGGTGTGGATTTGAGTCCTTATGTCGATGAGATTCGAGAGGAAATCGAGCACCTGTGTGCGCTGACGATGAAGGAGGACGAGCTCGATTATCTCGGCAGTCTTCGCTTCATCAAGAGCGACTTTGTGGATTTCCTCAGTCTCTTTCATCTCAAGTCGAAGTACGTCACCGTCACGCCCAGTTCCGAAATGCCCTGCGGCATCGACATCGTGATCGAAGGACCGTGGCTGCACACGATTCTTTTTGAGATTCCGATTCTTGCGATCGTCAACGAGGTCTACTTCCGTCATACCGTTCCCGAACCCGATGAGGCAGAGGGCATGGCGAGACTGCACCAAAAAATCCGCTGGATCAAGAACGAACCCGACAACGGCAATCTCAAGATCAGCGACTTCGGCACGCGCCGCCGCTTCTCCCGGGATTGGCAGCGCAAAGTCATCAAGGTGCTTTGCGAAGAACTCGGTCCGACGTTCTTCGCGGGCACGAGCAATGTCATGTATGCCAAGGAGTTCGGCATCATTCCCATTGGAACGATGGCGCACGAATATCTGCAGGCCTGTCAGGCGCTCGGTCCGCGTTTGCGCGACAGCCAGACCTTTGGCTTCGAAATGTGGGCGAAAGAATATCGCGGCGACTTGGGGATTGCTCTTTCCGACGTGTACGGTACGGAGCCATTCCTGCGTGACTTCGACATGTTCTTTTGCAAGCTCTTTGACGGTGCACGGCATGATTCGGGCGATCCGGAGAGCTGGGGCGAGCGCATGATACTTCACTATGCGGCCAACAAATGCGACCCGAGAAGCAAGACGCTGATCTTTTCGGATGCGCTCACAGTGCCCAAGGTGATTGCGCTTTACCGGCGCTTCAATCACCGCATCCGCGTCGGCTTTGGCATCGGAACGAATCTAATGAATGATCTGGGCTCGACGCCGCTTAATATCGTCGTGAAGATGGTGCGAGCCAACGGTCAGCCGGTAGCCAAGATTTCCGACACGCCCGGCAAGGGGATGTGCGAGGACGAAACCTATCTTGCATACCTGCGGCAGGTGTTTGGGCTGGATCCTGGCGCCCCTGTCGGTTCTTCCAAACCCTGATGTTTCGTTTGCGTAACGTCGCTATTGGCGACAATGGATCGGTCGATTGCTTCCTGCGGTCGGCCGATTTGACGTTTTTGAGACGTGCAGGCACCTGTTTGCAAGGTGCGTGGATAATGTTCTGACTCTGAGATTTGATGGCAATTTTTGTAAACAGATTCCGCACTTTTAGCTAAAATCAACAAGACTTGTGTTTGAAGGTGTGTTTTACATTTTCAGACACGCCTTCAAAATGATCAGTGCACGGAGAAACAAAGACAATGCATGCACTTAAAACACTTTTGGCAACCGCAGCAGTGCTTCTGCCGTCTCTAGCTTCGGCAGCAAGTCTCAACGGTGCGGAACTCGCCATTACTTGGGCAATTCCGTTTGCGGGCATTCTTTTGTCCATTGCCCTTGTGCCGCTCATCGCTCCCAACCTGTGGCACCACCACTACGGCAAGATCGCCGTTGCTTGGGGGTTGAGCTGCGTGATCCCGATTTTCATGGCCTTCCCGACAGAGGTGGCCGTCGGCTCGGTTGCGCACGCCATGATCGGCGACTACGTGCCCTTTATTCTGTTCGTCGGCGCTCTCTTTATCGTGGCCGGCGGCATTCACATTCGCAGTAGCTTCGTCGGTCGTCCGATCGTCAATGCCGGCATCCTCTTTGTGGGCGCCTTTGTCGCCAACCTTATGGGTACGACCGGTGCTGCCATGTTGCTGATTCGTCCGCTGTTGGCCGCCAACGAAGGCCGTCGCTACAAGATGCACACCTTCGTGTTCTTCATCTTCATCGTAGCCAACATCGGCGGCTGTCTGACGCCCCTGGGCGATCCGCCTTTGTTCCTGGGCTTCCTGCGCGGCGTGACGTTCTTCTGGACGGCGCAGCATCTGATCCTGCCTCTTTTGGTGACGCTCGCGATTCTGCTTACGATTTATCTCGCCATTGACACCTACCTCTTTAAGAAGGAAGTGGCTGAAGGCTCGTTTAATCCCAATGCGGTCGAACCGAAGCCCTTTGGCATCGACGGTGGCATCAATCTGATCTATCTGGCCATTATCATCGGCGCCGTGCTGATGAGCGGCATCTGGAAGTCCGACATTGAAATCAATGTTCTGGGTGTGCACTTGACCGGACAGGGCCTGCTGCGCGATGCGATCTTCATTGTCGTTGCCATCTTGTCCGTGCTGACCACCTCCAAGAGTGCCCGCGAAGCCAACCAGTTCTCCTGGGAACCGATCAAGGAAGTTGCCAAGCTCTTTTTCGGCATCTTCTTGTGCATCGTGCCGGTGCTCGAAATGTTGCGTGCCGGTCACGAAGGTGCATTCGCTCCGCTCGTTTCTCTCGTGACGGACGAAAACGGCGAATTCAACAACGTGATGTTCTTCTGGCTCACCGGTTCGCTGTCGGCCTTCCTCGACAATGCGCCGACCTATCTGGCCTTCTTCAACCTCGCGGGTGGTGATCCCATTGAGATGATGACCACGCACTCGCACACGCTGATGGCCGTTTCCATGGGTGCTGTGTTCATGGGCGCGGTGACCTACATCGGCAATGCTCCCAATCTGATGAGCGTGAGCATCGTGCGCGAACGCGGCGTCAAGATGCCTTCCTTCTTTGGCTACATGCTCTGGTCGGTTGGCATTTTGTTCCCGACGTTCTTCATTGTCGACATCATTTTCCTGTAATCGGAAATAGGCCTGTTCGAAGCGTCGGGCGGGCAGCGACAAAACGGAAAAAGCGGCTTCCTGGGAGGGCGGCCGCTTTTTTTCTTTGTGCATCAGTACCACTTTTGAGGTAAGCAGCTTAAATTTCGCTATAGACAATAGAATGCCGTCCTTTTGAAAACCTATAACCAATCAAAAGGGACAGTGTTCATGAACCGCTCGAACCTTAATGTATTGACAGCGATTCTTCTTGCCGCAGGAGCAATTTCTCCGGCTGCGCTCGGAAACCAAATCACTAATTTCGATTCAATTGACGACTTACCATCTGTGATTGCTGATTACCAAGGTATTACGACAGGAACAGAGTTCATCAAAAATGGCGTGTTAGAGATAACGAGCGGAACGGTAGGTCTCATGGCCTTGAACCGTGATGGCTTGCGAGATGTTCACCTTTGGGCTGAGGGTTTCGCGCCTGAATTAGACGTAAACATTGATTTGAGCCAGTCAGGGAGCTCTGTAGGTGTTCTTCTTGAAGATGGCGTATCTCTCTATCTTGATAAGAATGCTTTCATCAAGGCCGATACGGCGGTTCGCGGCAGCGGCACCGGCACCGTTTTTTTGAGCTTTGGGCAGCCGTCCACCTATGACATTGTCGGTGGTTTGGACATGAATGAAGGAAGCATCGTCAGCGATACAGACAACGCGTTTCACTACGTCGGCATCGGTGATTTGGGAACGTTTATGGCACAAGCCGGACATTTGGTCATCGGTGAAACGAGCGGCCAAGAGGGCGGTGAAACGTTTCTTCGTATCGGTACGCTGCAGTTGGGTGCCGGAGCAAGCGTGACGGTCGCCGGCGACAAATCCGATGATTCGAGTTTGAACCCCATCAACCGCGTGCTGATTGTTCGGCACCTTGAGGCGGTCGACAGATCACCTCAGGCGCTGGAGACGGCCAGCGATCAGAGGACTGTCAATGTAACAGGGGAAGGAACGTTAATTCTTGGTTCGAGTCTTGCGGACGGTGAGAACATCGAAGAGCTGCAAAGGACCGTTGGCCATGTGCTCAACTCAAGCAAAGTCATCACCGGTTCGCTTTCGCGAGCGACGTTGATCACGAGTTCCAGTCCCGGGATTGTCAATGGAATTTCCGTGGTGATCGGTGAGGATGTAAGTCAGGACAAGGCTGCCGAAGAAGGCATCCACATCGGCAACGACGGCCGTTGGATCGTGGATTTCACAAGTGAAGAGACCAAAAGCTTCGCGAGCGATCCCGTGAGCCTGGGCGTTCTCACCGGAATGGATCAGAGCCGCATCACTGCCGAGAATGATGCAGAGCTGATTCTTTACAACTGGAGCGGACAGGCATTTGACATCGGCGACTTTAATCCGAGCAACGTTCACGCTTTCGGCGGCGCTCGCATCCAGATCAAAGACAACATCGCCACGCGTCTGTGGTGCAAGGATTTCGCAGGCCTGCAGGGCTCAGCTCTGGTGGGGCACGTGGAAGGTCTGGCCGACCGGGATAAAGAGGAAGGCATTCTGATGCAGCGCCCGGGCTACAGCTTTATTTTCGACACGCTGCCGGAAGAAAACGTGGGGCGTGACGCATACTCCAACGTGGTTGACGGTGCAATCTTTTTGCCGGTGACGTCGGGCATTGCCACGGCGGCCGAACGCGCGGTTCACGATGCGGTCACAACGGTAATGACGCACGATCTGTCGCTTTTTGAAGGCAAGGGCCATTGGTGGGCACACGGCCAGTCCGGTCGCATTAAGGCCGGTGAAATCTTTTCCGGCGGAAGCGGCGACTTTGGGTTCGAAGCGGATGTGACGGCCGGAGCATTGGGTTACGACTTTGCCATGTTCGGCAATTGGATTACGACGGTGGCCGTGTCCTTTGCCGGGATCGACACCGACAGCAAAGGCGTGATCGAACGCACGTCGGGTGACATGTCCGTGGCAACGGTGTCTTTGGCGGCAGCAAGACATTTCGATGACTTCACTTTGCGTTTGGGGCTGGCGTACTCCCGTGCTGCGGGCGACGCCGAACAGCGTTCCGTCGGCCATCGTCTGGACACGAATGTGGACATCGACTATTTGACAGCGGTGGCGCGCGTTACGGCAAGATCGCTTACTGAAAAGATGTTGTTTGAACCGTTTGCCCAGCTGTCCGTGACGACGGCCAAGATGCACGACGGTTCGATTTTTGACAGCGACAGAGACGGCGCAGTGGCCGGTGAAGGATTCAAGACCACTGCGGACAACCGTGTCTGGGGAACCCTGGAAGTGGGAGCCGATGCGGGTTGGCGGTTTGACGTTGCCGACCTTGTGAGCGTGAAACCGCAGTTTGGTGTTTCCATGCGTACTTCTGTCGGTCATACCGATTGGGAAATCGAAAGCCGTTTGTTTGACGGAAGCGCTTCGTCGGCGGCCTCCTACGACAGTGCGCAGCGCTTTGCCGTGCGACTGCAGGCGGGGATCGAGCTTGCGAGCAGCGGATATTCGGACTCCAAATCGTACTTCTGGAGCCGAAACCATGAAGGCAAAACGGAGCCTTACGCCTGGACTCTGCTGTTGGCAGGCAGTTATGAACGTGCTTCGGATCGGGAGCAGTCCGGCTCGCTTTCGCTTCAGTACCGGCAGCTTTTCTAAAGGCTGACGGAAGGCTTGCGCAGGCGGGAGCGCATGAGCGAGTTCTGCCTGCGCGGTCGGCACATGCTTGCATTTGCCAAAGTGCGTCAGCCTGTGTTTGCCTGTTTCGATTGATTGCAGCATCCTTGACGGAATTAATGGGGCGGTAGAATGTAACGCCTTGGCGGATATTATTTTTTGTCCGCACTTAGTTCGGAAAGACAGTTGCATGCCACCGCAGGCCGTGAGCATGCAAAACGAAAAGAAGAGAGAAACATGCAGCACAAAGAAGACATCGAGGTCAAGACCCCCGAGGCAGACGGGGAAGCGGCTCCGGTGGACTGGAAGTTGGCCCGCAGCTTGGTCGAACCGCTTTATCTGGATCAAAAGCTTTACACCGGAGAACCCCGACTGGCCCATGCCGATGGCATGGCTGAAATTCTGAAAGGCGTCCGTAACGACGACGAATTGATCGTTGCGGCCTACCTCTTTTCCGTCACGGACTGCATCCATGATGCGGATCGTTGGATCGAAAAGACGTTCGGCAAGAACGTTTTGCAACTTGTGCGAGATCTCGAGCAGCTGATGCACGTCAGTCAGCGCGCTCGTTCCGACAACCGCGAGAGCGGTGCTGTCTATCAATCTGAAGCACTTCGTCGCATGCTTTTGGCCATGTGCCACGATTTGCGCGTGGTGGTTTTGCGTCTGGCAAGCCGTCTGCAGACGCTGCGCTGGTTTGCGCAGTCGCGTGCACCGGGGGCAGACGAATACGGTCGTGAAACGCTGGCCTTGTATTCGCCTCTGGCCAATCGTTTGGGTATCTGGCAGATGAAGTGGGAGCTCGAGGATCTCTCTTTGCGCTTCACGGAGCCTGAAACCTACAATGAGATTTCCAAAGAGCTCGATGAAACACGCGAGCAGCGCTTAGCCTTTATGCGCGGTTGCGTCGAGCGCATCCAGATGCTGCTGAAGGCCAACGGTATCGAAGCCGAAGTAAGCGGTCGCCCGAAGCACATCTATTCCATCTACAAAAAGATGGTCCGCAAACATCTGCGCTTCGATCAGCTCTTTGACATTCGTGCGGTGCGCATCATTGTTGATACGGTGGAGCACTGCTACGAAGTGCTGTCGTTGGTGCACGAAAACTTCACCGTGCTTTCCAAGGAGTACGACGACTACATCGCCAATCCCAAGCCCAACGGGTATCAGTCGCTTCATACCGTGGTGACCGATCCCAACGGACGTCCCGTGGAAATTCAGATCCGCACTCGTGCGATGCACGAATTTGCAGAACTTGGCGTGGCCGCGCACTGGCGCTACAAGGAAACCGGCAATTCCAATAAGGACAAGGGCGCTGAAGCCGAAGAGCAGCGCGTGGCCTGGTTGCGTCAGTTGCTCGATTGGAAGAGCGATGTGGCGCCCCCCGCCGAACCCGGCCTTGAGGACGATCACGTTTATGCGCTCACGCCTCAGGGGCGAGTGGTGGAACTCCAAAAGGGGGCGACGCCGATCGATTTTGCCTATCAAGTGCATACCGAGCTTGGTCATCGTTGCCGCGGTGCGCGCATTGACGGCCAGATGGTGCCGCTCAATACGCAGATTAAGACCGGTCAAACCGTTGAAATCGTGGCGGCAAAGACGGGCGGACCTTCGCGCGATTGGCTCAATCCCGAGCTTGGCTTTGCCGTGAGCGCGCGCACCCGCACCAAGGTGCGTCAGTGGTTCAACGCGCAAAAGCTTGCGGAACAGACGCAGGCTGGTCGCGAACGACTCGACAAGGAACTTGCTCGTTTGGGTAAGACGGCCGTCAAGCTCGAAGAACTCGCCAAGCGCCTGGGCTACGACTCGGTTGACGATTTGTGCCTGGCGTTTGCCAAGGAAGAGTTCAGCCTCAAGGCGCTCGAACAGGCCGTGCAGCCACAAATTGAAGAACCCGAGCCTCAACCCGAAGTGCTCGTGAGAAGCTCTCAAGCGCAAAAGAGCCACAAGTCCAATGTGCTTGTTGTCGGCATCGACAGTTTGATGACACAGCTTGCAAAGTGCTGCCATCCGGCTCCGCCCGACGAAATCATCGGCTTTATTACGCGCGGTCGAGGCGTTACGATTCATCGCATTGACTGCCCCAACGTCAAGAACCTTGTAGCCAACGATCAGGAACGCATGATTGAAGTGGGCTGGGGCAACCAGGCCGAAGCGGTCTACCCGGTCGATATCTACATCGTGGCGCGAGACCGTCAAGGGTTGCTCAAAGATGTGAGCGAAGTGTTTATGCGGGAAAAGCAGAACATCACGGGTCTGAACACGGTCAATGTGAAGGGAGACGCGCATATGCGCATCTCGATCGAGATTCGCTCGTCGGAAGATCTTCGCCGTTCGCTCTCGCAATTGCGTGAACTCAAAGGCGTGATGAGCGTACGCCGCGCCTGATGTTTCCGAGAGCCGTCAGGATTCGTCTTGGCGGCTTTTTTTCACTACGAGGTCAGCGAAAAAGAGAAACGAGCGTCAACTGTTGAGGATGCCGATTTTTCGCATTTTCAGAAAATTTGTCTGTAAAATTGTTTTACAGTAAAATCAATAACTTATGCGTAAACACGCAAAAAAGTTGAGAAAAATTCGAAAAAAGACTTGCATTCCTGAAAAAGCACGGGTATAGTTCGCATCTCTCAGGCACATAGCTCAGTTGGTTAGAGCATCACCTTGACATGGTGGGGGTCGTTGGTTCGAGTCCAATTGTGCCTACCAGAATTTTTTGGAGACACCTAGCAAATGTGCGCGTCTAAGATCGTACGAACGACGAAGACCTGCAAACAGTAAGTCTGCGGGCGCGCGAGGGTGTTGAATAGGAAAAGAGTGCGGCTCACAGAGTCAGCACTCTTTTTTTTATTTCGGCCGCGCGTGAAGCCATTTGCGCAACGCTAAAAACGAAAGGGAATAGAAATGCTTTCCATCACTTTGCCCGACGGTTCTGTTCGTCAATACGAAGGGCCGCTCTCTGTGGGCGACATTGCAGCATCCATCGGTGCCGGCCTTGCCAAAGCGGCTCTCGCCGGCAAGGTTGACGACAAGCTCGTCGATCTGTCTCACGTCGTTGAAACGGATGCCAACGTTGCCATCATTACGGCAAAGGACCCCGAAGCTCTCGAGTTGATCCGCCACTCGACTTCGCACCTGATGGCTCAGGCCGTTAAAGAGCTGTATCCGACGGCCGAGGTGACGATCGGACCGGCCATCGAAAACGGCTTCTACTACGACTTCAAGTTCGAACGCGCTTTTACGCCCGAAGATCTCGAAAAGATCGAAGCGCGCATGAAGGAACTCGTGAAGAAGGACATCCCGCTTGAGCGTTACACGCTGCCGCGCGACGAAGCCATTGATTACTTTAAGAGCATCGGCGAACACTACAAGGCTGAAATCATCAGCGAAATTCCCGCGGGCGAAATCATTTCGCTCTATCGCCAGGGTGACTTCACGGACTTGTGCCGCGGTCCTCACGTGCCGAGCACGGGCAAGCTCAAGGTCTTCAAGCTCATGAAGGTGGCCGGTGCATACTGGCGCGGCGACAGCAAGAACGAAATGCTGCAACGCATCTACGGAACGGCCTGGGCGAAGAAGGAGGATCAGGAAGCCTATCTCACGATGCTTGCCGAAGCTGAAAAGCGCGACCATCGCCGCTTGGGCAAGGAGCTCGATCTCTTCCATCTGCAGGAAGAAGCTCCGGGCCTCATCTTCTGGCATGCCAAGGGCTGGACGCTGTGGCAGGTCGTCGAACAGTTCATGCGCCGCATCTATCGCGAAAATGGCTACCAGGAAGTGAAGGCGCCGCAGCTGCTCGATCGTTCACTCTGGGAACGTTCAGGTCACTGGGCCAAGTATCGCAGCAACATGTTCACGACCGAATCGGAAAACCGCTACTACGCGTTGAAGCCGATGAACTGCCCGGGGCACATCCAGCTCTTTAACGCTGGTTTGCGCAGCTACCGCGATTTGCCGCTTCGCTACGGCGAATTCGGTCAGTGCCATCGCAATGAACCTTCGGGCGCTTTGCACGGTCTGATGCGCGTGCGCGGCTTTACCCAAGACGACGGTCACATTTTCTGCACGGAAGATCAGATCCTGAAGGAATGCATGGACTTCACTCGCATCGTGCGCGACGTCTATCACACCTTCGGCTTTGAGGACATTCTCTATAAGGTGGCGACCCGTCCGGAAATGCGTATCGGCGAAGATGCCGTTTGGGACAAGGCCGAAGCCGCTCTGATCGAGTCGCTCGACGCCTGCGGTCTGCCTTATGAAATCCTGCCGGGCGAAGGCGCCTTCTACGGCCCGAAGATCGAGTACCACCTCAAGGATTGTCTTGGCCGTACGTGGCAGTGCGGTACGATCCAGGTGGACTTCCAAATGCCGGGCCGCCTCGGAGCCGAATACGTTGCCGAAGACAACTCGCGCAAAGTGCCGGTGATGCTGCACCGCGCCATTCTCGGTTCGCTCGAACGCTGGATCGGCATGTTGATCGAACACTACGCCGGCGCAATGCCTGTGTGGCTCTCGCCGGTGCAGGTCGCCGTGGCCTCCATTACCGATGCACAGGCCGAATTTGCGGCCGATGTTGCACGAAAGATGCGCGAAGCCGGAATTCGTGTCATTGAAGATTTGCGCAGTCAAAAGATCAACTATAAAATCCGCGAACTGACTTTGCAGAAACTGCCCTACATCGCCGTTGTCGGCGACAAGGAAGCGCAGTCCGGCACGGTCAGCGTGCGTGCGCGCGGAGGCAAGAACCTCGGCGTCATGCCTATTGAGGAATTTATTGCCCGTGTGGTGAGCGAAGATCAGTCACGCAAGAACACGGACGATTGATCGACAATTGATCAGAACGCGCCTTAGCGAAGGCGCGTTGGTAAAAAAACTATTTTGGGAGACGTGCCATAGCACAAGATCGCAATCACCGAATCAATCGTGAGATTCGGGTACCTGAGGTTCGACTGACGGGCGTTGACGGCGCTCAGATCGGTATTGTTTCGACTGCCGAAGCGCTTCGGATGGCTGAAGACTACGACGTGGATCTCGTTGAGGTCGCGCCGAACGCCCAGCCGCCGGTTTGCCGCCTGATGGATTACGGCAAGTTCCGCTATCAGGAGCAGAAGAAAGCTCAGGAAATGAAGGCTCGTCAGAAGGTGATTCAGGTTAAGGAAGTTAAGTTCCGCCCCGCCACTGACGAAAATGATTACCAGACCAAGCTGCGCGCTCTGCGTCGCTTCTTGGCCGATGGCGACAAGGCCAAGGTCACGCTGCGTTATCGCGGCCGTGAAATGGCCCACCAGGACTTGGGGGCTCAGATCATGCATCGCATCCGCGACGAGCTCGCTGAAGAGGCCCAGATCGAACTGCAGCCTAAGCTTGAAGGGCGCCAAATGATTATGGTGCTTGCTCCCAAGCGCAAAAAATAAAAATGCGTGTATAATCACACGCTCTTAACGCCCTGAAGTGCAAGAAAATTGCACTTCAGGCTTTTTAAAAGTCGGGGCGGGCAAAAGAAGTCGGGAACGAAGTTTCCCGCGCCTGGAGTTCCGACAAATCATAAGGAAATACGGCAAATGCCGAAGATGAAAACTAAGAAGGCTGCGAGCAAGCGCTTCAAGGTCCGCGCTGGCGGTTCCATCAAGCGTGCCCACGCCACCAAGCGTCATATCCTGACCCATCGTTCGACGAAGAACAAGCGTCACCTCCGCGGTATGGTCACCATCCACGAGTCTGACAGCAAGTCGATTCACCGCATGATGCCTTACGCTTAATAAGAGGAGAGGATAGAGATGCCCCGAGTAAAACGTGGCGTGACGGCTCGTGCCCGTCACAAGAAGATTCTTGCCCTCGCTAAGGGCTTCCGTCTGCGTCGCAACAACGTTTTCCGCGTTGCTAAGCAGGCTGTTATGCGCGCTGGTCAGTACGCTTATCGCGACCGCCGCGACAAGAAGCACGTGTTCCGCCGTCTGTGGATTGCTCGTATCAACGCTGCAACCCGTTCCAACGGTATGACCTACAGCCGCTTCATGAACGGTCTCAAGAAGGCTGGCGTGATGCTCGACCGCAAGGTTCTGGCTGATATGGCTGTGTTTGACAAGGCCGGTTTCGCCAGCCTCGTTGCTCAGGCCAAGGCTGCTCTGGCTTAATCCGAGCAGGGAGCATGTGTAGAACCGTTCGCTGACAGTATTGCTGAAGGCGGCGGTTCGATCCAAAAAAGGGGTTCGGTGCTGAAAAGTGACCGGGCCTCTTTTTTTTTCCGAAAATCCGCCAAAATTGCGTATCGTGTTCCTACGAACATGTGACGGTTGAAACGGGCTTGTGTGCAGTCGAGCAGATTTACGCAGGACCGTATCGAAAAGACAATTGATTGAAATCCACCGGGTGTGTAGAAATGGATGATTTAGTGCAAATCGTGGAATCGGCACGCACCGATTTTGCGGCCGCTCAACAGAATGCCGCGCTCGAAGACGCCAAAGCAAAGTACATCGGCAAGAACGGAGCCATCACTGCGCTGATGCGTGGTCTGGCCGGCCTCACGCCGGAACAGAAGCGAGAACGCGGTCCGGCTATCAATAAGGCAAAGGCTCAGGTCGAGGCGCTTTTGAACGCCCGTCGCGAAGAACTCGCCGACGCCGCCATGCAGGCCAAGCTCGCTGCCGAAGCGGTTGATGTCACGCTTCCGGGCCGTCGCATTGCACGCGGCGGCATCCATCCCGTGATCCGCACCTGGATGCGCATTGAAGAGATTTTTGCTTCCATCGGCTTTGATGTTGCCGACGGTCCTGAAATCGAAAGCGATTGGTACAGTTTTACCGCGCTCAACAACCCTCCCAACCATCCCGCCCGTTCCATGCAGGACACCTTCTACGTGGATCGTTGTGACGAAAAGGGCATGCAGCTGCCGCTGCGTCCGCATACCTCACCGATGCAGGTGCGCTACGCCCGTACCCATACGCCTCCGATCAAAGTAATCGCGCCGGGCCGCACGTACCGTGTCGACAGCGACGCCACGCATTCGCCGATGTTCCATCAGGTCGAGGGTCTGTGGGTTGCAGAAAACATTTCCTTTGCCGATCTCAAGGGTGTCTATACGGACTTTCTGCGTCGCTTCTTTGAAACGGAAGATCTCAAGGTTCGCTTCCGTCCGAGCTACTTCCCGTTCACCGAACCCAGCGTCGAAGTAGATATGGCTTTTACGAGCGGTCCGCGCAAGGGCAAGTGGCTTGAAATTTCCGGTGCAGGTGAAGTGCACCCGAATGTGATCCGCAATTACGGTCTGGATCCTGAGAAGTACATCGGTTTTGCCTTCGGCTCCGGTCTTGAACGCCTGACGATGTTGCGCTATGGCATCGACGATCTGCGTTTGTTCTTTGAAGGCGATCTGCGCTTCTTGCGCCAATTCAAATAATCGGTGAGGAGTTAGAAAAATGTTGTTTTCCGAAGAATGGCTGCGCAGTGTCGTCAATCCCGACTTGACGAGCGACGAACTGGCCGAAGCCATGACTATGGCCGGTCTTGAAGTTGAAGATTGCTCGACGATTGCGCCCGCTTTTGAAGGCGTGGTGGTTGCCGAAGTTGTCGACTGCGTTGATCATGAAAATTCCGATCACCTGCATGTTTGCAAGGTGAATGTGGGTGCTCCCGAGCTTCTGCAGATTGTTTGCGGCGCTCCTAACGTTAAAACCGGTGTCAAGGTGCCCTGCGCCACGATCGGCGCCGTGTTGCCCGGCAACTTCAAGATCAAGAAGGCCAAGATGCGCGGCGTCGAAAGTTTTGGCATGCTGTGCTCGGCTCGTGAACTCGGCATCAACGAAGACCACCAGGGCTTGTGGATTCTGCCTGCCGACGCCCCCGTCGGCATGAATATCCGAGAATATGCCAAGCTTGACGACAAGCGCTTTGAAATCAAGCTCACGCCCAACCGCGGCGACGCTTTGTCGATCGTCGGTGTTGCGCGCGACGTGCACGCCATTACCGGTGCCCCGCTCAACATGCCCAAGTTCGATGCTGTGGCGCCGACGTGCGAATGCGTCAAACCCGTGCATATCGAGGCTCCGGATCTGTGCGGTCGCTTTACCGGCCGAGTGATCAAGGGGCTCAACGCCAAGGCTCCGACGCCGCAGTGGATGAAGGATCGTCTGGAACGTTCCGGTCAGCGCAGCATTTCCGCTCTGGTCGACATCTCCAATTACGTGATGCTTGAGCTCGGCCGTCCCACGCATTTCTTTGATCTCGACAAGCTCACGGGAGACGTGACAGTTCGCTGGGCCAAGAAGGGCGAAAAGCTTGAACTGCTCAACGGTCAGACTCCCGAACTCAATGAATATTTCGGCGTCGTGTGCGATGAAGCCGGTCCCCAGGCCGTCGCCGGCATCATGGGCGGCGAACCGACCTCAATCACCGACGATACGGTCAACGTCTTCATTGAAGCGGCCTTTTGGCATCAGGTGGCTATCCAGGGTCGCTGCCGTAAGCTCAACTTCTCGACGGACGCCGCCTATCGCTTCGAACGCGGCGTGGACTGGGCTTCGAACGTGGATCACATGAACTACGTTACCAAGCTCGTGCTTGAGATCTGCGGCACGCCGGAAACCCGCGTTGGCCCCATTGACGATCAGTGCGTCAATCTGCCGGCCGTTCGCGTTGTTCGCATGCGCCCGGATCGCTGCCGCAAGATCGTCGGCGTGGATATTTCCGACGAATTTATGGCCGAAGCTTTTACGCGCCTTGGTTTCGAATTCACGCGCGAAGGTTCGGACTTTGTGGTGAAGAGCCCCGCTTATCGCTTTGACATCGAAATCGAAGAGGATCTCGTAGAAGAAGTCGCTCGTCTGTACGGCTACGAAAAATTGCCCGATTTGCCGCCGCTTGCCCGCTGCGCCATGCGCTGCCCCGCTGAAGGCACGCGCTCCAATCACGCGCTTCGCGTCTCTCTTGCCGGCCTCGGCTACCAGGAGCTCGTAAACTTCAGTTTCGTTCAGGAACAGTGGGAAAAGGACTTTGCCGGCAACGAACAGCCGATTCGTCTGCTCAACCCGATCGCGAGCCAGCTTTCTGTGATGCGCACGCAGCTTTTGGGCGGCCTCGTCGATGTTTTGCGCTTTAACCTCAACCGCAAGGCTGAAAACGTTCGCGTCTTCGAATTGGGTCGCGTGTTCTTCCCGGACGAGTCAATCGGCGACAGCGAAACGTCTGTGAAGGGAGTGCGCCAGCCTATGCATGTGGCCGGCCTCGTTTACGGCGATGCTCACGAAGACTGCTGGGCCGAAGCCAAGCGTTCGGTGGACTTCTTTGATGTCAAGGGCGATGTTGAAAACCTGATCGCTCCCCTGAAGGCAACTTTTGAAGCTGCTACGCATCCCGCAATGCACCCCGGTCGCTGCGCTCGAGTGATCGTCAATGGCAAGGCCGTTGGCTTTGTCGGTGAACTTCATCCGAAGGTGTGCCGTACCTACGAACTGTCCAAGCCCCCGGTGGTGTTCGAGCTCGAAGTGGCGCCGTTGTGCGAACTCGACGTGCCGAGCGCCCGTGCTGTTAGCAAGTTCCAGCCGGTTCACCGCGACATCAGCGTGACGGTGCCCAATGACGTGACCTGCGCACAGCTGCAGGACGCAGTTTCTCGCATCCGTCGCACGAAACCCGAAGCGATGATCATTGAGTCGCTCGATCTCTTTGACGTCTATCGTCCCGAAGCTTCCACCGAAAAGAGCATGGCATTCCGCCTGACGCTTTCGACTCAGGGAGCCGAGGCCATTGGCGAAAAAGAAGCCGAAGCGGCTTTTGAGGCAGTAGAACGGGCGTTTGCTGAACTGGGTGCGACGCTTCGCAAATAACAGGAAGAAAATTTTCCTGTAGAATGCGACACCCTTTTGATTTAATTTGAAAAAACAAGAAAGATGGATAATCAAAGCTCAATCAGCAGCTCGCTTGATGCCATGTTCCCGAACACGGAAGGGACGATGCCGACAGTTACGAAGATGCATTTCATTGAAATGCTCAAGGAACATGTTGGTTTGTCCCGCGCCGAAGCCAACGAGGTGGTTGATTCGATTTTCGACGAGATGCAACAGGCGCTTTCCGAAGGTCGCGAAATCAAGCTCGCGAACTTCGGGACGTTCAGCACCCGCGACAAGCAGGCTCGTCCCGGTCGCAACCCTCGTACGGGCGCGCCTTACGAGATCAGCGCTCGGCGCGTGGTGACGTTCCTGCCGGCACCGTTCATGCGTGATGCTGTGGCCGGATATTCCGGGCCTGTGCCGCAGGAAGGAGCCTGATCGGGCCAACAAGAGCGCTCTGATCCGCTAAACTTTACGGGCTAATTTGCCGCGTGCGGTTTCGGATCAAAAATTTCAGAAAACCGACGCACATTTTTCATGTTCGTCGGTTTTTTTCTCGTCTAGAAGAAAGAAAGTTCAAATGAGCGACAACAATCAGTCCGGTCGTTTTTATTCGCTGCAGGAAGTCTCTGCACAGTGTGGCCTTGCTCCCTACATTCTGCGTTATTGGGAGCTACATTTTCCGGAGTTAACCGCAGACGACTCCAAACCGAAGCACATGTACAACGCTTCGGATATTTCGCTCATTAACCGCATCAAGACGCTGCTGTACGTCGAACACTTGACCATTGAGCAGGCTAAGGGGCGTCTGAAACAGGAGATGGCTTTCCCGGTTGATTACTCCGGCAAGGCAAAGGAAGCCGAAACAGTAGAAGCGAAGGCTGAACCGCAACAGGCTGCGCCCGTTCAGGAAGTAACGCCCGAACCTCAGGTCGGAGTAGCCTCCGAGGTAGTTGCACCGTCACCTGAAGTCGTCGAGCCCGTGCAGGAATCTGCTCCTGAAACCGTAAAGAGCGAAGAGACCGCTCACACTGCAGCCGAATCCGGTGCCATGCCGATGGACGAAATTCATCGCGCAGCGGCTGCCGAGCTTGCGAATCTTCGCGGTGAAGTTCAGTCGCTTCAGTCTCAGCTTGCAGAAGAACGTCAGAAGACGGCAAGCGCTCAAGAGCTGCTGTCGGCCGAAGTCGCTAAGGTTCTGGAGACGAGTCAGGCTCTGCAGGCCAAGACGGATGAACTGGCTCAGGTCAACCAAGCGCTCGTTGCCGCTCGCGCTCAGTTGGCCCAGCTCAATGAAGAACTGACGGCGGCTCGTGGTGAATTGGCGTCGAAGCAGAGCGAACTGGCGACTGCATTGCAGTATTCGGCCACTAACGAAAGCGCACGTGCGGCAGCCTTTGACCGATTGGAAGCCGAAAACGCCTTGTTGCGTAGCAAGGTTTCCAATTTCGTCAATCAACTCAAGGACTTGTCGACTGTTTTGACGAAGACGAAGTAAGAGACAGATTCGAAAGGAGATCGTCTCTCGACTCACACTCAAAGAAAAATTTGCGGCTTATGCGGTGGATGACTTGAAAATTTTTTTCGAATGCCGCATAATGCGCAACTCGTTCGGGGCGTAGCGCAGCCTGGTAGCGCACTTGCATGGGGTGCAAGGGGTCGCGAGTTCGAATCCCGCCGCCCCGACCATAATTCCAGGAAGAGACGTGTTATCACGTCTCTTTTTTTTATTGTCTTCTTCTACGTATTCCCCGCCGTTCAAGGCTTTTAGCTCGGTGCCTTTCCTTGTAGCGTCAGATTAAGCCTTGTCTTCTTTTGTCTACTGTCTACTGCTCTAAATTTTTGGTACCAATGAGGGTTGTAATTTACGGTACCAATGGAAAAGCACTTTTTGATTCTCGGATTTTTTGGTACCAATAGCTCTCTTTGCTCTTTGAAAAACTCTTTCAAATCAATGGCTTGAACTGGAGGTGTCATGAAAATCGTTGCTCCAATCTCTGAAAAGAAAATCAAGACCCTGCAAAAGTCATCAGCTTGCGGTGTCGTGCCTGGCTTGTGGGTGAAGGTTGTTCCGCTCAAGAACGGCGAGCTGGCGAAATATTTCGTCCTGAGGGAGCGATCAATCAACCGAACGTTCAATCTCGGCAAGTATCCGGATATGTCTCTCGCCGAGGCCTTCAAGAAAGCCGCAGAATGGAAGGAGAAGGTCAAGCAAGGGGTAGACCCTGCCAAGGAGGAAAAAGAGCGTAGAGACGCGCTCAGACGCGAGCGCGAGGGTGTTTGTGAGGCGCTCGACATCTTGACCTTCGAAAAACTGATCCGACAGTGGATCGAGTTCAATGAAAATCGAGGCAAGTGGAGCAAGACCTCGAAAAGCAAGGCCGAGATCTGGGACGGGTTCTTTCGCAACCATATCCCTGAGTCGTTGCGTGTGTGCGCGGTGGCGCAGCTGACGGCACTGATGTTTTACGACGCTCTGGCAGAAAAGTGGCGCACGATGATCGATACGCCCGAAAGGATCCTTTCGGATGCTCGCCAGGCGATCGACTGGGCGATGCGCTCTGAAATGATTCCACCGATGATCAATCCCTGCATTGTCAAAGACGGCAAGCTTGGCGACCTGCTGCCGCTAGATCGTCCTGCTGGAGGGCATGAGCCGGCATTGCCCCCGAAGCGTATGCCGGCGTTCTTCAAAGCGCTGATGGAGCTCGTGCCGGTCAGTCAGACGGCACGCTGTCTTGCCTTTGCCATCCTGACGGCCGCCCGAAACACCACGGCTCGTGAGGCGACTTGGGCGAGATTCAAAAATACGATGAGGGCAACTGGCTGCATATCATCCCCAGAGAACGCATGAAGGTCAAGAGCGAAAAGATCCCGTTTGATCACAAGACGCCTCTGAGTCCGCAGGCTGTGGAGTTGCTTGAGAACACGCCAAGGATCGGTTTTGATGATTCGCATCTGATATTTCCGAACATCAACAAGGGTAAGCGATCGGCTTTTACGCGAGACGCCGTCCGGGCCCTCATCAAACGCATGCACGACAAACAGCGCAAGATCAACGGCATCGGTTGGGTCGATCCGGATCAAAAAGACCGAACCGGCAAACCTCGCATCGTGACTCTGCACGGCTGCGCGCGTGCTACATTCAATACGTGGGCGAAGGATGCTCGTGGGTACGGACACAAGGCGTTTCCGAGAGATCTCCGTGAGAGTTGTCTTGATCATCGTAATGAGAGCTACCAGTGTGCATATGATCGAGAACAAGCGCTCGGGGATATGCGGGAGGTGTTCGATGCTTGGGGTAGGTTTTGTACGTCAGAAGCTAAAACCGTAAAAAGCAACAAATGAGGGAAAGAATGAAGCTTGTTCAGAAGAAAATAGTTTATCGAATTGCTTCTATAACGAACTGTGATTCTGATTTGCAAGAACTCTTGGGGAAAGCTATACAGGCAACACAAGTTAACGAACGACAGCAAGAGCTCAATGAATATGAGAAGACGTTTCGCACAATAAATCAAAAGTGGTCATACAGAGGGATAACAATGTGCGAAATGGTTCTCATTGATCCAGGTGCTAGTCAACCTCTAGCTGTGTATGATGAGTCAAAAGGTGTGTATACAATTGACGCAATATCTACAAATGAATTAAGCCAAGAGAGGCTTAAAAGGAATAGCGACTTTGTAAATTCCATGCTTTACTTTGGGGTAAAAGGAAATGAAGTCGTTATTATGCCATCTCAAGCCATAAATGTTAGAGCATTGGAAAATTATCTGACATGGCTTCTTGGAGAAAAATTAGATTTAATATCTAACGAATCCAAATTCGCCCTAAATAAAAATATTCCGAGAGCGGTTGAAGAGCAAATAAGATCTAGTCCGGTGAGATCTATAGAAATAGGCTCTGTTCTGTCTGGCACAAGTGATGATGATTCAGAAGAGTTTGTATCAAGTGAAAGTTTTTCGATTAATGCAAAATCGTTGCTACGGGTACTTGGAGCCAAACTAAAAGATGAGTTGCCTTTTTCTATTTCTGATGATTCGAATATCAGAGCAAAAATAGTAATTTCCTATTTCAGGAAAACAAATGATGCTGGGCAGAATTTTATGAATCACCTCGGTACAACTTTGCGTAATCTTGATGACGCTGACGTATGCGTCACACTTAAAAACAATGTTAAAATTTCAGGCGAAGAATTAAATTTGCAGAAGGTTGTTAAAATAAGTAAGACAGATAGGGGTTTGTTAGTCAATGACGATATTTCTGAAGCAATGGTGACATGGTTGTTAGACTTGAATGAACAAAGAGAGACTTCATAATGAAGAAGCTTTTTTCAAATGTTAAATTTATTTCGTTTGTAATTGTTTTAAGTCTTGTACTGGGTTCTGTTGTTGGTTATTTTCTAGGGCAGTTGCCACAAAACGTTAAGGGCGGTTTGTCTTACGGTTTTATTGCTTTTTCGATTCTGCCGATAACTATTTGCTTGTTTGGCGTAAAGGAGACAGGGGCAGTCTTTTCGGCAGTGGCAAAATATCTTGATTCACGAAAGAGAGCAAATCTGATCAAGTCAATAGACGTCGTAGCTAATAGAATAATTTCTTTAGCTTTTTCTATTGTTTTTTTACAAGTTGTTGCGGCTTTCTGTCTGTTGTATTTTTCGAATGCTTATGAATACGTTATTCTTGGCATTCTGTTTGGAGGTATTATTTCTTCTCTATTCTATGGATTGTATGTGCTTTTTTCGGTCAGAAAACTTATAGAGATGTCTGACTCTGTTTTGGATAGAAGTATTCATAGAGAAAGCCACGAAAAATATGTTAATAGTTTCAAAGATTGAAGTAAATTTTTTTTGAACTTGAAGTAACTAAGATAGTAAAACCCCCGCCACTTCGGCGGGGTCTTTGTTTCTAAGCTGGCTGAGCGGCCTTGTCGTGGTTGAGTCCCTTGACCCACTTGAGGATGTCGGACTTTCTCCAACGCCTGGCGCGTTCCGTGATGTAAAACGGCTGCGGAAAGCCACTGTCTGGGGTATTTGTTTTCTTCCAGACGGTGCTTACGCCGATGCCGAGCATGGCTGCGACTTCTTTGTCTGAGAGCATCAACTGATGCAGGAGGAGGTAGGTTTAATTCGCTCTTCTTGCGTTCTCTCATGTTTCGTCTCCTTTAATCAAAAATCCCGAGCCGCTTCAACGTCTCGGGATCGTTTTTTTCGTAGTTTTTGGCAGTGATCGCATCCGGGTGCATATCTTTTTCCCTGGATTCTTCCTGCATCCGCTGCAGCGTTTTGGTGATCTTTTTCTCAATCTCATGCTCGACCTTCATGTCGTCAGGTGCACCTTTGTTGCTCAAGTAAATGAGCTGATCGATCATGATTTTGGCGTCTGCCACCTCTTCGACGAAGTTGGCCAAATGTTCGGCGTCCTTCCCATCGCGCTTATGCAGGTGGCTGATTGCGACGATCAGTTCTGCGAGTTCCTCGATTGTTTTTTCGGCCTGCGCTTCGAAACCGAAGTGGTTTGCGATTTGCTTTAGTCTGGGGGCAATGTCTTGCATTTAGAAAAATTCCTTTTGTGCCATGTTCAGCGCGCTGAAGTTGCCGGATACGCCGCTCGATTAATTCCATTGACACCTGTATGCGGCCGGGACCGCCGTCGGCTTTCTCTTTTACGACGCCGTAACATACGGCGACACGGAAAGGTTCAGCGTCGAGGGTCTTTTGCATGATTACGCCGGCAATGGCGATGCCGTCCCTAAGGGCGTTTAACTCGTCGCCAGTAGCTGTGAAGATGCCTTTGTCGCAGGCCCTCTTGTAGTAGGTGTGGAAAGCATCTTGCATACGGCGCCAGGAGACGCCGTACGTTTCCTGACAATACCGTAGCCGTGAAACATGAGCACCGTTGAGAGGTTGAGCATGTCTCGTAGCTCTTGAACGTCCTGCATAGACATCAGTCCTCGAGGGAGCTTCATCTCGACCGCGAGCTCGACATCGCTGAAGGTTTCTTTGATTGCGTCGACTTCTTTCTGATCACAGATGAGCTTTTGAGTGCGCCAGCGCTTGTGATATTGCTTGCGAGGTTTTTTGTTTTTTGCCATAGTGGTTGAGAAAAAAAGCCTCTCGAGAGAGGCTGCGTTTATAGGTAGCGATGAAATTTGGTTACCATGGTTAGTGGGGTATTGACTGATTACGCATAGCAAAGATCCGGAGTCTCGCACAATTTGCCACGGATATGAGCGAGTACTTCATGGCGGACAATCGCAGCAAAGGGTGCGACTATCATGAGGTTGCCTACGGATCACTCATATGAAGGTGGTGCGTACTCGCAAAGAATCAACTCAGAAGAATGAACGAAAGGGGATGTGTGCCGGTAGGTATATATGAGTTCTTACGTTAAATTACGTTTTCTATCTATGCGACTTTGCTATTGTGTATTGGTAAAGAATTGATCGATATTTTTTTGTTGATAGATTTTTTTTGTAATGTGGTTATCTATAAAAATAGAAGGGGTTGTTAAATGAATGATAAAAATATGGTAAATAGCGTGTCATCTAGTATAAAGAAATCTTTTGATGAATACTGCGAGCAATCTAATAAAATAAGAGAGAATTTGTTCTTTGTTTTGAATGATTTGAAACGTAAAGGTGATGCGAATTTGATTCAAAGTGTTGATCTTTCATTGAGCGCAATTCAAAAACTTGATGATAAATTTCGAGAAGAAATAAATAAACAAGTTTCAATGGCTTCTGAATTAGATGTGGCAAAGGAGAAGATAGATACGCTTAATGATGAAATTAATCGACTGGTTTTGGCTAATGATAGGGGGCAGAAGCTTGCATTGGATGTTCAACAAAATTTGTCCGTAGCAAAAAGGATTTTAAGTGTACTGTTAACGCAAGAATTTTTTAATCAAGGTGCAAGATTTGTTTTTACAGTGAGTTCTGTAACATTTGTTTTTTGGATTTTGCATAACATTTATACAATGATAAGGGAGAATGTGGGATATCCTTCTGGTGAATATTTGGATGTCAATTGGGCTTGGATTTCATATATATTGAAGATATCTGGCTCCACAGCGTTGGTTATAGTTATTTTTGTTACTTTGGCTCGATTTATTTCTAATTGTTCATCAAGGGTGTCTGAAGTGAATTCATTGCTGAAGTCTCTATCAGTATCAAAAGATAATTTATTAGAAAAAAATAATCAGAATAAAAATGAAAGTTAATAAATTTAATGTGGCGATGATTTTCAATTAAAATCGTTTCTTGTTAGAACTTTTCAATAGCTTCCTTTGTGTTCGTTATGCTGTGGATCCTCCTATGGTACTGGTATCGTAAGCGCGCAGCCAGGACTCGTCGAGAGGCGGTTCTGCAGTCTTGGGAATGGGCGACGGGTCAGATTGAGTGCTTGGCTCATGAGCGACGATGGCGGATGCTGCCGGAGGTTCTTCAATAGGTTGCGGGGCGGTATCTGACTTGGCCTTGTGCTCCTTGAGTTTGTCCTTGAGAGTCTTTTTTTCGGACGAAGGTTTTGCCTCCGCAGGTTTTTCCTCGGGCTCAAACCAATCATCGGGACCGCTCATCCCATCTTTAATCGATGCGTACACGTTGCGCAGACGGATGATCTGTGCCGGCTTGATCGCTTCGGCTCGGCACTGGCAGAACTTCTCGATGCGCGCCTTTGAGACTCCGATCGCCTCGAAGGCGGATACAAGCTTTTGGATGCCTTCTGATGAGTGGAGAGAAGGTTCTGAGTGGTATCGCGTTTGGTCAAATGGACTAATTGAACAGGGCGGCATTGGAACTACGGCTTCAAACGGTATCGTCAGCCTAACATTTAAGAAACTTTTTGCCGCGGCCAACTATTTCCTTTATGGATTGATGGACCACAACAGCAATTCGGCAGTTTCTTTTAAATGCGTAGAAAATCCACCGAAGACTTCTTCGTCGGCAACTTTGAAGGCTACGTATTGCCTTGCTGGAGAAAACGGCATTTTGCCCAACACAAGTTTTTCATGGTTTGCAATAGGATTTTGAAATGGCAGAAGCGAATCAAACTGTTTTAAAAGTCTTAAATGATTTGAAAGCAAAGATCGGCACAGGGGGGGTAGTCGATAGTTGGTCGGACGGTAACGGAAACTTCTGGAGAAAGTGCGCAGACGGCTGGATTGAACAGGGAGGAAAAATTCCAAATGGAAATGCTTGGACGTGGTATACCGCAACTTTAAATACTCCATTTACTTCGACTTTCTACACACTTGTTTGTGGAGTATCTGTTACCGACGGTACTTCAGCTGCTAATCAACAGGCAAATGGTTATTTTTTTGGTACCAAAAGTACTAATTCTTTCCGTTATCGGCAACTTGATGACATAGATAATCCGTCGAGCGAATGGTTCGCATGCGGATACTAAGGGAGATCACCATGGGTAAAGTTTCACGCGTGGGGAGGGGTATCCTCTCCTGAGGTTTTGAAGGTTTTGTAGTGGTTTAAGACTCAGCTCGTTGGAGGACCAATTTCAGAGTCTGGACAAGACGAATTAGGTTGGTACGTGAAATTCAACACCGGACTCATATTGCAAGGTGGTCGTGTTGCTGCGGCTAAAAAGCACAACCAAGTAATTTCTTTTAACCTGCCGTTCGAAACATTGAACTATTTTGCGATTGCAATTCCGGAAGCAGAGACCAGTGCCGAAGGCCAAGCTTGCGAGTTAGCCATTTCATCGAAAACGCCGGTTTCATTTACATCTCGATTAATCAACGTCGGCGCAGGAAATAGTCCTCCGCCAAGCACGCCGTGGTTAGTCTGGTGTGCCTGCGGGCACTAGCCCATCGCCCTCTTCGGAGGGCTTTTTAGAAAAGTAAAACCCGCCTCAGTCAAAACCGAAGCGGGTTTAAGTCTTAATCAGAATCTCAAGAAGAGATCAGATTAGAACGTGTGGCGCAGGCCGATCATGAAGGTGTACACAGACGGATCGGATGAAGGTTCAGCACCGTCAAACTTGATGCCTTCAACACTGTCCTGCATCCAGGATGCAACACCGTAGAGATTGGTTCGCTTGCTCAGGTTGTAGGTGTAACCCAGGGAAACAATGTAGCGCTCAAGAGTTGCGTCCTTGATCTCAGACACTTTCTCGTGGCTGTCGGCAAAGTCACTGTCCAAGTAGCTAACACCGGCCAGCAGGTTGCCGCCAGCCAACGGTACGGACGTGCTAAGGCTCAGACTGTAGCCCTTAAGTTTGAAGAAGTTGCCGAAAGTAGAACCCTCGTAGAAGTCGGCAGGATAAACATCGCTGAATTCCAAGTCGCCGTAGACAGCGTTGGCCACGCCGCTAATGGACGAGAGGCGGACTTCGTCAAAGTACTGACCGCCGAAGAAGACCTTGGCAACATTGAAGTCCCAGCTGCCACCCAACGTAACGGTCAAGCTGTCGTCAAGATCCTGATTTGCCTGGCGTCCCCGATCGTCGACTTGATTGCCCCAGGAACGGTAGTTGATCGAGTCAACAGCGAAGTAAACAGCAGCAGGGCCGTTCATGTAGGTAGCACCGATGGCCCAGTAGCGATCGCTCGAGGACTCATTTTCGACAGCGCTATAGCCATCTGCAAGAGGATCCGGAGAATTGTTGCCCATACCGTACTGAGCAAACACCTTGAAGCCGGCGAAATCAGGCGTTTCGTAAGCGATCATGTTATCCCACTGACCGGCCACGGAGAAGCTGTTGCCAGCCTGAGCCGAGTACGAACCGAAAGACGTGCCGAAGGCGCTGATCATGCCGATCTTGGACCAGGAAGACTGCGTACCGTTAATGGAACCCATGCGGCCGAGAGCGAGCTTACCGAAACCGCCTTCAATAAAGAGGCTTGATTCACGATCAAAGAACACACTCTTGTCTGCGCCGGTGTCGGACGAGAAACCGTTCTCAAGGATGAAGCCCACCTTCAGACCATTGCCGAGCTCTTCCGTGCCCTTGAGGCCGAAGCGGGAGCCAGACTGCTGACCAGATTCCATGCCGAACGAGTCGGTCGCATCAACGCCAGGCTGATCGCTATCAAGATGTGTATAGGCTAAACCCGTATCAACGATACCGTAGAGCTGAACGTCTGCGGCCAGAGCGGAGCCAGCAAAAGCACCGAGAACTGCAACGGCAGCCAAAGTCTTTTTCATTTCAATTTCTCCAGTTAGCAAGAGAGTTTTTGCAAAAACCCATCGGGTGAACTTGCTTGCTAGTCGTGGACTCTTGCAAAGACACGGCTGCTCCCGATGGAATGAGGCGATGATGTCTTTACAACCTCAAAACGTTCAAGAAATCAGTGAAAGAAAGTGGCTCGGGGGGGGGTAACCCTAGTATAAAAAACAACAAATAGCAGGCAAAACCCAGAAACCGTCTATTGCTACATAACAGCAAGTCGGCCTCTGAGAATGCTTGTGCGCGTGAGCTGTCCATAAAGGTCAATCATGGCGTTGGACAATCGAAGCAGTTCTTTTTGGGAGAGCATCTCAAATGACGAAAGACGAGGCTAAGGCGCTTTTAGAAAAGCTTGGTATGAAGGTCGACGAAGTGAGCGATGAGCTTGAGGCGAAGATCACGGAGTGGAAATCCGGCCTTGACGCAGAGACGCGCCGAGCCGTGCGCCCGTACTGGATCACGATTTCTGTGATCGCGTTTGTGCTCGGCTGTGGCGTTGGGCACCTCTTCTTCTGAGAGCCGGTAGATGATCCAGAGACTTGCGGATTTTGCGGCCGTTCTGCCCCAAGGTTTTGAACGAGCCATGATGATTGTGGGCGGAAGCATGGGCGGCATTTTCACGTTTCTCTATGGTGACGCGGGTCCGCTGCTGATCTGGCTTGTGGTCTTTGTCATCCTCGATTTTTTGACGGGGACGCTGGCGGCTGTCTTGAACGGGACTTGGACGAGCAAGCGCAACATGCTCGGCGTTCTGAAGAAGGTTTTGGCCTTCTGCATCGTGGCCCTAGCCCACGGCTTGGACGTTGCTTTCAACGAACTGCTGCCTTTTCAGATTATCGAGTCGATCACGATCTGCGCGTACATGGCTGGCGAGTTTGGCTCGATCATCGAAAACTTGGACAAGATGGGCTTGCGCGTGGTGCCGCCGGCTGTGCGCAAGCTAATCGATGCGCTCAATGCCAAGCTTGACCGAACCGTGGACAAGGTTGCTGAGTCAGACATAAAGGAGACGGGCAAATGAAGCTCGGGTATTTCGACACAAAAGAATTTGAATCCAAGGACGGAGCCAAGTCGCCGTTTGGCGAAACGGTGGTGCGCGAAGAGCTCGTGCATCTTCTGAACCGAATCCGAGAGAAGTGGGGCAAACCGATCATTGTCAACTGCGCTTATCGATCTCCTGAGCACAATCGAGCCGTGGGCGGCGTGGAGAACTCGTACCACGTGCAGGGACTTGCGGCAGACATTCGACCTGAAAACTTGGAAGACCTTCCTGAGCTGCAGGACTTGTGTCTGGACATGGTGACCGATGGTGGCGTTGGCATTTACAACACGTTCGTTCACGTGGATGCACGCGGGCGCCGGGCGCGTTGGGATAGCCGGAGTTAAGAATGTGCGAAATCAGCGACTTCTATAGCCGGTGCAACTCCCTTCGCGATATGTATGGGCGTTTGTGGAAACCTGAACGTGTGCAAGATGCTGACGATAAGGCCGAGATCGAAGAACTCGAACGTCTCCGTAAAGAGGTCGCGCGTAACCGTCGACGCCAAGAGATCGAAGCTCTTCGTCGTGAGCTAAGAGAAGACCCGTATGCGGTGTGGAAATGACCTGGCTTAAATACCTCGGCGCAGCACTGGCGGCTGTAGCACTCTTCGTGTCCGGCTACAAGTACGCCGCTTCTATATATAAGGCAGAAATTGCCCAATTGCGCGAAGAACACGCTTTGGCAACCAAGGAGCTGACGGATGAATATCGAGAAAAAGAACGTGGCCAAGCGCAGCAGCTCGCGGATGCTTGGGACAAATACGAAAAGGCTCGCGCTGAGTCTGCTGATTTGCGGGCAGACGTTGACCGGGTGCGCAAGCAATCCGCTGTCCTTGAGCGTAAACTGTCCAGAACCAACACCGCTACCTGTGCATCTGAAAGAAAGCTGCTTGCCGGATGTACAAGATTGCTCGCAAGAGGCGCAGGATTGGTTGAGCGATGTGAAAAGCTGGCTCGAGACAGCGCAGCAAAACACGACGCAGTAGTGAAGCTTCATCCAAGCAACTGAATCTTTGGTAGCAACAAGGGTAGTAATAATAAATAAGGCGCTTTGGAACCCTTGTAAATACAGGTTAGTTCGAACCCCGCCGCCGTGCCAATTCGGTTCGTCTCCTTTTTTTATTTTTCAGTTCCGGCCGAAAATCATTTTGGCGAGCGCATGCACAGCGACGGCAACGACACAGAAGAAGATCGCCAGATCCACCGGCATTGCGAAAAAGAGCTCGTTTCGCTCGACCGTGATGTAGGACATTTCGCACATCAGAAGAAAGGCAAAATCGCGACGAACCCAAATCTGAACGGACAACACGATCAATATCGCCAAAATTCCGTACTTGCCGAAAATGACTACCCACCCGGGAACTCGAGTTTTCAGAGACGTTTCCCACTTATCCAGGACAAGCCGCGCGTGCAGCTCGACGTGAACGGCTGCAGCCAGGAAGAACCACATGGAAAGTGACACATGGATCGTTCGATAGGAAAGATCCATGCGCCAAACCTGTGGCGTGACGGAGGCAAACAGAGTTTGCGAGCACATCACACCTGAGATGAAGGAGGCGGCAAAGGTCGCAAACAACACGATGTTGGAAATTGTGCCGACACGACTTTTTGCTTTTGGACGTCGTGGGCGCTTGACTTCCATGCCGAACCATGTCCCGAAGTGTTGCCGCAACCAGGTGCGATTGACAAGCAAATGCGTGCAGACGATGAGAAGACTTGCCGTGCCCAGCTTCTCATGCAGCGGGTTTTGAGTGAGGCGGTCGTACATAACTATGAAAAAGAGCAACAGCAAAACCGCATCAAGGCGCATGCGCCGAGTCCAATTGAGCAGAGGATCGGCGGATTCGAAGTAGGAAACAATCCTCATGGCAATTGCTCGGTTTTATCGAGTGCCGACTTTTTTCCCAAGTTCGTAGGCCATTTGCGGGAATTCGGTCGATTCGCACATGCCTCGGGTGCCGCTGTCCGTGGCAACGACGCGCCCCATATCGGTCCAGCCCATGTATCGAACCAAGGTTTCGTAGTGGGACTCCAGAGCGGTATACGTCCAGTCGTTGTTGTTCCAAGCCGCGGCCAGCAAGACGGTCTGGCGAGGACTGTGAAGTTGGCTATTGATGGCGTAGAAGCGGTCGATCACAAGCTTGAGCTGCGCGGAAAATCCGAAGTAATACAACGGCGTGCTTAGGACCACGAGGTCGCAGTCAATGAGGTGAGGGTTCAGTTCGAACATGTCATCACGATAGACGCACGGCGACGAGCCCAGACCGCAATGGTCGCACCCGCTGCAGGCTGTGACGCGCTTGAAGGCGGCATCGAATCGATAGATTTCGGCCCCGACTTCCTTGGCGCCGCGAATGAACTCGTCGGTCAGCAAAAAGGAAGCGTCTCGACGATGCGTACTGCCGGTGACGACCGTGATTTTCTTTGGCGCAGAGGCGGCAGCCACAGGCAAGACACCGGCGGCGGCAACCGCAGCGGCGGTCTGAAGCAGTTTCCTGCGTTCGACGAAGCGAATCGGATGTACTAAGTCGGAGACGTTCTGTGTTGACATTTTTTTTCTCCATTGGTGAGCCGAAGGCCGCAGTGAAAGCTTTCGGCTCGGTAAGACAATCCGGCACAATGCGGGCGCTTGAAGCCTGGCCTGCATGAGGCGAGCTGTCCCGTTACTTCGCCTGGACGCTGCGTTTTGCGAGGATGCGATCAAGAACGTTCTGAGCCGTCTTGGCGTAGTCGGCTCCGACCTCCGTTTCGATGACCTTGACGAAATCGCGCATCTGTTCCGGTGTGGTGCCGGTGTTCATTGCGGCGTTGAAGTGGAAGTTCATCTGGCCAGCAGTGCCGGTCATGCCGCCCAACGCGCCGATGGTCGCCAGTTCGCGGCTCTGAGCGTCGAGGTTGTCGCGAATGAAGATGTCGCAAAAGAGATGTTCTTTGAGGAACGTGTCGATTCCGGGAGCAAAGAGCTGATAACCGGACGGAGGTGGAATTTCGGTGCGACCGCCCAGTTTGGCGCGGACTTTGGCTCCGTATTCGTCTTTGTTGAGATTGGCGGGAGCGGGCGAAGGTTCTTTCCCGACGGGATCCTTGATACCGGCTTTGGCGCGTTCGTCCATCACGCGCATGAACGTGTAAATGGCGTTGAGACTGCGCGGGAACCCGGTGTAGGCATAGAGCTGAATGAGCACTTCCTTGATTTCGTTGACCGTGAGTCCTGCCTGCAGTCCTTCGACCAGATTGCGTTCCAGTGCATTGAGATCACCGTTGGCGGTATGTGCAGCGATTGCAACGATGGCGCGCTGACGCGGTGCCAACGTGTCGGATGAGGCTGCCCAGAGATTTGAGCAGAGAAGAACGGAAAGAGCGGCCGCGATGACTTGGCGGACAAAAGAGAGGTTTGTCATGGTCGACTCCTTATTTCTTGAGCGCATCGATAGCCTTGGCCGAGAGATCGGCATATTCCTTGTCGCTTACTGCCTTGCCCCAGACGGCCGTTTTGCCGTCCTTGTTGTTGGTCATGGCGATATGTGACATAGCAGTATCGGGTGTTGCGCCGTGCCAGTGTTCAATTTCGGGAGGACACCAGACATAGTCGCCGGCTCGCACGACATGAGTGACACCGTCAGCGGTACCCACGAAGCCTTTACCCGAGACGATCAACAGACGCTGTCCTGCCGGATGCGAATGCCAGAACGTGCGGGCTCCCGGTTCGAAAGTGACGACCGTGATGCCGCTGTGGCTGTATTGATCGGCGCTGGCAATGGGATCTTGACGAACTTTGCCCGTGAAGATTTTTGCCGAACCGACAACGGAGGGTTTGTCGCCGGCATGCTCAATGACGTGACCGGCCGCAAGAGCACCTTGAGCGGAAAACAGACCGGCAAAGACGGCAAGAAGAACTGTGGATTTGAACATGATTGGCTGCCTCCATCGGAAAAAATGCGAATTGGGAAGAACGTGATTCACATGCTAGGAACCGCATCTTTCGGAGGTATTTCAGTTTTCTTCCGTTCCTGCTCTGCAACCTTTCAGAAATGTTGCAGGGCTGCAAGAGTTTGTCGGACTCGGTTGCTATCATCGTTTCAACTTTTTCAGATGAAGTATTTCCTTGACCACACCGGCGCCTTTGATTTTGATCGTGGAAGATGAGGCGGAAATCGCTGAACTTCTCGAAGAAAACCTCCATGCTCTGGGCTTTGAAACGTGTGCGGTGCGCGATGGAGCGGGATTGTTTGACGCCCTGTCGCGACGCAAACCGAGCCTGATTCTGCTCGACATCATGCTGCCCGGTGAGGACGGACTTTCTCTATGCAAGCGATTGCGAGTTCCCGGATCTGGTTTTGAGACCGTGCCGATCATTTTTCTGAGTGCGTTGGATGAATTGGCCGATCGTGTGGTGGGTCTTGAAATCGGGGCGGACGACTACCTCGCCAAGCCCTTTGAGATGCGCGAGTTAGTGGCGCGGATTCGGGCGCTGCTGCGGCGTTCTTCGATGTCCGGCACGTCGGAAACACAACATACAACGATGCACGTTCCCGAAGAGGTAGCCGAGATCTGGAAATTCGGTCCCTGGCGAATCAATATGGCTGCGCACCATTTGATTGACGAAAACGATGTCGCTGTGGCGCTGAGCGCCAACGAATTCAAGCTCTTGAAGTACTTCCTGATGAATCCGCGTAGGGTTTTGACGCGAGACATGATTCTGGATCGGATGGGGTCGAAGTCCGATACGTATGACCGCAGCATCGACGTTCAGATCAGCCAACTTCGCTCGAAGCTGCGTGACAGCGGGCGCAACGCTTCGCTTATTCGAACGTTGAGAGGCGACGGCTACGTGCTGGTTGTGCCTGTGAGCAGATCTGAGGACTTAAGATGCGCTTTAAGGGATTCTTCAAATTCCTCGATTCGTTTTCAGGGCAGCTCCTGACGCTCATCATCGGCGGCATTGTGCTTTTCCAGGTCGCCAACTTTGCCGTAGTCTGCAGCGTGCAGTGGCTGTATGTTCAGCAGGCCGAGCAAACGCGTGCGGAGCACTTGGCCTCGTATTGGACGCTTCTGAATTCGTTGCCGGCCGCGCAGCGCGACGCTACATTGGCTCGAATGCGCGAGGCGAATTCTTCGGGCTTTGTGAAAGAAACGCTTGAAATTTCGAATCAGGCTCCAGATTGGGGGCGCACGGATCACCATCTGACGCGGCAGCTTTCCTTGATACGCAGTGTGTTCGAGGATGCGGGCATGACGGCGCCTGCAATTGCCGTGCGTCGGATGGAAGGAGAGGCCACGCTCCTGCCGCAGCATCTACCGAGTCTTGAAGTGGCAGTGGAATTAAGCGACGGTTCGTGGCTACGGATTACAACGCCGCACGATGTAGATGATCGTGCCGTTGTCTGGTCGCAGCGACTGTTCGTTCTTCTGGAATCAGTTTTGATGCTGTTGCTTGCCGTGGTCAAGGTTCGTCGCTATACCCGACCGATTGAAAAACTGGGGTCAGCCGTCGAGATGTTCGGGCATCGTCCCGATCTGGTGGATCCTTTGCCGGAAGAGGGCGTGAAGGAAATTCGAAACGCCTCGCATTCGTTCAACCTCATGCGTGAGCAGGTGCTGGGGAATCTGGAGGAACGCAACCGCATGATTTCCGCAATGACGCATGATCTGAGAACGCCGCTTACCAAACTTCAGCTTCGTCTGGAAAGGGTTCAACCGCTTGAACTTCGGGAGAAGTTGCAGGCGACGACTGCTGAAATGAGTTCAATCATCGTGCAAGGGCTGGAATTTGCAAGGAGTTTGACCACCAACGAGAAACCGATTCGACTTGAACTCGTGTCGTTTCTGCAGAGTCTGGTCGACGATGCGACCGATGTGGGCGGCAAAGTTGCGTTGCAATGCGAGGGATTCAGAGAAGAAGAGACGGTGGTTGTCAGCGCCAGAACGTCGTGCCTGCGCCGCTGCCTTGAGAACTTGATTTCCAACGCCAACAAATATGCCGGCGAAGCAAAGGTTGTTTTGCAAAAGGACGCCGAGGGCGTCGTCATTTCGGTTCTGGACAACGGACCGGGTATTCCTGAAGAAAAACTTGAAACTGTATTTGAGCCGTACTATCGACTTGAATCTTCCCGAAACAGTACGACGGGTGGAACGGGGTTGGAACTGTGCATTGCTCGAAACATGGCCGCGCTCAACGGCGCGGAACTTACGTTGATAAACCGTGAAGATGGCGGTTTGTGTGCTCAGGTGCGTTTTCTGAGGCGGTGAAAACGAAAATAAAAAAAGAGAATAAAAAAAGAGAATAAAAACAAGGTGTTAGAGTATATCTGGAAGAAAAAAGGAAAAAACGCACAAAAAATATTTGACAAAAGAGTCGGAGGCGATCATAATTCGCAACCTCGTTTGACGGGAAGCCAAAAATGAGTCGCGAACAACGAC
>ERZ838839.783-NODE-783-length-36870-cov-3.841749_pt1 | contig 36870 bp, 20 predicted proteins | sample MGYA00519909_ERZ838839 | MGnify/ENA primary metagenome ERZ838839 (study PRJEB31850, sample SAMEA3708843) | human gut metagenome | biome: human gut; feature: human-associated habitat; material: faeces | place: China | collected 2014 ... | reverse complement strand
ATACACTGTAACCGTCAAAGAAGATTAAATCATAAAATTCAAAGAAATGGAGGAGCTGGCAATGAAAGGAATATTCGGAAGGATGTTTGATCTGAACCATGATGGAAATATTAGTCCACTGGAAAGCGCAATGGAATTTACTTTCCTAAATGAACTACTGAAAGACGATTCTGACGTACAGACAGAGTTAGAATTATCGGGACTGGATCCAGACGAGTTGGAGTTTATGGATGCAGATGAACGAAGAGAAGTACTGGAAGATGCCGGACTGGATCCAGATGAATATGATTTCTAAGGAAGGAGCATTTATAATGGCAAAAGTATTTATCACACATAATACATCTGTCCTTATAGGAAAGGTGAAGGTTCTTTTTCAGATTTTTCTTTTGATTCTTTTTCATGGTGGACTCCTTTCATACCACACTCATATCACTAAGATCATTATAGCAGAAAGAACACTCCCCCTGAGATTTGTCAAGGTAAATTCCCGTAAAGGTCAAAACGGGAAGTTTCAATAAAATTTTAGCAACTTTTTTTATGATGTCTAAAGGAATTGACAAAAAATATCGGGGGGTATAATGACAGAGAATATGCTGAGATTATTGTGTCTCAGGTAGAATAAAAAGAGGAGGAACCGCAGCCGGAGGAAATGCCTCAGACGCCGATCTGGCTGCTGGTGGCACTGCTTGCGGTAAGTGCAGGAGTATTGACGACCGTCAGTATCCGCGGAAGAAAAAGAATAACGCGAAACTTTTCAGAGAGTGTTGATTAGCAGCCGGATATATGTTATCTTAAAAAAAGAATACCATAGTGAATGAAGCATATTGACATCATATAGTATGTTTGTATGCTTCGTTTAGTATATGAATGAAAAATGGAGAGATAAAGTGAGAAACAGAAGAATTAAAAAGATTTTAGGAGCGATGCTTGCGGCTGCAATTGTGTGTCAGACGAGTGCATCGCCGGGGGTACTGACAGTACGTGCAGAGACAGCGGATTCAGTCACAGCGGATTCTTCCACGGCAGATTCTTCCGCAGCAGATTCCGCGGTGGATGAGCAGGAACAGATCCGGCATGGGGATATGGATGAAAACACCGGAGCTGAGGAAGACGTTGATGTGAATCAGGGGGTTGATGTCGAGGCGGCGATTGGCGGGACTGAGGAGAAGGCGGCAGATGCAGTGGCAGAGTCTGCGACAGAAGCCGAGTACCGTTATATATCGGATATGGAGTATATTACGGACAACAGATGGTCCTATGCCGGCTGGGGCAATATCATGAAGGATAAAAATATCGAAGGAGGCACCATCAGCCTTCTGCTCGATGGCTCCAGAGTATACTTCAAAAAAGGAATGGGAGCACACGCCACATCACAGCTTACCTATGATATTTCAGCGTATTCGGATGTCTATACACGTTTTGTTGCGAAAATGGGTGTTGATGCGGAACGAGGCGGCAACGGAGAGGTCTGGTTCAGAATCTCTGTCTCAAAGGACGGGACAAACTGGGAGGAATTATATAAGAGTGGGGTGGTTACTTCCGCCAGTAATGCGATCGAGGTGGATCTGAATGTTAAGGGTTACCGGTATCTGAGGCTGTATTCAGACAGCAACGGATCGAACGGGGCAGATCACTCTGTATATGCGGACGCAAGAATCGTTAAGACAGATTATGATATGTCCTCAGAATTAATACAGGATATCAGACCGACCGCATATTATGATGAACAGCTTTCCCAAAATACAGTGAAAGAGAATTACAGCAATCAGCTATATACCGTATTAAAAAGAGAATTTGTGAACCGCATGGGATACTGGACATTGCAGAGTGCAATAAAAGACGATGCAGATGGAGAGGTTCTGGAAGCGATTCGGTGGATTTTTAATAACAAGGAGAATCTGCAGCTGTTTATAGAGACGGGAAATGTAGGGGACTCGCAGGCGTGTCTTAAGCTGCTTGGAAGTCTGTACAAGAACCAGAAGGAGGATCTGGACAAGGCTGACGGGGATATATATAAAAAGATGATGATCGCACTGGCGATATCCTACAGCACTGACCGTAATGGCTCACCATTGAGTTTCAATTCACCGGCGAACTCCTATGACATTAATGAACGCTATGAGATTTTAAAAGAGTTATATGATACGGAGCTTTTTGTGAGAAAAGCCGAGTTTTCTTCCTATCATATGGAACTGATCCGTATGGTGGTGAATGACTCTACTGCTAACAGTGAGATTAAGTGGCTGCGTGGATATTCGGAATCAAAATATCCGAATAATCTCGAAAAGAGATTGAATCCATATAACTATATGAAGTATATCTCGCCGAATTATCATCAGGACAGGCTGTATGCCCAGGAGAATTATGCGGCATATAATGATAAATATAAGCTGGAGCAGTATGGAATCCCATATGGTCTTAATTCGGATGGAAGTAAGACGGAAAAGACCTGGATGGTAATGGAGGCCGGAGGTATCTGCTGGAATATCTCAAGACTTGGTTCAAATCTACACAGAGTTCATGGAATCCCATCGGTAGGTGTCTACCAGCCGGCACACGAGTCTTATCTGACCTATTCGGTGAATGCAGACGGCAAGGGTGTGTGGGATATCGGCAACAACATTTTCGGATGGGGACAGAGCTCGACCACCTGGTATGGCGGAAACGGCAACCGTTTGCTGTTTGACTGGAATAATAAGTCCTTTACAAGAAAGCATATGGGAATTGATATGGATCTTGGCAATGGCAACAAATCTTCTGTAGGAAATAACGGAGGATATCAGCTGTTGGGACAGGCGGCACTGAATGATTATGATCATTATAATAAATCATTCTATTATAATCTGATTGCCAATTCTTATGGAGAAAGTAACCGAAAAGAGGATACATACCGTAAAGCATTGGAAGCATTCAAGCTGAATCTTGACAGCTATGAGCAGCTGATCGGCATATATAAGGAACAGCAGCGGACCAGTGCAGAATGGAGAGCACTTGCAGAGCAGATTGTAGATACATACACATACTATCCGATGGCAATGACAGACTTGTTAAGAGTGATTGAGCCATATCTGGGTAACGATGATGTCATAGAGATTGATATGCTGAAAACAGAGGCTCTGAATAAGGCTGTAAAAGCAACGGATAAGGAAGTCCTACAGTCCGGTGCATGCCGCGAGATTGCAAGTGAGCTGCTGGGAAGCAGTAAAGTGGACCTTGCTTCTTTCTCGTTTGATGGAGAAAATGCCGGCAAGATTGTTATGAATTCCAAGTATGATGATTACAATTTCCAGGTTCAGTACAGTCTGGACGGCGGAAACACATGGGAAACGACGCTGGATCATCAGATCAGTCTTACAGAAAAGGAGATCAGCAGTATCTCTGCAGAGCATGATATACAAGTAAAGATATCCGGTTCCAGTCAGGTGTTTATCATAGACATTCTGGAGGGAGAAGGAATCGAGTCTAAAACATTAGCTGCAAATGATGACGAGAATACATTTATTGGAAAGATTCAGAATCTGGAATGCAGTACAGATGGCGGAAAGACCTGGACAGATTATACGGCGGACCTCAGATTTGAAGGAAAGGTAAAGGTGGCAGCTCGTTATAAAGCACATGGAACTTACCTGCAGGGAGAATCGACAGTATTTGATTTTACAGAAGCAGCAGAGACAGAAACGAAACGGTATATCTATGTAGAGAATATCAGCTTTGTGTCGGCAGGAACCGCACAGAGAGGATATGAGTCTGAACATATGATAGACGCCAGCCCATATACGACATGGCATACGAAATGGGGAGAAGTGGCACAGGATAAGACCTATGTTGTCAGCCTGGATAAAGTACGGTATCTGTCACAGGTGACGTATGATCCGGCAGGACTGAACGGAAGAATTAAAAAAGCGAAGATCTACGTGAGTATGGATGGCAAGGACTGGACACTGGCCGGAGAGCAGGCGAACCTTGCAAACAATGAACAGAGAAAGACGATTGCATTAAAAGAGTCGATGCCTGCAAGATATGTTAAGGTAGAAGCTGTAGAAACCTATGGCAATCACGAAGGTAATAACAAGTACGTCAGCGGTACAAGATTTAATTATTATGAAGACAGTACGAAGGGCTTTAAGGAACCGGAGGTAGAATATTCCGTAACATCTTGGACCAATCAGGATGTTACTGCGACCTTGAAGGTTCCGGCGGGATATACGGTGATCGGAGACGAGAGCCATACATTTACAGAGAATGGCAATTATACATTTACATATAAAGACATTCATGACAAAGAAAAAACCATAACAGCCGAAGTGACCTGGATTGACAGGGAAGCACCGACGGCGACAGTGGAATACGATATTACAGAAACGACACAGTTTGCGGTAAAAGCAGCCTTGAAGGATTTCTCAGAGGAGAATGTAACGATTCTGAATGCAGATGAAGATGGCAGTCACACTTTCCAGGAAAACGGAACCTTCACCTTTGAACTTCGCGATAAAGCGGGCAATATGGGTTATGTGACAGCTGAAGTAACCTGGATTGAGAACGGAGATTCGGGAAAACTGGAAATTGATTCAGAGGTGTACCATGTGGGAGATAATGGTATCATTAAAAATATTAATGCCAATACCTCGCTGGAGGAGTTTTTGAAAAATATCAATACCAATGCCGGAAGCATAAAACTTACCAGAGATGGAAAAGAGACGAAGGTTGTTGCAACCGGAAGCGTATTGACACTGAATGATAATGTAAATTATACTCTGGTGGTAAAAGGAGATCTGACCGGCGACGGAGCTACAACAGACGCAGATCTGGCTATGCTGAACAAACATCTGATAGACCGCCTGGTGATCAAAGACAGGATAACTCTGCTGGCGGCAGATATGAATCAGGACGATACGATTGACATTGTGGATTTGTCTGTTCTGAACAAGACGATCCTGAAAAAATAAGAGTGCATAAAGGTCAGGTAAGGAAAAATATGAAAAAAAGAGTATATGTGATGGCTGTTATGATTGCTGTATTGATGTCGTTCAGTAACCTTACAGTGAATGCGCAGGAGAAAGTGAAACTGAATGCAGCCAGTAAAGAGAAGACGTTAGAGGTGACACTTGAGTTGCCGGTCACAGAGAAGGGAATCGATGCAATGGCGGGAACCCTGGATTATGATCATGCAAAGTTGGAACTGACAGAAATGAAAGCAGGAGATTCCAGATTGCAGGAACCGGTGTATAACAGTGATAATGGTAAATTTACAACGGTGATTAAGTCAGAAACAATAAAAGAATCTGTTAATGCAGTACAGTTTGTATTTAAAAAGAAAGCTGATGCAGCAGGGGAGACGATTGTAAGAGTGAGCGAACTTACAGCGGCTACGGCAGAAGATACAAAGCAGATGCTGGATGCTGCCAGTGTGACGATAACGTTGGGAGATACAACGAAACCATCAGAAGATAAGAATGATTCAAAGAATGATTCGCCAACAACAGATAAGAGTGATTCTCCGGCAACCGGGGAAAATAATTCATCAAATAGTGGAACAACAGACGAAGAAAGGAATAGGAAAACAGATACAGCAGAGAGGAAAAATGGTGTGAAAACCGGAGATGTTGCTGATATGTCGGTGTGGATAGCCGGGATAGCAGTGAGTGCCGGAGTGCTGATAGCTCTGAGGATACGAAAACGAAAAATAAAATAATACACAGAAAACCGGGAGGCTGTTCTGCAGGATGCAGACAGCCTCCTGCTTTGCGCAATCCTGATTAAAAATGCGGTAAGAATCCTGCAATGCAGGATTCCTAAGATGAGAAGCAGGTGATATCAAAATTAGACATGACAAAAAGACTTCCCAGATGGACTGCGAAGAAAATGCTATAAATACCAAAAGGTCAGGCAATCAAAGATTTTAAACTTCGTATATATTGATGCTGGTGGATTTTATCAGCAACAAGTACGGGAACAAGCTGTGTAATTCCGGCAAGAAGTAAATCAGCATGAAGTGTTTTTTCGTTCTGTGTTTGGCGTTTCGCAAACGCCTATGAAAAAATTAAATTAAAAGGAGAAGATTATGAAGAGAAAGATTATTTTGACAGTTATTGCGGCAATGATGATTACTATGACAGGATGTGGGAAAAAACCATCAGAATCACAAGCTGAACCTACAACGAAATCTACGCAGTAAACAGGTGTGACAGAAGAAAAAGAACCAGGTGATGTTGCAGAATCTAAAGCACAAACAAAGACTACAAGTGGAGATACTACAGGTGTATATCCGAATGCAACAGGTATTACAGAAATAGCAATGGGAGTTACAGAGGATATTTGTACTTTTAAAGTACCATTAAATTATGTACTCTTAGGTTCGTATTATGATGAAAACAATGAAGAGCAAAGCATTCAGGGATTGGATTCAACTATGACTACCATGGAGGAAGCAATGTCAGAAGGAGGATTTTCTACAGGAAAACATTTGGCATGTTTCTCAATGGCATCACTTGAAGCAGATGGTACGGGAATTAACGTAGATACCTATGTGCCTGATGAGATAACTTGGGATGAGTTTAAATCATATTATCCAGAGGCAAAATCAATAGGAAATGCATCTGTTCCGGCACTTTTATATCATGTAGAGGCATTTAATGGTCAGGCTGTTGCTGTAGCTCTTAAATTATCAGATAATATTACGATGCAAATAGTATATGAAGGTTCTCTGGAAAGCAAAATTGGAGAGGACGAGTTAGGACAGAGATTGTATAATTTGGTAACTGTAAAATAATATACGAAAAACAAGTATGTTTTAGAGAAAAGAGGACGTAATTCCGTTTATGAAGGTAAAATCACAATGAAGGAAGCACAGAGCCTTATTGACAGCTATTCTAGAAAACATGATGACGTTTGGAAAAGCGGGCATCATCAAGGTTCTGCTTGCATTAGATATTTTGATAGTATTAGCTGCCCTGCTGTTGGAGAGGAAGCAATATAGCAAAAAAAACATTTCGCTTGTATCTGATATATGCTTGTATCCTGACAGCTACAGCGTTCCTTGATTATGTTATTGATACCTGGTATCTGCAGAATCTGGCGATTTTCTTTTCATCCATGATTATTTCTGTAAATCATATGATACAGGTTTCGGATCAGTGGCTGGATGCAAAAAGAGAATTGTTGATTTCCGAATACAGAGCGAGCCACGATATCATGACGGGGTTATGGAATAAAACCAGTGGTGTGGATCAGGTTAGAAACTGTTTAGAAAATATGTCAGAAAGTGATATGGCAGTATTGGGATTTATGGATATCGATAATTTCAAGTCTGTCAATGACACATATGGACATGAAACCGGTGTTTTCTGGATTCGCGAAGTAGCCACAGCACTTCAGGAAATGTGTGGTCCGTCAGACATTGCATGCAGATATGGCGGTGATGAGTATATTCTTTTCCTGCAGAATATCGGAGATAGGGAAGAATTAACGGCACGCATTGAAGGCTTCAGAAAAAAGATTCATGATAAAGCAGAAGAAAAGGGACAGGATGTGCATTGCAGCATCGGACTTTATCGTGTGAAGGGAGCAGGGAGAAAATTAGCTGAATGCATCATGATATCTGATGGTTTGCTTTATCAGGCAAAGAAGAATGGAAAAGATACTTACGTAATAGAGTAAATAAAAGGGGAAGAAAGTGATGTATGATAACGTAGTAGTTGTGGGAATTTGCAGCAGAACGTTTTTCTATGAGAAAGCGGGTGTAAGGATCCTGAGAATGATTTCGGATATGCTCAAAGCTTCCACTGTCTACAATACGTCCGCTGTTCATTACGAGGATACGGTCTGCCACTTTAGAAATTGCGCCTAAGTCATGGGTGATGAAAATCAGCTGATAACCAGCTAATACTTCAAAGAGAAGGTGTTTTTCTTGTAAGAGAGGACACCTTCTTTTTGTAATTTGCTTAATTCATTAGATAGAGCACTTCGATCTGCATTCAGATAATCTGCCAGCCCTTGCCTATCGTAAGGGATTGTAAATGTGTTAGAGCCGGCATGCATAGATTCGCCAGACAAGTAATTAAGTATCTTGTCACGTAAATTTTTCTTAGAAATATGATCTATTTTGTTCATCAATCTTACATTTTTTCTTGCTATTATCTCTAACAGGTTATGAATCAATCTTGTATGGAAACTGCAAGATGAAGAACAGGTTGTAATAATATGATTTATATTGAAAAGCATGACGGTGAGATTTTCATTGGCAATGACACTGATTTGAGCAGGAACACTGCTGATGCAGGCATAGCTTTCGCCATAGAGCATTCCTGATGACAGCTCTGTAATAATATTGCGATTCCCCCAGACATCATCATTTATTATGAGAGCCTGGTCAGATAGAATCATGCCGATAGTTTGTACCTTATCGCCACTTCTTAGCAGGTATTCACCTTTTGAATAATTTTTAATGCTGACAGATAGACATTTAAGCATTGGAAGAATTTCTGATTCTGAAATTCCTTGAAACAAAGGTGTATTCGTTAAGATGTTCATATATTTTTGCATGAGTTCTATAATCCTTCTTTTCATCTTTTCCATAGTATATCACAAAAATCGAAAACAAAACAAAAATGTTGTCTGGACAACGGAATAATTGTTGTGAGTTTGATATAGTACCATTAAACAACAAGAAATGATGAATAAAGCAATAGAAAAGGAGAAAGACATGGAAAATAAAATGTTTTGTTATCAATGTGAACAGACCGCAGGATGTACAGGATGTACCGGAAATGCAGGATTATGCGGAAAGTCCGCCAATACTGCAAGATTACAGGATGAGCTTACAGGAGCATTAATCGGACTTGCTCGTGCAGCCGAGGGCAATGAGCACCTTGTAACCGAAGAGATGAATCAATTAGTTCTTGAGGGATTGTTTACAACCGTTACAAACGTAAACTTTAATGATGAGACATTAAAAATTTTAATTTATAAGATAGAAAATGCAAAAAAGAAATTAGTACCAAATTGCTTTACATGTTCCGGCTCATGTGGAAGAAACGATAATTTTGATATGAATACTCTCTGGACTACTGATGAAGATGTTCGTTCCTTAAAATCCTTAATACTTTTTGGGATTCGTGGAATGGCTGCATATGCATATCATGCAAGTGTGCTTGGATATACCGATGAAACAATCAGCAAATTCTTCTATAAGGCACTTTTTGCAGTCGGAATGAAGGATTGGGGAATGGATGAACTACTTCCTATTGTATTAGAGGTTGGAGAAGTGAATTTAAGATGTATGGAGCTTTTAGATCAGGCAAATACTACAACTTATGGAACTCCTGTACCAACAACAGTACCTCTTACAATTGAAAAAGGACCATTTATTATTATTACCGGTCATGATTTAAAAGATTTACAACTTTTATTAGAGCAGACAAAAGATAAGGGAATCAATATTTATACACATGGTGAAATGCTCCCAGCGCATGCATATCCAGAATTTAAGAAGTACTCTCATTTAAAGGGAAACTTTGGTACAGCATGGCAGAATCAGCAGAAAGAGTTTGATAATATTCCTGGAGCAATTCTTTACACGACGAACTGTCTTATGCCTGTAAAACCAAGCTACGCAGACAGAGTATTTACAACAGAAGTTGTATCTTATCCGGAAATGGTACACATAGGAGAAGAAAAGGATTTTACACCGGTGATTGAAAAGGCACTCGCCTTAGGTGGATATACCAAAGACCAGCATATGACTGGAATTAATGGAGGAATGCAGGTGACAACTGGTTTCTCACATGGAACTGTATTATCTGTAGCAGATCAGGTGATTGAAGCAGTAAAGAATGGAGATATTAAACATTTCTTCCTGGTTGGAGGATGTGATGGAGCCAGAGTAGGAAGAAACTACTACACAGAGTTTGTGAAACAGTCTCCTGCAGACAGCATTATTTTGACGCTTGCATGTGGAAAATATAGGTTCAACGATTTAGATTTAGGAACAATCGGAGGACTTCCGAGAATCATGGATATGGGACAGTGTAATGATGCTTATGGTGCAATCAAGGTCGCAATCGCTTTAGCAGAAGCATTTGAATGTGATGTAAATGAACTCCCGCTATCGATGGTACTTTCATGGTACGAGCAGAAGGCCGTATCTATTTTACTTACACTTCTCTATCTCGGAATCAAGAACATTCACCTCGGACCAACATTACCAGCATTTATTTCGTCAAATGTGCTGAATTTCCTAGTAGAGAATTATGGGATTTCTCCAATTAGTACACCGGAAGAGGATCTAAAAAAGTTATTAAATAAATAATCAGACGGGAACGGAAAGAGACAGATTTACAATTGTGAGATAGATTTTTCTTAAAACAAAATAGGGGAAAGGCGGTAAAATATTATGAGTAAAAAAATTGATTTAAACTGGTCGGTGTATGATATTACGAAAACTTATCCAGAAGTGATTGATATTATGGCAAATCTTGGGTTTGATGAAATTAAGAAGCCGGCTATGCTAAACTCCGTTGGACGAATTATGACAATTCCTAAGGGTGCAAAGGCAAAAGGAATTTCGATTCCGGTTGTTATAGCAGAACTGATAAAAAATGGTTTTGAAATTACTGGTAATATGCCAGATATTTCTTCTATGGGGAGCAAACAATTTCAAGCCAAAGAGACTGGCAATACAGTATTACTGAAGGATTATTTAAAGAGACTTGGAAATGGAGAAGATTTAGAAAGTGTTAAAAAAGATTTTGTCCAGAATTTTTCTGATGTAGATGCTTCTGAAATTATGAAGGCAGAGCAGGAACTTATAAAAGAGGGAACACCTATTACAGAGGTGCAGAAACTGTGTGATGTGCATAGTGCATTGTTTCATGGCTTAACCAAAGAAGAAAAAATAGCAAATGCTGAAAAGGCAGTCGAAGAATCTTTAAAAAAGGAAGAAACATCCGAAATGACAACTATGACGGATGCATATGTCAGAAAACATGAGCTTGCAAAAGCACTCAGAGAAACAAAGGGCCATCCTCTTTATTCTTTTACAGAAGCAAATGAGAAGTTTAGCAAAGAAATAGCAGATATTAGAGGTGCACTGGAAAAGGGCGAAGATGTAAGCAAAAAAATATCAGATTTTAGACAAATAGCAATACACTATGCACAAAAGGGTGATTTGATTTATCCACTCCTTAAAGTTCGCTATGAAATATCAGGACCATCGTATGTTATGTGGACTGTTGATGATGAAATCAGAGATGAATTAGCAGCAATAGATAAGGAATGCAATCATGACGAAGAATGGATTAAAAGAGTACAGGCTGTTTTAACAAGAGCAGATGAAATGATTTATAAAGAGACTAATATACTGTTCCCTATCTGCGCAATGAATTTTACAGCCGAAGAATGGTATGAAATCTATGAAGATGCCAAAGACTATGCATTAGTGTATGGCATTGATAATAGATGGGAAGAAGCAGAAAAATATGTGCAGGATAAAAAGAATCGTCATGAGGCGGCTATTTATGAAGGTGAAATAGTAATGGGCGGTGGACATATGAGTGCAGCACAGTTGGAAGCTATGCTTAATACGTTGCCAATAGAGATTACATTTATCGATGATAATAATATAAATCGTTTCTTTAATGAAGGAGCGAAAGTGTTCAAACGCCCTGGCATGGCAATTGACAGAGAAGTATTCTCTTGTCATCCGCCTAAGATAGAATCAATGGTTCGCTCCATTATAGAAAGTTTTAAAAATCATACTCGTGATAGCGTTCCGGTTTGGATGGAAAAGCAGGGAAAACCATTTTTAGTTACTTATTATGCAGTGAGAGACAAAAAAGATAATTATCTTGGAACTGTAGAAGTGGTACAGGATATGCAGTTTGCAAAAGAGCACTTTACAAGTTAAAACGCATAAAACCATAGATTGTAATCAAATAAAAAGGGAAATATTCTATGAGGTGTCGGATAAAACTGACACCTCAATGAGATGAATAAAAAGAATAAAGTAGAAAAAAGCGGTAGAAAGAACAGTATGTTCTGGAAGAGGTGATCGAGAGGGCGATACTGATCCTGATACTTGTACTGGTGGTCATACGATTAAAGGTTACTGGTAATTGCAGAATTTCTGTGATACACTGTTATAGAACTTTGTGAAAGAAGGAGGAATCAGTATGGCTACTTTAAAAGATATAGCATCAAAGGCTGGGGTTTCACAAAGTACGGTTTCAAGGATATTGAATAATGATCAGACGTTAAATGTAACAGATCAGACAAGACAAAAAGTTCTTGAAGTTGCGCAGGAATTAAATTACCGTTCTTTGTCGCAAAGATATAACCGGGGAAATTCCCAGTCGGAAGAAGAGAAGAACATCTGTATCGGAGTTGCGCAAATGCTTCAGATGGAGGAACTTCAGGACGATATTTATTATCTTCTTATGAAAAATATGTTAGATAGTGAATGTTTTGAAAAAGGGTGGACAACTGTTCCGTTGTATCGAGATGAAACTGGTCGTTTCGGAACGGGACGTGAGATAGAGCTTGACGGAATCGTTGCAATTGGAAGATTTACGAAAGAAGAGGTGAAAGATTTTCACCAGTATACAGATCACATTGTATTTATAGATTCGTCACCGGATGAGATGAAGTATTACAGTATTTTACCGAATTATCATATGGCGGTAAGAAATGCGCTGAATTATTTTGAAGAGATGGGATATGAAAAGATTGCCTACGTTGGTGCGGTGAATACATATGATTATAAGAAAGAACTGACAATGGATGCAAGATATTATTACTACCGGAACTCAGAGACGATGCGAGATACATTTGATGAGGAATGGGTGATCGATTCGGAGATGAATCCACTCAGTGCATATGCGTCGATGATCGCATATTTAGATGCACACAAGAATCCTCCGGAGGCGATGCTCATTAGCAGTGACGTACTTGTACCGGGAGTGATTAAGGCTTTGACGGAACGTGGATTTTCTGTTCCGAAAGATACGAATATGATCGTATTTAATAATACATCAATATCAGGAAATTGTAACCCGCCGTTGGATGCGATTGAGACTTATATCCAGGAAACAATCCGAGCAGCAATGCTATGTATCGAGCAGCTGCGGATGGGAGAAATCATTCCAAAGAAAGTGATTATTCCATGTAGTTTAGTAAAACGTGGAAGTGTGGAAAAGAAAAAATAGACAAAAAATGCGTGTCCCCAATAGGTTGATACGCATTTTTTTTGTGCACTTTTTCAGCAAGTAAAAGGGAAAGTAAAAACTTTACTAAAAACAGTAAAAAATAGTAAAAGTTTTATTGACTATTAGTAAAACTTTTGGTAAAATCGTTGATAAAGAGAGAACCGAGGAGGTAAGGAAGTTTGTTGTTAGGTGTTGATTATTACCCGGAACAGTGGAATATCGATCTGATGGAACAGGATATGGATACGATCGTGGAGATGGGATGTAATGTAATTCGTATTGCGGAATTTTCCTGGCATATGATGGAGAAGAGGGAAGGGCAGTTTGATTTTTCTTTTTTTGATCATGTGATCGAAGAAGCGAAGAAGAGAAATCTGAAAGTGATCATGGGAACTCCTACCGCTACGATTCCGGCATGGCTTGCAAAGAAATATCCGGACATTCTTTCGGAATTTGAAGGAGGAAAAAAACGTTCCTTTGGAGGAAGACATGTGTATTGCTTTAACAGTGCCACAATGTATGCGTATTCGGAAAAAATTGTTCGTGCTTTAGTTGAACATTATAAAAATGAAGAAGCAATCGTAGCATGGCAGATCGACAATGAGATCGGACATGAAGGAAGCGATATTTGTTATTGTGAAAACTGTCAGAAAAAATTTCAGCAATATTTGAGCGAAACGTTCCAAGGACAGATCGATCGGTTAAATGATACATACGGGACGACGTTCTGGTCTCAGGAATACAATTCTTTCGATGAGATTCCAATTCCGACAGAGACAATTACAACACATAATCCGGCACTTCGTCAGGACTGGGAGCGTTTCCGAAGTAAAGTGATTGTTGATTTTATTGATTTTCAGGCGAAGCTGATCAAATCAATCGCGCCGAAAGCAGTTGTTATGCACGATTTCCCAGGCGGTGGACTTGGAAAACATGTAGATTATTCGAAAGTGGCTGCGACCCTGGATCAGGTCGCGTATAACAACTACCCGGTATGGGGCGGTCAGAAGGAACCAATCGCACCCCACGAAATTGCCTTCGGTCTGGATTATATACGAGGCTTAAAAGGGGAGAACTTCTGGATCACGGAAGCCATCATGGGAGCGCAAGGACATGATGTAACGGGATTCCTGCCAAGACCGAATCAGGCAAAAATGTGGTCCTACCAGGGAATGGCACATGGCTGTGATTCTATGATGTATTTCCGTTATCGTGGAGCAACAAAAGGAGCGGAACAGTTCTGCTATGGAATTTTAGATGCAGACAATGTAAAGAGAAGAAAATTTTATGAAGTGCAAAGCTTTTTTCGGGATATAAAAAATTATGACGCGGCATTAAAAACACCGATTCGAAATCAGGTGGCAATTGTTTATGATTACGATTCGCTTGCTTCTTTCCGTATCCAGAAACAGAGTATTTTGCTTGATCCGGCAGCAGAAATGCAGAAATTTTACAAGCCATTTTTCGATGTGAACGTAGGAGTGGATGTCATTCCGGAAGACCGCGATTTTTCGAAGTATCAGGTGCTCATCCTTCCACAGATGATTATTCACAAACCGGAAATGGAAGCGAAAGTAAAAGCATTTGCCGAACAAGGCGGAACGGTTGTACTAACTTACCGTTGTTCGGTGAAAGATGCGAACAACAATGTACCGTTTGGAAAGACGGCACCGGTTGGATACAATGAGTTTGCCGGACATTGCGTAGTAGAAACAGAGAGCCTTCAGACGCTGGATGCATTTCCGGTTGTGGGGACAGGCGCATTTGCAAAATATAACGGCATGGGCGGTATTTTCAGAGACATGATCGAAGTAAAAGATGCAGAAATCCTCTTCCGGTATGGAGATACATTTTACGATTCATTTGCGGCAGTGACAAGAAAACCGGCCGGTAAAGGAATGGTTTATTATATTGGATGTGGACTGGAAGAATCCATTACAAAAGCACTCATGGAGACGATCATGAAAGAGAAAGAGATTCCGATGTATCCATCTCAAAATGGTGTGGAAATTGTTACAAGAGGAGAAAAGGAACAACAGATCAAAATGTATATAAATCACAATGGGACAGAGGCAGAAGAAGACGGTGTAAAACTGGCACCGTTCGAATGTGTGATTAAATCGATAAATTAACAGGTAAAAATGGAGGTAGAACAGTGGGTATTGTATTGAACGATTCACAAAATCTTTTTATGCTCCAGACGCGCTCTAACAGTTACGCGTTCGGAATTGACAATCAGGGATTAGTGAGACATTTGTACTGGGGAAGCAGGATCAATGCGATGGAAGATTTCGAAATGCCGGAGCTTGCAGAAGTATCTACGAACGATCCGGTATATGAGATCACAAAAGAAGAATTTCCTGTATACGGAGGTCTTCGATACAAAGAACACTGTCTGAAGGTTACATTTGCAGACGGGACGAGAGATGTGGCTTACGAGTACGTAAATTATGAGATCCAGAAAAACGAACAGTGTGAGGAACTGGTGATCATTTTAAAAGACAAACATTATGCCCTTGTAATGGAACTGCATTATAAAATCTACGAAGCGTATGACTTGATGGAACGTTTCGTTGTGCTGAAAAATGAGTCGACAGAAGTTATGCAGATAGAAAAGCTGCACAGTGGGCAATTTCATGTTCCATATGAAGGATTGAATTTTAGAAATGTACACGGCCATTGGGGCGCAGAACAGCAGAAATTCGTGCAGAAAGTCGATTATGGAAAAATCATTTTCGAAAATAGAAGAGGAATTTCCAGCCACAATCACAATCCTTATTTCATTTTGGATCAGGATGCCACAGAGACAACCGGAAATGTGTACTTTGGCGCACTTCGTATGACTGGAAATTTCAGCGGGGCGGTAGAGCAGACACAGTACGGAGAGACACTTGTGCAGATGGGAATTAACACACATGATTTCACATGGGATCTTAAGCCGGGAGAAAGCTTTGCCTCACCGGAAATTCTCTGTGGGTATTCAGCAGATGGATTTCAGACAATGTCCCACAACCTGCATCAGTTTGCAAATGATTTTCTACTTCGGGAAGGACTTCGTCCGGTACTTTATAATTCCTGGGAAGCAACCGGTTTTGATGTAACGGTTCAGGAGCAGAAAAAGCTTGCAGCTAAGGCAAAAGAGTTGGGTGCGGAGTTGTTCGTAGTAGATGATGGATGGTTTGGCCAGCGTCACGGAATTGATAACGGCCTTGGCGACTGGTATGTAAATAAAGAGAAGTTCCCGAATGGAATCGATGAGCTGATCGACGAAGTGAAAGCGCAGGGACTTCTGTTTGGAATCTGGGTAGAGCCGGAAATGGTAAATCCAAAGGCAGAGCTTTATGCGAAGCATCCGGATTGGATCTATCACTTTGATACAAGAGAGAGCGACACATCGAGAGAACAGTATGTGCTGGATCTTACAAAAAATGAAGTAAAAGCGTTTGTACTGGAAATGCTGGATAATCTTCTCTCTAACCACGAAATCGACTACATCAAATGGGATGCAAACAGACCAATCTCTCAGACAAATTTAAAGAAAGATCTCTGGTATAAGCACATCCAGGCACTCTACGATATTGTGAAGGAAACGAAGAAAAAGCATCCGGCTGTATTGTTCGAAGCATGCGCATCTGGTGGTGGACGTATTGATTACGGCATTCTCGGAATTTTTGATGATTTCTGGACGAGCGATAATACAGACGCATATGACCGTCTGTTTATCCAGGATGCATATTCTTACATTTACCCGATCAAGGCAATGCGTGCCTGGGTGACCGATTGTCCGAACTTCCTGTCCAACCGTGTGATTCCAATGAAATTCCGCTATCACAGTGCAATGATGGGAACACTTGGAATTGGATGTAATATTTTGAAATTTACAGAAGAAGACATTGCTCTTTCTCAGGAAATGATCGCACAGTACAAGGAAATCCGTCCGATCATTCAGGAAGGTACGTTCTATCGTCTGAATCATACGTCGGCAAATGATTATTTCCTATATGAATATATGAAAGGAAATGAGGGCGTACTGTTCGCATTTCTCCCACAAAGCAAGCTGGGACATCGTGGAGTGACAGTGAAACTTCGTGGACTGGAAGAAAATGCGTCCTACGAACTTCTTATGGAAGATGGCAAACTCACAAAGAGTGGAAGTTATCTTATGAAACATGGATTTGACATGCGGTTGACGGGTGACTACGCAAGCATGTTGATTCGTATAAACAAATTATAAAAAGCAAAGGAGAACATCAAATGAAACTTTCAAACTTTTCTAAATTATCATTTGGTATTGGAGCACTGGGAAAAGATTTATGCTATGCCATTATTTCGTATTTCTTAATGATTTATTTTACAGATACGATCGGATTGACACCGCTTTTTGTCGGTAACCTGTTTCTAGTTGCCAGAGTGTGGGATGCATTCAACGATCCAATGATGGGATTTGTTGTTGATAACACAAGAACAAAATGGGGAAAATTCAGACCTTGGATTTTGATTGGTACGGTGTTAAATGCAATCGTTTTAGTATTTATGTTTACAAAACCTTCCGGATTAGAAGGAACTGGCATGTATATATATTTCTCTGTTGTTTATATTTTGTGGGGAATGACTTATACAGTTATGGATATTCCATACTGGTCAATGCTTCCGTCTCTTTCCAGCACGAAAAAAGAAAGAGATTCTATGTCAGTTATCCCGAGAATTTTTGCAAGTACAGCCTGGCTTCTTATGGGTGCGTTTGCTCTGAAACTTGTATCTGTTCTTGGTAAAGGAGACAGCGCTGTTGGATATTCTGCACTTGCGAAAATTATTGCAGTGATTTTTGTAATTACTTCTATTATTACTGTTGTATTTGTAAAAGACCGCAGCTGTCAGGAAGCGGAGTCGGGTAAAGAAGCAAAAAGGCTTACAATCAAAGATGCACTTCATGTTATTGCCGGAAATGATCAGCTGAAAGTATTTATCGGAATTGTGCTTTGCTACAATCTTGTTGTACAGCTTGCCGGTGGTATTGCAATTTATTACTTCAAATATGTAACCGGAAATGAAGGCTTATATCCAATCTTCACAACTGCAGCACAGTTTGCAGAGATTGCAGCTTTGTTCCTTTTCCCAATCCTTTCTAACTATTTTACAAAGAAATAGGTATTTGCAATTGCCAGCTTCAGCCCTGCAATTGGTCTCGCAGGAGTTGTACTTTGTGGATTCTTTGCACCACAGAACATGGTAATTGTAGCAATCAGTGGTATCTTCTATAAATTGGGTTCTGGTCTTACATTAGGAGCAACAACCGTTATGCTTGCTGATGTTATCGATTATGGACAGGTAAAATTAGGAAGTAGAAATGAAAGTATTATCGCTTCATTCCAGACACTGCTTGTTAAGACCGCATCTGCAGTATCTGCCTGGCTGATCGGTGTAGGCCTTACAATTGTCGGCTATGTAGCAAACGCAGAACAGAGCGCGTCTACAATCATGGGAATGCGAGTATTAATGGGTGTTGTACCTTCTGTAATTACAATCCTTGCATTTGTGATCTACGCAAAAGGCTACAAACTGGAAGGCGCATATCTGGAAGAGATCATGGAAAAAATAAAAGGTAACAAAACAGAAGAAACGGAAGAATAGAAAATGAAATGAGATGAAGAGGTAGCGCGCTAAGTATTAAGTGCGCTGCCTTTTTTTGTTAAGACAATAGTATCACTGTATGAGATTGCGCATGGAATTTTTTTTCACTGGTAGTAGTATTTTGCATATCATAAATTTCTAGCAACAACTTCAAAACATTATAATCCAAAAATGAAAGAAAGAGGCAGTGCGTTAAGTAGGTGATATGCCTTTTCTCGGTTCTGTTATTAAAAAGTTCCGAATATGACAAAAAATCGGAGGTGGTGTGATAAAAAAGTGCAAGCCACCCCCCCCTTTTTTTATGATAAAATAAAATCACTTATATATAATGGAAAGGGGTAAGGAAAAAATGAAAAAGAGAAGGCGAATCTTATCGCTTGTCTTTGCAGCCTGTCTTGTGATAACGGGAATTGTTTCGGGCGCAGGTGTGCAGAAGGCCGAAGCAGCTGCAAGAACAGAAGTAATCGATGTTACGGATTACGGAGTATATCCGGACAGTGGGAAGGACAGTGCAATCGGAATACAGAAAGCAATCGCAGCTGCGAAAGATGCAACGAAAGAGGGAAAAGAAGTCAAGATTAATTTCCCGGAAGGACGCTATGATATCTATCCAGATAAAGCAATAGAAAGAGAATTATATGTTTCCAATACTGTAGGTGCCGATCAGAACAATAAAATGAAGAAGATCGGTATTTTTCTGGAAGATATGGATCATGTTACCGTAGATGGAAACAACTCTCTGTTTATGTTCCATGGTAAAATGACAACATTTGCAACAATCGGTTGCGAAGATGTTGAATTTAAAAATTTTGCAGTGGATTTCCAGGTTCCGACAGTTATTGATATGACTGTTGAGAGTGTAGAGGGAAATACAGCAACTATGTATATTCCTGAGTGCTATAATTATGAAGTTGCAGGAACAACGATTAAATGGTACAGCGATGTAAGTCCTTATACAGGTCAACGTTACTGGAGTATCTCCGATCTGTCAGGTTATCATACCCAGCGGGAAGATACCGTACAGGGAATCAAATTCGGTGCAGGAAATGGAAATGCTGCATTAAAAGGTGTAGCTTCTATTGAGGATCTTGGAAATCATCGTGTAAAGATTACATATAATAGTAAAGCCGGTGAAGTTCAGAACGGAATGTGCTTTCAGTCACGTCCGACCGTACGTGATCATGCAGGAACGTTTTTCTGGAAGAGCAAAGATATTAAGATGACTTCTCTTGATATCCAATTCCTTCATGGATTTGGTATGGTAGGTCAGCATTCTGAAAACATTACAATGGAAGATGTTGATTTTGAAGCACCAAAGGAAAGTGGAAGAACAACAGCCGGATATGCTGACTTTGTACAGATGTCCGGATGCAAAGGAGCAATCAATATTAATAACTGTACCTTTGCAGGTCCTCATGACGACCCGATCAATATCCACGGAACATTTAACACAGTTACATCCATCAGTTCTGACAGAAGAACAATCACAGTACAGTACAACCATCATGAAACAGCTGGTTTCCCGAACTTTTTCGAAGGTGACGAAATCGAGTTCATGACAAAGGGAAATATGATCACAGTTGAAAATTCCGTTCGCACAGTAACAAAGGTTGACGGACCGGACGGAATGGGCGGAAATATGGGTGAAGGTTCAGGAAGTCTGACAACCATCAAGCTGACATTGGATAAGGCAATTCCTGCCGACGTTCAGGTAAATCAACATGTGGTAGAAAATATCACTTATACACCAGCTGTCAACATCAGCAATTGTGAATTTAAGGAAGTTCCGACAAGAGGAATCCTTGTTACTACAAGAAAACCAATTGTCATTGAAAATAATACATTTGACGGAATGAGTATGGCAGGCATCTATATTTCTGATGATGCTCAGGGCTGGTATGAGTCAGGTCCGGTCAGAGATGTGACCATCCGTAATAATACATTTACAAGAGGAAATGCACAGGCAATTTTCATTGAGCCTACCAATCCTACTGTATCTACAGAAAAGACCGTACATTCTAATATTAAGATCGAGGGCAATACGTTTTTTACGTACAATAAGAGAGTTCTTGATGCAAAGAGTGTAGATAACCTTACCTTTAAAAATAATAAAATTTACAGACAGGATCCGATCAACGGAGATGGATCTCTGAGTCTGGCAGTAAAAGACGGAAGTTCTACAGAACTGAATGTAGCCGACAGTGCAGAACTGACCGTAAGCGGAAGTGGGAATACCTTATCAGGAAAGCTGTATAACTTTAATGGTTGTAAGAATGTAGTGATCGAAGGAAATGAGTATGACGGCGGAATGAATGCCGGAAGTTCAATCAGCAATATGAGTGCTTCTGATATTACAGTCACCAATGATGCAATGAAGGTGAATGCAGATTCTACCACAGCAGCGAACGGAACGATGTACTACGAATCTGACAATGAAAAAGTAGTAAAGGTTTCCAGTACAGGTGTCGTAACTGCAGTAGGAGCAGGAACAGCCAATGTAACAGGATATATGGTTGTTGGAGGACGTAAGTTCCCGACCAATGCAGTGACATTTACAGTCAATGGAGGTGACCTTGGCAATCTGCCGGATGGAATTGAACTGACAGCGGCAGAAAATAAAGAAAATATTAAAGTAAATGATACGATCCAGTATACTGCAAATCTGAAATGGAACGCTGAAGAGAACAGTGCAGACAAGAACAGCGCAGTGACATGGAAGGTTTATGATGCCAAGACCGGAACTGAGACTGATAAAGCAACAATCACTGAACAAGGACTTCTGACAGCAGTAAAACCGGGAAGTGTTGTAGTGACAGCATCTACGGCCAACGGTTATGAAGCATCAAAACTGGTATCCATCTGGCAGGACGGAAAGACAATCGCATCAGATATTACAGTAGATTATCCGACAGCATCTGACAAATATCGTGTAAGCTCAACCGTTGAAGGCGGACTGGAACAGGATTTCACAAGCCAGGGACTTTACCAGAATCAGACTCCGAGCAATGTCCTTGTAAAACCATTGCCGGAAGGAACAGACAGAACAGATCTGACACTTGTATTCAAACTGACAGGTGCAACTCCTGCAAATACATGGGCAGATGCAGGAATCTATCTCTATGATGATGCGGACAATTATGTAGCACTGGAAAAGAAGCATCGTGATGGCTCTACCAGTGCAGTAGCACTTGTAAAAGAGCAGAACAGAAGTGCAGTAGAGGAACCATATAATAACTGGGCAAATGTAAGCACAAGTCCAATCTGGCTGAAATTGGTAAAAAATAATGCCACAGTGACAGCTTACTACAGTGCAGATAAGAACAACTGGACCACCATCGGTTCGAGAACAGACTGCGGTTTCCTGAGCGGTAATTTTAAGCTGGCAATCGCAAGCCAGGGAACTAATACAGGATCCATCACTTATTCTGATGTTACAGTGAATAATAAAGAAGTAAAATTAGTTGAAGAGGCAGTGAAACCGACCGCCTCCAATGTTAAGGTAACATATGACGAAGCTGCTGACAGCCTGACAGCGGCAGGAGATACTACAGGACAGTCCGTAATTGTAAAATGGGCAGTTGCTGATAAAGAAAATGGAAACTATTCCATTATCAGCGGAGTAGAGGGAACTTCTCTGACAGCTTCTAAAGCATTGAAAGGCAAATATGTGAAAGCTGCTTATGTACCGCTGATCGGAACAGGTGCAGCAGGAGACATTGTATGGTCTGATGCAGTAAAAGTAACCGGAAATGGCACAGATTCAGGTGCATCAGCAGTCAAATCTGCAAATGCAGATCTGGCGACAGCTGATATAAAAACTAGTGAAAGTACAGACATGTTCCAGTTTGTAAAAGGAACAACTTTCTATCAGACAACAGCGGGAAGTGACGTTCAGGAAATCAAGTATTCCTTTGCAGCAGAGGATACAAAGGCAACAGTAAAAGTGCTGGTGAATGGAAAAGAAACAGCTGAACTGAGCGGAAACGCAGTTCTCACAAGCGGAAGAAATCTGATCGAGGTAAATGTTACAGCAGAAGATGGCGTGACAATGAAAAAATATCGTTTCACAATCAGCCGTCAGGGAGATAACAATGCATTGTTGGAAAGCATGCAGGTAAACGGACAGACAATCGAACTGGCAGAGGGAGTTTATGAATATAGTCTCCCAATTGCAACAGGAACAACAACAGCGCAGGTTACAGCGACAGCACAGAGTACAAGAGCAACTGTTTCCATCGTGAACGGAAAAGAGGTTACATCCGCAGCACAGACTGTTCAGGGAGTCGTGACAGTTGCACCGGGAATCAATGAGATTACGATCCGTGTGACACCTGAGACAAGTGCAGAGCCGGTCTACTATAAACTGAAACTGAAAGTGCCGAATGCTGCAAATGCACGTTTGGAAGCATTAAGCCTTGGAGGAAATGTATCTCTGAAAGAAAACTTTGATGCAGATACATTAAAATATACAGCATCTGCAACAGAATCTGCTGTGACAATCAATGCAACAGCAGAAGAGGCGGATGCAACCGTAGAAGTTATCTGGAAAGATAAAGTGATTCAGACAGGAACAGGAAGTGCTTCGGCAGAACTGGGACTGACAGAAGGTGACAACAATGTGAAAGTGAAAGTAACTTCTGCGGATAAGTCCACAGAAAAGACTTATAAAGTAACAGTTCATGCATCAGGAGATACATGGTTATCTGATCTTGACTGGACATCACAGACATCCGGAGATTCAGGTAATCCGACAAGAAAAGATAAGAGCTGTGGAAACAACACACTGACGTTATGGGACGGTTCAAAGGAAGAAACCTTTGATAAAGGAATCGGAAGCCATGCAGATTCTACAATCATTTACGATCTGACTGGCAAAGGATATACGAGTTTTTCATCTTATTATGGTGTAGACCGTGAGACAAAGATAAATCCTTCTCAGGCAAGTATCACATTTAAGGTATATGTGGATGGAAATCTGAAGTTCACAAGTGATGTAATGGGAACTAACACAGCAAAAGGATTTACAGGTGATATTGATATAACTGATGCAACAGAACTGAAATTGGTTATGGACAAAGGTGCAAATAACTGGAGCGATCATGGTGACTGGGCAAATGCGAAACTGACAAAACCGTTTACAGCGCCGCAGCCAGTAGTTGTGACCGTTCAGGTAAATGACCCGGCAATGGGAAGTGCAGCAACCGATAAGGGTGAGTATCAGAAGTATGATACCGCTACAGTAACTGCAACAGCAAAAGAAGGATATCATTTCGTAAACTGGACAAACGCAGAGGGAACAGAAGTCAGTGATGCAAATCCACATGTATTTGATGTGACAGAAGATGTGACACTGACAGCAAACTTCGCAGCAAATCCTGTAGTAAAGAAACAGTATACAGTAACAGCAACAGCAAGTGCTGAAGCAATGGGAACAGTCAGCATGGATCATGAGGACGGAATCTACGAAGATGGAGAAAAGGCAACAGTAACAGCAACAGCAAAAGAAGGACATCATTTCGTAGGATGGAAGCTGAAAGATGCAGAGGATATTTTAAGTACCGATGCGAAGTATACATTTAAGGTTGAAAAGGATGTAGACCTGATCGGAGTATTTGAGAAGGATGCAGAGCCTGAGCAGGTGATAACTGCAGAAGAAATCATGCGTCGTATTATTGCAGATAAATCTTTTGCAACTTCTATTAAGAAAGATACGAAGAAACTAGTATTACCGGAAGTACCAGAAAACGCACAGATTGAGATTTGTAGTGTAAATCCAGAAGGAATTATCGCGCTGAATGGCGAAGTAACTATACCGCAAGAGGATACAGAAGTCATCGTAACAGTAAAGGTAACTGGAACAGATGGAAGTGTTGCCACTAAAGAGTTTAAGGTTATGGTAGAAGGAAACGGTGAGACAGAGAAACCAAATCCAGAGAAACCAGATAATGGAAATAATAACAGCAATAACAATGGAAATGCTGGAAATAATGGCAATAGTGGTAATAACAGCGCTAATGGAAATGTGAATCAGAGTGGAGCAAAGGAAAATAATGCTAATAGCTCAACTCCGAATGGTGGTGCAGGACAGAACACGGTAAAGGCAATCAAGACTGGAGATACAGCGAATTTCGCATTGTATGGAATTGTAATGATAGCCGCTGGGGCAGTAATCGCAACACTTGTATATCGCAGAAAAAGAAGCTAATCTAGATGAACAGAAACAGACCGTTATGAATTACGGAGCTGTGAAAAGTAAAAAATTATAGAAGACTGCCGGGATATTCTGAAGAGTATCCCGGCAGTCTTCTATAAGAAACCACTTCTTGGCTGTAATGGTTTATATTCCTTGAATGCATGTTACAACCACAGAACATTATAATCCAAAAACGAAAGAAAGGGGTAGCGCGCTAAGTGAGTGATAAGCCCTTTCCAGGTTCTGTTATTGAGAGTTCCGAATATGACAAAGAATCAGGAGGGATGAAACAAAAAATACGAGTTGTATTCTTATTTTTATGAGATACTAAAATTAACTATATATAATGATTTCTCGCTCGGTAAAAGATAAATCCAGATTCCAAAACCGTTCAATGATATCCCAGGTGGAACGAGCAAGAGTATTTGGATAAGGATAATATTTACGAAGATTCCGAGAGATTAATAAGGAAAAGGAGGAAGAGAGTAGGCTATAAAAAGTCTAAAAAGAAAAAAGTATGAAAAAGTATAATTTAAAAAGAAAAGGTATGGCAGCAGCTGCACTGACACTTGCCTTTGGAATGTTTACTCCAAGTGTTTCATTTGCGGCAGGAACTCCGGTCAATGTGCTTTCTGAAACAGAAAGCCAGATGAGTTCTGATAAAGAAGTTGTTTATGTAAACAATTATTCGGCAGCAAAACGAGATGTCAATTTTAATGACAACTGGAAGTTCTATTTGGGAGATGGATCAGGTGCGGAAGAACCGGCATTTGATGATTCTAAATGGGAACATGTAAATCTGCCTCATGACTACAGTATTGAACAAGAGTATTCAACGAAGATGGAAGCAGAAAGCGGATATCTTCCGGGTGGAATTGGCTGGTACAGAAAGAGTTTCACGCTTGGAAAAACAGCGGAGAATAAACGTGTGCGAATTGATTTTGGTGGCGTATATATGGATGCTACAGTTTGGGTCAATGGAACACAGGTGGGAAGCCATCCGTATGGATATACTCCATTCTCATTTGATATCACTGATTTGGTGAAATTTGATGGTGAGAATGTAATTACGGTAAAGGTAAATCATCAGACACCATCCAGCCGTTGGTATTCAGGAAGTGGTATTTATAGAAGTGTAGATTTGAATATTGTAAATCCTGTACATGTTGACTTATATGGGACAAAGGTAGAAACTCCAAATTTGGAAACAGAAAAAGACGGAGCGGTGACTACTAATATTAAGACAACTGTAGCCAACGATTCAGACAGAGAACAGAATGTGACATTGACTCATACCATTTTCAAAAAAGGTGGGGAGCCAAGCGCTAATATCGGAACTGTGACAACAGAAACAAAAGCGATTGCGGCAGGTGAAACCGCAGCGATTGATGCAACAGTAAATGCACAGAATCCAGAATTATGGAGTACTACAAATCCGGCGCTTTATACAGTGCGTACAGAAGTAAAGATTGGTGAAGAGGTTGTAGATACTTACGATACAGAATATGGATTCCGTTATTTTAAATTTGATGAAAATAGTGGATTTTCATTAAACGGAACAAATATGAAACTGAAAGGTGTGTGTATGCACCACGATCAGGGAGCGCTTGGAGCAGAGGCATGGAAACGTGCAATTGAGCGTCAGGTGGAAATCTTAAAGGAAATGGGATGTAACTCAATTCGTGTTACACATAACCCGGCAGCAGAAGAACTGATAAATATTTGTAATGAAAAAGGTATCCTTGTTGTAGAAGAGATGTTTGATGGCTGGCAAAATGCTAAGAATGGAAATAACAATGATTATGCCAGATTTTTCAATCAGACAATAGATGAAAGCAATCAGATTCTTGGAAAAGAAAATGGAATGACTTGGGCAAAATATGACTTAACAGCAACAGTAAAACGTGGTTGGAATGCTCCGTCAGTTATTATGTGGTCCCTCGGAAATGAAGTTCAGGAAGGTGCAACCGGTGTATTGACACAGGCGTATGCAAATGTTCAGGCGAATTTGATTGATTGGACAACTGCGTTGGATACCACAAGACCGGCAACACGTGGCGACAACGTGTTAAAAGGTAATAAGATTGGAATACCGAAAAACATGATGGATGCTATGACAACTGCAAATGGTACGGTTGGTTTGAATTATTGTTCTGGAAATGATTATGATACGCTTCATAATAGTAACCCAAATTGGAAGTTGTATGGTTCTGAAACTGCTTCAGCAGTCAATAGTCGAGGTGTATATGACAGAATAGATGGAAGTAAGACGGGTCAGAAGTTAACATCCTATGATAATTCAGCAGTTAACTGGGGGGCAGTTGCCAGCAGTGCCTGGTACGAGGTTATTAAGAGAGATTTTGTGGCAGGGGAATATGTATGGACCGGTTTTGATTATATTGGAGAGCCGACACCATGGAACGGAACTGGAAAAGGAGCACAAGGAACATGGCCGTCTCCAAAGAATTCATATTTTGGAATTATTGACACTGCAGGATTTCCAAAAGATAGTTACTACTTCTATCAGAGCCAGTGGAATGACGAAGTAAATACCCTTCATATTTTACCGGCATGGAATGAAGATGCAGTGAAGAAAGATAGCAGTGGAAAGGTTCCGGTTGTCGTTTATACAGATGCGAAAAAAGTAGAATTATTCTTTACAGATGCAAAAACAGGTGATAAGAAGAGCCTTGGGACAAAGGAATTTACACAGAAACAGTCAAATACACAAGGGTATACATATCAGTATTATGAAGGCACGGATAAGTCTGGTACAGAACATAAGAATTTATATCTGACATGGCAGGTTCCGTATAAAGCAGGTACAATTTCAGCAGTAGCTTACGGACAGGATGGACAGAAAATTTCAGAGGAAAAACTGAATGGTCGAACATCTGTAACAACCACCGGTGAGAAGAAGAATTTAAAAGCTACAGTTGACCGCGATACAATTGCAGCAGATGGAGCGGACTTAACTTATGTAACTGTAGATGTAACAGATAAAGATGGAAATATTATTCCGAATGCGGAAGATAAAGTAAGCTTTAAAGTAGAAGGCGAAGGTAAACTGGTGGGTATTGATAACGGAAGACAAGACGATCATACCTCCTATCAGGCAAATAGCAGAAATGCATTTGCAGGAAAAGTACTGGCAATTGTACAGTCTACAAAAAAAGCGGGAAGTTTCACAGTAACAGCCAGTGCAAAAGGTCTGGAAACTTCTTCAGTGACAGTAACAACGACTTCGGTAGAACAGGATACAACAGGAGAAAAGGCTATCAGTTATTACGAAATGTCTAAAAACTACTATGTAAAAACCGGTAATATGCCACAGCTTCCGAGTACTGTTAAAGCAGTGTATACAGATGGAAGTGAAAAAGAGATTCCTGTAACATGGGATGCAATTACAGAAGAACAGATTGCACAGAGTGGTACATTTTCTGTAGCAGGTACAACAGAGGCAGGAGATACTCTTACAGTAATCGTCAATATGATTGACCAGGTAGTTTCCCTGCTGAACTATTCAACAACTGTTCCGCTTGGAACGAAACCGACACTTCCGGAATCTAGACCGGCGGTACTTCAAGATGGTGAAGTAATGAATGCGTCCTTCCCAGTTGCTTGGGGAGAACCGAATGGAAGTTACGATGCAGAAGGAATTGTGACAGTGAAAGGAACAGCAGATGTTCTAGGACAGAATGTAGAGGTTACAGCGACCATTCGTGTAGAAAAACAGAAGATAGAGCTAGGCTCCAGTGTAAGTAGCGCAGCATACTTAAGTCAGGATGTACCGGAAGGACAACAGTCAGATACACTGGATGCAATTAAGGATGGAAAGAAAGAAATTGGAGACAACAACAGTGGAGGCGCAAATCCAACTTGTTGGTCAAACTGGGCAACTAGAAATACAGATCCAACTTCTGAAATCACATTCCGCTATGCTACTCAGCAGCGTGTAGGAAAAATTGTTGTATATTATTCCAAAGATAATGGTGCAATGACATTCCCTCGGGAAGGAAGAACAAAACTCTTTGTATCTGAAACAGGAGATGAAGGAAGTTGGAAAGAACTTTCAGTGGAAGAAACAATTGCGGAAAATGAAAGTCCAGAACGTGTAAAAGCATATACATATACATTTGATCCAACTGTAGCAACTTTTGTAAAACTGCAAGTAACAAATACAACTCCTCAAGAGGCAGGAAAAACAGAAACATGTACTGGTATTACAGAAGTAGAGATTATTGAGTGGAATGGTTCATATACGACCAATTCTACTGCAAATCTTTCTAAATTAACGGTAAATGGTCTTGAGTTAAGTGAGGAAGAACTTGCTGCAGGAAGTTTTGATACAGAAGCTATTGTTATTGATACAATAGACTATGTGGCAGCTGATAATGCAGCGGTAACTTATGTACCGCCGTATGAAAATAAAGCGAAGCTAATCATTGAATCAGAAGATCATACAACCAGAAATGAATTTGTCATCAACTTAGACGGAAAAGGTGTTGGAAATACAGATCCAGTTTATGCAGGACGGGATTATGATACCCAAAAAATGTCGGTGACAGCTGGAAGTGAACAGAGTGGACAAGGCAATGAAGGTCCGGCAAGATATGTTTTAGATGGCAATGAAGGTACTATCTGGCATACATCATGGAATCCGCAAGCGAGTCGTGATACATTTTGGATTAAATTTGAGTTAAATGAAATTACTAGCCTAGATGCATTACGCTACAAAGGACGTGGTGGTGCTTCAAATGGACGTATCAGTAAGTATCGAGTAGAGGTAAGTAAGGACGATCAAAATTGGACAGAAGTTTCTGTTGGAAATTGGGATAATACAGATGACTGGTATATCGCAATGTTTAATGAACCGACAGAAGCAAAATATGTTCGACTTACCGGCGTTGAAACTTATGGTGAAGGATCACAGCAGAATAAATTTGCAAGTGCTGCAGAGATTCGCTTGCGTAAAGCAGATTCAAAGACAGACATTTCAGATGCAACTGTTTCTCTTACAAATGAGAAAAAACTGGTTTCTGTTGTAGATAAAGATCATCCGGTAACATTGTCAAAAGAAGACATTGAAGTTACCTTGGGAGATAAGGTGCTCAGATATGGCATAGACTACAAACTTACTTATAATAATAATGAGGCACCAGGAACTGCAACTGCAATCGTAACAGGTATTGGACAGTATGGATATACAGGAAGTCAAGAGGTATCATTTACAATTGAGTTGAAAAAACCGGAAATGAATAATATTTCCATAAAGAGCTTCCCGACAAAAACAACATATAAAGAAGGAGAAACCTTAGATCCTACAGGTCTTGTACTTACTACATCATATGACAATGGTACAACGGCGGATGTTGTATATTCAGAAGAGACTGCAAAAGACTTTGCATTTAATCCAGATACAAAGACAGCGTTGTCTAAAGGAAATACAAAAGTAACAGTGACCTATGGTGGTTTTGAAACAGAGTTTGCAATCACAGTGACAGAAGCTAAGAAACCAGATCCAGAAAAGCCGGATCCAGAAAAGCCGGGTCCGGAAAAGCCGGATCCAGAAAAGCCGGATCCAGAAAAGCCGGATCCAGAAAAGCCGGATCCAGAAAAACCGAATCCAGAAAAACCGGATTCAGGAAACCAGGGTTCAGGTAAACCGGACGGAAATGGTAGCTCCAAAGGAAATACAGGCAATACAAACAATTCAAATAATGCAGTACAAACAGGGGATACTGCATCAGTAGGAATTTGCGTAGTTGCATTAGCAGCAGCTGGTATAGTAGGAATAGTAGGAGCTATAATGATTGGAAAGAAAAGGAAAGATGTTAAATAATCAATTTGAAGAGTATTATGTGACAATCCTTTTAAGGAGGAAATTTTGAAAAAATTACGAATTGATAGAAAGAACAAAAAAGGCTTTCAGAAATTCGCTGCAGGAGTCATGGCATTAGTAATGACTGTTTCCGGACTGACAATATCGCCAGTCCGGAGTGAAGCTGCGGCTGCAGAGTATGAAATTTATCCGAATCCACAGGTGGTTCAATATACGGAAGGTGACCATGTTATCAAAAACGAGGTCAATGTAGTATATGAATCAGGAATCGATCAGGCAACGAAAGATCGATTAGCAGAAGCACTTGCGTTGAAAGACGGGGTAACAGTGACCACATCCGAGTCAATTGAAGAGGGCAAGACGAATATTCTTGTTGGAATTGATGGTTCGGGAGAAGTTGCAGATACTTATGCAAATGAACATGTGAATATGCAGTCAGCGGATTTGTATGAAAAGCTGGACGCCTATGTATTGGATAGTAATAATGATGTGATCACTGTAGTAGGTGCAGACACAGATGCAAGTTATTATGGATTGACGACGTTGTATCATATTTTGAAGCAGATGGATAGTAATACCATCCGGAATTTTCACATTGAGGACTGGGCAGATGTTGCAAGTCGTGGATTTATTGAAGGTTATTATGGAAATCCATGGTCTACAGAAGATAGAATCAATCTTATGAAATGGGGCGGTTATTATAAACTGAATTCCTATTTCTATGCACCGAAAAATGATCCAAAGCATAATGCAAAATGGAGAGAATTATATACAGAAGAGGAACTGAATACATTAATCAGACCTTTGGCAGAAGCTGGGAATGCATCTAAATGCCGTTTTGTGTATGCACTTCATACGTTTATGTATAATCCGGTTAGATTTGACGGTAATTATCAAGCTGATTTAAAAGCAGTACAAGATAAACTTGCTCAGGTGATTGATGCCGGTGTCAGACAGGTTGCAATTCTGGCAGACGATGCGGGAAACGTAGGTGGAAATAATTATAATAAGTTTTTAACGGATATGACAGCGTGGCTGGCAGAAATGAAAAAAACATATCCGGATTTGAAACAGACGTTGCCGTTTTGTCCACAGGAATATATGTACAACGGACAGGCATATTACAAAAATTTCCCGGAAAATGTACAGGTTGTTATGACAGGCGGTAGAGTATGGGGCGAAGTAAACCAGAACTTTACCAATACATTTACGAATAATGCGGGACGCGGTCCTTATATGTGGATTAACTGGCCTTGTACAGATAATTCTAAAAGCCATCTGATCATGGGCGGATATACAACATTCCTACATCCAGGAGTTGATCCGGCAAAGATTCAAGGTATCGTACTTAATCCGATGCAGCAGTCAGAGCCAAGTAAAGTGGCAATTTTCGGAAATGCATGTTATTCATGGAATATTTGGGAAAATGCAGATATAGCAAACAAGGCATGGCAGGATTCTTTCAAATATGTAGACCACAATTCAGCAGCGAAAACGGAAGCCTCTACAGCGTTGTATGAATTGTCTAAACATATGATGAATCAGAACATGGATTCTCGAGTAACAGCATTGCAGGAATCCGTAGATTTAGCTCCGAAACTGACGGATTTTCGTGATAAATTAAAGACAGGTACAGTTACTGTAGAAGAAGCGGATGCATTGATTGCTGAATTCCAGATTTTACAGAATGCAGCTGCTGTTTATAGAGAACAGGCTGTAGACATAAAGGTTAGAGATCAGATTGTATATTGGCTGGATTGCTGGGATGATACAACTGTTTCAGCAATTGGATATTTGAATGCTATTAAGGCAATTGTCAATGAGGATGCAGATACTGCACTTCGTTATAATGCAGAAGCAAAAGCTGCGTTCGAGCAGTCAAAGACACATGAACTCTGGTATCTGGATCATTATGAAAAAGCAGAAGTCGGAGTACAGCATATTGTTCCGTTTATTAAAGCGATGGCAAAATATGTAACTGATTATATTGACACCGGAATCAATCCAAATACACAGAAAAGATATACAGGAACTGTTACATATGAGCAGATATCTATACAAAATAACGCATCGGAAGATAAATATTTTGATGGAGATAACAGCAGTGAAGTATGGCTGGCAAAAGGACCATACGAAAACCCCGGAAGAGATACAATTCCAGCAGGAGCAACATTGACAGTTACTTTCCCGGAGCCAAAAACAATTGGTTCCTTCCGTTTGGTGCAGGGAGTTTCAGCAAAGAGTGATAAGTTCAGCAATGCAGATGTAGAGTATCAGATTGAGGGAACGAGTACATGGACAAAAGCGGGTACATTGTCGGATAAAGGTGATCAGACCATTTCATTCGGAAATGTTGCTAATGTAAAAGCGGTGCGTATTCATAATAATACAGTAACAGGAGGCTGGGTAAGAATTGGTGAAATAGAGATTCTTTCTCCGGCAAATGAAGATACAAGTGGTGCGAGAGCAGGGCTTTATACGAACGTTGATACAAATATCACTGCAAGTCTGGAGGAAGGCAGAGTTTCATTAAGTAACGGAACAGTTACATTGAACAAAGACGAGTATATCGGAGTGAAACTTGGCGATATCAAAGCAATACAGAATATTACAATTCCGGCACTTTCGGAAAATGTAGTTCTGGAGACGTCTATGAATGAAATCACATGGAAGCCTTACGCAGCGGATGCAAAAAATGTAGATGCAGCGTATATACGCATTAAAAATAATGGCGAAGAAGCAAGCCAGATTACTTTGAATGATTTTAAAGTGACTTATAAGTTTGTCGGAGCTAAAAAAGTAGATACAGACTTTGAAAAAGCACAGGATGCAAATGATATGCGTGTGGCAGGAACTGTTGGAAATGTATTTGATGGAAAATTAAGTACATTGGGTATGATCAATGGAAAACAGGAAGCTGGCAAACATATCACATTTGATCTGGGACAAGTTATTCACTTTAACTCTCTGCGTTACTATATTGTAGAAACACAGTTGAATTATTTGAGAAATGCAAAATTTGAAGTGTCAACAGATGGTGAAAACTGGACAGAGGTTATGACGGTTGGAAAACCAACTCAAAATGTGCATGATAATACAGTAGCGAAAGACATGCAAGGCATTACTCTGACCCATGATGATAAAAATCCGGGATATATGTATAAAGAAGCAACAGGTCTGGATGTAGATGGAAGATATATCCGCATCATGCCGAATGAAACATATAATCATAGATGGGTTGCAATTAATGAACTGCAGATCAATGGAGGAGAATATATTTCTCCTGAGCAGAGTAGACAGATTGTGTCAGAAGCAATTGAAGAAGCAGGAAAGCTTCCGTCTAATATGCGGGATGGAAGCTATGGTACAACTTATAAGTCTTCTAAAAAGAACAGCTCATTTACCTGGAGAGTGTTAGATCCAACATCAATCGCATCTGTTCGTCTGATACAGATCGGCGATATTTCTAAAGCAGATGTTACAGCAACTTATTTAGATAAAAGTAATGTTACAAAAGCTAGTGAAAAAGTAAACCTTGGAAAACTGAATCAAGTAATCAATGAGTTTGTTATTCCGGAAGGAAAAATGCTGGAAACACTGACTGTTACTTGGAAAGATGTAATTCCGGAAATTGCTGAGATTGAAACTTCATCAGAACGTGGCGGAGAAGTAAACAAAGAAACATTAAAAGCAGAGCTTGCAAAAGCAGAGGATGACACATGGACAGCTGATAGCAAAACAGCTTACACACAGGCAAAAGAAACTGCACAGGAAATCTATGATAATGAAAATGCAAGTCAGGCAATGGTGGATTCAGCGATTAAAGCATTAGAGTCAGCACGTACAAATGCAAAGACAAAAGCGAATGAAGAAACCGTCGCAAATATGAAAAAAATGTTGGCTGAAAAAATCAGTAATGAGGAAACAATTTATACAAAAGTTACTTATTCTGCATATGCAAATGTAATTGGCAAGTTGGAAAAGGCAATGAAAACTCCGGATAATTTGTCGCAGACAGATGCAGATGAGCTGATGAAAAATGTGACAGAAGCGCAGAATAATCTTGTCTATTCTACAAGAAACAGAGAACTTGCAGAGCTGGAAACGAAAAAATATGATTTGGTTGAAGCAGATCCGTATACAAAAGCTAGTTATCAGGCGTTGACAGCGATTAAATCAGAAATTGATACGTTGGTGGCTACGGATAAAGAGGCAGAAATAGCCGGAACAGAACGTGTAAATCCAAAAGACTTTATTACTAAGAGAACTGCTTTCCAGAATAGCATGTTAAATCTAGTTGATATCAGTACTCTGAAGGCAGCGATTAAACAGTCAGAAAGCGTAGACGGTACTTTATATACGAAAGAAAGTTATCAGTCTTATGTTGCAGCTGTAGAAGCAGGAAAACAACTTCTTGATGCAGGTACAAAAGAACAGGTTGCACAGGCGCTGAAACTAATCGAAGAAAAATATAATGGATTGACTACAAGTGATAAAGCAGCTTTGGAGCAGATGATTCAGGCAGCGAAGGCATTGAAGGCTGAATCTTATACAGAAGACTCTTATAAGGAATTGATGGATATTGTCGCAGAGGCAGAAAAGAGCGCTGATGATAAATATATTGATAAGATTCAAGAGGCAATGAAAAAACTGGTTAATGTAGAAGCATTAAAGGATAAGATTCAGGCGGCTGAAAAAGTGGATAAGGAGTTGTATACAGAAGACTCTTATCAGAGATTAGAAGATGCATTGAAAAAAGCGAAAAAACTTCTGAAGTCAGGTAGTGCAAAAGAAGTAAAAGCAGCAACAGAAGAATTAGAAAATGCACGTCGCGCATTGGTACAGAAAACTACAGTAGATGTAGGAGGAAATCAAAATAATGCAGGTCAAAATACAGATCAAAAAGGTCAGGCAGTGCAAACTGGTGATGAAGGAAATCTTCTTCCGATAGTTTTGGTCATGGTAGCTTGCATAGCAATAATTACAGTAGTGATTATTCGCAGGAAAAGGAAATAGGGGGTAAGAAATAAAAGCTCACTGTTGGTATTTTTTGAACCAGCAGTGAGCTTTTGTAGAGAAATTTAAATGAATTTAACAGTGTAGTCATCTATACCTGAAAGGAAGTATTAATAATCCTGAAGCTATTTCCTTAATTTTTTTCATGTGTATTTTCTCCTTTAAATTTACATTATATTTTGCATTATAGCCATGCAGTAACTAAAGAATGTACTGATTGTGGTAGATGATATAGAAAAATCCATAGAGTTTTATAGGGATTTATTTGGCTTGCAAGTGATTCTTCAGAATGAAGGGAATGTAATTTTATCGGAGGGCCTTGTTTTGCAGGACGTTGGTTTATGGGGAAAGACGTTGGATGAGATTTCTACACCATTCAATAACAGGATGGAACTGTATTTTGAGGAATTTGATATAGATGGATTGCTTGCAAAATATGAATCTGGTAAGTATTTCGTCCGATATGCCACTGAACTAACAGAAATTGCAGGTGGCCAGAAACTTGTAAGGCTGTATGATCCGAGTGGTAATCTCATCGAGGTTCGTACGCCATTTATGTGTAATTGAGGGAGAAGATATGCAGATTTTTGTTGATGCAGATGCCTGTCCGGTAGTCAGTATCGTTGAAAAAGTTGCTAAAGAGCACGATCTTCAGGTAACATTGTTGTGTGATACCAATCATGTGTTATCTTCTGACTACAGTGAAGTAATCGTAGTTGGAACCGGAGCATTTCAGACAGAGGAGGGATGCCTCTCTCTGGAAGGGGTGCGTCCGTGTACAAGATATAAGGAAATTGAAGTAGATTATTTGGATGCTAATTTCAAGAAGCAGCACGGCAAATATTCCGGTTGGACTGCACAGATCATTCAACACGAAACAGATCATTGTAATGGAGGAACAGTAGCTGATTGTAAAAGACATATGTCAAAAACGTTATTGACATATGCCTTTTATAGGGCTATCATATAAGAAAAGCGAGAAAGGAGCA
>ERZ838839.775-NODE-775-length-37217-cov-5.246569_pt1 | contig 37217 bp, 55 predicted proteins | sample MGYA00519909_ERZ838839 | MGnify/ENA primary metagenome ERZ838839 (study PRJEB31850, sample SAMEA3708843) | human gut metagenome | biome: human gut; feature: human-associated habitat; material: faeces | place: China | collected 2014 ... | reverse complement strand
TTTTTTCTTCATTCAAACATTACCACCTTCTTTCTTATTTCTTAAATGGACCTCCGGGGACTCGAACCCTGGACCGATCGGTTATGAGCCGACTGCTCTGACCTGCTGAGCTAGAGGTCCTTATGCCGGATTGCTCCGGCTTTTATTCTTCTGTGTGACATGTATTTGTCAGCTTCTTATACACGTCCTCATATAGTTCCTGTTTGTCTCCGTTGTACGTGTATTCTGCATAGATACCGTCCCCACTTACTGTAGTAGATACCAGGCATTTGTAATTTTGCAAGGTCTTGCAGCTCCATACAACAAATACATTACTCAGATCAACCGGTTGAACGTCGTTAAGTCCTTTGTATGGGTTATCGCTCTTGTTATACCAATCAACCATTTTTCTTTTGCAAACACTCTGGAAGTGATCCATTCCTGTAATAATCATTTTGCTTCTCCTTTTACTCAGACATCAAATCTACATTTTCAATTGCTGCCCTTGCTTCAAGCACTGCAATATACTCAGACATTGCTTTGATCTGCATGTTGTAAATGCTACGTGGGCAAGTTGGTTCAAACTCAAGTGTTCCATCATCCCACTTTTTAAGCATTCCCTTTAATCCTTCATAACGAATTACTAACTGAGCATATTCTGCCTTGAAACGTTCTTTATAATCTGTACTTATCATGCCAACAGCTGTTGCCGGTAATTTGTTTTTGTCATATTCGATATAATCAGCTTCGAACATTTCTTTTGGCAACCACTGCTCATGTCCATTCTCATATTCCATCAAGTATCCTTCATCCGTCGGATCTTCATCTGCAGGAATCTGCCATCCTCGATAATTGTTATAATCACCTCTTGTCATCGGTTCTGCTTTAACGATTTTTGTTCCAATGTACTGTTTCATTCGTTACCATCCTTTCTAAATTTAGACATAAAAAGACTCGGGGTCCGAAGATCACCCGAGTTCTGATTATACATTTATTATTCTGATTTCCAAAATGAAAAATAAATATCTTTCACAATAATCATCATTATGAATAGCACATGTACAAAAAGTGTAATATCAACAGATAACATTATTTTACACGCTATAGGATTTGATACACAAAGTATAAATTTCTCTACTATTGTGACTAATAAGAATAATATCTCAATCAACAAATTATATGTTATTTCGGATACCAGTACTTGATATAACGTACAATCCTTTTTCCTTTTAAGATAATATTTTTCTGATTTAGTAGACTTAAGATTATCAATATTTTTGCTACAGCTTGAAACTATTATTGACAAATAGGCCATCGTAAAGCTTACGAATAATGTCAACATAGTAATTAATTGATCAACAAACTCATTTGTAAAGCTTTTTAAATTAAAAGCATCATTGCCGTGAATAAATATAAACAAGACCATTGATAGCATCCCCAACAATACTGGAACTACATAAAATAAAAGCTTTTCCTTTGCTTTTCTAATTGTAAAAAAATCTTTTATTGGGTCAAATATTTCACTCATATTCTTTCGCTTGTTATCACCCATATTATCACTCCTAAAAATTTGATAGACACCTTATCATCTGATCATATAAGTCTCCCTTATCAACCTCTCCAGAATAAGTTTCTTCAACATCCAATATTTCTTTTTCTCTCATTTCCTCCGTGTCAAAATGAAGCGGATTCCCATTTTCGCCCTTAGATTCCACATATACTTTTTTAATCTTTCTTTGTGAATCGTTATAAATTTCAAAAAACTTCTTTACAGTATTTGTTAAAATATTTTTACCAGAAGGCTTGTAAATAATCTCCACATCTTCGGATAAGTCTGATCTTCCAGAAATTTCTTTTATTTCTGATGCTGTGGCATCTTCGCTGTCAACAGTTATTTTTACAGCTGTAATTTTTTCTGTCTTTTTTAATGCTGCCAAGAAATCTTTAGAAACTTTTTGTTCCGTTTTTAATTTATATCCAATACCGTCATTCTTATCCTTATGTATTTTAAGAATCTCTTCTTGCAAATACTGAATAAGTAGCTGAAACCCTGCTGCATCCCTATTGTATTCGTACACACATATCGCTTCGTTATTTTCTAAAAATTTAATACCAATTGATACGCTCTCTTCATCTCCATCATCTCTTCCTTTTTTCTTTAATTCTTGTTCTTTTAAAGTATTTGTATCAATAACCGTTCTAATTCGTGCATATTTTGCAGAAATAAACTCTAATATTATGGTATTTTCATCCTCCAAATTTTTTATATCTGCCAAATATATTATCTTCTTTTTTGATTTTACATCCTTCTTCCTATCATTTTTAGGTTTTTCTAATATCAACTCTGCCGAATCCTTAATATCATTCTTTAAATTTTCTGGCATTTTATATTTTTTAGCTGGTTTCTTTTCGCCCGATAAATAATAATAGTATAAAGTCCTTTTCATAAATCATAGTCCCCCGTGCAATCATCATTTTTTTTACATTTTAGCACTATTTAGCATCTTATACTACATAATTCGATAAAAAAAATTAAACGCGCCGTGGTACAGAACATATGTTCTGTTTTTATTATATGCACATTTTACAAGATATTCAATAAAAATACACAAAAAGAACACCGCATTTCTGCGATGCTCAAAAAAAATTATACGGGGCGAGTAAAAAGGATTCTATCCAATTTCCTCAAGTATAACTATAACACACTTTTTTGTTTAATTTGTTTAATCTTTTAGATTTTCACTAACTATTTGAGAAATTCTACCTTTTGTATACCCCAATTGTTCTCCAACTTCCTGTTGTGTCTTACCATTTAGATAAATGAGTTCAAAGATCTGTCTTGCATTGCTATCAGGAATCAAACTGATAAACTCTTCAATCTCTGTCAGAAGTTCATCCACCTGTTCCTGTCTCTTTCCGTTGATCATCATCTGCCGATAGATCACATCTGTTTGTTTCGGCTCTGACATCACAACTCTCATGTGCGTTTCGATATAGGGAAACGTGTTCATGGATCCTTTTACTGTTCCAGCAACCGTCGGAATCCTCTCTGCTCTTTCATTCAGTTTCTCCATTTTGTCTTCCAGCATCTTCTGCTCCCTCTTCAGAGATCGATACTGTCTTAGTTTTTTCTTATCCATGTCTTGCCTCCTGTTACGATTAATTATCTGCTGCCTTATCCGGTCTGTCATCTCCTGGTACTCTTGTTTGTATAGTACCCGATCGGCACAAATGCCCATGCAGATTATCTCTGCACAGGCTTTGCATGGATCAATCATATCTGCCTACCGCTCTTTCTTTTCATCTGGCGGTTTCTTATGATCGCTTTTCTTGCATTTGAGTAATAAGGCCGTGATTCTTTCTCTCTTCTTCTTAATTCCTGTTCCTTTGCCTTCCAAGAAAGATACTTCTCACATCCTGTCTGACAAGCAACTCTCTTTGATCCGTGTGATCTATCTTTACAATTTAGGCACGGACAATCTCTATATGCCATTTATGTATCAACTCCTTATAATTTAGTTAACGGGCATTTCGTACATGGACTGTTATCTGCAAATAAATCTTCTCTATCATTTACAATAGTTGGATACTTGCAATAATCATCACACATCTCCTGCTTTACTTCTTCCAAGATGTCCGTTACTGTCTTCACTCTCTCATGATCCTCTTTCACGACACCCGTAAGATTCTCTGTTATTGTCATAACTCATCCCTCTCTTTCGCTGCAGCACAGAGTGACATCACTGCCACTCCTGCTACTGATCCGATAAATACTCCGCTTAAAAATCCAACGATCATAAATTAACCCTCCATCATATTTTCAAACCTGTATTTTTGCTTTGCATCTGGATATTTTTCGTGATCTACTTCACTCATAAACATCTGTAATGGTCTTGCATAGATTCTTTGCATTTCTTTTGTAGCAGCATATACTACAAGTAATTCATTTGTCTCCGTATGGCGAGCAACATTAAGGACAACATATAAGTTCCCTTTAAAGTGTTTGTACACTTCGTAAGGTTTTGGCATGTGTCGTCCATTTAGCATTTTCGCCACTCTTTCTATTTTCTCTATTGTCTTTCCCATATTCTTAACGCTCCTTTATTCTAAGTGGAATGTTACATTCTGCATGATTGATCCCAGTATCAAAAATTTAATAGCTTGATAGCAATCTTTTTTTCGGTCGGAATAAAAATAAATTCCATAACATACGATTGTTAGTATTAAACTTAATACCTTTACAGCATCTTTTGTTGTTATCATTTCTTACTGCCCCCCCCCACATCGTAAATCTCACATGATACTACTTCGTTTCCTGTTCCGTTATCTGTTACTTCTACATCCACATCATATCCGTGATCTACCAGAGCATTGATGATAATACTCTGGATGGATTCTTCTTTTGTGTGGATGTATGCTTTTCCTAATCTTTGTCTGACTTTTCCTATAGTTGTTATTGAATTGTTCATCGTCTACCTCCCATTATTCTTCTGGCATATCAAAGACTCTTTGTCCTCTGTCGTACCGATTAAAAATCTGTTTTAACACTTCTGTTGCTCTTTGCTCATCTTCGTAAACTCCAAGTACATAACCATCAAAGCCGGTACAACAAGTTAAAAAATCAATTCTGATTTCATTTCCATCTACATATACACCTGCAGAACTTTCGATTGGTTCGAGCATTCTTCTGTCTTGGCTTAATATCAACATTTCCCTCGCTCCTTAACTTTCTTTAACTTTTCACACCAGACACACCCTTTGTCACACTTGATTCGAACCCTTAGCTTCTGCTGCTTGTCCGGACATAATCTCATCTCTCTGATTTGCTTATTGGTGATCTCACAGATGTAACCTTCAAATTCTTTCTTGTTTACCATTATTTTTTCCTCCATGCCATCACTACATCGTTCTTTCTAAGATCTAATTTAATGTTGTTTTCTTCTCTGACCTGCTCGATCATATCGATCCATGTCACATTTCCTGTTTCTAAACACTCTGTTTTGTCATTGAATCTTTTCTTGAATCGATCTAATCTCTTAGTTCCGAAATCAAATTCATCTTTCAAGACTATAAGACTCATGATCAATACAGTATCTAAAATCTGTAATGTTGCATCTCTAAAATCCTGGTCAAGTTCTCTTGGATCTATTAGTGTTCGAAGCCCTGCAAGATTTCTCTGTCTTGTTACTCTCTGTAGCTCTTCTAATCCTTTTTCTTTTGCTATTTTGTCACAGAACGCAATTCCTTCATTTCTGCCCTGCATTATATAATCTTGTTTACTCATACTATCTACCTATCTCAGACAGCTTAACTTTCTACCTGAAACAGCATTTATACCGATCACTTTCTCCTTATTCTTTGCCTGATCATATAAACTGCTGTGATTCTTCGTTTCGTGATTTGTTGAAAAATTGTAATACCAAATCTAGTTTGTGAAAAATAAAAAATACAAAAAACCTGAAAAAATATGTTTATATTTGCTTGCTTCGTTAATAGTTACTTGAAGAATCTTAATCAGATAGAAAGTTAAGCTGTCTGATCATACTCCTTTACTTATGATATCCGGCACAATTGCCTACATAATGCCACTGCAAACCTTCGTGTTTTGTCTCGCCCCCCCCTGTTATCTCAGGGTAGAAACGCTTATACCACCTCATCAATGTCTTATGATCGATGCCTGATGTTCTGCTGATCTCATTTGTGGACATACCATGTTGGATCCATAACTGTACAACACGTCTTTTAAATCCTTTGCTGTAATCTGCCATCAGTTCTCCTTTCTGCCCACTGCCTTAGGCAGCAGGCTCATGGCTTATACTGGCTGTTTCTTATGCGTTTTGTTAATAGTTACTGTGTGGTATATAATTCAGTCCATCCGGCTGATCTCTGTCCGCATATGTGATCATCTTTTTACGCCATGTCGCTTAAGATCATCCCGAAACCCACAACTACCACGACTATTACTACGACTTTTTTAACAACAATCTTAGGTTGTTGGTTGCTGCGGACAGAGATCAACCGGATGCCTTTATTTACTTACTCAACTTTGTGATACAGTGCCACGTGCCGATCTGTCCGGCTGTCATATCGCTTGCCGATCACTTCAACAAGTCCTTCCTGGGTCAGCTCTGTTAACCTTGGCTGTACCTGCTGCCGTGTTGGTTCTGCTACCAGTCCGTGCCTGTGCATTACCACAGCGATCTCTCTTGCAGTCATGTTACCGTAAGATAATTCATTCAGGATATTGTTACGGATTACCTGCTTATCCACCTTCTCGTGACTTTCTCTTTGAGTCTGCTTTGTTATTACTCTGCTCCGGAGTGCAGCCTCGCATCCGAAGAAGTTCATCTGCTCCATCTCGTCTATCCTCCAAACTGCTTCTCAAACAACTGCTGTTCTAGAGAGTCAAAATCATAGTCCCTTTGACAATCCAATTTTCCTGGAGCTTTTTCGCTCTGCATTCTTTCAGGTCTTTCGTAATTGACATCCAGGTAATCTATGTATCCAGAGTTAAAAAACGTGCTGCCATTTTGGGGTTTTCTCCAGTCATCTAACGCCAAGTCCGCCTTGTATCGGTCAATGGCACGACTTAATTCGTCGAATCCGATATCAAGTAAACGCCTCTTATTGGCATCTGAGACTTTCCCCTTCCCACGTTTCTGAGGGTATAATTTCCAAACTCTCTCAAACAGTGCATCTGCTTCAGATTTGCACATAGTATTTTTATTTATATCTTTCTCTTTATCTTTATTCTTTATCTTTATCGGCTTTTTTTGGTTTTTAGTTTTTTTTTCGGTTTCTTCAAAACCCAATGGGTTTTTTGGGTTTTCTTCTAAGTCATTTTCCTTTTTAGGTCTTCCGCCCTTTTTCCCATTTTCCCGATTAGAACTGCATCGATTTTCATACTTCTTTGAATCGCGATCCATCTGGCTTTGTATAAACGAAAATGCCATCATGGATATTCCATCAAGTTCTGGAGCAACTCCTGATTCAGAGTAATCAATCAATGCCATCAATAACTGACCTCTCTGCTCATCTGTCAGTAATTTTAGTGGTTCCCGATATTCATGGTAGATCAGGAAGCTGCTCTTTTGCTTCATGTGATCACCTCGTCATTCGTAAATCGTACAGATCTCCATATTTCTTCAGGAACATCTTTTTCTTGATCTTAAAAACATCTGTCTCCATACCTTTTACATCTTCAATCACACCTCTGTTTACTCTACGATCAAAGTAAGCAAAATCCCCTCTGTATGTGATCGCTCTGATCGTCTTGCCCTGATAAATAAATTTATCCTGAAGGACCACGACCGGCTGTAGTTCCAGATGTGAGATCTCTCCTGCATCTTCTAACAGCTTTAGTTCTTGATATCTTTCTGCTTCTCTGATGCTGTCAAACTTGATCCCATCAACTATCGTTTTGTGATTGTTGTACTTGTTGGGTCTGTTGTAATTCTTCCAAGCCATTCTCCTGCTCCTTTACTATAATTCCATAAACCTTGTACTTTTCCTGGAAAGCTTTTTCTCCAATCGTATGATCTTCTGTATGATGCGTTCTGCATAGGCATATCTTTCTATAATTGCTGTCGTCTACGGTCCTGCGATCATTTCCCATGCCGATCTTGTCAACGTGATGGATTTCTCCTTTGCGGCCGCAGATCGCACATACACGATTCTTGATGCAATAATACAGATACCTTCCAATATCATCTGCTCGGTTGATCGCCAAATCAGATAATGGGATTCCCTGCTCTAAGCAGAACTCCAACAACATTGAGATGAACTCTCTTGCTGTATCAACTGTGCATGTCCCTAAAGAGAAATAATCATTTCCTGTCCGTATGATATATTCATACTTCATGATCTCTTTCATCTGTTCAGGAAGATAACCAGTATAGTCTGCGATGTCTCTGATCGTTGCGTATGCCTTTTTCCTCTGTGCATTTGTTATTGTTCTACCATCATCCAACCGAAGCTCCACATCATTGATTCGCTTATCCAGAATCGTATTAAACAGATTTTTCTCCGGAACAAAGACTTTCATCTCTGTTCCTTCGATATCTGATCTGATTCCTGTTATCTTTGCTAATTCATACATTGATTACTTAGTCTCTTCTTCCTTTGGCGGTCTGATATCGTAAAGAAATACTCTATTCTTTGTCTTTTTATTTTTGATCGACAAAGCCACAATCTTTTTGTTCTCAATGATGATCTGTTCTACATAGAACTTATCGTATGTAGTTAGTTTTCCATTTCTTCCTTTGACAATTTCTACACACTCTTTTGGAATCCAGATAAACGGTGCTGTATATAATTCTCTTCCGATTCCTAGGTTAAAACATGCACGTTTAAAACTGTCCGATGCTTGTCCTTTTTCTTTCTCCGTATAGGACTCAACACCCACATCCTGTTTGTATATCCATTCCTTCTTTTGATCATCATAAACTTCAACTGTACAGAAGAGATTCCCGCCGATTATTTCGTGTGATCTTCTCCATCCTGTAACTCCCAGTGTTTCATCCAGGATGTTCATGTCGCACCTTGCATCTTTATATAGCAGCAGAGAGCATCCTTTTTCATTAACAGTTGCAACCCTGCATTCGATTTCATCCTTGTTTAAATCTCTGAATTTCATGTGCTGCTCCTATCTGATTCTTAGACTTTCTGTCTGAACCAATTCAATGTTTTCGGTAAAAACTGCTCCTTCTTTCAGTGCCCTGATCAGTCATTTTTTATCAATTTTATCTGGTTGTTTGATTCTGTACTCTTCTGGTACCAGTGATTCATCTTTGATCCTTACACTTGCCGGATTTCTCTGGATTCCAAAACTGAACAGTGTTGTTTTAAATTTGGTTTTTCCTGTCTCGATCATGGCATTTTCAAGATTCTGTTTGATCGCTTTTTTGTTGTTTGCTACAACTCTTTTCATCTCTGTCAGTCGTTTGATTTCGCTGCTGATTGCTTCTTCTTTACCATCCAGGGAACGAAGAACTTTTGCATACCCATCTGCTTTGTCTTCAAATTCGTAGTCCATTCCTTCCAGAGTATCTTTGATATCTGCCTGTGTCAGATTCTGTTCTTCTGCCATGTCAAGCAATTCTTTATATTCTGCTGTCAGTTCGTATAATGTTGCCATTTTATTTATCTCCTCTTCTTTCTTCTAATAGTTCAGTCAATCTCTCTTTGCACTTGATTGCTCGTTCTTTTTGTTGATGACCCCAATAGTCTCCTAAATAGAAACTGAATTTCTCTTTTCTGCCCTCTTCTTCTGACCATCCATCCGGGGAAATCTCAACATCTAACTCTGCAACATGCCCATAAAAATCCACAAATACTGTAGGTTCTGAACATCTGTGTTTCTTTCGATGTTCAACCTTCCCGTCTTCACCTTCTTGGATTTTCATGCATAACGCAAAAATCTCTTGTGCTAGTTTTATTGGTTCTATTTTTTCTCGATCTGTGTTATACTGTTCTTGTTCATGATCAACACATGTGCTCATTGGAGTTGCCGCTCCGTGGGCACTTTTTTCTTTCTTATCTATCAAATTTCTTCACTCCTTCCTCAAACACCACTGCTGTGATCAGACACACTGCAGCTAATTCTTTAAAGATTCCCATTGCGATCAGCACTGCTGCCGTGCAAATCATGGCTTTTGTTTCTGTGTGCATCTTTATACTCCTTTCTCATACGCTTATCATTTCAGTCACAAAAAACTTTTTTGCATTTATGAAATATCTATGCGTATTTTCACTTGTCCGGATTGCATATCCCCATGGAAAAGTTCCTTGAATCAGTCCTTTTTCGATTGTTGAAACACCCATTCCCATCAAATACGCAACTTCTTTCGGGGTTAATGTCTCTATTCTCTTTTTAGGAATTACTATCTCTTCAAAGTAATTCTCTGGAAGATCAAATGCTTCTGCAATCTCATTTCTTCTTGCTTTTGTCGGTTCTGAATCTCCAGACATCCATTTGCTAACGGTTGACCTACTCACACCGCAGATCCTGGACAACTCTACTTGGTTGATATTTTGATCTACCATTACTTTTTTAAGCCTGTCCTTGAACACTTTCATCACCTACCTTTCTTCAGATGGCTTAATTCCCTGCCCGACGATTGAGTGCTATTTTTAATTAACCAATTTAGGGAGGATTTCAGGATTCTGTGCATCGGGCAGGGAATTAAGCCATCTGCTATTATTCTGTTGTCTTTCTTTTATATATCTCCTATACTTAATTCACAGGACACTGCCATGTCCGAGTCTTAAGAGAGGAGTATTCTTAATGGAAAATTTGTTATTTAAACTTACCGAATATCAATATGAAATTCTAACGGCAATATTAGAATGTCCTGGGCAAAATCCTGGTGATTTCTTTTTCGATTTTCCGTCTATTGATGGATATGTAGAAATGTTTTTAAATGCAAATCTCGTATCCATAAACGAATCTGATGAAGTTTCTATCACTGAATTAGGCCGCGCTCATTTGGCTGAATTTGAGCTTCAACGAAAAATAGAAAAGGAACGAGAAGCAAAATATCAACAGCAAATAGATGCCATTACATCTATTGCAGAGACCGCCAAACAAAATGCATTATCTGCAGAGGCGGATTCAAAACTCTCTAAAACTATTTCTATTCTTTCTTTGATTGTTGCAACAGCCTCTGTCATGGTAGATATTTTTTTAAAATGATTCCACCAATGCCTAAAATAATTACAGCTATTCCCTGCAATATAACAGCTATTTGCAGGGAATAGCTGTTATATTGCAGGGATGATATTTTTTGTTCCTGGCAACGCTGTTTTTCTTTTTGCTTAGAAATCGCAGAATAGATCGCCCATCTCATTTCTTTACCTGTTACTCCATGCAGAATAGTTTTTAACTCTTCTGATTCTTCTAGCTGTTTTTCTTTTAACTGATCATCTAGATTACTTTGGATTTCCTCTGCTAATTTTTCATCGGGCTGTATATCTTTCAATACTTTCGTCTTTCTCACCTCCTAGTTATTTAGTAATCCATTTTAATTGGATTTCTTAGGTAAAAAAATATAGTCAATTGGAATACCATATAATTTACTAAGTTCTCTTCCTTGCGACATTTTCGGTTCAGAAGTCCCTTTTTCCCAGCTAACGATAGTCTGTTTTCCAACATGCATATGTTTTGCGACCTCTTCTTGCGTCATTTCTGCATTAACTCGTGCTGAAGCTAAAGAAATTTGAAATGGTACTGCTTTACCTTCGCTCATCTTTGTCACGTCATCACCGCCTTTCTTTAATTTCTGTATTCATTATAAATCCATTTTAAATGGATGTCAATACCAAAATCAATTTATTTTTGACTTTTAGTTGCAAAAAATCAATTTTTATTGTACTATATTAATAACGAAGTGAGGTGATTTAATGTCAGATGAAAAGCAAAAGAAAATATTCTCTAAAAATCTATCTTTCTATTTAGAGAAATCAGGAAAAAGCCAAAAAGAGGTGGCTAAAGCTATTGGAGTTATTCCACAAACATTTAATACTTGGTGTACGGGACAATCCATTCCTAGAATGGGAAGCGTACAAGCTCTCGCTGATTATTTTGGAATTGGAAAATCTGATTTAATAGAAGAAAAATCCGATCAAGCCATTGAGCTAACTAAGAAAGATGAAAAAGATATCGCAAAACGATTAGAACAAACCCTTGATCAGTTAGAATCCGATCAAGATGGACTGATGTTCTCTGGAGAACCTTTAGATGATGAAACAAGAGAATTATTAAAAGCTAGTCTCCAGAATAGTATAACCATTGCAAAAATAAATGCTAAGCAAAAGTTCACACCAAAGAAATACAGAAAATAAAGGAGTGATTCATTGGATATTCGTAAAAAAACAAACACATTAAAGAAAAAATATGGTACGAATGATCCTTTTGATATTGCTAAGTATTTAGGGATAAAGGTTATATTTGAACCATTGGGATCCATTAGTGGATACTACAATAAACAGCTTCGTATGAAGCAAATACATATAAATCATGATCTTTCTGATCACGATCAACTATTTACATGTGCACATGAGTTAGGGCATGCGATTATGCATCCTGATGCTAATACTCCATTTTTAAGGAAACGAACTGGACTTCTGGTAAGTAAAATGGAAATCGAAGCAGATAAGTTTGCAACTGAGCTTCTAATTGACGATGAAGTTTTTCTTGAATTTCAAGAATTTACTACAGATCAAATTGCACGTGCACTTGGATATAATGAGGAGTTAATTAAATTAAGATTAAAATAAGGAGGAAATATGTATATGAAAAAGGCAAAAATCATTATTATTACATGTATTTTGTTAAGCTTGACTTCTGTAACTCTTGTTTTTGCTGATTCTCCAACAGCTAGTTTTTCTAACTGTCAGGTAATTTTGCCTCAATCTGTAAAGCCAAATCAAAAAATCAACATATTGTTTATAGGTGATAGGCTAAGTTCTACTGGTGGAATACAGGGTGAAACAAAAATAATTCCAGGAGCATATGATTTATATATTAATTCAGTTTCTGACAAGAATTTGGTTGATACATACTTTATTGATGAAACAAACGGAAATTATACCAAAACTACTTCTAGGACTTTAAAAATTAAAAATCCAGGAAAATATATATTAAAAAGTTACTTTTATGTATATACATACATCGATAATTCTTGGGAAGAAACCGGATATGAAATCGGAACAATTAATAAGACAATTAATGTAATTGGTCCTAAATATAAAATATCATTCAATGCAAATAAAGGAAAAGTTTCAAAAAAAGTCAAATCAGTCCAGGCAGGTAATAAATACGGAACCCTTCCTACCCCGAAGCGAAAAAATTATAAATTCAAAGGTTGGTATACCAAAAAATCCGGTGGAAAAAAAATAACCAGAAATACTTTAATTAAAAATTTAAAAAAACATACATTATATGCACATTGGTTTGGTCCTAAAGGAAAAGAAAAAACCATCACAAGAGCTGAATATAACAGAATTACTTATAATATGACGTATAGCCAAGTTAAGTTTTTAATCGGTGGTCCTGGAGAGCTTGAAGTTTCTTCATATATAGGCCGAGAATTAACTGAGATATATTCTTGGAAAGGAAATGGATCTGTCGGTGCAAATGCAAATATAACTTTCCAAGATGGAAAAGTTATCGGAAAGGCTCAATACGGTTTAAAATAAATTATATTATATTAATTCTTCAAAATCCCGACATCGCAACAATCGAACTTTAAAAATATAATATACTTACCCATGAAGTCGTCAGGCGGCAAGTCTCCAACACCGCTCCGAGCATTGCGGAAAGGAGGCCCTTATGAGTACATATGAGGAATTTATGATCACCATAAATGTTGCACTATTAATTATTGCCATTCTGAACTATACACATAAAAAATAGCCGTCCTGCCCCTGGTAAGTGTAGAACGACCATTTTTCGTTAAGCATTCGCCGGATCGGATGGGTTTGCTCCATCGTGCCGACTTATTACCAGCTACATTATAATTAAGATTTTTAGTTTTTTCAACACCATTTCGGTGACTTCGCCAAAATGGTCAAAATAAAAACCGCCTGGCTGACAACCAGACGGCTTTAAGAAACCTATCAACAACGTGGTGTGTGATATGCTTCTGACTCGACACCAGAATTATATCATACATCCTACAAAATTACAATTTGATAAGGGTGTATTTTTTGTACCCTTTTTTTAGGAAAGGAATGATGATATATGGCAAGAAGAAACCCAAACGGCTACGGCAGTGTAACCAAATTAAAAGGCAATCGATCACGCCCTTATGTAATCAAAGTCACTACATACGATGAAGATGGACACGGCAGACAAGTCCCAGTAGACTATGCTGCTACTCGTGAAGAAGCAAATATCATTTTAGCCAGGTACAATGATAATCCTTGGAATATTGATCGCAATCGCGTCACTCTTGCAGAATTATATAAGCGATGGCTTGAAGTAAAAGCTCCTAAACTTGGAAGTTCTCGTTTATATACACTTAAAGCAGCTTATAAATATTGTCAAAAACTGTACGGGAAAAAATATAGGCAAATACGAGCTTATCATATGCAAGCAACCATGGACGATTGTGGTCGTAGTTACGCTACACAATCTCATATCAAAGCACTTTGGTGGCATTTAGATAATTTTGCATTTGAATTAGACATTATAGATAAGATGTATTCTCAAATAATTTCTGTCAGCGCAGAACAGGGAGAAACTAAACGCACTCCATTCACTGAAAAAGAAGTTGAAGCTCTGTGGAAAATATCTGATCAAAAAAATGTAGATATTGTATTAATCTATATTTACACCGGATTCAGATTAATGGAATTGTTAAATATGACATGTGATCAGATCAATCTTGAAGAAGAATATTTTAAAGGCGGAAGCAAATCTTCTTCAGGGAAGAATAGAATTGTGCCAATCCATCCTCGTATCATGCCGTTTGTGAAAAATCGGCTAAAGAAAAGTAATGAATATTTTTTAGAAACTGATGAAGGATCTAAATTTAAAAAAGGGGATTTTTATGAAGAATGGAAAACTGTTATTTCCTATATAACAAAGAAGAAGAAAACTCCTCATGAAGCTAGACATACTTTTGAAACATTCCTTGATAATGCAGGTGGTAATAGAAAGTGTATCGATATGCTGATGGGGCACAAATCTAAAGATGTTGGAAATAGGGTTTATAATCATAAAACAGTGGAACAATTGAGAGATACTATTCTCTTGTTGAAATAATAAATTTCCATTCAACAAGTAACAAATTAGTAACACATATGTTAGGAAATGACCATTTTAAGCCATTTCCTAACATTGCAAAATTATTATACCATAAAAAGAATGGCACTGTATATCACTTTAGTAATATACAGTATCTTTCCTTTCTTCATTATAATCATATATCTACTTTATCTAAGCAAATTCCACATTACAGCCTGTGCTTTTTCTAAGTCTTTTCTCGCCACAAAAATTTCATACTGTATGGACTGTGATGTAGGATTCCCCACACTTCCAAAGTTTCCACGAAGTGTTCCTGATCCTGCCCATTCTCCTAAGTGATTGTATGTTTTGTATTTGTACTTAATCTTTTCCCGATCCAAGATATCCCTGATCGCATTAAATTGTATCATGTCTGTTCCAATCCATAAGCTTTCTGAGTTTAATATTGTAAGCATACTTTTCTCCTTTCTCGCAATTTCCAATTTTATTAAACTGGATTTGCCCCCTTCTTTTGCAGCATACCGAAGCCTCTTTCAACCTGTTAATTAATTTCTTATATTTTATCACAATTTCCTGACTGTGTCCTATTTTTTCCCATAAATAATTCCCATCCCGCTGATCATCCATGGTGTTGTTACAAATCCCGGAATAAAGTCTAGCTTCTTTTCCAGATTTCCTATGTAGTGAACTTCTGAAATTCCTTCAATCTTTGCATTTTTCTCGCACTGCTCTTTTGCATAATTCCATTCCACACCCCAGTGATCCATCGCTGTGATCTGTGCCTTTGGAAATGCTTTGGCGCAATGAACAGTAAGTGCTGCTGCTCCGCATCCGATGTCTAGAAGTTTCCCTTCACCATCCCAATCAAGATGTTTAATCAGATGTTCATGTACTCCTGCCATCATATTTCCTTTTCCAAATGCGAATGCTTCATGACAGATCAGCATATAAATTGCCATTACCAGAGTCAAAATGCATAATACGCCTACTATGATTGCAATGACCATTTCACTTAAAGCTACTTGTACTGCTACCGCAATAACACCTAAAACAATTACTGCTCCAAATAACATATACAATGCTTTTTCAGGTACCCAGTTTCCATAATTTGCTTTTTCATTCATTCTTCTTTTCTCCCTTTCATTAGTGTTCGCTAACTATTCTCATCAACTTTCCTGTACGGATGATAGAATCTAACATCTTAGCAAAACCTTTTGGATCAAGAATCTGCATCTGCATATGATTCTCATCTTGAAATAACGGAAAATGGCTGTACGGATACGCCTTCTTTACAGCATCACGATATTTATAATGTTCCTCGACACTTCCAAACTCAAAGAAAATGATTCTTTGAACCTCTTGTAACAGCTTTGGAAATTCTTTATCTTCCAAACTGTCCATCATCTGTCGATAATGGAACCATAATCTTCCTTGTCAATCTTGAAATCTGTGCAAATTGACCTCCATCAAAAAAAGTATGCTCAATTGGGATTTTCGTCTGAGAAAGAAATGTGAGTCCTAAATCTGCTCTGATCGATGAAGCGACAATAAGCGTTATTTTTTCTATTCCTTGCTTCTGAAGATACTCTTCTATCTGATGAATTTCATCTTGTTTACTTTGATAACTTTGTTCCCATCATTTGAAATTCCATTTTTATATTCCTTATAGTTTTAGTATATCAGATTCAAAAAATATTTCCTATATGAGATAATAAGAAAAATTCCTATAATCTAACAAATATCCACACAATCTATGATCATCTTCTCACACCTTTCATATCCTAGCTGTGAACTGTTTAATGACAATGTATAATTCCTTGCCATTCCCCATTTTTGTTCTGTATAGAAATTATAATTTATTCTTCGTCTTTTATCTGTATCCTTTATAAGTTTTACTGCCCCATCTTCTGTAACATTATATAACTTGCAAATACGTTTGATCTTCTCAGGCATGTCTCCATGTATAAAAATATTTAACACATCATCTCTATCCTTCAATATAAAATCAGCATTTCTCCCAATCATAATGCAAGGTTCTTTTTCTGCGATTTCCAAGATTACCTTTCTCTGTGCCTCATACAGCATATCATCCACGGATTTTCCAGTGATATCACGGCCCGAAAATGCATAGGCAAAGAGTCCCTTTTTCGGAGATAATTCTGCATTTTCTTCGATATATTCTGGTGATAATCCTGACTGTTGTGCAATCTGATCTATGATATTTTCACTGTAATAAGCAATTCCAAGCTGTTTTGCTACTTCTTCTCCGATAAATCGTCCACCGCTTCCAAATTCTCTGCTGATTGTAATGATTCTTTTTGCCATAATACCTTCCTCCTTAATGTGTTAATCGCTCTACTTTTATCTTTTGGATTTTCTTTAAAAAGACAAATCCGATCAGACATGCTGCAAGTTCTGTAATTGGGAATGCCCACCAGATTAAAGATACTCCTGCCTGGCCATTTCTTACAAAGATTGAAAAGATTCCTGCCAGGGGTAATATGACCACAAGTTGTCTGAGAAGTGAAATAATAAGTGATTCCATACCACCATCCAATGCTTGGTATATTCCCTGATATGCCACATTAATCCCAGCAAAAATAAAACTGATCGAGATAATTCTCATTGCACCAATAAAATATTCTCTGGAACTTCCCGCGTTAAATAACATTGCAAAAAAGCCTGGAAAACCTTCTGTGATCAAAATTCCGAAGATCATTAATACAATTGTATATATCAAACCATATTTGATTCCATCTTTTATTCTCTTTTTACTTCCCATTCCATAAGCAAATGCTATGATCGGCGTAATCGCATCTCTTAGTCCAAATGCTAAGAATAAGACAAACTGCTGTACTTTATAGAACAATCCGTAGGCTGTCTGGGCAGAAGGACTGAATTTTAAAATAAGATTCATTACATATACCATAATTGACATCAACGCCTGTGCAATGATCGCTGGCAGTCCAATCGCGTATATTTCTTTGATAATTCCCTCATCTGGCTTCATATACTTTGTTCCATGTTCAAATTCTTTGTTTAATTTCATATGAAAGACAAACAATAACGTTGCAGATGCTACCTGTCCGATGACCGTTGCATAAGCTGCACCTTGAACCCCCATTTCCGGAACAGGTCCAATCCCATAGATCATAATCGGATCAAGGATGATATTTACCACTGCTCCCACAACCTGACCGATCGTTGAATAGAACGAACGCCCTGTTGCTTGTAACAACTTTTCAAATAGTGAAAAGAATATAATCCCCACAGAAATTACACAACATATTCTAAGGTAACTTGTTCCCATAGAGATTACTTGTGGATCAACAGTCTGTGATGAAATATATGCTTTGACTCCCAAAATTCCAAATAATAAACAGCTCACATAAATAATCACGCCTAAAAACAGACTGTTTCCAGCAATCTTGGCTGCCTTTTTATGATTTTCCTGTCCAAGTGTCCTTGCAAGAAGTGCATTCGTTCCTACGCCAGTTCCAATTCCTACTGCAACCATCAACATCTGAACTGGAAATACAAGTGTCAAGGCATTTAGAGCTGCCTCACTTCCTGCCCTCATGTTACCTACAAAGGCACTATCTACAATATTGTAGACTGCCTGTAATGCCATCGATAAGATCATTGGAATTCCCATCTGAATCATGAGCTTATTAACTGGCATGTCCTTCATCTTATTACTTTCTGTCATTTTTAATTTTTCCTCCTTTTTTTGCATATAGAATCCTATTTTGTAGGATTCTCCGCCTGCGGCGGGTCGCTTCAGCGACACATTCCCCCTCCGCCGCAGTGCGATCCTGCCCGGAGGGCTTTTTTATTTCATAGGGGATTTCATCGAAATTTCTAAGAAATAAAAAAAGAATGTAGTTCATCAGAATAAGCTGGTCTTACGCTGATTGGCTACACACTTTTTAATGACATTTTATGATTGTAAAAATAGAAAAACGAGCAGCAAAAACTGGATTTACGCTCGTTTGCTACTCGTTCATTTTTTATTATATTTTGATTTTTTGAAAAAGTCAAATGGAAATTTATTGTACATTCTCGTAATTACAGATTTGAATCGCTGCACCATTTTCCATAAGAGAAAATCCATGTTTTTGATAAAATGGTACATTCTTTTTGTCTTCTGGCATTCCGTCTATATACATAAAATCTTTATATTTTTCTTTGATATATTCGATCATTTTTCCTGCAATTTCCATTCCCTGATAATCAGGATCTACCGATACATAATGAATCTGTGCTAACATTTCACTGTCATCTAAAACTCTGGTTAATCCAATGAGTTTCTTTTCATCCCATACTGTAAGTACCGTTGAGGAATTCATAAGAGCTTTATATAAACGTTCTGGGTATTTCCCTGAAATCCAGTTCACTGATAAAAACAGTTGCTGTACCTGTTCTTTTGTAAATTTCTTTTCTTCCGTGTATGTAAACATTTTTCTTTTCCCCTTATCCACGATGATCGCACTTCTGACATTGCACCATCTCATTTTGTCCTTCTTCTTTGTAGAAACTATCTGACCACTAGCAGATGCTTTGTAAAATAGGAACGACAGATTTTCCTTTTTGTGTCAATGAATATTCAACTCGTGGTGGAATCTCATCATAGGATTTCCGATCAACAATTCCATCTTCCATTAAATCTTTTAAAGTTGCTGACAAGACTGCATCTGTAATGTTGTACATTTCCTTACGAATCTGACTGTATCTTAATTTTTCATTGGCTGATAATACACATATAATGCGTGATCTCCATTTTCCACCAAAGATTGCTAGTCCGTATTCCAGAAGACACCTTATATCATCTTCTAATTTCTTTTGATATTTCGCCATATAAAAATCACCTTCAAACTATTCTTTTGCTCTATTATAACTTGAAGGTAATGATTTTTGAAGTTACTATGAAATTTATTAGTGACTCTTTTCCCTAGATTTCTTTCTTGTTATCTGCCCCTGGTGTTGTAATGATGACTTTCTCAGGTGTGATGATCAGTGCTCCTTTTGCAGTTGCTGCACCATGAAACATTTCTTCTACCATTGCTTTAAATGTATTGACAACTTCTCCTTCTGTCACATACTGGGCATTGTATACCTCCGTTGTTATTTGATCAATTATTTTGTATACTCATGTTATCGAATTTACTTTTATTTTGGAAGATATTAGGGAATTTATGAGTTGATATTAAATTTCTTATCTCCTCGCTAATATATTTTCTCATCTAACACTTCAATGTAAAAACTTACCGGTCTGAAACCGTCATTGCAACTGATCATCGCTGAATTTTTATTTTTCATCCAACCTTCATAAATATCACTACCTCCATATGCTAATGTCATAACAAATGGTGAAATACTCTCCCATGCACTTTCACAAAATCCTTCTGGTCGTTTCCATCCTTCTGTGATAAATACTTGTCCTTCTTCTATATCGCAAGCATGCTGGATCGGATTTTCATACTTTTCCATTAGATCTTTGTATTCTGTTTTCCGTACTGCGGTAATTTTACATCGTTTCATTGATTTCTTCCTTTCTTGAACTTTCATTGTATGTATATCCACCTATCGTTACTACATATTGATGACAATTAGTAAATATTAATATAACACCAAGTAAAATATAATTGAATCTGTATTCTCACAAAGGGAGCGACAACACCTCTACATGGTTCAGATTTATTGATTAAATTTCAATCCACACTCCCACGAAGGGAGCGACATCCTTCTGATGCTATTATTCATTCGATGTGTAGAATTTCAATCCACACTCCCACGAAGGGAGCGACACTTTCTGAGTTGTGGGTATAGATAGGTGCATGGTACTATTTCAATCCACACTCCCACGAAGGGAGCGACTGTAACTTATGGTAAATCTGGCGAAGACTCTACTATATTTCAATCCACACTCCCACGAAGGGAGCGACCCTATACCTGCGATATCTGCCATACAACAAAGAGCATTTCAATCCACACTCCCACGAAGGGAGCGACGAAAGAACAAGGATTAAGGATATTAAAAATCTTATTTCAATCCACACTCCCACGAAGGGAGCGACGGTCGGTAAGTAATTATAAATTTCATTTTGGAAAAATTTCAATCCACACTCCCACGAAGGGAGCGACTATCCAATCAAGTGAAAACCATTGGGAAATCAATGGATTTCAATCCACACTCCCACGAAGGGAGCGACAGTGATATTAAATTTATTGTAGTGCATTTCACAGATTTCAATCCACACTCCCACGAAGGGAGCGACTAGAACTTGACGCAGAAGAAATTGATAGAATATACATTTCAATCCACACTCCCACGAAGGGAGCGACTGATTGCTTCCTGGTAGATGTAAGACCAACAATATTTCAATCCACACTCCCACGAAGGGAGCGACTGATGATTATGATTATCCAAACAAAGCAGGACAATTTCAATCCACACTCCCACGAAGGGAGCGACTTACATTAGTAGATGATAAGACAAAAGATTTTAATTTCAATCCACACTCCCACGAAGGGAGCGACAATCAACAACACACAACCAGAGAATATGACAGAGATTTCAATCCACACTCCCACGAAGGGAGCGACCCCTACATTCTCCGCCTGTCCAGTTTCTATACTATTTCAATCCACACTCCCACGAAGGGAGCGACAGCAATATTAACCAATAATTTTCTAATTTTTTGTTCAATATCACTAATAAATTTTATCTTATATCTACAAATCATTCAAATACTATTTATTTTTAGATACAAATTTATTTTTTACTTCATATTTTAAGTGCGAATCTCCCACTCTTTTTATGTTTGCTATATCCTCGCATCACTATAAAATCAATGGTTGATCAACTTGTATTCCTCTATCTACACCAAAATGTTCTACTTTAGTCTGATATTTATTCCCTAAATAATATAAACGCAAGCTATCCACATTTTCATCTATGATATCATTTAAGAGTGCTTTTAGCATCACACACTGTGCATTATCAACAATGCATTCAAATACAGAATTTTGTACTCGCCTTCCATAATTTTCACATTGCTTTGCCACTTTTCTCAGTCTCTTTTTCCCTGCTGCTGTTTCTGTATTTACATCATAGGTAATTAATACTAACATTTGATTTTATCACCTCATTTCCACAAAAATGCTGGATAACCATCTAAATCTCCTCTTAAATATCTCGCCAATAACATAGCCTGAACATAAGGAACCATTCCCCATTCTACCTTTTCCTTTAAGAATGGATGTGTGATTACTTCTTTTTTCTTATTTTGCCATTCCATCAGCAACTTTTTTCTTGAATCATCATCCATTAAAACTGCACCATTTTCCTTTTTAGTAAAATTCTTTTTATTTACAATTTTTTTATTAATCAACGATAATACAAATCGATCTGCATAAACTGCACGAAATTCTTCAATCAAATCTGATGCCAAGGATGCTCTTCCAGGACGTTCTGTGTGTAAATATCCAACGCAAGGATCCAATCCAACAGACTCCAATGCAGACGTAATCTGATTTGTTAATAGTGTATAAACAAAAGACAACATTGCATTCACATTATCCATCGGCGGCCTTTTACTTCTGCCATGGAAAGAAAAATCTTTTTTCTGCTGTAAAATAAGCTCATCAAAAACACTAAAATAAATACTTGCCGCTTCTCCTTCATATCCCCTAAGTTGTTCCTTAGATTCTGCATTTTGTATATATTGTAAAAATGTTTTTAATTGTAGTGATGCCACTTTTACCCGTTCCTTATCAATTTGCATTGCATGATCTCTGATTGCGCGTTCTAAAACCCACCTTGCATTATATACTTTTCCAGAAATGCAATTTTTCGAAATTTCCAAGCTACGTTTTTCGTCTTTACTACTTGTATATTGACGATCTCTCAAAATGACATTTCCACGTGTTTTTCCAGTTACTCGTGCTAAAAATTTTCCCTGTGGCGTTAAATAACAAAGAGAAATATTCCGATCAGCACATGCACCCATAAGTGCAGGGCTTGTCCCTCTGTATCCAAAAGAAACGATTCCTTCTAAATTGTGTAATGGCACCTTACCAACTTCTTTTTCTCCATCATAAATAACAATTGTTTCTCCATCTAATCCCAAATATCCATTTTCGGACATTACATATAAAGTATTTAATAATTTTTTCATTTCCTGTCCTCCTCAAATATCTGTGACATATATTTTTTCACGGAAACTGTTTTCTCTAATTTAGGAAGACAAAGATTTTTTAATGAGCAAGATTGGCATGCCTTTGTCTTTTTTACTTTAGGAGTATAATTTTTCTTATAATATTCATGCATCTCCGAAAACATATTCTCAACTTCTTCTCTTAGTTCTGATGAAAAATACACTTGTTCTCTCCGTCTGGTTTCTCCATAAAAAATAGCTCCTTCTTCAATCCTTGTTGAAAACATCTCCTCCAAACACATCGTCTGGGCTGTCAACTGAAGTATATCTTCATTTGACTTCTTGGGTTTTCCTTTTTTATATTCTACTGGATATATAGAATATAAGTCTCGATGCCCAAATAGTTTAACGCCATCTTCACATTTATGGAATTCCACAATATCACATTCTCCACTAATACCTAATGTCCGTGAAGAAACTGGCAGTGCCCGGACGATCAATGTGTCTTTTCTTTTTTCTTTAAGATATGGATCATGCGCTTTCTTATGCATTAGTTCACCTACAACTGTATGTACATTTTCTTCCCATTGTTGTTCAATATGAATTAACGCCCACTGCCTCCTGCAAAACTTAAAATGTTGTATTCCCGATATCATTAAATATTCTTCTTCGGTATATTCCATGTAATCATCCCTTTTTTACTCAAATATGCACAATTTGTTTCCTTCAACACCATTTTTTATTTAAATCATCTGTTTCACTTCCACCGAATCAGGAATATTTTCTCTATTGATATGAACTTCATAATCCTGATATTTTCTTGGATATTCGACATTATCCTTTTTCATTACTTCTACAGAATCAAACAGCTTATATGCAGGACAATCCCCTAATTCTTTACTATGTTTAAATACTATTAATTCTCGAACTGCCATTTTTCCTCTTGCAGCGGAATGATCATTTTCAAACATATTAATAATAGCTTCCCATAAAAGTTCCAAATCATCTTCTGAAAAACCTGTCACCTTTCTTGCAAGATTCGCTGAAATGTATCCTTCTGCACGATATAAACCATATGGCACAATACACTTTCTTCCCATTTCTGTATTCTTCTTCTCTGCATCTTTTTCTGTTGTAATTGCAACTCTTGTAATTGTTACTTCCTGACTGATAATCGGATCAATACTTCGTGCAAATCCAATTTGAACAGGTCCTCGTACCTGTCCACAATTTAGTGCAGCTTTTACAAATGTCGTCATAACTGCTCCAAATGTCCTGATATCATAAAAGTTATCACACATATAGTCTCTTAATTTAATATCAACATCTGGATCTGTTTTCTTTAATTTTTTCACGGCCTCTTTAATTTTTTTATCGTCTGTTTCCTCAATACCAATACTTTCATATGCTTTTCGATCACTTCGATTTAATGGAACATCCTCTTTAATATAAATTTCATATCCCTTTGAATCTTCTTTTACCATTTCAACATAATTACGAATCTTGCGTTTTAAACAAACATCTGTAACTAATCCAAGTCCACTTTCCGGATCAATTCTTGGCATATTCCCCGCATCCGGATCTCCATTTGGATTTCCATTTTCCACATCAAATAGTACTACAAATTCATATCTGTTTTTAATTGGTTCTCCCATTTATTTATCCTCCTTTTTTTCATACTTTTTTTGCATCTGATGATAATAACCTAATATAAATTTTCCTTGCTCTTCTAATGGTAATTGCTTTGGAAAACCATCTTTTGTCATTTCAATTTTCCCTATAATTTCTGTCAAACTTATTTCATACCACTTTTTCTTTTCTGGATGTTCTCTTTCTAATTTTTTAGTATGACTATTTTTTAGTTTAATTAAAATAGGGAATACCAATGCAGGCGTAGCACATGCAGAATTAAAATAACGATCCCTAATTGTTGTATTAATTCCCGGATTAGCATCCTGCTGAATAGATTCCAACACCGCAAATAATCTTCCTAATACATATGCCTGATCTTCACTTTCCTGATTTAATGCCATATATTCTTCTCCTTCTTTCCATTTATAATTCTTTATTAATACAGCTTTTATAATCGCTGCTCTTCCACTTGTTACTTTTCCTTGTTCTGAACGAACTCTCAACACTGTACTGATATATAAACTCACAGGATAACGATCATTTGCCAATATTGCTTTTAGCGTCATTGTTATCATATTAGAAAACTGCTTTTCATTTTTGGCTTTTGAACTTACCGTCTCTAATAACATTGCCTCAATTCCTAAATAAATTCTATCTTTCCATGCAGGTTGTATAACTTCCATTCGCTTGTAATGTTTTTGAATATTATTAAGAATTTCTCCAAATGTATTTTGGTAGAAAAATCGGACAGATAATCTTGCCGCATTTGGTGCTAAACCAAGAATATAAAATTTTTGATTTGGATTTATTTGTATATCTTCTGTGTCTATCCATATATCTTTCTCAAGATTTCCAAATACCTTCTTTAACTCATCCTGATTATCTGGTTGTGGATTGATTAACGTAAAAAAAGTTCTTTGATATGTTTCTTGTGCAGATTCTGCCCAATAAACAATCATAGAATCTCCCAATCGGAGTGTATATTCTTTTTTATTCAGAAGATAATTCAATGCTGTTGTATACGCAAACTCCGCATATTTTCCAACTGGAGCATTATAACTCTGTTCTTTTCCATAAGATTCAAATGCTGTAGCGTTAAACGAAACTAATGCTGCACCACTTGATTGTGCTCCTGGAACACCTTTTATTCCTCTATGTATACGTGCAATTTCTGTTTCTTTTCCTGTAACAAGACATTTACCTATTTGTCCTTCTTTTATTCGTTCTTGATAATCTTCCCATGTTTTTTGTATTTCTTCATCATCTTGTGCATAATGATCTCGCATTCCAAAAATAATATTTCCGCCATCATTTAATTCTTCCCAACGCTCCTGCACTTTTGGATTATCTTTTGCTTTTTCTGGATCCCATTTTTCAAAATATTTGCAGATAGCCTTTGCAAGTATACTTTCTGTATCCTTTAAAATCTCTAAATGTTTTTTCCTAGAATCTTCAAAGCGGTCTTTTATATCAGAATTTGTTCCTTCTATATTAATTCCCATTAAATATTTTGCATTATCACATAAAAAATATGCAGGTGGACATTTTCCACTTCTTGAAAACATTTCTGGCACGCACAAAATCTGTGGTTTTAATGCTTCTGTCTTTAATGAGATAATCTGCTTTACCGTTCCATCTTCTTTCAACTCAATCATATAAGATACTCTGGCCAAACACCAACCTAATTTAGGTATTCTTTCATCCATTGGTTTTTTGTCATTTTGTTGAAGAAGATCTTCGTAATAGCGTACTAATGATTGCAATATCACCGAATCACCTCACAATCTCTAAGATCCAAAACTCCTCTCTTCATAACTGCTCTAAAAAACATTGGTTCTATATGATTGCTGTCACTATAATCCATATCATATAACATAAATCCTAAATCTTTTTCTGATACTTCGTCATAAATTGTATGTATTTCATCTTCTTCACATAAACAAAATTGTGCTGGAAATTCTCTACAGCCAAAATATGGCATATGATAGCATTGACCTCTTTTCAAACGTCTCATCATGATATCTTTAAATTTCCCTGGATTATCTGAAGCATTCGCTTTTTCCGTCATTTCAAAATGTGCCTCAATCACATATGATACATCACATAAAACCAAAGATGCTCTTTGTACAATTTCTTCCTTTGTATTTAAATAGAGTTGTTTCTTTCCGCCATTGTATACTTGTAAGGCGTTACTTGCAGATATTTTACTTTTTACTTCGTTACGTCGTACACTGGTAAATCGAATTGGATTTCTTACATAAATCTTATCAATGATCCATCGAAGTCCTGGATGCCAGTAAATCGCTTCTAAAATCCCTCTTGCAGCAGATGGGGTCATAACATCATATGAGCATCGTTCAACCTTCATCTCTGGCCTGCTAAAGAGTGCATAATCTCCCCATACCTGAACTTTGACTCCCTTTGCCATCTTATAATACTTCTCCTTCCTTATAGCATGCTGCTATATAATCTCGTGATTGATAATAAAAATCCGTATTATAATCCGAAATCACTGCATCAATCCATGAATGATATACTTCCCAAATTCCTTTCATTATTTCATTATCTGTATAACAATCCTCAATCAATCGCTCATACACTTCTCCAATGTCCCAGTAATCTGGCACTTTGTATCTGCAACTTCCAACATTATCGTAATTTCCATCTTGTATCCGATATTCTTCAATGAATTCCATTGCTACCTTCTCAATCGGCTCACAATGGAATACATCTGAATAATTATAAATTCTTTGAATTGTATCTTTCCCTAGATCTTCCACTATTTTACATCTGGTTTCTTTCTTTGTCCGTCCTATATATTCAATCAGACTACATGTATAAAATAATGCGTTATTATTTTTCGCTGCCATCTACAACCTCACTTCCTATATACTTCAATGTATCCAATGCAGATATTGTATGAAAGCTAATCTGATGTGTTGGATGATTAAATTTAGCCAACTCCCAAAACGCTGCTCTAGAAATTTTCCCATCAATATAATTCTGAATATAATTGTAAATGGTATCATCTGCCATTGGTCCTTCTACGATATCGTATGTATGTGGTTTCCCACTTCTACACTCTACAATAAAATCTAACCATTCTTCCGACATCTCCTCAAATATAAGATATTTTAATTCATAATTTGGTGTATATTCATAAGAATTTAAATATCCCTTTATCCCATAACGGCTTGCCCAACGCTTTGCCTGATTCGGAAGTTTTGTACAATAAAATCCAAAATAAAAATCTTTATGATATTGTGCTTTTCGAATTTCTGGATATTTTACAATTTCTCTGCTTCCATGGTACAAAATCATATCTTATACTCCTTCCTTCCTATAATTTTATTTACGTATTACTTTATAAGTTGACTATACTACACTTCTTTATATTTATCAAGCCACTTTTTAATATTGTTATATAAAATTCTATTGAAAAAAATTAATATATAAAATACTATTGAAGAATTAATTTATTACTGTATATTGCTATTTTTATTAAAATCCTTTATACTAACTTCGTCTAGGAAACTAGTGGATTGAAATAATAGTATTTTTGATAATGAAAATGTACAGCGGTGTAAAGAGTTTAATCTTTACACCGCTGTATTATAATCTTCTACACAAATATTGCAATTCCATTATCCATCGCATAATCCAATCCATAATCTTCCGAATATTGATCCATTGACACAAGTTCATAAAAATCTTGAATATCCTCTGAAACTAATTGTAACATACCTGCACCATTTAGTTTGCCAAAGAAATCACCATAAATTTGTACGCAATATTGTCCTGCTTTTCGCATTCTCTCTTTTGACGTTCCTTTTGTTTTAATTTCATCTAAAATTTCTTTTGCCTCTGGTTCTTTACAAATAAAAATTGTCTTTGTCTCCTGCTCAATCAACTGAAACTCTTTTGCAACCTTTGCGAAATTATATTTCCCCCGATAGAATTCTTTCATAATACCTTTCTTATCCAAATTTCTACCGTGAAATTTATATAGTCGCTTAAAATAATCCGTAATACATTCTAAATCAGATATATCTTCATAATCCTGTACAACAGATTTTGTAACATCAATCTTTTTCTGTTGGCTAGGTATCACTTTTGAATCTTCAAAATCATATATATACACCTTACTTTCTTCAGTACTTTCGTTTCCATTTCGGTTACAACGGCCTGCTGCCTGAATCAATGAATCAATACCTGCTATTTGTCTATAAACACTCAAAAAATCCAAATCAACACCAGCTTCTACAAGACTTGTGGCTATCAAAATGCATCGATCCTTATTGTCCAATCTTTCTTTTACATTTGCTAACACCTTTTTTCGATGTTTCGGATACATCGTTGTTGATAAATGATATACTCCTTCCGACTTTAATAATTGGTATAATTCTTGAGCTCTTTTTCTTGTATTTACAATGCATAATGCCCTTTGTTCTTTTTTTAATCTTTCTGCCATATTTTCTTTTGAAATATTACCAATATTTTGATATGTCACCCGTCTAAAGAATTCAAATTGTTCTTCCATTCTTGGACATAATTCAACAAAATTTTCTATTTGTCCAAAAAAATTATCTAATGATGGTTGTGTTGCTGTACACAATACTATGCTTGTCTTATAATTTTGTACTAATTCTTGCAGCATTGCTGTACATGGAATAAGATAATCCATCGGAAGCATTTGTGCCTCATCAAGAATAATTACACTATTTGTAATATTATGTATTTTTCTACATTTTGATGATTTATTCGAAAACAGAGATTCAAAAAATTGTACATTCGTAGTCACAACGATTGGTTTATCCCAATTTTCACTTGCAAGCTGCATTGGTCTAAGTTCTTCTGAATCTTCATAATCTACGTTACTGTGATTTTCTAATACATTCTCATTCCCTAAAATTTCTCGAAATACCTCTGCATTTTGCTCTATAACACTGATATATGGAACAACATAAATAATCCGATCCATATGATGTTTCACAGCATGATTTAGTGCAAATGCAAGCGATGCTATTGTTTTACCACCTCCTGTTGGAACTGTTAACCGAAAAATACCTCTATCTCTTTTTCCTTCTTCTATACAGTTTCTTAATATTTCTGTTCTTCTTCCATTTACCGTATCAATATCGTTATTTTTCAACCAATCTGAAATACGATTTTCTAACTTTTTCAATAGAATGTTCATACTTTGACCTGATTGTCGTTCCACAAGCCCATTTTTCATAAAATATTCTGTATCCAAAAAATCTGCATCTACTAGGCAGGAATAAATCATTCTTGTAAATGTACTTAATGAAAAATCTGGATTCGAAAGTGTGTTTATATCGAACGGTTCTGTATAAATCTCTGGAATTTTAATTTCTTCTTGATATGCTTCATAATTATATATTTTCTTTTTATATCTTCCACATAAACTTGAACGTTCAGCAGTGTTCCCATAGTCTGGAAGTCCTGCATGATGTCCTGCAATACAGTAATCTAACACTGGCAAATTTATTTTTTTACAAAGCTGTGCCCCTGCTGTCGCATGGTCTACCATATTATTTGTATCTTCATTAATCTTTTTTTGAAACTCTTCTGAATATTTTCCAATATCATGAAGCATTCCGCCACAGTATCCCCAATCTTTACTTCCAAACTTCTCGGCAAATTGTCCAGCTAATGTTGCTGTTCCAATTAAATGTTCCTTAATTGTTTGTTCCCTTTCTCCATCTTTATGTGCAATATACTTCATCTTATCATCCTTTTTCTTTCATTTTCTCCATATACAACAAAAACCCCACGTAAATACGTGAGGTTTTAAAATGGACTAGGCGGGAATCGAACCCGCGTCCAAAAGCCAATTCACATGAGGCTCTCCCATTACAGTCAGTCTTCTTTCATTCCCTCTACCGTGCTCCGACTAACAGGATCACAGCTTCAGTAGCTTCATCAATACTTTAACCGGCACAAAGCTTGACCGGTCAAGGGTCCTGCATGTTTGAAGCCAGGATTCCAGACTACAGGTGATCTAGAGCTGACTGCTGCAAACTAGGCAGCGTACGCTAATTTATTATCTGCGTTTATATTTAAGTTTGTACCGTAAGGTGGTCCCTCCCAATGGCTCCTCAAGCTTCATAACCCCTGTCGAAACCTTTACTAGCCCGGAATTAATAAGCTTGGTTCGAGACTGAGAGCCTTCTCAGTCTCGAAATTATATTATATAGTCTCTTATATAGGATGTCAAGTCTTTTTGTATAACTTCTTATACAATCTTTAATCTTCCTTGAAATTATCCAAAGTTTCTTACTTTGAAGTCTCTCTGTGCTTCTCTTAACTGATCTCTCTTTGAGATATCTTGTCGTTTGTCGTAGAGTTTCTTACCTTTGCATAATCCGATCTGAACTTTCACCAAACTTCCACTAAAGTATACTTTTAATGGAATCAATGTATATCCCTTCTGATTGATCTGTCCGATCATCTTGGAAATCTCCGATTTATGCAATAATAGTTTTCTTGTACGAAGTGGATCTTTGTTGAAGATATTTCCTTTTTCATAAGGGCTGATATGCATCTGATGAATGAACACTTCCCCATTATCAATATCAACAAAGGATTCTTTGATGCTGCAGTGTCCTTGTCTTAAAGATTTTACTTCAGTTCCATGAAGTACGATCCCTGCTTCAAAACTGTCTTCTACAAAATAATCATGTCTTGCTTTTTTATTATTTGCTATGAGTTTAATTCCATCCGTCTTCGCTTTGCTCATAATCATCATCCTCCACTAACTCAAAATCAATATTCTTAAGCATCATATCCACATCTTTGACACGGATTTTCGCCTTCTCACCTAATTTAAATGTTCTTCCAGTTCTTTCTCCTACCATGGAATAGGTCTTCTCATCATAGTAATAATAGTCTCCCGGAAGAATGGATACATGAACCATTCCTTCGATCGTATTTGGAAGTTCCACATAGATTCCCCAGTTTGTCACACCGGAAATGATTCCTTCATGTACTTCTCCGATTCTTCTTCTCATGTATTCCGCTTTCTTAAGCTTACATACTTCTCTCTCAACTTCTTCTGCACGGCGTTCCATCTTAGATGACTGTTCTGCTACTTTTGGCAAAATTGCATCGTAATGACTGAATCGTCTTGTTGTAAATTTATTATGCAAAGTTTCCTTGATGATCCTGTGAATCTGAAGATCTGGATATCTTCGGATCGGTGATGTAAAATGGCAGTAATATCTTGTGGACAATCCAAAATGCATAGAGCTGTATGCAGAATATTTTGCCTGTTTCATAGATCTTAATGTCAAACGGCTGATCAATGGTTCTTCTGGTGTTCCTTCGATCTTTGTCAGTAACTTCTGTACTTCCTTTGGATGAATCTCATCATGACTGCTCTTTAAGTAAATTCCAAAGTTTTGTAAAAATACCTGTAACTTATCAATCTTCTCATGGTCTGGAATCTCATGGATTCGATACAAAAATGGAATCTCTCTCCAGTAAAATTCTTCCGCGATCGTTTCATTGGCACACAGCATAAAATCTTCTATAATCTTTGTTGCTGCATTTCTCACCTGTGGATAAACATCAACTGGACGGCCTTTTTCATCTAAGATGATCTTAGATTCTGGAAAGTCAAAGTCAATGCTTCCTCTTTCATGACGACGATGTCTTAAAATGTCGGATAATTCCTTCATTAACTCAAACATTTCTACAAAATCTTCGTATTTGTTACGTTCTTCCATATCCCCATCCAAGATTTTAGCTACGGATGTATATGTCATACGATGATCGACGTTGATCAATGTCTCTGCGATCTGATGATCGACAACCTTTCCACTTGGATCAACTTCCATGATACAACTTAATGCCAGTCTGTCGCATCCCTGATTTAAGGAACAGATTCCATTCGATAATTGATGTGGAAGCATCGGAATCACACGGTCTACAAGATATACACTTGTTCCTCGTTTTAACGCTTCTTTATCTAATGGAGAGTACTCTGTTACATATTCGGATACATCCGCGATATGTACTCCAAGTAAATAATTCTTTCCTTTTCTTGATAATGTAATCGCATCATCTAAGTCCTTCGCATCTTCTCCATCGATCGTTACCATTGGCCAGTCTCTGATATCCATACGGTCTTTGTAGTCAGATGCTTTGATCTCAGATGGAATCGTATCAACCTGCTGTTTGACATCATCTTCAAACTGGGTTGGGATTCCATAAGCTTTGACAATTGATAAAATATCAACTCTTGGATCATCTTTATGTCCTAAAACTTCAATGATCTTTCCTTCTGGACTTCTTCTGGCATCTCCATAATCTGTGATCTCTACCATCACTTTAAATCCGCTGGTAAGATTCTTGCACTGAGATTTGGATACAAAAATATCACTGTCAAATCTTAAATTATCTGGAATCACGAACCCAAAGTTCTGGTTTTTCTGAAGAGTTCCGACCACTGTCTTGATTCCTCTCTCTAAAATCTTGATGATCTTTCCTTCTTTTCTTCTTCCAGAAGTTGGATGATCGTCCAATACCTGCATTAAGACCGTATCTTCATGGAAAGCTCCATTCATGTTCTTCTCATGAATGTAATAATCGTCATCTTCCCCTTCCACAGTCACAAACCCAAAACCTTTGCTTGTACAACTAAATGTTCCTTTGACCGTCTTCACACTTGGCGGCATGTATTTTCCACGTTTACTTACTTCAATCGATCCTTCTTCTACCAGTTCATTCAAAATCTCAACAAACTCGTCACGATCTTCTGGAGCTACCTGCATCAGGTATCCGATCTCTCTTTGTTTCATTGGCTGATAATACGGATCGTTGATCAACGCTTTAATTTTCTTCTTTCTGTTAAATCGTTTATCTGTCATTACGTTCTCCTGTATATTTAAATCTTCTTAATCCTTTTATGGAAATTCTCTTCGACATAAAAAGCACCTCTTAAAACAAGTTTAAGAAGTGCTTATCTTTTCTCTAAATAAATCTTGAGCAAAGGATTGCTGCTGTTACGAAAAATACGATCGTAAAGAATGTTGTCACTTTGATCAGTGTTCCTTCCTTAGAACGACCTTTGTTCTTGCTCCAGTATGTTCCGCTATCTGCTGCACCGGTTAAAGAACCTAATCCCGCCTCTTTTCCTTCTTGCATTAATACTAATATGATTAATAAAATTGATGCTATAATAAAAATTACAGTTAATGCTGTTTTCACGATATGCCTCCTAATATATTTCCATTCACTGTGGTTCATTCTAACATATACATATCAAACTTGCAAGGAAAACAACAATACTTTGCATAATTTTTACATTTTTATCCTTTTACCAGCCATATTTTGATAAGCTTCCAAGCTCTTCTTCAATACGTAATAAACGATTGTATTTTGCAGTACGATCAGATCTGCAAGGTGCTCCTGTTTTGATCAGTCCTGCATTCGTTGCAACTGCAATATCTGCGATCGTCGTATCTTCGCTTTCCCCTGATCTATGAGAAATGATTGTTTTGTAGTTTGATTTTGCAGCTGTCTCAATGGCATCTAATGTCTCTGTCAATGTTCCAATCTGATTTGGCTTGATCAAAATACTGTTTGCAATATTTTCCTTAATTCCTTCTCTTAGCCGTGCAACATTTGTTACAAATAAATCATCTCCAACTAGCAGGATCTTCTCTCCAAGACGGTAGGTCAATACTTTCCAACCTGGCATATCTTCTTCATTTAATCCATCTTCAATGGAAAAGATTGGATAATCTTCGACAAGCTTTTCATAATACTGCACCATTTCTTCAGAATTTCTTCTTACTTCCTTGCCCGCCATCCTGCTTTCTCCCATAAAATGATAAACTTTCTCATCTTCATTATAGATTTCTGATGCAGCACAATCCATAGCGATTGCTATTTCTTCTTTTGTTTTATATCCTGCCTGTTCAATTGCCTGCACCAAAAGATCTAATGCCTGTTCTGAGCTTTCCAGATTCGGGGCGAAACCTCCTTCATCTCCAACACCTGTATTTAAATGATTTCTCCTCAAAATGTATTTTAATGTATGATAAACATCAGTTCCCATCATCAAAGCATCTTTGAAAGAGTCTGCACCAACTGGTGCAATCATAAATTCCTGAAAATCAACGGTATTATCTGCGTGTTTTCCTCCATTTAATATGTTCATCATTGGTATCGGAAGTTTGGATGCAAAGCTGCCTCCGAGATACTGGTATAACGGTAAACCTAGTCCACAAGCGGCTGCCTTAGCAGTTGCAAGTGATGCTCCAAGGATTGCGTTTGCCCCAAATCTTTCTTTGTTTGGGGTTCCATCTGCTTCTAACATGATCTGATCGATCTCAATCTGATTGAGTGCATTTTTGCCAGTCAAGCGGTCTGCAATCTTGTGATTCACATGATTAACAGCTGTTTCAACACCTAATCCACGGTATCTTTTTTCGCGGTCTCTTAACTCTAACGCCTCATATTTACCTGTGGACGCACCAGAAGGGACAATTGCTCTTCCCAAGGCTCCATTTTCTAAAAGTACATCGACTTCTACCGTTGGATTTCCTCTGGAATCTAAAACTTCCCTTCCGATAACATTTTCAATGCATAAACGATTTTTCAATTTTTGTCACATCCTTCTTTATGAAAATAATAGTGGTATTATTTCCTTGGTTGGATGTTTTTATACATATCACTAATATCGATCAAATATATTTCTTTTCCATGTTGCACCAACATCTTCTTCTCTTTTCCTGCCAGATACATTTGCGTATCATCTCTAAATTTCTTTGGCAATATAAATTTCTTATATGTCTTATTTCTTAGATTACACAAATAATCATTGCCTTGATCATCATCAAATAAAACATAATCTCCAGCATCATCAATAATATGTACTGTTTTGACATCTGGAATATCAATGGATGTTTCATATGCCAGATGTTTTAAATGTAACTTTCCTTTCTTTTCTTTGTATACATACCATTCGTTATTTGAATATTGTTCTTCTTTGGAGCGGTCATCCCATTGTTTTGTCGCTTTGGCTGTTTTTAGATTAATTTTATTCCAGACGTTGTATTCAGAATTTTTTGTCATGACAGGATTTCCCATTGCTACAATCTTGTCTTTTCCAATAAAACAAATTTCTTCATTGTGTGCATATCCACTGATTCCTGGCTGTTTGGTTTCTTTTCCTGTTTTAAGATTCAATGCACTCCAATATCCTTTGCTTCTGTAATTTAACAAAATCCATTCCCCATCTGGTGACATCTCCATATTGCAGATTTTGGTGTCATCTGTAATCTTTGTTACTTTTCCTGTTTTAAGATTTAATTTTGCAATACATTCTTTTTGTATGATATCATCTTTTTTATTCATATGATATAAAGAAACATAAATCGTATCTTCATCCCATACTTTCCAGAAAATATCACTGATATTTCCTTTCACATTGTATACATAAATTTCTCCACGAATCACTGCATACTGAAATGAAAATTTCCTTCCATTATAAATTCCATGGAACCATTTTTTCTCTGGTTTTAATTCTTTTAAATGATTCCCTTCAATTGTATATACTTTGTCTGTCACTTCGACATCGTATTTTCCTTCGTAATGATACTGACAGATAAAGCTTTGGTTGTGTCCTTGTTTGATTTCCATGTTATCTTTTAGCACAATCTTTTGGTTTTTCTTATGATCGCTGACATCTTTGGTTTGTGTTACTTTATATATCGTCTGTGACATAAATGTCTTTTGAATCCACTGCCGAAATGTTTTCGATGTCGCTGCTGCCACGCTAACACTTATTCCTAAGGTCAGAAAACAGATCAATGCAATCGTTGCTGCTTTAACCATTGGTGTCATTTGCTTAAATTTTAATTGCTGTTTGTGGTTTTGGTTCTTTCTCTTTTCCATATCTTTCAATGTTTCCATCAAAAATTTATCATCCACTGCATCGATTGCCTGAAATAATGTTTTTTCCTCATCCTTATTGTCTTTCATATTTCAAATCTCTCCTCTTTCAGATATTCTTTTAACTCTTTTCTGATCCTTAACAGTTTGACTGACATATTCTTTGGAGTTATTTCATAATCTCTCGCCATTTCTGAGACCGATTGCAAAAACCAGTATCTTCTTAAAAATAAAATTCTTTTTTCTTTTGGCAGTTCCTCTATGAACTTTGCAATAATCCATTTTAATTCTCGTAATTCGATCTGATTTTCTACATTTTGTTCTTTGCTGATGCACTCTTCTAATTCTTCCAGTGAAAGATCATACTGGCTGTTTCTCTTTTTTGCATGATGATATTCATAGCGTTTTAATGATAGATTTTTTATAATCCTGCAGATATACGCTTTGAATGGATTCGGTTTCTTGGGCGGTATCTGATTCCACAAGGTAAGCCATGTATCACTGACACATTCTTCACTGTCTCTGATATCATTTAAGATTCCCATGGAAATGCTTGTACATAATCGTCCGTATTTTTTATCTGTTTCGTGAATTGCTCTTTCTTCACGGTTTGTATATAGATCTATGATCTTTTGATCTTCCATATCCTTGCCCTTCCTTTGTTTATTTTGATGATCATCTGGTTATATATACGGAATTATTATATGATACTACATAGAAATTTTAATTTGTGTGTTGGCCAACTGTAGATTTTGAGTATATGATAAAAAATAAAT
>ERZ838839.774-NODE-774-length-37253-cov-11.789962_pt1 | contig 37253 bp, 38 predicted proteins | sample MGYA00519909_ERZ838839 | MGnify/ENA primary metagenome ERZ838839 (study PRJEB31850, sample SAMEA3708843) | human gut metagenome | biome: human gut; feature: human-associated habitat; material: faeces | place: China | collected 2014 ... | reverse complement strand
CGGCATCGACATGACCTATATGCAGACCTGTTTCGGCTTCTTCATAGGCTATCTCGTCATCGCCCACGTTCTGCTGCCGCTTTATTACAAGCTGAACCTGACCTCCATCTACACTTATCTGGGAGACCGGATCGGAAAGCACGCCTATAAGACAGGGGCCTCTTTCTTCCTTCTGTCCAAGCTCATCGGAGCCGCAGCACGCCTCTATCTGGTATGCCTCATCCTCCAGCATTATGTATTCGACGCCTTCCATATCCCTTTCGCCGCCACGGTGGCAGGAATTGTCATACTGATCTGGCTGTACACCCGCCGTAGCGGCATACGCACCATCGTATGGACGGACAGCTTGCAGACACTCTGTCTGCTGCTGGCGCTGGGGTTAATACTTTATGAGGTTTCCGGCCAGCTGGATCTGGACTTTCCGGGACTGGTACATACCATCCGGGAAAATGAGCACAGCCGCATCTTTGTGTTTGACGACTGGCACAGCAAACAAAACTTCTTCAAGCAGTTCTTCAGCGGCATCTTCATCACGATTGTCATGACAGGGCTGGATCAGGATATGATGCAGAAGAACCTGTCGTGCAAGAACCTGCGTGAAGCCCAAAAGAACATGTATTGCTACGGCATCTCATTCGTTCCGGTCAATTTCCTGTTCCTGTCACTCGGAATCCTGTTGTTATTGTTCGCCTCGCAACTGAACATTCTCCTGCCGGCAGCCGGGGATGAGATACTGCCCTTGTTTGCGGCGGAAGGCCGTCTGGGGTTCGCCGTACTGATATTCTTTACCATCGGCATTATTGCAGCCGCCTTTTCCAGTGCCGATTCGGCATTGACCGCCCTCACCACCAGCTTCTGTATAGACATAGCAGGCATAAGCCATTTGTCCGGCAAAGAAGCGGAAAGACGAAGGAAGATCGTGCACTTCTGCATATCAGTCCTCTTCATCGGAATCATCCTGCTGTTCAAGGCAGTAAACAACAAGAGTGTCATTGACGCCATCTATACCATCGCCTCGTACACTTACGGCCCGTTACTGGGGCTGTTTGTATTCGGGCTGTTTACCCAAATGCGGCCGCGCGACCGTTTTGTTCCTTACATCGCCATCGCCTCGCCGCTATTATGTTATGCCACAGACCGGCTGGTGTCCGCCTCCACCGGCTATCAGTTTGGCTATGAAATGTTGATGTTTAACGGCTTCCTGACTTTTATGGGGCTGACTTGTTTAAGTATAAAGACAAAGAATTATGGAAATACTCAGTGCAGAATTTGTAGTAAGTAACACAAAAGTAGAGAAATGCCCGCAGGACAACCTGCCCGAATATGCATTTATCGGCCGTTCAAATGTAGGTAAATCGAGTCTGATAAATATGTTGACCAAACGCCCCAAGCTGGCAATGACTTCCTCCACTCCGGGGAAGACCTTGCTGATCAATCATTTTCAGGTCAATAAAGAATGGTATCTGGTGGATTTGCCGGGATACGGATATGCCTCCCGGGGCAAGAAACAGGTGGAAAAGATCCAGCAGATTATCGAGGATTATATTCTGGAACGCGAACAAATGACCAATCTGTTCGTCTTGATCGACTGCCGTCTGGAACCTCAGAAGATCGATCTGGAGTTTATGGAATGGCTGGGAGAAAATGGAGTACCTTTCTCCATCATCTTCACCAAAGCCGACAAGCTGACAAGTGGCAAGGCCAAGGATAATGTAAACAAATATCTAAGAAAACTGGCAGAACAGTGGGAAGAGCTCCCTCCTTATTTCATCTCCTCCTCTGAAAAGAAAACAGGAAGAAATGAAATTCTGGACTACATCGACAGTATCAACCGGTCACTGAAGACACAGGATTCATAAAGGCTGTCTATTTTTTCCCTTACAAGGAGAGGCCGGTGGTATTTTCATCACCAGCCTCTCCTTTCTTTTTATAACCAACAGGGAGTTTATACGCTTTTGAGTTTTCTAAACAGATATTAAAATTCCTCCAACTCTCCGAACCATCCTTTTTCAGCAATTGTTTTTTAATAAAAGACAATGACAAAGCGATTTATTATCTACGTACGATCATCACTATCCGACAGATAATATAACGCGTGCGACATTTTATTGTATTACCATTAATTTATTTTTAATTATGAAAAGATCTATCTTTGTTTTAGCATTAAGCATGGGCGTCTTTACCATGCATGCGCAAAATGACCGTACCGCCCTTGAAGGCACACGTTTGGGTGACAACTGGTCTATTGAACTGAAAACCGGTGCCGTGACCCCTCTTACCCACAGTGCGTTCTTCAAAAATGCCCGTCCGGCTTTCGGATTCGGGATAGGAAAACAACTCACTCCCATCTTCGGTCTGGGTATTCAAGGCATGGGCTATGTAAATACCTCGGCCAGCAAGACCGCATTTGACGCCTCCGAAGTAAGCGTGCTCGGCAAAGTCAACCTGATGAACCTTTTCGGAAGCTATACAGGAGAGCCGCGCACCTTTGAAATCGAGGCCTTGACAGGCATCGGATGGCTGCATTACTACCAGAACGGACCCGGCGACACAAACTCCTGGTCCACACGCCTGGGCCTGAACCTGAATTTCAATTTGGGTGAAGAGAAAGCATGGACATTCGGCATCAAACCGGCCATCGTATATGACATGCAGGGAGACTTCAACCGGAACAAAAGCCGTTTCAACGCCAATAACGCCGCTTTTGAACTGACTGCCGGATTAACCTACCATTTTATGTGCAGCAACGGTACACACCATTTCACAACGGTGAGACCCTACGATGCAGCAGAAGTAGGAGAACTGAATGACGCGGTGAACAACCTGCGGTCACAATTGAACGACAAGGACATGCAGCTGAACAATGCCATGCAGCAGGCAGACAATCTGCAACAAGAACTGGCCGACTGCAGAAATCAGGCTGCCAAGATAGAAACTGTGGTGAAAACCAACCGCATCCCCGAGTCTGTCATAACCTTCAGACAAGGGAAATCGGTAGTCGACGCCTCCCAACTCCCCAATGTGGAACGTGTGGCCACCTACATGAAAAAGCATCCTGAAGCCAAGGTGATCATCAAAGGATACGCCTCACCCGAAGGTAACCTCGCCTTCAATGAAAAACTGGCGAAAGCACGTGCCGAATCCGTAAAGACCATCCTGGTAAAAAGATACAAAATCAGTGACACCCGCATCACTGCCGAAGGACAAGGAATCGGTGACATGTTCTCGGAACCGGACTGGAACCGCGTCAGCATTTGTACCATCGAAGAAGGTAAATGACCTTCAACCACAAATGGGAAATAAATTCAAATAAAATAACTTTTCTATTTTCATCCCCCTCATTTCCTGTTTTTCAACAGGAAGTGAGGGGGTAATAACAAATATAGGACTTACAGTCTGAATTACCCTATTGAATCATCGAAAATTCCCTATGGGACTATTTTCATCCTTTGGAAAAGGATCTGTCAACAGATGTTGTCATTGTAAGTTCCGGCATAACGGGAGCCTTGATGGCACATGAATTGTGCCGTGCCAGCATAAAATGTTGCATAGTTGACAAACGCAGCCGTATTTTCGGCTACGAAAGAATCGAAAAATATGAGTAAAAGAAATACACCGGCCACTGTCAATGACCGGTGCATTTCTTTGTATCGGGATATCATCATACAATCAATATAAACAGTTATACAACCATCAATACCTTTCAATACCTGTTCCCAACCACTGTGCCATACATTTACTCACATGTAAGGTTTACTACTAACAAAATAATAAATCACAAAAATCAGTCAAGTTTTTTACTTGCTTCCTTTTTGACTTCATTATATCCTTTTTTTATTTCCTTTTGAGCCTTCTCAGCCCCTTGTTTGACATCTTTCTTCGTATCTTTCCATGCATCCTTTACAGCATCAGCACCGTCTTCCACTTTATCGGAAATCTTGTCTGCGGCATCATTGATGTCTTTTTTCACTTTTTCCACTTGGTACTTTGCCCGGTCCTGTTCTCTCTTGTCCCGACAGGACGTAAAAGACACTACAAACGTCAATACAAAAACAGCCAACAATATTTTTTTCATATCCATACTATTTTAATGATTAAAAGACTGTCCGGAAACCGGATTCCCGGACAGTCCATACAAATTTCAAGGTTTCACCCGCTTACTTCTTCTCCGTTTTCTTGCATGAAGCAGAAGATTTACATTCTTGGACCTGGGCACTCTTTTTCGTGCTCTTTGCCTCTTCCTGTTTCTTTTCTGTTTTCTTAGTCATAATTCAAATGGTTTAGGGTTAATAATTACAACGGCTTTAGACCGGTGTTTTTTTTCAAATCACTGATACTTGCACCAAGACATTTCCTTCTTGGAAGTAGCCGCCAGCACTTGCCCGCTACATTCCTTAGACAATCGGGCTTCTTTTCTGGCAATCTCTTTTTCCGACCGGTCGGTACCTTCCGGTTTTCTACAAACAGTCTGCCACAACGAAGCCTGTATGCCTCGAGAGCTTTCTTTCTTTCCTCGTTACATCCTTCGGTGTATGCCAACAGACATATCCGGTACAGTTGCTCATCATTTTCCCATCTGCCATTAGCCGGCAATTGATGTTTCAAATGTTCCTCCCATTTCATAAGCGTATGAATTATCAACAAGTTATCTGTTCCGATTTATTTCTTTGCTTCGGAAGCCATTGCATGCATTTTGTTCTTAAAATCGTCTGTTTTTTCAGCAAAGCCGAATGCCTTGTCAGCCACCTTGTCTGCTACGTTTTTTCCGGCATCCATTGTTTTTTCTTTGGCCTCGTCCAACACATCTTCCACCTGGCCGGTTATTTTATGAAAAGTGTCACATACTTTTTCCTTCAGTTTCTTGGCTTTTGAAGTACGTGAAAAGCGGTAAGCTAAAGCACCGATGACCGAACCTATTCCCAGACCGATCCATAAGTTAGAATTTCTATTTTCCATAATTAAGTTGTTTTTAAAAGGTTAAAATAATTAAAGTTCAATTCTCTTTTTGTTATTAAACAATGAAACAATCCATAACAAAACGACAGCTCCCACAATCGAAGTTATCAGACTGCCCAATAAACCTGTCGTTGTGATTCCAAGCAGACCGAACACCCATCCACCCAAAACACCGCCAACAACACCTACCAGCAGATTAGTAAACAGGCCAAAGCCGCCACCCCGCATGAATTTGCTGGCAACGAATCCAGCAAGAATTCCAATAATAATGTACCATAGAAAATACATAGGCTGATTTTTTTTAAGTTATACACTTGGTTTAAATTTACATGTAAATTATATAGATTGATATATCATCACTTTATCCGTCTGGGGGGACTTGAAAATAAACAAGCTATTGCCCTGATAACAGAACTGACTATCAGTCTGGCCCGCAAATCAAAACTTAGATTTTTCATGGCTATAAATTTTAACAATAAAACAATTCTGATATTTTACTATCTCAAAACAATGTGATTTCAATCAGTTACAACAAGCCGAACACCATATAACCCATTTTCATAAACTGGGAATTCAGCATACAACCAATTTAACCCCCCTGTCATATACTGAAAAACAAAGCATTAAAAAAAATAGTTCAGGACATAAAAACGGAATTAACATCATTTCCCACTTTACAAAAAATTAAAAAAGAACGCTTATATTAGTACAAACATCTCATGCACATGTAACTATATATATCAAACAAATGTAACCAAACATTTGTTGTTTACTTCAAAAGAGGTTTACCCCCTCTTTTAAAAAAAATATTTTATTAACTAAATGCCTTAATTATGAGAAAATTAATTTTTCTGGCTATGATTGTACTAGCATCAGTGGGCATGAATGCCCAAACAGTTAAAGGAGAAGGCTCCTTGATGGGAAATGTCGGTTATCAGACCAATTATGAAAGATTCGGTCTGGGAGTACAGGGACGCTATGCGATAGCGAATAATCTTCGGATTGCTCCGGATGTAACTTTCTACTTTCCTAAAGACAAAGTTACCGGCCTGGATGTAAATGTGAATTTCCATTATGTATTCAATTTCAAGGAAGACGGGCAGGGATTTTCTGTCTATCCTCTTGCAGGCATCGGTATGCAAAACAATTTCTACGGAAAAAAGAGTGTGGAAACAAACGGAAAAGAAGTGGAAATAGACCGAAGCAACTCTACCAAATTCGCTTTCAACCTGGGAGGAGGTATCACATTACCCATTTCCAAGCGCAGTTATCTGAATGCTGAAGCGAAGTTCATGTTTGCCAAAGACGACAATGCATCCATCATGCTAGGCTATGGATACAGGTTCTAAAAAAACAAGAAACAGACCATTTTCACTTCTTTTATTTTTAAACTATAAATAACAACAAGGGGCTGCCCGAAAAAAAATCGGACAGCCCCTCTATCACTATAATCCTCTTGTCTAATTTCCCTACTCCATCCGTTCAAGACATTTATATCATTCAAAATGAATCATAGTTTTATCGTCTTCACCTTCCCCGGAATGACGGTCAGACGCACCGTGCCATCTCCGTCTATCTCCACCTTCTGATAACGGGCTTCCACCACCACCCGTCCGTCCAGAGCCATTACTCCCCACTGGCAGGCATTTTCCTCGTATGCACAATAATATCCCACAGGAGGCAGGATTTTTCTGTACCGGGGAGGCACCACAATGCGTTCACCCGACTTCAATCCCCATTTCATCCCCATCCGGAAAGGCAATGCGTTCCTTATCTCCTCCAGTCTTTTCCATCTTTTCCGCTCCTCTTCCTGCAATTGTTTCTGCCGGGCCGTCCCGGCACACCGTCCGGCTTCCTCCTTCAGGCGATCCATCACCGTATGGAAATCCGCCTCACCCGGACGGGGAGCGTTACAGGCCACGTACCGCTTTCCCTTCCCTTTCTCCACCTGATAATAATTCCCGTTCCCATCCATCACCACAATGCTCCGGTCGGCCAGACGGCCGCAGCACCAATACACTTCCTCATCATCCCCTGCCAGCACGCAGGCGAAAACATCAAACAAGGTAGTCCACACAGGATCCACCAACTGGCAGTCCTTCGGAACACGGTAGTCCGGTATCTTCAGATAAAAGTCATAAAAACAGATGCCACTCCGGTTCACCCCGCGCATGGAGACATACGGCTTTCCGGTACGGCTGAAAAAGAACTCCCCCACCTTCAGCAGCTCCACTCCGCTGTATGGCAGTTCCATACGGCCGAATGCCAGCACCACGGGTTTCTCCCGATAGGTCCTGTTTACCTTCAGGTCGATGTAAGATTCATTGCCCGCACAGTCTGTCACGGCAAGAAGATCCTCTCTCATGAACTTCATTTTCCGGCAGCGGTCCAGCTGTATTCCGGGCTGTCCGGCCTCATTCACCACGCCTGCCCCGCCATTTCCGAACCTCACTGCCGCCCGGTCTCCACAGACATCAAACACTTCCGGATACTGGGGCCTTACCGTCATCCTCTCCCCGCGCCTCAATCCCCAAAGACCGCTTTGTCTGTCATAATAACTTTTCAAGACAGGCTGTGTTTCTTTCTCCGGTGCGCAATCCTTCCGGTCTATAAGAGACTCCATCAGCCGGTCGTGCGTGATCACCACCTCCAGTTCATCCTCCCGCTGCTTTTCATCCTCCGGCAATGACAAGATTCCGGGCAGGGAAAGCCTTCCTTCCGTCCGTGCCCGGGACAGCGCGTTACCGATCATCCGCCCCTCGAACATCGCCGTCCAGTCATGGTTCCGGACAGGCAGGCCGAAAATGCGGTACAGCCCCACATTGTCTATCAATATGCAGGACTCCTTCTCCCCCGACCTCCTCAGCCCGCGCCCCACCTGTTGCAGGTACTTTGCCAAGGAAAGCGTAGGGCGTGCCAGCTGCACGAACTCCACATCGGGGCAGTCAAAACCCTCGGAGAAGATATCCACATTGACCAGCACTTTAATCCTTCCCCGTCTGAAATCCTCCACCAACTTCTTGCGTTCCAAGGCCGGAGTCCGGCTGTCGATGGCCACGGCATCCAGTCCGTGTGCGCTATAACAAACCGCTATCCGGCGGGCATGGGCGATGCTGACAGCATACACGATTCCTTTCTTTCCGGCGGCATATCGTTCCACGCTCTCATACAGCCCCTTGATACTTGTCTCCCGGTTCAGCACCGCGTTCATCTCCTTTATCTGGTAGTCCCCGTCCGCCCCCCGCTTCTTCAGCGAGTCTATCAGATGCTGTTCCCTGCTGTTCGCACGGATGGACACATAATCGAAGGATGACAAATATCCTCTTCCGATGAACGCTTCGACACCCCACGAGGTGATCAGGCTCTCGAACAAGTCCGTGAATCCCTTGCCGTTTAGCCGACAAGGTGTGGCGGTCATGCCCAGTTTCCTTGCTTCCGGATACCTTTTCCAAAGCGCCCGGTAGGTTTCCGCCAAGGCGTGATGCGCCTCGTCGATGACGATCAGGGCCGGAGTTTCGTCCATGGTCTGCCCGTTACGGGACAGCCACTGGATGGACAGTACCCTCACCCTTCCGTCCTCTTTTCTCATCCCGTACCGGGATACGGTTTCCTCTATCTGATCCACCAGTTCCCGGCGGTGCGCCACAATCCATACCGGAGCGTGGGAGCCATGTAGGAATTCCCTTACGATGGCGGCCAGCAGATGCGTCTTGCCCGTACCGGTAGGCATCTGTACCATCACATTCCGATGATAACCCCACTCTTCAAAGAGCCGGAACTTCATCTCCTGCTGGTAATCACGAAGATGTTCGTTTGTGTAATACATTACGCGGATGCCGGTCGCTACCGGCAACAATGGGAAGAAAGACTACATGCTTTATTGCATACAGCCTATATAGCAAAAAAAATTATTGATTAATATCAAAAAGAAAGGTCGAGTACTTCAATTTATCTTTCCTCAAAGAAAGTCCTGCACGGAACCTGCATCAACATCATCCTTAATCTTTAAAATAACAGAATGTAATTGGGGTAAATGGATTTTGACAATTCTAAAAATCTCAGCCGGATCTATCGACAAATATTCGTGAGAGATAATATTACGTAAACCTATGATACTTTTCCATGGAACATCACTATAGCCAGCCAACAAATCATGATGAGTCAAATTGTCTATATTCTTTACAGCTTCTCCAATAGTTTGCAAACGCATACATGTAGCATCAAAAATATCTACTTTATCAGGAGAGTATAAAAAATCATTGACCGAAACAATGCCACTGCATCTTTCAATAGTCAATGCAATACGCTCTTCCACAAACAGAAGCATGTCCAATATGTCAGCTTTAGATATAGATTGCATCCTTTTCTATATGATTCCGAAACAGATTACGCATAATTGCAGTCAAAGAGACGACATCCACCTTTACTTCAAAACGCTGTTCCAAAGATTCTTTTATTTCCATTCTGGTGAAATAATCCGGATTTTGAAGCTGCACACAAATATCAATATCGCTATCTTCTTTTTGTTCACCACGAGCCACAGAACCAAAAATCCCCAGCTTCTCAATTCCATACTTCTCTCCAAATTCTTCCTTGAACTTACGGAGGATAGCTATTATTTCATCTTTTGTTTTCATGCGGATATCACGTTACCTTGCAAATATTATAATTTATACTGAAACAAACAAACTATTGGTTGATTTTATTCCAATATTTAACCAAGTTTCCAAGTTCACGTTTCTGAATCAGATTCTGACCAACCAATAAGAGGGCCTGCCGTCTGATTCAAAATCCTCTTTAGAAAATCTAACCGGAAATTCCTGACCGGACAAGTTTTTTTATTATTTCAGATGTACTTTGAGTACGATACCCCCCGAGAAGTAACGGCAGCGGTCCAGTTCTACCACGGCATTAATGTAATCTTTCCAGAAGGAGTACTCCATACCTAAATTAACCTGATATTTCGCCCCTTCGGGATTGAATGTCAGATTCTCCTTTACGTCTGTATATCCGGGGACAACTTCCGCCATCAGGTTCATGCCATTGACCACCTTGTCCACCCAAGAACCGTTTCCTTTCAAATGAAATCGGAAATTCACACCCATAGCCGGACTATTCAACTTGTTGTCAAAACGGTTGCTGTATATCCATGATAGGTGCGCGCCCAGCGTACCCACGTTCTCAAATTCGATGTGTTTGGTGACAGCTAGGTAATAGCGGTTCAAGAAACCATTGCCATAATTCAATTCCGAAGGTTTAGACAATGAACCACCATTCCACGAATCACCTATTGCATCATTGGCTCCAATCACTATCTGGGGTGTCCATTCTTTCCACCAGCCTTCTTTCCACACCCGCAGACGGAAATGAAAGGAACGGTCCTGATTGATGAACCTGCCGTATGTGGAGGGTACCCAATAACCGGATTGATTACCATAATCTACAGGTACCGCTTTATGACCTGTACACAGGTAACCGGCTTCCAGCCAAGGAAAAATAGTGATGTTGATGTAATAGTTCCATGTGTCATACCACCACCTGGGAACAGTGGCATGATGGTTCAGCCAATTGGCTCCGGCCATGACGGTTTTATCACGCTGCATATCGGCGGTAGGCATGTTCATCAGGCCGGTGGTGCCGTAGTTGATTTGTGCTTCTGTTTGTAATAAATAAAGGAAAAGAATACAAACAACCAGAAATATTCGCTTTATCATACAAGTTTAATCTATCCTATCGGTTTATTGATTGGTAAATAGCCTCCAACTCTTGAATTCTATTGGTTATTAAAAACCTCTGTTCAAAAAGGATACGTGAATGCTGACCATACAAATCTCTTTTCACCTCATCTTCCACTAATTCACATATAGCCTTTACAAAGGCATCTCTCTTCAAAGGAATCAATCTTCCATTATATCCATCCCTTACACAATCTTTATTCCCTACCACATCAGATGCAATGATAGCCTTTCCCAAAGACATAGCTTCAATAACCGCCAAAGGTAACCCCTCATATCGAGCTACTGTCAAATAAAATATAGAGTTCTTGACATGCTTCAAAGTGTCTTTATGATCAAACCATGGAAAAAGGCTTATCACTTCCTTCAAGCCATATTCAGCAATCTTAGCTTTCACTTTATCAAGTTCCGGTGAATAATATCCTACTCCCAACAAAGCGAACTTCACTTCAGGATGCAAAACATGAACATCCTTCGCCACTTCCACTAAGAAGAGAGGATTCTTTTGATAGGAAGGTCTTCCTATATAACAAATATATTTATCAGATTCTATCATTTTCCAATTCATTTATAGCATCCGGCACTGCATTACTCCATACAAATGCCTTATCTTTATGATAATGAACAATTTTTACGCCCATCATTCGTTCTGATTCCGAGCAAGCCAAAAGCCAGGCATCCAATTTTGTAGTACGTTCTATCAGCAAATAGATTTTCTTCTTCAAAGTTGATTGAGTACTTAAAAAAGAAAAGGCATGAGGTGTATAAAGCGTTTTAGTATGAGTTAAGAAACCGGCTATCCGCCCCACCACTCCACCTTTGGCACTATGACAATGCAACAAGTCCGGATGTTCTTTTTTTATTATTATCACCGCTTGTATCACTGCTTTTAAATCGTTCCATGGATTCAAATTCCGATAAAGGCTTATTCCATATTCTTTTACTCTCTTTCCATTCTTTTCTATCGGTTTATTGTTGTCTTTGTTTCCATGAACAAGGATATACTCATAGTCGCCTTCAGCATATACAATAGAGTTCCGGATATAAATGTCCAATCCGCCAATTATTTGGCCGAGATGTAGAATTTTCATTTTCTTCATAAAAAGTACAAAAGGGATTAGGGCCGCATGCTTTTCAGCTCACGACCGATAAGAAAAAGAATAAAATAGATTTGTATTTAATCAATATACGGTGTCCTATTTTTCAAAAGACACATACATGTATGTACAGGAAGACTTTTACAGTTAGAAAAAGCATACCACAGCCATTCACCATAGCCTGGAAAATGATATTCTGCCCCCCTTAACGGAGAGTGGGGCAGAACAGGTCTCTTTCAACTTTCGATTTTCAACAGAGTTAGTTATACCTCCTCCATCCTCACCAGATCCCATCCTGAGAACTGCATCACAATCTTATGCAATTGCGTGCCCTGACGCAACGCATCCACCCTTGGCGCACGGGCATAACCGTCTATCTGCTCCACAGCTTGCCGCCACTGCTCCTCGGCCTTCGAGTCAAAGTCCTTTTTCGGCAGGTATTTCAGCTCCACTATGTAGCTATGCCGGGACTGATAATGCGTCAGGTTAGGCAGCAGGAAGAAATCACAATACCCATGATTCAATTCCACTTCGGGAGCGGTGATGTAATAATCGTTCAGACTCAGGTAAGCCATGAAGAAGCCCTGGATGCTGCGCTCGCCCTCTATGGAGTCGCGGACGGAGGACAGGTTACGGTAAGCGTCTGCGATGTATTGCAACGCCTCACGCCACTGACCGTCGAAAGACATCCGGGTGAACAGCGTCAATAAGGAAGATATTTGTATTCCGCTATATTCGCTGTAGTTCTCCAACAAATACTCATAATACTGCTTGCGCACATTGTTGTTCGGTATGCACAAAACCAACTGCGAGCCATACGTACCCTTTATGGTCAGCATCCCATAATAAAACAGCAGACTAGGGAAAATGTCGGGATTCGTCAAGTCACGGGCCGGAAAAGACTCTTCCACACCGGCTATCAGCTGTCCCTCCTCGGCAATACGGCGGATGACGCCTCTGCGGTCACCGTCCAGACGGTCCAGCCGCAGCAACTTTTTCAGTTTGTTGTAATCGGTTTTCGTATTGGGATCAACCATCCGTTCGGGAGAGTGACCGCTATCCATGTACTGGCGGAGATAATAGAGCACCATGTCACAATTGAATACACGTTCCTCCTGCTTCAGGCACTCCTTGGCGAAACAATAGTTGTCATACCACGGCTTCATCTCCGCTATTATCGCCTCCACGTCGCTTTCGGAAGGAAGCATCCCCGCCTCTTTATAGTAAAGGAGCATGGAACGCACATCCTCGGTACTGAAGCCCAGCATCTTGTCGAACTTGGGGTTCATGGACAAGTGCCAGCCGATGTTGAATCCACTCGTCAGGTCGTCCAGGGTCACGGGGCTCACTCCCGTCATGAAGATACGTTCGAACATACCTTTGAACTTTTTGAACACATCGCGGTAGAAACCGCTGGCATGGGTGATGGCGTGATACACCTCCTCGCCATTCTCGTTGAGCACGATATTCGTGAAATTGTCGTATTCGTCGATGATGAGGTAAAGGGGGATGCGAAGTCTTACCGCACTGTTGCGTATCAAGTCCAGTTTATCGGCCATCTGCCGGGTCTCGAAGAATGCTTTCACTGTTTCATCTGGATATTCATCACGATAAGAGTGCATAAAGTCATCCAGCATCAAACTGCAATAATCATTAAAACGTTCAGAAAGGCGGTCGATGTCTCCGCCCACTTGGGAGAAGTCCAGATAAAGCATCTGGTACCGGCCCCTGAGAGGCGTGGGGTGTTCATGAACCCAAAGCCCACCGAACAGGGAGTCGAAATTAGCAGCCATCGCCTTGTCATAATAAGCCCTCATCATGCTGATGAACAGACTCTTTCCGAACCGGCGGGGACGGATGTAGAACACATTGTCAGGTTGTTGTTCCAGCAGGGACAAGAACATCGTCTTATCCACATAGTAAAGGTTTCTTTCCCTCACCATCACGAAGTCGGACACACCGTAGGGCACTTGCTTTATCTCTTCCATAACTTTACTCCATATTTATATCGCCACATTGCTTATTACAAAGTTACATAAACAATTCCATCCGGACAAAAGTTTCAGGCGAATTTACTTAATATCCCATGACTATCTCAGACCTGACGGAATGAAGTCCCCCCCGGGGGGGAGACTATTCCACCATTAATAATCCTCAATCCACTTTCCTCGACTTCCCATAACCAACGAACAAATTCACCAGCCACACCCCAGCCAAGGACAGCAGACACGCTGCCCGCGCCTTTCTCCGGGCTTTTCCATCAAACAGCACATGTATTCTTTTCCGGCGGATAATTTCCAAAAGACTACGACGCATCTCCTTTTCTTCCTGCGGAACCTCCAACAGAATGTGAAAGGCGAAACTTACGATACGGCAGTCCAAAGCCCGTCTCACCCGTTCCGGCATCCGCACCTTGTCCGCTTCAAGCTGACGGATTATTCTCATACAGCTCTCATACTTCAACGGCTTGAACGGAGTTCCCTCTATACTGGTACTGCGAATCCGATAAAAATAGTTACGATAATTACCAAACGCTATATAGTCACACTTCATCATCAGACGATAAGTAGTGGGTAAATCTTCATACAACCACCCTTCAGGATAACGAATGCCATCAGAAAAAAGGGAGCGATGATACATTTTGCCCCATGCAGTCGTGTCAAATGCCTGCTGATAGAACATACAGGCCAACCCCTCATCCTGACCTACCGACTCCGAAGCCACCGGACACGTGCGGATTTCCACGGACACGGAGGCACCATCCTTAAATTCCTGATGCCGGCTCACTGACAGCTTCACTCCATACTCCTGCATCAGTTTGTAAAGATATTCCACATAATCCGCCGCCACATAATCATCACTATCCACAAACGTGACATACTCCCCCTTCATAACGTTCAACGCCACATTGCGGGCATCACTAAGCCCACCGTTCTCTTTATGAATCACCTTGACACGACTGTCCACGGCAGCATATCCGTCACAAATCTCACCACAGCGGTCCGGACTGCCGTCATCCACCAGAAGTATTTCAAGATTACGATATGTCTGGTTCAGAACACTCTCAACGCACCTCGGCAAATACTCCTCCACATTATAGCAAGGAACGATCACTGATATCAAAGGTTGTGTCATACTATTTCCGTCCTTTTGCATCATCATTTTTCATGATTTGAATCCTTTCCCCCTTTCTTTATCCCGAACATATCCATAAACTTCCGAATATGCTGACGGATATTGTTCACGCTGCTTCCCTTGGTAAAATGAACAAATGCCAGCAGCGCCTCTATGAAGTGAGCCTTGACAACAATGCCACCATTCATGATGGTATGCTCCATCATTTCACCCACCACCAAGTTGGCCAGATCGGAGGCATCCTTGCAGGCACCGACACGGATAATAAAGGCATTCAGCGAAACATCATCCGTATAATAAATACGAAGTTCGCCCTCGGCCAGCTTCAAATCATCAGCCTTCTGGTCAGAAGACTTCGTTTCGACCGGAACCGGCTCTCTTTTTTTTACACTTTCCATTCCGTGCTCCTTCATTGCATCCATTTCGGAACGATCTACATAAAAGTTCTGAACTACCTTCGTAACGTTAGGCATAATCTGGTTGTTACCTCCCGTGATATAAAATACACAGGCATTTTCTTCTTTCTTTTTTTCCATAATTTCTGAATTAAACAATTCTTTTCCACACAATAACAGCTCATTTCTGAACGCTATTGGAGGCATGACGCGCAAAGCGTAACTTCGCTGTCAATATTACTTATATACCTATTAAAAAATTAAACAAAGTATGAGACAAAGCATCGTCACTTTTTTCAACGCTCCCATCACCAACAAGGTGCCGGACAGCGTATGCAGCCTTCAGGCTCTTCATGACTATATTGTAAACAACACCCCGCTGGCGGAGAAAACCGGCCGGGTGCGCACCGCACTGACCGACCCGAAACAGTTCCGCCAACTGAAACAGCAGCTGCTGCCGTACGTCACTCCGGCAGGAATCTTTACTTACTGCCGCGAACAGAGTCTGCTCATCCCCAGCGGAGACTTCGTGATTGACCTGGACCATCTGGCATCCGCCGATGAAGCCCGGGAATTGCGCGACCGGCTGTTCGACGACGATTTCCTCCTGCCCGACCTGGCTTTCGTATCGCCCAGCGGAACGGGGGTGAAACTGTTCGTCCCCTACCGCCTGTACACCGACAAAACAGTAAAAGAATCCTTCCGCATGGCCATGCAAAACGCATGGGAATACCTGCACTGCAAGTACGAACTGCAAATAGACAAGTCGAACGCCGACCTGTGCCGCGCATGCTTCATCTGCCACGATGAAGAAGCGAAACTGAGAGAAAAATAATTTTAGCGGTTGGTGATTAGTGGGCTGCGCGTGGAGGTCCGCATAGCATTAATCACGAACCATTAACTACTAATTTATCACTAATTAATCACTAAAAAACATGAACAATCCGATTCAAAGTCTGGAACAACTCGTTGACGCCATCGAGCGTGCGGGAGCGAACATCGCCCCCTCGTATCAAGAATACATGCCCCTGGCCTTTGCCATAGCCAATGACTGCGGCGAGGCCGGAAGAGCGTATTTCCATCGCATCTGCCGCCTGTCCGGAAAGTACCGTCACGAAGATGCCGAAAAAATGTACACCAATGCCATCGGAAACGGGCACGGCAAGAACACCCTCGGCACCGTGTGGCACCTGGCCGAAATGGCGGGAGTGGACGTGAAGAAACTTTCTTTCACCCCTTCCCCCCTTTCACACGTACACGATACTTATAATGCACCGGGAAAGACGGCCGTACAACAGCCAGTGAATGCATCCGTACAACAACCCGGGAATACTGCCGGCATCGGAACTCCGGAACACTTGTCCGGAGAAGGACAGGAAGAGCAGACACTGCCCCCTCCCTTCCCCGAATACCGGTGGCCCCGCTTCCTGCAACAAGCCGTGGACTGCGGCGAGTCCAAAGCCCAACGGGACATCCTGCTGCTGGGAGCCATCACCGTGCTGGGTGCCACGCTCAACAAACTGGTCTGTTTCAACTATGGCCACAAGGACCATTACCCGTGTCTGCAAACTTTCATCCTGGCTCTCCCCGCCTCGGGCAAGGGAGCTTTGGCATGGGTACGCCAGCTGGCCGAGCCGATCCATCAGGAGATGCTCTCCGCCTATCAGCAAAAGATGAAAGACTATCATGTGGAAAAAACCAAATGGGACTATATGGGCAAGGAACGGACCAAACATACCGAACCCGAAATGCCACGGATGAAACTTTTCTTCATAGCCGGTGACAACTCCGGCACAGGCATACAGGAGAACCTGATGGACAACAACGGCGCAGGCATGATTTGCGAAAGCGAGGCCGACACGGTAAGCACCGCCATCGGCACCGACTACGGCCACTGGAGCCATACCCTCCGAAATGCGTTCGACCACGACCGTCTGGCCTACAACCGCCGCACCAACCACGAGTACCGCGAATGCGGACGGTTGCTGCTCAGCCTCCTGCTCAGCGGCACCCCCGCCCAGCTCTGCCCGCTCATCCCCTCGCCCGAGAACGGGCTCTTCTCCCGCCAACTGTTCTACTATATGCCGCCCATACAGGAATGGGTCAGCCAGTTCGACACGTCCGGAACGGACTATGCACAGCAGTTCCACCAATGGGGCGGACAATGGAAAACAGTACTGGATGCCGTAAAGGCCGAGACCAACGGATTCCGTCTGCAACTGTCCGCCGCGCAGCAGGACGAGTTCAACCGCCGCATGGCACAAATATTCAGCCATGCCGGCGCCGCACACGGCAGCCACATGCGGAGCACGGTGGCACGTATCGCCATCAACGTATGCCGCATCATGAGCGTGGTGGCATGGCTGCGCTCGCTGGAAACAATCATAGATTCCCCGGAGTCAGCCCGTTCCATGAACGAAAGACTGCGTGCCTGTCCCGGTCTATCTCCTTGTGCCCATACTCCGCGCGAGAACATAACGGACAACATAACCCCCTCCTTCCTGCTCACCATCACCCCCGAGGATTTCGAAGCCGTGATGAATCTGGTGGAGCCGCTCTACCGCCACTCCTGCCATGTGCTGATGTACCTTCCCGCCGCCGGAGTGCCCGGCCACAAGGCCTCGCCCCAGGAAATCTTCCTGTCCTCCCTCCCCATGACGTTTACCCGCAAGGAAGCCATGGAAGTGGCACACCGGAACGGCATCAGTGAAAGCACTTTCGACACCCTGCTGAGACGCATGGGCGAAAAAGGCACGATAGAAACCATCGGCAGGGGCCGATACCAGTTCACCTCACGCGTACGTGTGAAGGGAAAAGGGCAATGAAAGAAAGTTTTTAATCCTTTAATTTTAAATTTTTCATCAAACATGATCAAGACTTATACCAAAAGCAGCCTGGCGCTGGAATATTTTCCGGAATACGTCCACCGTCCGCGGACTGCCGTCCAGCATCTGATGCGCTGGATCAACATGAATCCCGAACTTTGCACCCGTCTCTATGCCACGGACCCGGGCTTTCGTTGCCGGCGCACACTCACCTTCAGGCAGGTGCTTCTCATCAAAGAATACCTGGGAGAGCCGTAAAGCTTCAGAAGTCTTCAAAGGTACTCAGCGTCCATGCGGCATGTGGTATGTTTGCAATGTCAACGACAAGGGAGCCGGCACGTTACTAACCTCCGGCCTCACACGATACTAACCTGCGGGCCCATACGTTACTAACCTTCAGCCCCACACGTTACCTTCGTGCAGCCCGCGGGAAGCAACGTTCCCTCCTCCCCTCGGCGACCAAACGGAATATGTTAAATTTTAATTCTTAATTTTTAATTTATGATTAATTACAGTACCTGTATGCGTGGTAACCCCACCGACAAAGACGCTGCCAAAAAAGCGTATGCCAACGCCCAGTATTCACAAGTGATGACACTGGACAAGTTCTGCCACCACATCGCCAGCCACGGCTGCGTGTACTCGCGTGCCGACATCCAGGCCATTATCATCCTGGCCGTGGACTGCCTGCGCGAACAGCTGCTGAACGGACAGCAAGTCCAGCTGGGCGATTTGGGTGTATTCTCCAACAGCCTCCGGAGCTACGGTGCCGAGACATTGGCCGATTTCACTGCGGACAACATCACCGCTGTGAACGTGGTCTGGGCTGCGGGCGAACGTTTCAACAATCTGCGTCAGGATGCCGAATTCCAACTGGTTCCCACCCGTAAGGCAGCCGCCGAGGTGGTGAAAGCCTTGAAGGCCGGAAAGACTACGGTAGACCTGACGGGCAATTCTGCTGATGATGAGGAGGCTGCTACTTCTGCTGCGGCTATTGCAGTTGATGTTGCCGCTATTGCTTCTTCTGATATTTCTGATGCTTCCACTGTTTCTGCTGATGATAACGCGGAAGCCTCCGGAACGGCCGCTTCTCCGGACGGGCCGGCAGACGGAAACATCTGATCCGGTTCCCCGGCTCCTCAGAGGTAGTATGATGTGATTATGGGACACGGACGACACGGAGTTTTTTCACTCCTCCGTGTCCGTCTGTTCCGTAATCTCCTTATTTCATTTACATTTTAAACTGATCCCAAAAACTGATATTCCCATGAATGAATCCAAGCAAGAATCCAAGAAAATCACCTGGCCACAAATCCTCCGGGCAATTATCCAGGCAGCTATCGCCGCCCTCACCGCCCTGGGCATAACCAGTTGCGCATCGCTCATTTAAAGAGTGGTCACAGCCTTTTTCTATTTTCTATTCTTAATTCTCAATTTTCCATATTATTATGATACAAGAAACATTTCCTATAATTATCGGTGAGGAGGAGGTGCTGAACGAGCGCCAGCTTCTCACCATAGAGGACGGACTGATGATGGCCTCCCCCGGTGCCGTGAAATACCTTGTCATCCACTGCTCCGCTACCCGTTGCGACCGTGACTATACTGCCGAGCAACTTCTGCGCGACCACAAGGCGCGGGGCTTCCGCACGGTGGGTTACCATTTCTACATCCGTCGTGACGGCAGCGTGACCCAGCACCGCCGCCTGCTGGAGGTGGGCGCTCATTGCCGCCCCTGGAACCGTTGCAGCATCGGCATCTGCTACGAGGGCGGACTGGATGAGCAGGGACATCCCGCCGATACCCGTACACCGGAACAGACGGAGCAACTGATCTTGCTGCTGATGCGGCTGGTGAAACTCTTTCCCTGTGTCCGGATTCGCGGACACAGGGATATGCCGGGAAGTATCCCGAAGGCTTGCCCTGGCTTTGATGCGGAAGGGGTGTTCGGGTATTTGGAGAAACATTAGGGATTCCATTGTCTTTTCATTCTTTTAAGCCATAGTTTCACCCCCACCGGCATCCTGTCCTTGATTCTTTGAGTCAAGGACGGATGTAAGGGAAAACGGGCGGCAAAATACTCCTCTACTTCCATACTGTTAATCCCATCATAAATATAATCCCGAATCTTATCCGTCCTAATGGTAGGTGACTTCAAGTTCTGATTTCCCTTAACCGCATACTCAAGCTTACTCTCTTGACATACAAAACCGCATTCCACCTGGTTCCAAAAGCATCCCCCTTTACGAGTATTAACTAGCATCAATGAAACGCCCTTCGTACTGTAAAAATCCGGATGATACTTTTCTACTCCCCAATAGTCAGCTATAGTGATATCACCAGCCCGCTCTGTACACGCATAATGACAACGATAGCAGCACTCTCTATAAGTATATCCTTGCAAAAAGTAGGCATAATAAGGATTGGAAACCGCAGTACCGTACTTATGAGTATTTTTATATTTATATTTATATCCTAGTCCCCAGCCTCCACGCTTGTCACGAAAATCATATTCGTCAATATTTGCGCCATGCTTCTTACGGAGAAGTTCCAAATAACGACTGAAAAGTAATGGAGAAGGCACACCATGGCAAATCAAATCCACCAAAATCAAATTATCGTAATCCTTTCCCAAGAAACTGCGTAAAGCAGCTATTTGGCATCCTGTTCCACTATAAAGTACCAGCCTTCCCTCATTTAATAATTTTCTAACCTCGGCAAACGTATTTCCTGTATCGCTCTGCACATACTTGGAACTAAGTAGTGGCTGTAGTTCTTCCCATGTTTCCACTTTAACATGAACAGCACGCATTTTTTCATTATATTTTACTCCGAACACCGCACCGCTTTGACTTATAACAAATGCCGCCCATCCGGCAAAAGCGCCACCGGAGGCACTCCTATAGAGCGTATGTTCGTCTTTCAGCCGGACAGCCCATGTAGCAAGTGATTTTCCATGAAGCAGATCCTTACGGTTCTGAGGACAACGTTTCGCACACAATCCACAATCCACACAGAGATTCCCGTCAACAGTCGCCATGAGAAACCCTTCCCTATCGGCAACCATCCGGATGGCCTTCTTCGCGCACAACTGTTCGCAAGCCCTGCATCCTGTACAATATTCGGTTATCCGTTCCATTCTATTGCCCACTTTATAAATTCAACGCCTTTCGCTCTCTCCTCATCAAGTACTTTGTTGGCATGGGTAAAATCAATGGGAGCCGCATCCACATACGAAAAATCATCGTATGCAGACAGATGCCTGTCCTCCAGCCCCACCAACTTCAAGACACTTCCCAAACGACTGCTATAATCATTCGGATAAATGCTGATAAACTGAGTGTTGACATTGATACTGAAAGCCGTGGCATGAAACGAATCGGTTATCACATAATCTGCATGAAAAATATAGCGCACAAAGTCAAAAACCTCAGGCACGACCACACTTTTCCCGCATTTCAGAATCTGGTCTATACGAGTACAGAATCTTACCAGCAGTAATCCCTTACGGCATGCAAACTCTTTAGCGTAACGGTCAAATTCCTTATTTGTATTCAACTGATAAATAAGTACGTATCCTTTTTTAAATGGTGTTTTCCCTGCATAAGCGCTCCAAAACGAGCGGTCAAGCTGTAAAGTTGGGTCTAGCACATGAACTACATTATTAATCCCCAAGCTATTACAAATTTTCACTCCGGCACTCTCTCTTACCGAAACAGCCTGATAGCGGTTGAGCAAATTCTGTGTTTCATCCTTTTCCCAATCATCCAATCTGTCCTTTCCAAAACTAGCCGAATAAGCTATTTTCCTGATATGTTCTGGTACAAAACCGAGAAACAATTCGGGAAGAACCCCCTCATTCCACCCACTATTCCAAGTCTGATCGGAACCGGTGCAATAGATATCGGATGTAAGTTTTAGTTTCTTAAAATCAGTCATCGTGGTACATATTTCTTTCTGCACATTGAGGTACTTTTCCAGAAACCGCTTAAAGCGTCTGTCCTGCAAAAGAAAAGTAGGATAAAGCAAAATACCCATTATGATCTTTACCGACCACGATTTTGGTTTTGTCCATGCCTTTACCCTGTTCCACGGAGTTGCGTTGTTGCTGCGCATATAATTGAAGAAATCGACCTTGCATCCCCAAGTTTCAAACATTTTTTGAGTGGCCCAAGCTTGCAGGACTGATCCATAATTACGGACGTTCTGAAGAGTTATTATTGTAATGGTTTTCATAAATTTCAATTACCTTTCATTCTAATATAAATCAGATAAAAAATTATTTTAGGGGTATTCACGCTCAGCTATAATCTCCCTTCTTTTTGTCATTAGTGCTATAAGTAAATAATAGCTACTAATTGCTATATAAAACATATTCAAGGATACTAATGTATACGGAATTGTATCTTCAAGATTATCTACAGATATAGTCATATAAAAAAACAAATAGAAAACTATTAAAGCGAATTTCAGCACTCTATTTGAGGTGGAGAATTTAGTTAGATATAATCAAATACAGACTGATATGGAAAATGGAGTTCCGGATAAAAATAAAAGTGCTTCCAATATCTATACAAATAATAGCAAATGAAAGCCAGAATGGACAGCAACTTGATTTTCTGATCTTTCAGATTTTGGAAATAGAAAGATACCAGCAATGCAAACGCAAATCCGAAATAGGAACTCAACCTGCTTAATGGGGGAATAGTTCGCAAAAACAGCAAATTGACAGTAATCGAAAACACATAAGCGTTCATCAACGGATAAATAAACCTATTATATTGTTCATTTCCCTGATTTTTTCTGATGAGTGTAAAATAAAACAAGCATAAGAAAAAGCAGTTGATGATGAATGCAGGAAGAGGACTATCATTCACTGCTCCGCCATTCATGGAAGAATCGCTCGATTCGAAATATCTTAATACAACAAAGGCCAACTGGCTGCTTACCATAGATATGACGTTAATCACAACCGGAAGTATGATAGGAACAAATATTTCTGAGAAAGCAAGAGCCAGCATCCAAATCAGTAAATAGTGCCATAAACTGAATTTCAAATTTTTCAGCGCCCCATACAGAGGTAGTAACACAGCAGAACTGCTATGTATCAATACCGCTAATCCATTCATCACAAAATACCGCATCTTATTTCCCAGAAGCAAATAGCAAAAACCCAGCGCATAGATGACATTGGCCAAATCTTGACGTACGGGAAAAAAGTTTTCTGCCTCAATCATTGCTACAAAGCCGAATACAGGCTGTCTGGTCATTTTTACAAATACCAAATAAAGAATACTCAAACGCAATAGATTAGAAAAAAGAAGAAAAGCAGTATATGTGCCAAACATATACTTGCACACCATGAGCATAAACCCCCAACCGGATTCAAGTATTTTTGTCCCCTCTTCCGTTTCCATTGTCAAATAGCACCAAAAGTTGGTAACATCAATCTCATTAAACGAACGTTCATACCAGCCCCAATCTGTACCCAAATCCCATCTTAACCCCCTGAACAGTGTTAGCACGATAATCCAAAAGACCATCACTTTCTTTTGCTTATCAAGACTCTGTACAAAAACTGAAAGGAGCAACGGAATGTAGATAAGACTATATATTGAAAAGAAGTTCTCAGTCATTTTGTGTTTTTTTTCCTTTAAACGTCCAATACAGATATTTTGCAGTCACAAACATAGAGGGAAGTCCGTAGCCGAATGCTTTTCTTGCATAAGACCACCCGATGTTTTTATAGCCCCCTTTCAGCAGCCCGAGTGCCAGCATCTCATACTGGCATTTATAGATTTCTTTCCACCTTGGCATTTGCTTGAGATCCGTTTCATATGTCCGAAGAAACTTTTCCTTGTATTCTATACCCTTTAAGGGATTTAAGGTCATTACATTAGGTGTGTTATATTTGACAAGGAGAGACTCTTTACAGGTACAGACTTTGTAGTAGCGGAAGAAACGAATGCATAACTCCCAGTCTTGGTGACGCCGAAAGCTTTCATCGAATCCATTAATAGCTTGAAATGTTTCTTTACGGAATAACACATTTGAGGTGTTAAAACGGACTTCTCCCATCAGTACTTCCTGCGCCAAGTTTCCCTCTTTGGTAACATGAATCGTGAACGACCGGTTGAAACCTACAATATGCGTGTTGCAAACACAGGCACCGAACGTTTTGTCGTGTCTTGCCAGACACTCCATCTGTTTTTCAATCTTTGTCGGTTCGAACACATCATCGTCATCCAAAAAGTTCACGAATGCTCCCTTTGATACCGCAAATCCCGTATTCCGGGCGGCTGATCCGTTCTTATTCACTTCGTGAACGATATAAAGGATTGTATTATCCTCTATCAGTTCATGAAGCATACGTTGGGTAAACTGTTGCCATTCAGTACCCATTCCATTATCGTCTACTACTATAATTTCAATATAGGGATAGGTTTGGGCCTTTACACTTTCTATGGCCCGCAACAGGTTCTCCGGTCTTTTATAGGTAGGGATTACAACCGATACTAATGCTTTTTCCATTTATAGCTCTCCGAGTCCTTACTAGACATAACATACTGTCCGTCAACATCAAACAATAATACAGTCAATACCGTCATAAAAACAGAAGCCATTGAAAATATATTTCAGAATGATTGGGCTAAGACTATTGACTGATAGTGTTGAAGCACTGCTTGGGCAACAGTTGCCGTACGCCAATGCTTCTCTGCATATATTTTATTTTTCAATCCTTTCTCGTTTTTGCACAATTCTTGCGCCTTCTCTATAGCCAGCAAGATAGTCGATGTATTTTGAGGATCAAAAGTAGGATTACCGGTTTCCGTAAGGATGCGTCCCACATTTCCCACGTCAGGACCCAGCACTACTTTCCCCGCGGCAAAAGCCATTGGAAGATTGCCTGAATTCAGAATGGATAGCCGCTGGATAAGTACTATATCTGCCGCACAGAAATACCGGACTGTATCAGCAATATCCACATAAGTCTTTTGAAATTTGAAACCTTGCAAACTATATATCAACGTTTTATAGATGCGTTGCGGCAATTCCGTCAAGCGTTTCGTGAGAATGCGTTCCCGATAGAATCCAGGAACAAGGAATTGGATGTGATGATTGTCAAGCCGTTTGGCGAGACACTGAATCATCTCACGCTCTGCATCAGTACGAAACTCTCCAAATGATAAAATATTGAACTTATTACCGGGTATATCCAACTCTGTACAAGCTGCCGACCTGTTTTTGTCAAATCGATAAATGCTGTCATACAAATGATGCGGCACAATGACATGTTTTGCTTCCGGGTATTGCTTCTGTAGCACTTCTTGACTATACTGTCCCATATGAAAGAACAGATTGCAGTGTGAATAAATCACATCATACAGAGCCATTACATTTCCATCTCCGGTTAAATGCGGTTTTAAGTTATGACAAGTAATAGCTATCATAACCTGCATACTTTTAATTTTATCCAATTGTTGAGCTACATTCTCCAATTGCTTTTTAGTGATACTACGTTTCCATAAATAAACTGCTTCTGGCCACTGGAAATGAATGAGGTCGTAAGCTTCCGGATTATTCCAAAAGTCATCTATGCTGATCGTGCAGTCAACACCGAGGTTTGTAAGCTCCTCGGCAATCGTAACAACAAACGGATTGGATACCGTTTGCGAGGCAATGGGGTATAAAACTTTCATCATGAATTTCTATTCTGATTAGAATCTTGTCTTTCTTTCAGTTGGTGCCGATAAAGAGAAAATGGCGCTACAAAACCTTTATTGACTTGCTCCATGTAAATGTATTTATCAGAAAAATCCTCTGTATGGTTGTCTATAGTAATATAATTGGCACCACTATATCCCATAATATATGTTTTACAGAAAAACGAATAAGTGGGTGTATGAGGTACATCATTGGAAATCACTGAAGAGACAAAAAATGGCTTGATAGATCTTAGTCGTAAGCAATTGCCTAACTTTCTCCTCAATGTCAGCACATTACTATGATAAGTAAAATAGAACAGTTCGGATGCACCATTATACCCATCACTAAGTATATTCCAAAATACATTTTCACGTGCTGCACTGGGTACATTATATGAAGCGCCAGCTCCTTTTATACCTCGAATACCTGTACAACACTCAAATAAATTCTGCATCGGAGGACTGAACGGCCCTTCCGAGAATCCATGAAAATCAAAGTCTGCATACTTATTTTCCGGATTCAGATAATGCACACCGCTAAACACATTGCCATAAGAACAAGTCTCACCACCAACAAAGTCGGCATAATGGTTATAGAACGTAACATTCTTAAACAGATTGTCGCAAGCATGACCATAAAGTTTCAATCCTTGATGCCCGTCGGCTCCTTTAACCACTATATTTTCCAACGTAATGTTTCTGGAATCTTGGACATAGAGCGGATTGGAAAAATTGTCAATTATTACATTACTAATGGTGCCATGAGCCACACGTTTCATATTAACGGCATTCCATCCATAATCCATTTCCTGTGCAAAATCCATACTGTAATAACCCGTTTCACCATGGTGCCTGAACAGACCAGACCAAGTGCTTTTGATAACTAAATCCTTAAAGCCCACATGCTCCAACATTTCCACATTAAACACTTCCGGACTACATTCCATGCCAATATTCCATCTCAAAGGCTGCTTCAAAACTACTTTATGATTGTCTATAATCCGGTCTATTTCTACCAGCCACTGCAAAGAAGGGGCTTCTTCATCTCCCGCTCTCAGAGCTGTGCCCCATGAAGGCAATAAATCATCATGATTCAGAATTTGTTTTATCAAACGTCCTTCATGGTTGGTATTGTATGCCACTATCAGAATATAGTTCGACTTAATGTGTAATGCATCTTTTACTTCTATTACTTTATCTCCTAGAAACAAATCACTTATAATTTTAGTAGCCAACTGAGGTTGAAGCAATTCACCATTACTTCCAGGATCCGTCATGGATGCACTTTTAGTGACAATGTCTTTCTTATGCTTGAATTGTACGCCCCAAAATATATTGGAACGTTGAATACGCTCGCCTGTTGTGAAAAGAAACGGTGAAAGCCAAGGATTCTTTTCGCCTCTTAATGTAGGTGAATCTGAAATAAATATAGTCTGGTGTTTCCCATTTTTCATTTCTCCTTTCACAAGCACGCTGGAATAATCCAACGTAATATAAGGGCACTCCTCGCAACTTCTCATATGGTAAGTTCCCGCTGGAAAATAAGCTGTGCCTCCTCCCCTTTTCCCTACTTCATCAACAAATTGTTGTATCTTTATTATCTGATTCTCCCCATTACCAGGCAGGATGCCGAAATCGGCAGCATTGAATACTACAAAATTCTTTTCATCAAACACCTTTTCGCCATACATATATCCAGCGTACGAAAAATCTGGAAGATGGTGCAAATCACATTTCACATTAATAGAAGGATATTGTTCAAAATGGTAGACAACATGATTCTTTAACTGATAATAGATGGAAAACGAAAAAGACAAAACCGTCAATAGCAGAGTGAATGAGAAACTATCATATCGGTAAAAACTATATATGGCAAAAGTGAACGCTGCACAATATACAGTATAAGGCGACAACATCACCTGCTTCATGCGCTTGATATAATGATGTGAATAACCTGTATTTCTTAATAAGAAATAAAAAATAAACAATGAAATAAATGCCACCGTCAACTGTCGGACAAAATAACTAATCCCTACTAAGGCAATAGTTACAAGAGCTAATACCAATACAAACGTATGTACCTTCAGGCAAACTTTTACACAATATTGATTCAGTCTTTTGAATAAAAGCAGAATCAACAAGACTGGCAATAAAAGCGCCCAATGGATAACGGTGTGGTTATCTATCGTTAAATAAGTTATACCTATAGCGGAAAAAAAAGAAAGGATGCTTTGTGCTTTCCAAGCACTTACCTTTTTCTTTCTAACAGTTATAGCTTCAAGAAGATCAGACAGATTGATGGCATATCCCCAAAAGGAAGCCAACAAAATAGAAGTTATTATAGTCATTCGCTCAATGATTTATTTAAAAAGGACAAACCGTGACTGCGTTCTTTGCCAATCAAATCATTTACATGTTTCCAATCAATGGATTCAGAAAGTAATGAAGACGAAAACTGTTCTATTGAGTCAATATAGCGAGAAGTCAGTTCCAAAGCATTAAGAAGCGTTTTGAAACGGCTTATACCTCTTGATTTGTTTCCGTAAACAATAAACGGCTTATTAAAAAGTATACTGAACACACATCCGTGAAAAGAATCTGTTATGACAAATTTAGATGTAATTATTGCTTTTAACCAGCTTTCCACTGGAGGTATAACACATGAACTGTCGTTTTTCATTCCGTCTGGTGTCAATGTATACGATTCAAGACCTAATAAATTTTCCGTTTGTTTCACCAATTTTATTTTGTCTAAATTTTCATCAAGAATGTAGATGAAAATTTTATTTTCTTCACTATATTCACCAATCATTTTCTTGTATTCATCTACAGTGAGTAACATAGTAGGGTCTATACATCTCATTACTTGATTATCAATATGGAATATACTTTTCACCTGATTGATTCCATCATCTTCTCTTACAGAAATAGCTTTAAACGATGATAATAAGCCACTGCATAATCGAGCCTGTTTTGCCGAATATTCGTTTTGACAGGTACCGAATGAAGCAGCGTAAGCTATTTTCTTTATTTCAGGATTCGTTATATAGTCAAGGAAATAGCGTTTTATTCCTTTGGTATACATTGGACGCCATACTTGATCTGAGCCTACAATTATTGCATCATACTTCTCATTTGTCGCCGAAAAATCAGCGTATGGCATTATATATACCTCTTTAGAAAGAGGTATATATTTTTTCTTAAAAGCTGTGGTATAAATAGTTGTTTTAGAATCAGATCTCATAATCCGGCTTTCCAAATCCAAAGGAGTCCATTCCCTTTTAATTATATTCTTAATGATTCGCTTCAGATATGTCCAATACTTCTGTGGCCCTTTGTATCTCAAATCCCATACGATATTGAGCGTCTCCACTTCATGTCCCAAATCACTTAATACTTTATTAAGTGCATAGTTTTGTAAAATACCTCCATAATTTTTATGAAGGCGTAAAGTCATAATTCCGATTTTCATAAATGGATAACAGTAAGCATCCAACCTCTATAGCAACACTCCTTTGCCTCAGTATTTGCTTGTATTTCAGAGCTATAGTAAAATTGAACTTTTCTTGATTTTTATTTGTTATTAATAGAGTCCACTTAAAGAAACGGACTCAATTAATAATATTTTCTTCAACAAATATTTTAGTAAATATCATGACACCTTTACGATTCATAAAGAAAGAATTGATATAGTAATCAGAAGATTGGAATTATAGGCCAAACAAAACTAGCTCCATATTTCAACTTATGAGCGAATTTACGGAACAGAATGAAATCATACTCAAATGTTTCTGGACCAACAGCCATTCTCATATGTCAAATATTTAATTTCAGAAAAATCAAAAGCAAACTTAGGCGCATTACTGCCCAATACAACTACATCTATTGACTGATCAGGCCGAGTGGAAAGATATTTAAACTTATCTATGTCAATAAACTGATTGCAATAAGCATTGGTGTGCTTATACATCGCATTAAAGAACAACCCAATAACGGCAACTAACAACAGAGTTATACAGACCAATACCATAAGTTCTCTTTTAATTTTTAATAACATATCACTTTATTTATCTCGTTTTTTTGCTTCTTTCAATAAACTATGGAATAATAGTCAATTGTTTCCTGTTAATTATCATCTTACAAAATGTCTTTATATTCCTCACGACTCTTCGCCATAACGGAACACGAAGTATATCCTCCACAATACTCTCTACTGTTTCTCCAGCAGCAAAGCGTTGAAAAAAAAACAAACGAGCAGGATGTGGCTTCCTATATTCCTTAAAACCACCATTTATCGCCACTACATCAGATAACGCAGATAAGCGTATATCCATGGATAGTCGTTTGAATATTTGTTTTCCTTTTACCGTGTTCACCAATACCAATCCCACCCCTTTATCATCATCAAAATCAGGCATCAAGCGGTCAATATTCCAAAAATCAGCAATAGTCAAATCACTGTGACTCACCCCATTCTTACACTTACATTCATAACAAGAAGGACGCAGATAAATATCAGACAAGAAACCTCTCATAAAAGGATTTTCACGGTGTATATCGGACAACAAAACTGAATTTTTATCCGCCTTAGAGGCGGACTTTCCACGGACAACAAAACTGTATTTTTTCCAGCCGTGCAGTGTCTTGTCTCTAAATTCTATACCCACTATCGTGGGCATGACATTTAGAGAAGAGAAAACTGTATTTTTTCCAGCCGCCGCCCTACGGGCGGATTGTAAGTCACTCATTGTTTCTTTCAAATATCTGCGCCACACTCCGGGACTCGGCACACCGTGACAAAGAAAATCTACAGACAATAAATTAGGATAACCTTTCCGGAGATACCTATGAAGTCCGGCTATCTGACAAGGAGTCCCCGAAAACAAGACATGACGCCCCTGCTTCAAAAAACGTTCAGCATCTGCAAACCCCGTTTCCACCCGTGCCTGCAAATATTTGCTTCCCATCATGGGACGAACTCCTTCCAAAGTCTCCGAATAAGCCATCTTCACCTCATAATTCCCGTCAAAGACAGCACCAAACACCACGCCGCCCAGAGCTAATGTTTCACGAGCCAGTGCTATAAACACCCCACCCGAAGAACTGTGCAGCCTATCCGATTCATTTTGATTTTTTACCGCCCAAACCTCCTGCGAAGGAACAGCCTTATCGCAATTCAGAAACGGACAAACTTTCTCGCACAAACCACAATCTATACAGTTATTTGTATCTATCCTAGGATAAAGAAAACCTTCTTCATCCTCATAAAAAGATATACAATGCTTAGGGCACTTCTGTGCACAAGCCGAACAACCGCAGCACTGCCGTTTATCCACTATATTTATCACAACAATTGTTTTTTGAGTATTCCAACCACTTTTTCAATAAGCAAACAAGCCCAATTTAAAAAAGGGTTGTCAAACCGTTTTTTTAAGAATGCAATCTTTCCAGGAATACGCTCTGATTGATTCCAATATAAAAATCCTTTATCAAAAGTCCTCCTATCATTATGCTTCAACCCCAATAGCATCCTATCCAAAGAATATTTTTCATCTATCATCTTATTGTAAAACGACCTATCATCCTCCGGCATATCAATCGTACCCAGCACATATCTCAGTATTCGGATATACTCATCAATAGCCCGATCTTTTTTTTCCAATGTATTATGACTATGAGAAATACTTTCGGAACGAACCACATAATATACCAAAGGAGTCTCAATAAAGCCTCTATTAAATTTATAATATACAGGAAGAAGCATTTGCCAGTTTGGTCCAATCCAAGAAGGATATATATACCTTTCAGGATTTACCTCATCAAACATGGACATTCGAATCATGTGGCACGCCGCAGTAAAAATGGAATTGGTCATCAACGCTTGAAAAAAATGATTACGATCAAACCGATTAGGATTATAATGGGACAGGACTCCTGTAACTTTAGTGATATCATTATCCTCTACCAGCCATGCGTCACTAGTGACAACAGCACAATCCTTATGTGTTTCCAAATAACAAACCTTTCTTTCCACAGAATCAGAAGTCAATATGTCATCATATTCCGGCCAGCACAAGTAGTCACCTTTCACCCGTTTTAGACCCTCATTCACAGCTGATGACACTCCACCATTCTCTTTATATACATATTCAAATGAAATACCTGCTTTTTTAAATTTTTCCTTATAAGACAAAACCACATCCTTTGTTCCATCTGTTGAACCGTCATCTATATAAATGTATTCCATATTTGGATATGTCTGATTTAAGATTGAATCGAGGAGTCTGTCGACAAAGGAGACACCATTCCATCCAGGAGTTATCAAACTAACCAAAGGAAAATTATTTTTCTCCATAACGATATATCATATTAAAATATTTATTCTTTATTATTTTAAGTATCTTTCCTTTTTCATCCATATCCAATCCTGTAAAGAAGACAAACAATAACGCCACCACACAATATAGGAAACTAGATATCAAGAAACCATAAAAGGTTTCTTTGCTATAATTCGCATAATACCAATAACAAACAGGAAAGCTGATTATAATAGTCAACCCGACAGGACATAATACTTTCTTCAGATAATGAGAAATATTTAAAAACACTATTTTTTGAAGAAACAGCAATCTTAAAAACAAAAGGATACTTTCTATTACAATACTAACCAACAAGGCGCTATATGCTGGAAATTTGAACATAAACAAGACTGCCGCTATAGGAAGATTTAATAAAAGGAAAAAGCCCATTGTCAATTGGTAGTTTCTAATCTTTCCCGTAGCCTGCACGGAAATACTCAACACTCCGGAAAGAGAAACAATCAAAGAATTGACTAAAACCAATCGGGTAAAAACAACAGTCTCCTGAGGATACTCCCCCAACCATAACTGCAATAAAAAAGGTAAATTGAATATAATAGGAATTGAAAGGACATACAGTATAAAGAAAGAAATTTTACTCCCTAAATAAATAAAAGAATGCATCTTAGAAAAATCACCTACAGAAAAGCTTTTTACTATTTGAGGATTCATAGCTGTTTGGAAATTGGCTACAAAATTGCGAATGATACCATCTATCTGATAAGCTATCCCTCTAGCAGCATTAACAATAGTAGAAAAAAACAAATTTATCAATACATTTATTCCCTGCATATTAGCTAATGTAGAAATACTTCCACATAAAGACCATCCTGCAAATTCTCCCACCTCTTTCAACTTAGGCCAATCAATAGAATATCGAAATCTTGTTTCTTCATATCTACGGCAATACCACCAATATGCTAATCTTAATAGAACCGATGCAAGAGCAAGACATATCGCATAAATTATTAACTTGTCCTTCGATGTTAAAAACAACATAAGACAAACGATTATCTTCATTCCTCCCTCCAACAAACCCATCATAGAAAAAAGTTTCATATTTTCACGTGCAATAATTATTGAATTATAGGGAACGCTTATTATTGTGAACAGAGTTGACAAAAGAGAACATTGATATACGATATTTGCAGCAAATATTCTATCGGAAGGTATATTCAATATAGAATTAACAAACCAAAGCCCTAACGTTTCCCCTAAAAGCAAAACTGTGAATGATATTGCAAAATGCAATATCTGTATTTGACAGAAAACATTCCGAAGTGCTACAATATCATTCCTTACTAATTCAAAAGCCAAAAAACGTTGGGTAGCATTGCCCATGGCACCATTTAAAAAAGAAAGCATAACAACGAATCCTGCTATCACATTGTACAATCCAAAGTCAGATGCCCCCAATTCCTTAAATATAACACGCGATGTAAATAAAGAAATCGCCAACAGAAATAACATCCGAAAATAGAGTAATAAAGTGTTTTTAGCTATACGCTTATTATTTAGTTGAGTATTTACAAATTCCATTATAAAAACAATACTTGATTAGTAAGTGGCCGGCTAGTAATCTATTTAGAGCAGTTCCTTTTATATAAACACTTTTACAAACACCTACTATATTGAGTAAAAATGTTCGCCTCTTGCTATTCCACCTTCTCAAACGGAAAAGCATGAAGATAGCTGATAGCTACCGTCATATTTCCAAAAGCAAACACCAGCCTAGTATTGCGATGCAGACGCATAATGCACCCTTCCTTCCCCCTGAAGATGCCACCAGTGATGCGGATGCGTTGCTTCTTTTGGAGATAAGCATCCAAAGGTCGGTTCAACAGTTCAATGTTGTAGGGCATGGACTCATATAAATAGATGAACTCCTCCATCTGGCGCTGGGGAATAACTGCAGCACGATGGGTAACGTAGTCCGTCACCAAATACTGCCGGGGAAGCATGGCAGATAGGATGCGTTGAAGTTGGTCCAACGGGGCACAAACAAACAGCCAACCACTACCTTGTACTTCCTTTTCGTCTGTCAAAGCATTGAGCAGTGAGGCAGATCCGGTAGAAAAGGCTTCCTTCACTATTTGGGCGGATTCACAACGGGCGGTATATTCTTGTTTGGTATAATCACACTGCTCGAAACGTTTCCGATGACCTGCCTCGGTATAAGAAAACACTTTGAAACAGAAGTAACATTCCTCAGTTACCCCTTCCGAAGTACGGAGTCTTACAGCTTTTCTGCCACTGAAGACTGCAATATAGCGTTTCAGTTCCTTATAAGAAAGATACATATAGTACCACGAGAGTTCAGGGTGTTCTTTCCCTATTCCAGCCTGCGGCTTGATTCCTGCATTTGACCCCGGGTCTGAAGCAGAAGCGATTGAACTGCTGAGCAGTAACTTAGGCGCCTCGCTCGTTATGTCTTGATTGTCGTTCTTTATTCCCATCAAAACATTACATTTTATTATTATTCTATCTGAAAAAAAGGAACAGATTTATCTTCAGATTCCACTGTTTTCTTGGGGTTCTCTTAGTAAGAGAACCCCAAAACTATTAAATGCCTGATAATATGTGCTATATAGATTTATAACATGAAGTTTTAGCAAACAAAAGTCATGTTTAGGCTGATTTTGGGGTATTTTTTATAATGGGAATGCTTCCATATTAAGGAATAATAGCTATATTTGCAACGGTTTGGGGTTCTCTTACTAAGAGAGCCCCAAACTTTATCAAACATTTAAAGCATAAAAGTTTCAATCCGACACTACGAAACAACCTGCCTATTTGGAGAACAATGACATCTGTTTTCTGTATTCATAAACCTTGAGAATGAAAGGATTACAGCAACCTCCGCCATTTATTTTATTCAAAGAGAAACACGAAAAATGTCCTTCTCGATATAACAGAAGATTATTATAAACCCGTGGACGGAATTACATTAGCGCATATTTTATTCTGCCAACGGGTATAGAACTCATCATTTACAACTAGAGACGCACTTCGATCATCATACAATCTTATGTCTCCCCCCGAAAGCACTGTCCAGTATTTAAATTGATAACCAAGCTCAGGCGTTCCCGTTACTGTAACCGGCGTATCTACTAATCTACGTAACACTACTCCTGTTTATATCGCCCATCGGTCTGCATAGAAATAAAAAGTCTTAGGTAAACCGGATCGAGAGAAGTTCGCTGTCAAAGTACTGTTCGAACTACTTTACTGTATAATAAATTGTTTTGTTAACAATATCATTTTCCATTATTGTTATTACAGATATTTTGCTTACATTTGTAGAAAAAAGAAGCTATATGGGTGACAAGAATAGGATAATCCGTTTCGATTGGGCCGCCAAACGACTTTTGCGTAACAAGGCAAACTTTGGTGTGTTGGAAGGTTTTCTGACAGTACTTCTAGATGAGAAAATCACCATCGTGGAAATACTGGAGAGTGAAGGCAACCAGATCCATGCTGACGACAAGTTTAACCGTGTGGATATCAAGGCGCGCAACAGCAAGGATGAGATAGTCATCATAGAGATTCAGAACACCCGCGAGTCCTGGTATTTAGAACGCATTCTTTACGGTGTGGCCAAAACCATCACCGAGCATATCAGCCTGGGAGATAAATACAACACAGTAAAGAAGGTGTACAGCATCAATATTCTATATTTTGATTTGGGTATTGGTCTTGATTATCTCTACCATGGTCAAAATTCTTTTGTCGGAGTGCACACGGGTGATAAACTGATTGTCAACACACGTGACGAGGATGTGCTTATACAAAAGAAGCCTGAAGAAATCTTTCCCGAATATTTTCTTATCCGTGTAAATGAGTTCAATAAAGTTGCCGTAACTCCATTGGAAGAATGGGTAGCTTACCTGAAGGACGGTGTAATAACCCCGGGAACTTCCGCTCCCGGACTGGAAGAAGCACGCCAAAAACTACAATATTACAGTATGAGTGAGGAAGAACGGTATGCTTATGATGAACATATTAATGCCATCATGATACAGAACGATGTGATCAGCACTGCACATTTGGAAGGGCGTGAAGAAGGGCGTGAAGAAGGACGTAAGGAAGGGCGTGAAGAAGGACGTAAGGAAGGGCGTGAAGAAGGACGTAAGGAAGTAGCCCGTAAAATGAAGTTGACCGGTCTTTCGATTGAAATGATTGAAGAAATGACAGGACTTACAAAAAATGAAATAGAGAATTTATAGTTACCCCATAAAAATCCCATAGAAAAGTGAAATTTCTATGGGATTTTTTATGGGAGTGACAGCACTTCCTGTTTGATAATTTTACACCAATATCTAATTAAGAAGCTGTTTAAAAATTAATCGAAATATTTATTAAGCATGATTTTACAGAAAGCCAATTGCACCATCACCACAGCTGTATCTGCATGATACTCGTAGTCAATCGTACAATATTTTGCGATATCAACATTGTCTGACACATAGCTAATTTACATTTTGATTACCACAGAATAACAAAATAATCTTTATTCCGCCTAGAAAAAACAAGTTTTTTTAGTTATTAGCCCCATCAGCCATCCACAATGTGTATGGAGAATTTATTCATCCTCACAAATGAAAGAATTACAGTGACCTCCGCCATTTATTTTATTCAAAGAGAAGCGCGAAAAATGTCTTTCTTGATATAACAGAAGATTATTATAACCAAAAAATGGAAACTTTCTCCACTGAATTACTTACCTTTGCGATGAGTTCTAAAAATGTTTTGAAAGACAAAGGACTTTTAAGAATGAAAACTTGTAAAATAAATGGCCGAATGCTCATTTATCTGAAACAATAAACAAAACTCCAAATGAAAACAAACTTGCTTTCACCCGATAAAGACCCGATGGGAACTGCCATCGCCGATTATTTCAACCATCACAAAGCAGATAAGTTACGTGTGTTTTCCTCACAGTTCGAGGAAGACGAAATTCCCGTGGATCAATTATTCCGTCCTTATGACAAAATGCCGGAACTGGAACAGATTGCCTTACAAATGGCCGAAGGAAATATTCTGGA
>ERZ838839.772-NODE-772-length-37318-cov-8.493975_pt1 | contig 37318 bp, 31 predicted proteins | sample MGYA00519909_ERZ838839 | MGnify/ENA primary metagenome ERZ838839 (study PRJEB31850, sample SAMEA3708843) | human gut metagenome | biome: human gut; feature: human-associated habitat; material: faeces | place: China | collected 2014 ... | reverse complement strand
TGCGGACCTCCCATCCGGACACCGTCGAGGTGTCCAACTTTTTGTCCGCAGTCCCTATTCGGCTTGTTTTCGACTTTTTTACCCTCTGCGCTTCGTCCCCTACCCTCTGTGGCTACGCCTGCTGGGGCGGAACGATGCAATCGTATCGGACAGCCTTGCCCGCCACGCTGTGACTTGGTTTGACACCGGCAAGATGCGGCCCTTTAACGGGGCGCTTGATCACGATCTTTCGAGGGTGGGCATCTTGCGCCGCCTGCAGGAGCAGCCCTTCGTCAACCGGATCCGTCGGGCGCTCCAAACCGTGTATGAGCTGGAACTTCTTCTTTACCGCAGCGCTTTTGGTGCGCCCGGGAAACATCGGGTCCAGATACACCACATCGGGGCGCGTGGCGGGGTCGGAGCCTAGGCGGGCGAGCACGTCACGGCTATCGCCCTCGACAAGGCGCATGCGCGAAACGATGGGAGCCAGCGCCTCATCGCGAGACGCGCGATCCAGAGCATCCTCCAACAGCACGGCGATCACGGGATCCGCCTCGCACAAGGTGACCGAAAACCCTGCCGCCGCAAGTAAAAAGGAATCCTCGCCCAACCCCGCCGTCGCATCGACGGCACGCAGACACGAAGCGCCCTTGATGCGCGCAGCCCTTACCAACATCTCGCGCTGGAGTGCGCCCTGTTTGACGCGCGGCAGCATCTCCGCAAAATCCGGCACGAGCTCCATGCCGTCGCGCGCAAGGGCGAGACCCGCCTGTGAGACCTTGAGGTAGAGCTGTCCCGAATCTGGCACAAATCCCGAAGCTGACACAGCATCGCCAGCGGGTGCGTCCGTCGCAAACGTCAGCGGAGCACCCAGGCGCGCCGATAAGCCCTCCGCTCGGGCGCGCGAACACTCATCCGCGCACAGCACCGTCACATGACTAATTTGGGGACGTGCCCCAAATTGCACATCGGCGGGAGCACCCTGACTCACATGACTAATTTGGGGCACGTCCCCAAATTGCACATTTTGAGGGCTCATGCGCGATCCTTACCCGAGACGGCGTCGGACATGCGACGGCGAACCCGGCGCGGGCTGAGCGCCGAGGCGACCGTCGGGACATCGATGTTCACGCCGAGCACAATCTTTGCGACCCAGAAGTAAAACAGCAGTACGAGAATGGGGATGAGGCACGAGGTCACCAGCATGACCGCGAGCGACTCGATGAACTGGTTGAGGGCATCCTTGGCGCCATCGACCATACCGCCAACGCCCTTGCTGACCGTATCGAAAATGCCCGTGAAGAAACCCGTGACGGCATCGATGATGCCTTCGTCACCATTCTTGCCGCCCTCTTCCTCAATCTGCGCGGCGCCCTCAGAAAGTTGTTCGGCCCTCTCGATCGACTCCTGCATCGACGTCTCGTACGTGGTGTCAATTTGGTTCGTGACCCACGTGCTCGTGGGAATGGCGAGCAGCAGAACCACACCGAGAGCTGTCAGTTTGCCCCCAACAATCAGGGAGGGCTTTGCCCAAGGGCTACGGCCCCGCATCCAAACGAAGGCCACGCCCAAGAGGGCCGCCACAGGCAGGGCGAACCCCAAGGCCGCCGCGCTGAATATGGTGATGAGGTATTTCTCGAGAAAGAGGGCTGCCAAGACAATCAAGAAACCCGTGCTCAAATCCATCAGTTTTTCGGCGATGGGCGAACCCGCGTCGCCGGGAATCGCGGAAATGAGCGCCGACGCACCCGCCGATCCCGCCGTGAGCGTGAGCACGTTGTCGATTTTCTCATCGATGGTGGCGATCACATCTGCATGCGCTTCCGGAGACGAGAAGTGGGGCAGGAGCGCGAACCAGCACACCAGCGCGGCGGCAACCAGTGCCACCGTGATGATCCAGCGCGTGCGGTCGGACATGCCCACACCCGGGGACATCATGACGCCGCCGGGATAATCCAGGCCGGCGGCCTCCTCTACCTCGATGTACTCGTAATCGTCTTCCAAAACGGCGCGGCCGCGGCTCGCGTCGTGGCGGTTGAGCTCGTTCATGTGTACCTCGCAATCGTGCGGCCTTACGCGGCCTCTGCGCCGCACGCGACCTCGTGCCCCACGCGGCATGCCCTTGCGCAGCCTCTTGCACCGCGCGGCCATACCGGCGCGCAGCCCCATGCCCCGCCCGGCCATATCCGCGCGCAGCCCCATGCCCCGCCCGGCCATATCTCTGCTGCCATTCTAACAGCCGCCCCGCCTCCATACGGCAGAGGAGCTCCCCACGCGCACCCGACGCCGCCGGCGAGCCCTTCCTCGGCATGAAAGAAAACGAAGTCCGCCTCACCAGCGGCAAGAAAAACGTTTTTGAATCGTTTTCATTGCGCTGGTGAGGCGGACTTGCACGCACTACACCTCGATTTTGGGATCGCCCCGCCGGCGGGGCAGGCTTACTCCTACTGGTAAGGCGAGCGCGCGTGCACCTCGATTTAGGGACAGCCCCAAAATTGAGGTGGGGAACAGGGCGCTTCCGGCGCCACGAGAGCAAATCCAGCAACACACGTCGCCAGCTGCAACGTTACGCGCGGTCGGCAACCTCCAGCACGAAGCGCTCGGTCTTTTCCCAGCCAATGCACGGGTCGGTGATGGACTTGCCGTACACGCCGCCGTCGACGGGCTGGTTGCCGTCCTCCAGGTAACTCTCGACCATGAAGCCGCGCACGATTCTGTCGATCGTCTCGTTGCGGCGGCAGGAATCGAGCACTTCTTTGGCAATGCGCAGCTGCTCAAACGGGCGCTTGCCGGAGTTGTCGTGATTGCAGTCCACCACCACGCCGGGATTGGCGTAACCGGCCTCTGCCGTGTAGCGCTCGGCGAGGCGCTCGAGGTGCTCGTAGTGGTAGTTGGGGTACGTGCGGCCGTCCAGCCCGATATAGCCGCGCAGCACCGCGTGCGCGAGCGGGTTGCCCGGGGTCTCAACCTCCCAGTTGCGGAAGATGAAGCCCTGCTCGGCCTGGGCGGCATAGATGGAGTTGAGCATGACACTCGTGGAGCCGGCGGTGGGGTTCTTCATGCCCACGGGCACCGAGATGCCCGACGCAACCAGGCGATGCTCCTGGTTCTCAACGGAGCGCGCGCCCACGGCGACGTAAGAAAGCAGATCGATGAGGTACTGATAATTGCTCGGGTAGAGCATCTCGTCGGCGGTGAAAAAGCCCGTCTCCTCAATCACGCGCAGGTGCATACGGCGGATGGCCTTGACGCCCTCGAGCAGGTCGTCGCCGGCCTCCGGGTCGGGGTTGTGGAGCAGGCCCTTGTAGCCGGTGCCCTTGGTGCGCGGTTTGTTGGTGTAGACGCGCGGGATGATAAGCAGGCGTTCACGCACGCGCTCCTGCAGCCCGGCGAGGCGCGTCATGTACTCGAGCACGGAGTCCTCGCGGTCGGCCGAGCACGGACCGATGATGAGCACGCGGCGGCTATCCTCGCCGCGGAAGATGGCGGCGACCTCGGCGTCGAAGGCAGCCTTGGCGTCAACGAGGTCGGCACGCAGGGGCATCTCCTCGCGAATCTCCTTGGGGATGGGAAGCAGGCGCTTGAAATGCATGGCCATGGAGGGCTCCTATCAGATCGCGCGGCACGCCGCGTGGACACGTTCGTTGGGGAGATTATCGCGCGCGGAGCATGGGCGCGCGACGCTAGGCAAACGAATTAACCTGTGTGTCATACGAGGCGCGGCAAAGGCGGCCAACGGACGTGGCAGAGACGACTAACGGGCGCGCAAGCCGCAGTTCGCCCGCCAGATCAGATGGAGCCCGCGCAGGGTGAGGGTCTCGTCGACGACGGCGTCGTGCTCGATGAGGGCCGCCACCTGCGCGGCGCCGTCGCCCGTCATCACCACGGGGGCGTCACAGCCGAGCTCGCCCATCACGGCGTCGAGCAGGCCGTCGATGCGCGCCGCCTCGCCCAGCACCACGCCGGACTGCATCGCGGCACGGGTGCTGCGGCCAATCACCCGCTCAGGCGCGCGCAGCTCGATCATGGGCAGGCGCGCCGCGGCGGCCGTGAGCGAGCGAGCGCCCAAAGCCACGCCAGGGGCGATGATGCCACCCGCGAACGCCCCGCCCTCGTCCACGACCTCGATATTCGTGGTGGTCCCCAAATCAACCACCACGACGGGCGTCCCGTACGCCTCGCGCGCCGCCACGGCATCGGCCACGCGGTCCGAGCCAACCTCGGACGGATCGTCGTAGCGCATGCGGATGCCGGTCTTGAGCCCGGGCCCCACCACATAAGGCCGCGTACCGCACAGCTTTTCCAGCGCCGTTCGCCACACATTGGCCAAACTGGGAACCACGCAGGACAGAATCGCAAAGCCGGGCTCCGGCGCGTCCAGCATGTCGATGGCGCGGGCGGCATGCGCCCATGCCTCATCGGCCGTGCACGAATCGGGCGTGGTGATCTCCCACGTGCCCATCAGCTGGTCCTCGACAAACACGCCAAACTTGGTGACGGTGTTTCCCACGTCAACGGCGAGCAGGCAGCCCTCCGCAAACGCGGGGCGAATCGAAGCCGAGCCCTCTGCAGCCCTTTCGTTGGTACCCATGGCGCCCTCCAAATTCTCAGGCAGATTTCTTGCCATTGAGCTTACACTATAGCGGTCCTACTGCCGTAACCCGACTCCCCGCTGAGGGGGAGCGGATATACGAGGGAGCTACAAATGAGTTCTACAAACGAGCGCGCGCCGTGGCGCGGGCAAATCAGTGCCGCCGGCATCCTCATCGGCTGCATCGGATGCGTCATCATCACGGCATCTTCGGTGTATACAGCCCTCAAGATGGGAGCCCTCCCCTGGCCCACCATCTTCACCTCCATCACCGCCCTGGTATTGCTGCGCGCCCTCGGCCGCACGAGCCTCAACGAGGCAAACGTCACCCAAATCATCATGTCCGCGGGCTCTATGGTAGCCGGCGGCCTGGCATTCACCATCCCCGGCATTTGGATGCTCGGCTCAGGGCAAGATGTCAGCTGGATCGAGATGCTCGGCGTGGCGCTGGCGGGCACCCTGCTTGGGCTGGTGTGCACGGCCCTCATTCGCCGCAAATTTGTGGAGGAGTCCGACCTCGAATACCCCATTGGCACCGCCGCAGCGGAAACCCTCATGGCGAGCCGCGCGGGCGGGGCTACGGGCAAGAAGCTCTTCGGCTCCATGGCGGCCGCAGGGCTGTGGTGCGCCCTGCGTGACCTTGCGGGCGTCATTCCAACCATGCTGTGCGCCCTGCCCATTCCGGGCGTCGCCTTTGGCATCTACAACTCCCCGATGCTTCTCTCCGTAGGCTTTCTGGTGGGCGGAGCGGCGGTCGCCTTCTGGCTTGCCGGAGGGCTCATCGCCAACCTCGGCATCATCGTGGGCGGCAGCGCTGCAGGGCTATGGGACGTCACCGTGGCCCAAGGCATCGTGTCGAGCCTTGGCATGGGCCTCATGATGGGCTCTGGCCTGGGCGTGGTCGTGCACGACATCCTGCCCAAGGCGGCCAACCTGTCATCCGTGTCACTGACGCCAGGGGCGAATGGCACGAGGGCACAGGGCGGGGCCCTAGCGCTATTCGTTGCTGCGGCGGCGCTCCTCATCTGCCTGGTCCTTGGCATCGCGCCGCTGCACTGCATCATCGTTGTCGTGCTCGCATTTGTCACCACCATCATGAGCGCGCAGTCGGTTGGCCAAACGGGCATCGATCCCATGGAGATCTTCGGGCTCATCGTGTTGCTCGTCATCGCCGCCCTCGGAGAATCTAACCAGGTCAAGCTGTTTTTCGTCGCGGGCGTGGTCGCCGTGGCATGCGGCCTTGCGGGCGACGTGATGAGCGATTTCAAAACCGGGCACATCTTGGGCACAAGCCCTCGCGCAATGTGGATCGGCCAGGCCATCGGCGCGCTGCTGGGCGCCGTCGTTTCCGTCGCGGTTATGGCAGCCCTTCTAACCGCATACGGACCGGAATCGTTCGGCCCGGGTAAGCTGTTCGTCTCCGCGCAGGCCAGCGTTGTGGCCACCATGGTCTCGGGCATCCCCAGTGTGCCCGCCTTCCTCGTGGGCCTCGGAGCGGGAACGGTCCTGTACTGCTTGGGCATCCCTTCCATGATGCTCGGCCTCGGCGTGTACCTGCCGTTTTACATGACCATCTCGGCCACGCTCGGCGCATGCGTCAAGTGGGCATACGACCGCATCGCCGCACACCGCGGCAACGCGGCTTACGCCCGCTCGGCCACCTGCGTCCCGGCCAATACAGCAGCGGGAACCGGAAACCTCCGCAGCGCAACCAGCGGCAACACGAGCGCGGACAACGCGCCCGAAACCACGCATGAAGAGTCGGGCATCATCATCGCCTCCGGCGTGCTGGGCGGCGAATCGATCGTCGGCGTGATCATCGCGCTCATGTCCGTCGCGGGCGGGCTTATGGGCTAGCGCCTGCCACCCACCGAGAAGTCCACATCTCAACAGGGCTCCAACGGTATGCTGAAAGCGCCTAAGGGTCCTATCGCCGGGGATGGGTTCGTTGGCGCGCCAGTCGAACCCATCCCTATCATTTTGAGTTCAGAGGTGCTCGCCATGTGGGTTTTCGACACAACGCTCTACCAGATGTATCCGCTCGGCATGCTCGATTGCCCCTTCGATGCGCCCGCCATCGATGACGCCGAAGGGCTGGCACGCGAGCGCGACCTGCACCGCGTGTGCTCGCTTATCGAATGGGCTCCGTACCTGGGCAAGCTCGGCGTGGGCGCGATCCTGCTCAACCCCGTCTTCGCCAGCGACACGCACGGGTACAACACGCGCGACCTGACCGAGATCGACTGCCGCCTGGGCACCAACGAGGACTTCGCCCGCGTAGTCGATGCCCTGCACGCATGCGGCGTGCGCGTGATTCTCGACGCCGTGTTCAACCACGTGGGCCGCAACTTCTGGGCGTTTCGCGACGTGCGCGACCGCATGTGGGACTCGCCGTACAAGGATTGGTTCAACATCAGCTTCGACGGCGACACCCACTTCGGTGATGGATTTTGGTACGAGGGCTGGGAGGGCAATCAGGACCTCGTGAAGCTCAACCTGAGAAATCCCGAGGTCGTCGACTACCTGCTCAACGCGGTTCGCATGTGGAAACATAACCTGGGCGTGGACGGCCTGCGCTTGGACGTCGCGTACAGCCTCGACCGGGATTTCGTGAAACGGCTGCGGGACCTCGCGTTCGAGCTAGGCCGCGAACCGCGTTTTGACGGGGAGCCCGGCGATGGCTTCCCGCTCATCGGAGAAGTCCTGCACGGCGATTACAACCTCATCGTCAACGACGAGATGCTCGATTCGTGCACGAACTACGAGTGCTACAAAGGGCTGTACTCGAGCTTCAACTCGATGAACATGTTCGAGATCGCCCATTCGCTGCACCGTCAATTTGGCGGCGACCCGTGGTGCATCTACCGTGACAAGCACCTGGTGAACTTCGCAGACAACCACGACGTCTCGCGCCTGGCGAGCATCCTGACAGAAAAACGTCACCTCGTCCCCGCATATGGCGTGCTCTTTGGCATGCCGGGCATCCCGTGCCTGTACTACGGCAGCGAGTGGGGGCAGCTGGGCACAAAGGGCACCGGGTACCTGGCGGACGTGGAGCTGCGCCCCGCCATCAGCGCCCCGTCGCCCGACAGCCTCGACTCTCCCGCAAGCGGCTGGGCAGGCGGCGAGGAGCCCAATGAGCTCACCGCGCTCATCAATCGCCTGAACCACGTGCGCCGCGGGTCGCGCGCCCTGTGCCACGGCGGCTATCGCAACGTGGTGATCACCAACAAGCAGCTGCTGTTCGAACGCCGAGTTGAGGCATTTGGCGATCAGTCTGCCGAAGAGGTGCTCGTTGCGGTCAACGCCGAAGGCGCGCCCTTCACCTTTGGCGACGGTGCACTCACGGGGTCGTTCGAGGTCCTGCTCGCCTGCGCGCCCCACGGGTTCGACAACGGCATGGGAAACGACAGCGGCGAGTTCGAGGGCTGTACAGAAGAAGGCGCGGCAGGCGCCACTGCGAAGGACCTTGTTGCTGAGGGTTCTTCCGCAAACGGCAACACTGCCGAGGGCTCCTCCCCCACCGTACTCGCCCTTGAGGGGTCGCTTGAGATCCCACCCTTTAGCGTCCTCTACCTGCGTCGAATGTAAGGGGCAGCCCATGAGCCCGCAGCCGCCCAACCTCAGCGCCCCGCCATGCGCCCCCGGCGCCAATGACACAGCGGGAACGAGTGGCGGGCCCGAGGGCCCCGACAGCTGCCCCGGGAATCCCGGCCTGCAACAACTCGTGCCCTCGCCTGTGCTCGACGAACGGGAGCTCGCGTCCATCGACGCTCTCACGGAGCGATATCATGCCCTCAACGAACCAGGCCCCGTTGCGCGCAGCGTCGCCATCGCCGGGCTCTTCGTCCCCAACGAGGTGAAGGACGCCTGGTCGCGAGGAAGGCAAAGGCTCGGTCGGACGACGGATGCGCATCGCGACCTCTACATGCAAGCCATCGAAGTTGTTGGACACGGGTTCGATCATCTCGAGCGCCAAGCGGCGGAGTTCTCGTGCAGCACGTCGTTCATCCTCACGCGCGTCAACGAGACATCGGGGCGGCACTTGCATCATTTGGAAGAGATTTGCCTGCTCAGAAGCTATGAGGTCGCATCAGCCCTAGAGCCCTACAAGAGAGCTGATCGACAAATCGCCTTTCTCGAAGGGTGCCTGACGGGCCTGCCTGGCATCGCGGGTATCCCGGCGAACATCGCGCTCGCGACGCTTCTGGGCTTTCGCGCAACCCAATCGGTCGCCTCCTTCTATGGATACGACGTCAAACGCGATCCTGCCGAGCTCGCCTTGGCAGGCGAAGTCTTCATCCACTCGATGGAACATCATGCCCCCGCGGGCGAGGGCGACGAAGGCGTCCGTTTTGAAGCGGCGACATCTCCGGTTGAGCGCGTCTTGCTCATCAGCAAAGGCGTCGCCGTGAAAATCGGCGTCAAAAGCGGATGGAAAGAACTGGCCATGCGCGGCGGCGTGGCAGCCCTCATGACAGAAATGCGCTCGATAGCCCTCCGGGCTGCCGAGGAACAGATGGTCCTCACGGCAGAAAAGCAGGCGATTCGCACGGCCGAAGAACAAGCTGCGCGGGTGGGCGCACGGGAAATCGAGCAGATGGTGGTTCGCGACGCGTTGCAGCAGGCAAGCAAAGACGCCGCCCAAAAGTTTGTGCAGAGGTCAATCCCCCTGGTATCGGGCGCCATCGGCGGATACTTCGACGCGAAGAAAGTTGCGCGAGCCCTCGAGGTGGCAGACATCTTCTATCAAAAGCGGTTCATCCTTGAAAAGGAAACCCGCATTCAGAACCTGCTCGCCCGCAGCTAGTGGGGCTGCGCGGTCGAGTGTCCCACCACGAGGGCTCTCACGCTGCAAAATCGCCCCACGGCAGCGGTCAGCAGCAACTAACTGCGGCAACGCCCCGCGGCAGCGGTCAGCGGTAACAGCCAGCAGCGACGCGCCGCGGCAGCGACCAGCAGCGACGACATGCGCAACCAGGCCGCGACAACGACGCGCCCGCCCCGCAAGACGCGCGGGGCGGGCGCAAACCGTTATCGATCCATGCGGCCCTCAACCATGGTGAGCGAGATCTTCTTGCGCGCGCGATCCACACCGGTGACCCACACGGTCACCGTATCGCCCACGGCGACAACCTCACTCGGGTGTTTCACAAAGCGGTCCGCAAGCTTGGAGATGTGCACCAAGCCGTCCTGATGCACGCCGATGTCCACAAACGCGCCGAAGTCCACCACGTTGCGCACGGTGCCCTTGAGCTCCATGCCCACCTCGAGGTCCTCGATGCTGCGGGCCGCCTGGGAAAACACGACCTCCGGAGCATCGTCACGCGGGTCACGACCGGGCTTCTCCAGCTCCGCCACGATATCGCGCAGCGTGGGCACGCCGCATCCCAACTCGGCCGCCACTGTTCCCAAGTTGCCGATCTTGGCGCCGATCCCCGGCACACCGCCAGCGGCCAGCGCGCTCGGAGCCACGCCCGCGCGGCGCAGCAGCTCGCTCGCAACCTCATAGCTCTCGGGATGCACACTCGTCGCGTCCAGCGGATTCTTGCCGCCGGAGATGCGCATGAAGCCCGCCGCGTTGAGATAGGCCTTGGGTCCCAGCTTGGGAACCTTCTTAAGCTGCCTGCGGTCGGTAAACGCGCCGTTCTCCTCACGATACGCCACGATGTTCTTGGCCACCGTGGGCGTGATGCCCGAGACGTATCCGAGCAGGCTCGCGCTCGCCGTGTTCACGTCCACGCCCACGCGGTTCACGACGTTCTCCACCACGTTGCCCAGCGCGCGACCGAGCTCCGCCTGATCAAGGTCGTGCTGATACTGGCCCACGCCGATGGATTGCGGCGGAATCTTGACGAGCTCGGCGAGCGGGTCCTGCAAACGCCGGCCCAGGCTCATGGCGCCGCGCGTGGTCACGTCGAGATCGGGGTACTCCTCACTCGCCAGCTTGGATGCCGAATACACCGATGCACCCGCCTCGTTAACGATGGTGTAGCGCAGCTCGGGCGCGGATTCTGCGATGAACGCGGCCACGACCTCTTCCGTCTCGCGGCTTGCAGTTCCGTTGCCCACCACGATGGTGTTGATGCGGTGCTTGCGCGTGAGGCGCAACAGCTCGCGCTTGGTGCCGGCGATGTCGCGACGCGGCGGTGTGGGATACAAGATGGTGTGGTCCAACAGTTTTCCGTACTCGTCGAGCACCGCAACCTTGCAGCCCGCGCGATAGCCCGGGTCCAAAGCTATCACGCGGGCGCCGCGCACCGGGCGCTGCTGCAGCAGACCTTCGGTGTTCTTGGCGAACACCTTGATGGCGTCGGCCTGGGCGCGCATGGTGAGGTCCACGCGCAGCTCGCGCTCGAGAGAAGGCGCCATGAGACGCTTGTAACCGTCAGCGATGGCGGCGTTGAGCTCGGATGCAAACGGCCCGCGACGGCGCGGGTACCGACGCTGCAGGCGCTCGGCAGCGGCCTCCCCGTCCACGCGCACGCGCACGCGCAGCTTGCCCTCGCGCTCGCCGCGGTTGATAGCGAGGATGCGGTGGTTGGGGATGGAGCGCGCCGCCTCGGAAAACTCGTAGTACGGCTCGTATGGCGTCTTTTCCTCGGCATCCGTGGCCTCAGACTCGATGGCGGCCGTCTTGTGCGTGTACTCGCGCAGATCCGCCGTGTTCTCGGGGTCCTCCGCCACAAGCTCCGCCACGATGTCGCGCGCTCCGGCAAGCGCCGCCTCGGGCGTGTCAAATCCGCCCTCATCGTTGACGTAACCGGCCGCCGCCGTAAGCGGATCCTCGCCTTGCGCAGGCTGCATGAGGATGAGGTTTGCAAGTGGTTCGAGCCCTGCATCGCGCGCCTTGGAAGCCCTCGTTGCCCGCTTCTTGCGGAAGGGCTTATACAGGTCTTCCACGCGCTGAAGGGTGGACGCATCCTGAATACTCGCACGCAGCTCATCGGTGAGCTTGCCCTGGGCATCGATCACCGCGAGGACATCGGCTTTTCGCTGCTCGAGATTGCGCAGGTAGGACAGGCGATCATCGAGCGTGCGGAGGGAGACGTCGTCCATGCCGCCCGTCACCTCCTTGCGGTAGCGCGCGATAAATGGGATCGTCGCGCCCTCGTCGATGAGGGTGATGACCGCCTCGATGCGAGCGGCGGGCTGCCCAAGCTCGGAAGCGAGGGCTGCAACGATGCGCTTGTGGCGCACCGCGAGCTCCTCGGCAGAAGGCTCGTCGCGGCGCGGACTCGCGGGGGCATCGGCCACGTCGTCCGCCGTGAGCGAGCCGGCAGAGCCCAACGGCGTCGGGGCGACAGATCGAGCCGCCTTGGCGGGCGGCACCGCGGACGCAGCCGCACGCTCGGCTTTAACCTGCTCCAGCTCCGCCAGGACTCCGGACTCGACGAGCACGTCCTTGCGCACGCCGCTGCCCTCGGGGCTCAACGCGGCTACCATATTCATGATGGCGGCGATATCAACGTTGTTCGAATCGGCCATTCAGGCACCCTCCCATCGGTATCGGTTTGGCGTTCCATCCTACCCGACTACCGACATTACAGGCATTAATCACCGCTAAAAAGATGATAATTCGAGCATTCGATTTGCCCGTCGTCGCTTATAGCCCCTTCCAGCCGATTATGCTCAACAAGGATCCTGCCCCCAATTGTTCCATCTTGCATGAGGGGCTCCAGCTGACCACCATCACGTACACCAAACACTACTAATCCATCGACATCATTGCCATCTGCGCGAGCTGTCCAATCAACATCAGCAACGGAAAACGTTCCTCTTTCGAGATCAACGGCAACGAGAGTTCCAACACTTACAAATGGACCGCCCGCCCGCCAATCTCCCCTTATTTCTGACACATAATAATCGCTGCACTTTATTTGCCCAGCATCGCTTATTAATCCGTCAACGCGTTCGTGCTCCACGGTAATCCTAGTTCCCACCGGAACTTCCCGCTTCATCCGTGCGAGCATAGCGGCATCCTTCACCCCGAAGACAACGACACCCTCATCATCGTTACCATCCGCTGCCGCGCACCAATCTACATATTCCAATGTAAACGTTGCATCGTCCATATCAATTCCCGCTAGCACGCCACTGCTAGTTTTCTCCTTCGCCGAATTCCAATCTCCATTCCAATCTCCCGCATCATCCTTCTGAGAGCGGCTCTCAACCACAAGGACCGCTACCGCAACCAACATAGCGGCGATCGTAAGCTTTACCAGTGACCGCTTCATACGTCCTTCTATTTCTTTCTATATAGAAATGTCATGTTCTTGAATATGTAGGAAGGAAAATCGAAATTGAAGAACTGCTGATCCTCCCATCCATCAAAGACAATGGCGCATTGCAAGACCGAGTTGTCCGACTTACGATGAAGGTAAGCGTATCCATTTGTCGCCATAAAGTGTCCCGAGTCACCTTCAGCGGTCTTTATTCCGGCCCCAATAACTGCAACTTCAATGTTATTGATATGTGACACCAGAGACAGGAAGGACGGATTGGATTCGAAGCTATATCTCATAGTTGTCGCACGCTCGGAACATAAGCGGACAAACCCAGGCCCAAGCTTATTTGACGCTGTCGTCCCTCTAATCACCCCGTTTGGAAGCTTCTCATGTGTTCTCGTCTCTGTGTAGTCCCAGAGCTTGGCATAACATGACCAATCCGAAGTAGCGTTCGGAATGATTGGCGCGGTTTGGGCATCGTTTGGTAACGCCGCCCCAATCACGTACAGCGCGTGGGGTCCACACGCATATCGCTTGCAACCCCTTTCAGACATCCCCTCGGTAATATATGCCAGCTCACCGGAGTATTTCGACCCACCAAGCGTATAGCCTCCTCCATCTATTTCGTTTCTTGAGATTAGAACATCGTTCCATTCCGCACGCTGACGAAGCCTCGACAAAAGGGCTTGGCTTGCATCCCTCTCGTAAGCCTGTGACACAACCTTCCCGGAATATTCATCGCATATTCCAAAGGTAAAGGGATCCATTATCACTAGAGTCGATCTATTTAACACCCGCGGCACATCGGAGGACATGTCATTCAATAGACGGCCCGCCTGTCCACGCGCCCCTGTAGCAAGGCTATAGCTTGCAATTAGGCCCGGGTAATCAACATTAAATGAAACATAGCCATGCTCGCTGCCAGCAAGCAAGTACGCAACGTAATACCCCTTCATATTCCCATCAATATCTAGAGTAGGAATCACATTGCCAACTTCTAAAGCCAATTCAGGCTCCATTGTTCGAGAAAAATTTCTCGCAATTTGCGCGGCAACATCTTCCGAAAACGGAACAAGGTCACTTGAATCGGAAGAAAGAGCGGAAGCGATTTTGGGCCTCAGAAATCCTGAGCACGCCCCTGACGCCAAAGCAAGTTCGATTAGTTGACGCCTAGTAATTTCACTCATTGTTGTCTCCTCCTAGATCGATTGAAGCCACCTTGACTTTTACACAATTACCTTTGACCAAACCATACGTTCACGCATTTCTCGGTTGATGGAATAAATCAGGCCATGTATGGTGCACTGCAGCAAACGCAACTACGCATCTACAATCCGTATCGTTCTGTCCGATTTAGTTTTATGGTCTCCAAAGCCAACATCACGCTGGTCAGACTTATACGTGCTTAATATAAGAGCTGCTCGTCTTTTCCTCGATGGGTCGATACATACGCCAGCACAATAATCCTAATGTCTTACAATTTTGTGCAATTCAATTCTAAGGAGGACACCGTGATAGGACTCGGTACCCTCATCGACTGCGGATTCATCCTCATCGGCGGCCTCGCGGGCCTCACCTTCGGACGGTTTCTCACACAGCGCATACAAGACACGCTGCTCAAGGCAACCGCCGTCGCTATTCTGTTCGTGGGTCTCTCGGGAGCGCTCGCCGGCATGCTCTCCATAGATGGCGGCGAGCTGGCTGCCATCAACACGACCCTCGTGGTCGTCTCGCTCGCCCTTGGGTCCCTCGTAGGCGAGGCTGTCGACCTCGAGCGCCAGCTGGACCGATTTGGGGAATGGCTCAAATACACCACGCGCAGCAACGGCGACTCGAGCTTTGTCGATGCCTTCGTCACCGCCTCGCTCTCCGTTGCGGTGGGCGCCATGGCCATCGTCGGCTCCATCCAAGATGGACTCACGGGCGACTGGTCTACCCTGGCCCTTAAAGGCGCCATCGATGCGCTCCTCGTGTGCACCATGACCGCATCCATGGGCAAGGGCTGCATTTTCTCGGTCATCCCCGTCGCCATCTTGCAAGGAATCGTTACCGTGCTTGCCCGTCTCCTGCAACCCCTTATGACGGCGGCGGCGATCGCCAACCTCTCGACGGTCGGATCGATCCTCATCTTCTGCGTGGGCGTCAACCTCATCTGGGGCAAAACCTTCCGCGTGGCCAACATGCTTCCCGCAGTGGTGGTGGCGATGGCGGCGGCGTTCATAATGTAGGTGTGCCGTCATACGCGCGGGCAGCGCCGTGGCGGCAGATACAGCATCACCGTCAAACGCGCAGCACACGTTTCAAGGCCTGCACCCTCTACCGCCGGACGGGGGGGTTACTGATTATTATGTGTGGGGTTTATCTTGGTACCCTGGAGTAGCAGCGCGTCATTAACTTAAAAACGCGAGGTCAAATCTCGCCAACATGACCATATACTCGCGCACTCGCGATAAACCCCGCACATATTGACTGTTGACCCCCTGCTTGCAGGAAATCGGGCTAACCGGGACCCTGCAACCGAACAGATCGTCAAAAAAACGGGGTCGCTGGCGACCCCGTTTCCTAAAACTCCACGTTTCCGAACTCGGACAGCTTGAGCTCCTTGTTGTGATCTGTGGCCCAATCGATGTTCCACGGGCTCGTAAACAGCAGCAGCTTACCGCCGCGCATGTCCTCGACACGCAGTGTATCGCGCGTGAGGGACAGCGCCGGGATATCGATAGTCCCCGGCTCGTTCACGATCCAGCGAATGTCGGTGTACGGCAGCGGCTGGCGACGCACCTCGACGTGGTACTCGCTCTTGAGTCGCTGCTCGAGCACCTCGAACTGCAGAGTGCCCACGACGCCCACGATGACCGACTCCATGCCAGCGCCGAGCTCGCGGAAGATCTGGATGGCGCCCTCCTGGGCGAGCTGCTCCATGCCCTTCACGAACTGCTTGCGCTTCAAGGTGTCGACCTGCGTGACGCGCGCGAACAGCTCCGGCGCAAACGTGGGGATGCCCGCAAACTGCACCGGCTTCTTGCCCGTGCAGATGGTGTCACCGATGGAGAAGATGCCCGGGTCGAACAGGCCCACGATGTCGCCGGCATAGGCCTCGTCCACAATCGCGCGGTCGTCGGCCATCATGGTCGTGCCCGTCGCCAGCTTGATCTTGCGACCGCCCTGCACGTGCGTGGCGTCCATGCCGCGCTCGAACTTGCCGGAGCAAATGCGCACAAACGCGATGCGGTCGCGGTGGTTCTTGTCCATGTTCGCCTGGATCTTGAAGACGAAGCCGGAGAAGTCCTCGCGCGTGGGCTCAACGGGATCACCGGTGAGCGCGTCGATATGCGCGCCGGGGCCGGGGGCCAGACGCAGAAAGTCCTTCAAGAACGGCTCAACGCCGAAGTTGGTGAGCGCGGACCCGAAGAACACCGGGGACAGCTTGCCCGAGAGCACCGCATCCAGGTCGAACTCGGAATCGGCGCCGTCGAGCAGCTCGATGTCGTCCATCAGGTTGTTGTGGTTATGCTCGCCGATGAGCTCGGTGAGTGCGCCGTCGCCGAGCGTGGCCTCCACCTCGTCCACCTTCTTGGTGCCGTTGGCACGGCCGTCGCCCTCAAACGCAAGGACCTTGCGGCTGGCGCGGTCGAACACACCGCGGAAGTCACGGCCGTTGCCGATAGGCCAGTTCATGGGGTACGTGCGGATACCCAGCACGTTCTCGACCTCCTCCATGAGGTCGAACGGGTCGCGCGTCTCGCGGTCCATCTTGTTCACGAACGTGAAGATCGGGATGCCGCGCATGGCGCACACGCGGAAAAGCTTCTTGGTCTGGGCCTCGACGCCCTTGGCGCCGTCGATCACCATGACCGCGGCGTCGGCGGCCATGAGGGTGCGGTACGTATCCTCGGAGAAGTCCTGGTGGCCGGGGGTGTCGAGGATGTTGACGCAGCAGCCGCCGTAGGTGAACTGCAGCACCGAGGAGGTGACGGAAATGCCGCGCTGTTTCTCGATGTCCATCCAGTCGGAGACCGCGTGGCGGGAGTTCTGCTTGCCCTTGACCGAGCCGGCAGACTGAATCGTGCCGGTATAGAGCAGGAGCTTCTCGGTGAGCGTGGTCTTGCCGGCGTCGGGATGCGAGATGATCGCGAACGTGCGACGCGAGGAGATCTGCGGGGCGTAAGATGCCATGGGCGCGTGCGTCCTTTTCTGCTTGACGGCGCGTGCGTGCCGCGCCGATTGATGTGCCGTGATTTAAACCGTACGTATTGTAGCGGTAACAGGAAGCGCTCGCCGAGGTCAAGCCCGCGGCGAGCGCATTATGCAGCGGATTTTCATTCCCGTCTTGGGTTTTATTCCCCCAAAAGCTCGCGGCAGTGCGCGATCGCGTCGTCGATGCTGCTGAGGAAGTGCTCTCGACCCACCACATCCACAAAGCCGGCGCGCTCCATGGTGCGCATGGGCTGCTCGTTGGCATGCGAGATAACCAGCTGCACGCCGTTTTCCGCGCAGTATTCCTGCAGGTTCTCCAGCGCGTTCATGGCCGAGGCGTCGAGCGACGGCACACCACGCATGCGGATGATCAAGTACTTGGTGAACTCCTTGACCGAGATGTCGGCGATCTGGTCGGTCATGCCAAAGAACATGGGGCCGTTGATCTCGTACACACGCACGCTCCGCGGCAGCTCGCGCATGTGCGTCACCTCGGAGTCCTCGTCGCAGTAGTACTTCCAGCCGCGGACCTCGGTCTCGTCGCTCAGACGCTTCATGAACAACACGAGCGCGATCATCATGCCGATGCCGATGGCCATGACCAGGTCGAAGATCACCGTGAAGAGGAACGTGACCACGAGCACGGCGACATCGCTTTTGGGCGCCGTGCGAACCTGGTGGACAACCGTACGCCAGCCGGACATGTTATAGGCGACCTGCAGCAAAATCGCCGCGATGCACGGCATGGGGATGAGGGCGGCATACGGCATGAGGAAGACCATCACGGCGAGAAGCACCACGGCATGCACCATGCCCGAGATGGGCGTGCGGCCGCCGGCCTTGACGTTAGCAGCGGTGCGCGCGATGGCTCCCGTGGCGGGGATGCCGCCGAACAGGGCCGATCCGATGTTGCCCACGCCCTGCGCGACGAGCTCCATGTTCGCGCGGTGATGCGAGCTGATCATGGAGTCGGCGACTACGCACGACAGCAAAGATTCGATGGCCGCGAGAATCGCGATGGTGAAGCCGTTTGCAAACTGGTCGCGGAACAGCTCAAAGCTCAGCTGAGGCATGTGAAGCTGAGGCACGCCGGCGTTGATGGTATACAGGTCACCGATGGTGTTCACATGCATGCCGAGGCCGCTCACCATGGCGATGCCCACGAGGACGGCAATGAGCGAGCCGGGGATGCGCTGGCTCACGCGCGGCCATAACACGAGCACCGCCAGGCACACCAGCCCCACAACGAGCGCCTCGACGTTGAAGGTGGAGAAGTTGACCACCACGGCTGAGAGCTTGTCCATGGTCTCGATGGTGGGCGTGCCCGCGGGGTACGTAAGGCCAAGCAAGTCCTTGAGCTGGCCGGCGACGATGGTCACCGCGATGCCCGCCGTGAAGCCGGTCGTGATGGTATAGGGGACGAAGCGTATGAGCGTGCCCAGGCGGAAAACGCCCATGAGAATGAGCAGGCCTCCGGCAATGATCGTGGCGGCGACCAGACCCTCCATGCCGCTTGTGGCAACGATGCCGGCCACGATGGTGGCGAACGCCGCCGTGGGGCCTGAGATCTGCACCGCGCTACCGCCCAGCAGCGCAATGAGGAATCCCGCCACGATAGCGGTGTAGAGGCCCTGCTCAGGCCCCACCCCGGAGGCGATGGCGAGGGCGATGGAGAGCGGCAGGGCGACGATTGCCACCACGACTCCCGCCACGATGTCGCGCGGGATCTGGCGCTTGAGCGTCTCGGGGTCTTGATGCTTGATGATGCTGACGAGGATTGGCTTGATCTTGTCGCGCGTCATACGGGGCTTCTCGGCTTTCTACTCATGATGTGCGTGCGGCATCGCCCAGGCGACCAGACAAGCGAAGCCGTCCGGCGCGAAGCCCCGGGCGAGCGGCGGTGTCATTTCGTTGTAATCGCACTTGAACGACGCCCACTTTTATACCACAGGGACGCCGGCGCGCCGTCCCGGCCGGGCGTCTTTAACCTTGGCGTACTCTTTGTGTAAACAATAAACCCAGTTTTCGCACGAGCTTATTAGGCATCTTGACAATGTTGTACACTCTCAGCGTCAAAGCTGCGGCGTTACACATGAAAGGACTTTCGCAATGGCTCAGGAACTCGTGTATTCCGGCAAGACCAAGGACGTTTTCGCTCTCGAAAACGGCAACTACCTCCTCAAGTTTAAAGACGACTGCACCGGCAAGGACGGCGTCTTCGATCCGGGCGAGAACGCCGTCGGCCTCACCATCGAGGGCGTTGGCGATGTGAACCTGCGCATGTCCATCTACTTCTTCGAGAAGATCAACGCCGCCGGCATCAAGACCCACTACGTTTCCGCCAACCTCGACGACACCACCATGGAAGTCCTTCCCGCCAAGGTCTTCGGCAAGGGCCTCGAGGTCATCTGCCGCAACAAGGCCGTGGGCTCCTTCTACCGTCGCTACAAGCAGTACTGCAACGAGGGCGACGACCTGCCGTCCTACGTCGAGACCACCTTTAAGAACGACGAGCTGGGCGACCCGCTGGTCACCAAGGACGGCCTCGTCGACCTGGGCGTCATGACCGCCGAGCAGTACGACTCCCTCAAGGACATGACCAAGCAGATCACCAAGATCGTCGCCGACGACCTGGCCGAGAAGGGCCTCGTCCTCTACGACATCAAGTTCGAGTTCGGTTACGACGCCGACGGCAACGTCATCCTGATCGACGAGATCGCCTCCGGCAACATGCGCGTCTACAAGGACGGCGAGTACGTCGACCCGATGACCCTCTCCGAGCTGTTCTTCGCGTAAAAATCCCGCACGGCTCAACGCGCCGACGCACGGGGCTCCGCAGGCGGGGCCCCGTTTTTTGTTTGCCTGCGCCGCGACGCCGCCAACTCGCCCGAAAACGCAACGGGCCCCGGCGCACGACCGGGACCCGTATCTGTGTCAGTGATGCCGCAGCGGGTCATTGGCGGCAAAGGCGAATGACGCGCCGGGGACGAACGGCAAGATTACTTGCAGAGCGAAAGCGCGGCGTCGTCGGCGATGACCACGCAGTTGGGGTGCAGCTGCAGGATGGAGGCGGGGCAGGAAGGCTGGATGGGGCCGAAGCACATGTCGTGAACGGCCTGGGCCTTTTTCTCGCCGTTGGCGATCACGAGCACCATGTACGCGTTCATGATGGTGTGGGTGCCCATGGTGTAGGCCTGACGCGGCACGTCGTCGATGTTGTCGAACAGACGGCTGTTGGCCTCAATGGTGCTCTCGGTCAGGTCGACGCAGTGCGTGCCCTTGGAGAAGCAGGTGTCGGGCTCGTTGAAGCCGATGTGGCCGTTGTTGCCAATGCCCAGCAGCTGCAGATCGGGGTAGCCGGCCTCCTCGACCATGCGGTCGTACTCGGCGCACGTGGCCTCGGCGTCGGGGTTGGAGCCGTCCGGCACATGGGTGTTGGCCTGGTCGATGTTGATGTGATCGAACAGGTTCTCCTTCATGAAGTAGTGGTAGCTCTGGGGATCGTCGTGGGAAAGGCCGCGATACTCGTCCAGGTTGTAGGTACTCACCTGGGAGAAGTCGAGGTCACCCGCCTCATAGGCCTTGATGAGGTTCTGATAGGTGCCAATGGGGGTGGAGCCGGTGGCCAAACCCAAAACGCAGCAGGGATCCATGACAACCTGAGCAGCGATGAGATTCGCTGCCTTGCGGCTCATATCCTCATAGTCGGTGGCGTGAATGATACGCATGACGCGCTCCTTTCCTTCCGGGCATGACCCGGGCAATGCGACCCCGTCGGCCGCAACCAACGTGAGACGCGCACCATCCAGGGCGAGGGCGCGTATGTCAGAGTCCCCGCCGTGTCGAGGCCCCTGCCCGTCCACAGCGGATCGGGCGCTTTTCGCCCAACCTCTTCTATTTTGCAGCTTGCCCGCAGAAATGCAAGACCCCGCCGAGAGGTCTCTCGACGGGGCTGGTGCATATGCCGTAAGGATGCTCGCGGCTAACGCGAGCGCGTGACGATGAGCTGGTCGAGCTCCGCGACCTCCGTGCCCTCGCAACCCTTAATGCTTGCGTACTCAGCAGAGTTGCAGATAAGGATCGGCACGGTGAGATCAAAACCGTCGGCGATGATGCCCTCGCCGTCAAACTCGATGAGCACGTCGCCCTTGCTCACCATGTCGCCCACGGACGCATTCACCTTGAAGTGCTTGCCGTTGAGGCGCATGGTCTCCAGGCCAACGTGAATAAGGACGTCCAACCCCTCATCCGTGTGAACGGCGACGGCGTGGCCCGTGGGAAAAATCGCCTCGATTTTGCCGTCGGAGGGCGCGACCACGCGGTTGCCCGTCGGCTTGATGGCGACACCGCGGCCAAGCAGGCCCTTCGCGAACATCTGGTCGTGAACCTCCGACAGAGGGATGACCTCTCCGGCGATCGGGGCAGGCAAAACGGCTGTCCGGGCACGGACATCGAGCATCTTGAATAACTTGTCGAACATTAATCTCCCTTGTAGGATGTGCAGCCACCATTCTACCCGAATCGCACGCGACGGGGTTGAGGTGGCTCCGCGCAATCGCTAAGGCAGCTCGCGCTGGACCACGGCCACGATCGAGTCGACGGCCGCCTGCGCCGCCTCCTGCGTCTCGGCCTCCGCCATGACGCGCACGAGCGGCTCGGTGCCGGAAGTGCGCACCAGGATGCGGCCCTTGTCGCCGAGCTCCTCCTCAGCGGCGCGCACGGCATCCCAAACGGGCTTGCACTCGTCGAGCTCCGCCTTGCGCTCGCTGCGGACATTCACGAGGACCTGCGGGAAGATCTTCACCGGGGCGCACAGCTGCGAGAGCGTCTCGCGCTCGGCGCGCAGCACCTCCATCACACGCAGGGAGGTCATGATGCCGTCGCCCGTGGTCTCGATGTCGCCGAAGATGATGTGGCCTGACTGCTCGCCGCCCAGGCTGTAGCCGTGCTCGCGCATGCACGCCGTCACGTACTTGTCGCCCACCGGGGTGGTTTCGTACGTCAGGTTGGCGCGGTCGAACGCCTTGAACAGGCCGAGGTTGCTCATGACGGTGGGAACCACGGTGCCGGCGGTAAGGCGGCCATGCTTGTGCAGGTAGACACCGCACACATACAGGATGAGGTCGCCGTCCACCACGTTGCCGTGCTCATCGACCGCAAGGCAGCGGTCGGCGTCGCCGTCGTAGGCAAAGCCCACGTCGAGGCCCTGCTCGACAACATGACGACGAAGGCGCTCGATATGCGTGGAGCCGCAGTCGACGTTGATGTTGAAGCCGTCGGGGGCGTTGCTGATCACGCGGACATCGGCGCCCAGGGCGTCGAAGACGGGCTTGGCGACAGAGGACGCCGAACCGTTGGCGCAATCGAGGCCGATCTTCAAACCCTGGAGCGAGAAGTTGGCGCTGGCGATGAGGTGCGCGATATAGCGGTTGCGGCCTTGCATGTAGTCGACGGTGCAGCCGATCTCGTCACCCGTGGCAAAGGGGACCTCGGACTTGCCGTCGATATAGTCCTCGATCAGCTCGAGCACGTCCTCGTCCATCTTGCAGCCGGCGCCGTTCATGAGCTTGATGCCGTTGTCGGTATACGGGTTGTGGCTCGCGGAGATCATGATGCCGCAGTCGAAGCGGCCGTCGATGGTCTCGTAGGCCACGCCGGGCGTGGGGATCACATGGAGCATGTAGGCGTCTGCACCCGAAGCGACCAGGCCGGAGATCAAGCCGGATTCGAACATATAGCTGGAGCGGCGCGTGTCCTTGCCCACGACGATGCGGGCCTTGTGCCCCTGGCGGGCGCCGTAGTACCAGCCCACATACCGACCGATTTTATATGCGTGCTCAACGGTAAGGGTCGTTCCCGCCTCACCGCGGAAGCCGTCGGTTCCGAAGTACTTCATTCGTAATCCTTCCGTACATCCAGCGTCCATGCAACGCCGGCCTGGTTGGGGGCGATTAAGCGCATATCGACTTTCGCCGCATCGTCAATATGGTACAAAAAAAGGGCCCGCCGAACGACTCGGCAGGCCCAATTCCATACTGGAAACGTCTCTGCAAACGAATTAGCGCTTGGAGAACTGAGGAGCGCGACGGGCCTTCTTGAGGCCGTACTTCTTGCGCTCGACGACGCGGGCGTCGCGGGTGAGGAAGCCAGCGCGCTTGAGGTCGGCGCGGTAGTCGCCAGCCTCGAGAAGGGCGCGGGCAATGCCCAGACGCAGGGCGCCGGACTGGCCGGTGATGCCGCCACCATCGCACAGGGCGATGACGTCGAAGGAACCGAGGGTGTCGGTCACCTTGAACGGAGCGAGGGCGTCCTCAACGAGCTGATGACGGCCGAAGTACTCCTCGGCGTCGCGCTTGTTGATGGTCACCTTGCCGGTACCAGGAACGATACGGACACGAGCAACGGCGTTCTTGCGACGGCCGGTGCCGTAGTAAACAACGGTGTTCTCAGCCATCTTTTAGCCCTCCAGCTCGATCTTAACGGGGTTCTGAGCAGCGTGCGGATGCTCGGCGCCAGCGTAGACCTTGAGCTTGGTCAGCTGCTTGCGGCCGAGGGTCGTCTTGGGGAGCATGCCGCGGACAGCGCGCTCGACGACCTTCTCCGGGTGCTTCTCCATAGCCTGGCGGAAAGACTCCGCCTTGAGGCCGCCATTGTAGCCGGAGTGACGGTAGTAGGTCTTGTGATCGGCCTTGTTGCCGGTAAGCTGGACCTTATCGGCGTTGATGACAATCACGAAGTCACCACAGTCGGAATTGGGCGTGAACTGGGGCTTGTTCTTGCCGCGCAGGATCTTGGCAACCTGGGCAGCGAGACGGCCCAGCGTGGCGCCCTCGGCATCGATGAGGACCCAGTTGCGGGCAACCTCACCCTGCTTGGCGTAGTGAGTCGACTTAAGAATCACTTTTCCTCCATGTACAGTACGTGTCTTAACAGAGTTTCACGGGGCTCTGGAAAGTAACTTGTCAATAATACCGCCCCACGGTGCGAAGTCAACGCATTTCCGGCATACGTGCAGAAGTTCTGCACAGGTGGCGGCGTGCGTGTAGCGCTAGGTGCGCAATTGCCCGGCGCGCGGGGACTGCGCACACAAGAAGGAACCCGGGGGCATCTGCGCCAGCCCGGGTTCCCGACCTCCCCGCCCTCCAAGGGGCTTATCTGCATATCCCAGTGGGGAGGACCCTTTTCTTACTGCTCTTTTACCACATCAGGACGCCTGTCAGACGAAGTGGTATGAGAATTCAAGACCAAGCGGCAAACGGTCGAATTGCAGCCGCAAACGGCATCGCGAGCGGCGCGGTAGCCTGACAAGCCGCGCCACCCTTCCGCCCATGCGCCCTACCGCGCGACGAACTCCTTGATGTCCCCCAGCAGGCGCTGCGCCTCCTGACGCCCCTGGATATAGAGGTCGAGCAGCTTTGCCGCATCATGCTCGACATGGCCGACCTCAACCGGACGGGCAGGCGCCACAACCAGCGCGCGCCCCTGGCGCTCGTATTCCCAGATGTGCTCGCGCTGTTCGTTGTAGCGTTCGTGCCGGCTTTCCATGGCGTCCAGCAAGTACGGATACGCCGCATACGCTCGACGCGCCGCCGGCATGAGACCGTACTCCCCCTTTGTGTATCCGCGATCTTGCGTGAGTACCACGATCGCGCGATCGAACCCGGCGTCCTCAAGCGCATGTTCGACCGGAACCGAATCCGCCGTGCCGCCATCGAGATACAGGTGCCCGTCGATCTCGACCGGCTGCGTCACCAAAGGCAGGGACGTGGACGCGCGAACGCTGTCAATGTCCAGCGTTGCATTGCGAATGGGCAGGTAGGCCGCTGTGCCAAACACGATGTCCGTGGCGCATGCATACATTTCCATGGGATTTGCCAGGTAGGCCTCGTTGTCAAACGGGTCGAGGCGATCCTGAACGTCGTTGAGCATGAAGTCGTATCCCACCATGCTCCCCGTGGTAATGAGCGACTGCGCCCCCATGTAGCGCGAGTCGTTGCAAAATGCCAGGTTCACGCGATTGACGCGACCGATTTGGCGACTTTTGTAGTTAAGGCCGTTGAGCGCGCCCGCAGAGGTGCCGTAACAAGCTGCGGTCTCGACGCCGTGCTCCATGAGCACGTCGAGCACTCCCGCGGTGAACTGCCCGCGAAAGCTACCGCCCTCAAGCACCATCGCGACTTTGCCAGCGTTTTTCGCCTTGTCTTCCATGTGAGCTCCTCTCATTCTGAAGCCCTTGTACCCCAAGGAGGGCAGAACATGAACGAATGTCATCGAATTTGGGGGTGAACAGCTTGACTTCAAACGCGCAATCGCCTTACGTGGTACACTTCTCATTCGCGGAACGTATGTCCGAGAGCGTCCGCGCGAAGCATGTTGCAGCATGTTCGCCAGCCGCAGCTTTCGCAAACGTTTCGGGTTCTTTGACAGGTCGTTGCCGCTCACGCGGCGCCAGCAGGATGCCGCACGTCTGCCCCGGGCGACGATGCGTCCCTGCGAGACCCTTTCACAAAGGGGCCGACTGGTTTCGACACGATAGATCTGAGAGAGGAAGCAGGCCGTGGTCTCCTCGCCCACGTTAAACAGGGGTACCGTCAAAATGAATTGACAAGAATTCTTCTTTTGAGCCCCAGCTGGCTCTCGCTGCTTAGTTTATAGCGGCGCGTCAACCCGGTGATTTCCCCGACACCGGCGCGACGTCATCTTAGGGGAATGCTCCCGCGCACGTAATCGGTATGGCGCGGGCTAAGATCGAACCGGTTGGGACGCTGCGAGCGTGTCGCTCCGCGCAATGCGTCCGAGATTAAATGAGTGACTGAGCCTGGAGATGCCGATCAGGGAGCTATCGTGGACCGGAGTTCGATTCTCCGCGGCTCCACCAAAAGAGAATTGGGCGAACACCTCGCTGGAGGGTTCGCCCTTTTGCTATCGAGCTCCACCATGGTCAAAGCGTAGAGCTCCTAATCCGTGGGGCTGAATTCGCGCTTGACCACTCGCTTGAAGAAACAGCCGATGAACATCCGTCTACCGGCGGTTTTTGTTATTTCACTATGTTCGGAGCGTGTTCGAGGCACCACGTCGCGACGCCCAGCGCCGCGCGACGACTAGCGGCACGAGCGCAAGAAGGCCTTGAACTCCGACGAGACCCGACGGCTCTCGATCGCCTTCTGGATCGCCTTGCGGCGCGTCCACTCGTCCAAGAGGGCATCGGCGTCCTTGCCTGTTACATACCGGATGGCATAGCGCTCTTGCGCCACAAGAGCCTCGGCGAAATACCACGCCCGCATCATGTCCACGTAATAGGCGTATGACTCGGGCTCGGGACGCACGGGAGCATCGGGCAAACGGGAGGCGGCGACCATCGACGGGAACCGCGGGTCAAACAGGTCGCCCAGATAGAGGCGCATGAGCACCCCGATAGCAAACCGCACGACATAGCACTCCCCCGACGCGAGCCAACGCTCGACGTGCGCGAGGGTTTCGTCAGGGCGTTGGGCGAGGACCTTGACGGGCATCTGGTCGCATGTCGCCCAGTTGTCGACGTGCGGAAGAAACGCCTCGTAGTGCTCGATGGCGACATCGTAATCGCGCTCGAGGCCAATGGCGAACGCATGGACTTGGTTCTCTTCAAACAGGCGGTGCGGCAAGGCGCGCAAAAACGCATCAGCGTCCTCGCGACGGGCGAGGGCCTTGGCTATCCGACGCAGGTCGGGGGTGCGCACGCCCACGACGCGCTCGCGCGCAACCGTGGGGATGAGACGCGCCATGAAGTCGCCGTATGCTGGGTCGATATTCTGGAAGAGATTCCGCCGCACGAACTCGCCCGCGGTGTCCTCACCAAACCCGGGCAGGTCGCGTCGAAGGACATCCTCGAGGGGCTCGCGGTCGGCATCGGCGAGGAGCCTCTCCTTCCGTTCGCGCGAAAGGCGCTTGAAGAGAGCCTCCGCGCTCATGGCGCGCTGCTTGGAGTAGAAGCGGGCCTGGGCACGCAGCCTCACAGGCGCATGAGACTTGGTGTACTTCGCGCCCCTGCCGGCTTGGTGGGCGGCCAGCCGAGAGGCGACATCGGTGGCATACCCGGTGTAGAGACTGCCGTCCCCGCACTCGAGAACGTACATGTAGTGCTCAAACTCCGAGCCGCCAGTCCTTTGCACGGTCGCCCCTTCTCCCTTTGGCCTCGACTTACGACACGTCCACCACGTACAGCGCATCGCCATCCACGGTAAACGCCACGTCCATGCCCGCATACGCGAGGTGATACACGCGCTCGGGCTCATGTTTGCTCCCGGCCCGACGAGGGTCTTGCCGGAGCACTTCGATCAGGCCCAAAAGCTTCGACGCCGGCACCCGGTCCCGCAGCGCCTCGGGAACATACACTTCGAGCTCGTGCCACGGCGCCGCCTCGATCCATCCGCCCGTGGCATCGGGGTGGCAATCGGCAAACGGAATGTAGGGCTTGATGTCGAAAATGGGCGTCCCATCGCGCAGGTCTGCAGCGAGCACATGAATCACCGGACCCGCATCGGTCTGTTCGATGCGGTCAAGCTTTACGCACGTGAGCCCTATGGGATTGGGTCGAAACGGACTGCGCGTCGCGAACACGCCTTTGCGCTCCGTGCCGCCCAGTCGGGGCGGGCGCACCGTTGGCGACCACCTTGCAGACGCCTCTCCCCGGCAATCCGCGGCCGCGTCGGAGGCGATGTCCTCAGCCGCGCCGCCGGGCACGCCATTCTCAAATGCCCACAACAGCCAAAGGTGCGAAAACTCCTCGAGGCCCTCCACCGCCTGTGGCATCGCGTATTCAGGCTCGAACACGATACGCCCTTGCAGGTGGGGAGCCAAAAAGCTATTTCTCGGGATGCCGAATTTCTGCGGCAGATCGGTTTCAATGTGAGCGATCGCCCTCATTCCGAGCTCCTCCCCCGGCCTCCCGGCGCATCCCCCGCGCGCCGATAACGCCTGCCGCAGCATTCACCATACGGCCTGCCCAAGCCCCAAGGGCAGGGGTCGGCTTCGCCGGGCCTAATCTCATTGCCGTCTTCCTCAGGCTCCGAATCCGTGGCGGGCGACGAGCGGTAGACATCGAAATCCCTTACAACCCCCAGGCGCTCATTTGCATACATCACGAGCTCGCGAAGCAGCTCATAGTATTGCTGTTGTTGCGCCTTATTCATGCACGTGGCTTCCTTTCGACAAGCGACACAAGAGGCCTCATCAAACCGGACGGGCCTAACACTCTAAACCTTGCTGGAAGGATGACGGGACACACTGGGCGCTATCCCTTAAATTGCGCAATTTCCGCAAGGTCAACCGTTTGAAACAGGCGCTCGACCACGGCCTCGTACTCCTCCACCCTGCGCACCTTCCGCACCGCCCGATGCACCGTCTGCGGATCTTCGAAGGCGCACTTGGCGTAGAACCACCACTCCTTCATGCGAAACACCGCGTTGCCGCCGATTTCCTGCTGATATGCCGCAAACAGCTTGTCGTGAAAAGCCTTGAGCTCGGCAGCCGAGGCAGGCGAGCCGCCCGCAAGCATGCGCCCGAGCGCCGGATTGGCGAGCAGCCCTCGCCCGAGCATGATATGGCACGTTTCCGGATAGGCGGCGGTAAGGGCGCATGCGTCCTCAACGGTGAAAATGTCGCCGTTATAGGCAACGGGGAACGGAGCCCTCGCCAACGTCTCACCATAAGCTTGCCAGCGCGGGGAGCCCTGATAGCGATCAGCCTGGACACGGGGATGCACGATGAGCTCCGCCAGGGGCAGGCGGCAATATATGTCGAGGACGCGCTCGTATTCATTGTCGTCTGACAAGCCAAGCCTTGTCTTGACGGAAACTGGCAGGGGCGACCGCTCACATATGTCCTGCAGAAACACCTCGAGCTCATCGGGGTTGCGCAAGAAGCCCGAGCCTTTGCCCTTAGAGACGACCGTGCCCGAAGGACAACCCAGGTTGAGGTTGACCTCGCGGTAGCCCAGCTCGGCAAGAAGGTGCGCCGCCCATGCGAATTCGTCGGCGTTCTTGGTTAGCAGCTGGGGAACGACGTTGAGGCCCTCGTTGTTTGACGGGTCGATTTCTTTGAAGTTCTTGCCGCCGAAGGTCGAACCGACGCGAGGCGGCGGCAAGAAAGGCGTGTAATACACATCGAGCGCGCCGAAACACTCAGCATGAACGCGGCGAAACACGTGCCCCGTGATCCCCTCCATGGGAGCGAGTGAGTAGATCATGCATCGTCTCCTCAAGCAATGCGCCGCGACCCCGCCCAGGATCGCAGCGGCCGTTCTAACCACACCCTTGCCAGTTTGAGGAACTCCTCGAACAATCTACGCGAAGGGCAGCTATCCAATCTACATCAAGATGCCGTCAGCCCTCATGTCATCCGCCCTGGCTGCGCTGCTCGACCTAGCACCGTGGCGACCGCTGCGGAAGACACCCTCACCGATAAAGACCAGCTCCTACTCGTGTACTGCCGCAATGGCAACCGCAGCAAGCTGGCCTCCCAAGCACTTGCCGACCTCGGCTACAGCAACGTCATCGAGTTCGGGGGCATCAACAGCTGGCCATACGACATCGAGCAATAACGCGCTGCCGATCGATAGCCCGCTGCGATCCAGGACATGCGGCGGCCTCCGTGCGGTCGAAAATGGCCCACTCCAACGCAAGCTCATGGAGGCGCTCAGCGTGCTCATATGACAGCCCATTAAAGTCAGGCTCGACGTGCGCGATGAACTCCCCGTACGCCGTCTCCGCAAAACCGGGGTAGCGGCGCTCGAGGGAACGGATCACGCGGCTGAATTCAACGCCCGATGCTTGCGGGGACATACTAGCTCCTAACTGGGCGAATCCCGCTGGCGCCCAAGGCCAAGTCGCGGCCGCGCGAACGTTTTCGAATTCGATCCTGCAAGCGCGAAGCCCGGTGTCAACGGTTTGCACAGCACGTAGTTCGACGCGAAAACGGGTAATTGTCTAATTTGGGGACGGGTGCACTTTTGCGCATCTTAAAGTACTACAACCTTTCGCGCAAATTGGCGAAAATAAGGCCGAAATAACGCCAATATTGGAGCAAATCAGGCGGAATTTAACCCCCGCGGCGCTCAGAACCTCTGCTCGCCGAGCAGCCACCTCGCGAGGTCTAGCACAAGCACGCCCTCCCGGGTATAGGGCTCATGTCTCGTGCGGGCGATGAGGACCTTCGGGAACGCGTCCCTGATTGACAGAAGCGGCGCGAGCTCCCTCTCGAGCGTCAAATCGGAGCTGATGTCGTCACTTACTTGGATGTAGACGAGCTCCGACCCCCCTCTTCGCGACGAAGTCGACCTCCTTTTGATACAGCTTCCCGACGTAGGTCTCGTAGTCTTGCCTCATCAGCTCAAGGAAGACTGCATTCTCGTACATGCGACCCCAGTCCATGTCGCGCGTCCCCAGGACCGCATAGCGCATTCCCAAGTCGCATACGTAATGCTTCGCCTGCGTGCTCAGGTACTTCTTCCCCTTGATGTCGTAGCGCTTTGCCTCATAGAAGACGAAGGCGTCGCGGAGATAGGAGATATAGCGCCCGACGGTGACGTGGTTGGTGGGAACCCTGTTGGCGTCGAGCACGTTGGCGATGTTGTTGGGCGAGTTGAGGTTGCCGGAATTGTCCATCATGTACTCGGCCAACCTCTCCAACACGGTTGAGTCGGGCAGCGAGAACTTCTGGACGAGGTCGCGCGTGAGGATGGTCTTGTAGACGTCGCGGATGTAGCCGTACGACTCCGAGATGTCATCGTAATCGTAGGACCCAGCGAGCCCGCCGCGTCTGATGAAAGCGTCGAAGTCATCGTCGACGGCCCCTTGCTCGCCGAAGTAGGAACGGTATTCGCCGAAGCCGAAAGGGAGAATGTGAACCTCCCTATGGCGCCCCGTGAACAGGGTCGCCAGGTCCAAACTAAGGAGAAACGCGTTCGACCCCGTGAGGTAGATATCCCATCCACCGCGTGCGTGAATGCTGTTTATCGTCTTCTCGAAGCCCTTGCACTGCTGCACCTCATCGATGAAGAGGCGGTTGCGGGTGCCCTCTTTGTGCCGCTCTATGATTTCGCGATGCAGCGCGTGGTACTCGAGCAGCGGCTCGTTGTCGAGGCCCAGCTGGTCGATGTAGACGTTGTTGGAGGACGGGTCCTTCAGAGCAACGGAGGCGGAGAACGCCTTCATGAGCTCGGACTTGCCGGAGCGGCGCGTCCCCGTAATCACCTTGATGTCCCAGGTACCCTCGAGCGCCCAAAGCCGCTCCATGTACGATTGCGGTCTACCCAAGCCATCATCAGCTCCTTCTCGGTTTCGAAACTCGTATTTTTTGAAGTTTCGAAACCGAGAGGGCAATGTGCCATCGGTCTGCACAGGTAAGCGCCAGAAGGCTGAACAGGTTGCGCAATCGTCGTCGGCCCGCAATTGCGGGAGCCTGGAACACGCGGCGCCGCTCGTTTTGCTAAATAGACTTGATGGGATGGCGGATCACGGTCTTGAGCTTCTCTGGCACGCACTTGCGCGGGTCGGAGAGGTAAATCTCGTGATGGAGGCGGGATTCGGAGAAGTCGGGCGCATATCCCTGTTCCGCCGCAAATGCGCGCATGGCGCTTATAGTCGCCGATTCGTCGTCGTAAGGCCCGGCGTGCATGCATTGAACGCATAAGCCCTCGTCGACCCCCAGCAGCTCAACTGCCGAGAAGTCCAGCTTCTTCTTGGCGGCAGCTTCCGACTTGCCGGGCGGCTTGCTCGTGATGTTGTAGCGCACCGCAGACGCTGATGGCGATGGCTATGCACGGGCACGGGCGCGCCGCCGCACTTCACAGCTTGTTTCTCAAGTATTTGGGACGCACACGCGGCGTTCAAAAATGCGGAGCGATTTCGCATGGCTCGAGACTGAGCCGAGGTGCCCTACTTCTCGCCCTCCAGCAGCCCCACGATGCGGTCGATGTCGACGGCAAAGCGGGGCCTTCCCTCGCGCTCGTAGCGGTCGAGGTATGCCTGGCACTCGGAGACGATGCGCTTGGTGTTGCCGTCGATGATGCGCTGGAGCGTCTCGTAGTAGGCCGAGCCCTGGGTCCTGAAGCGGCGCTGGTAGGCCTTGGTTATGGGGAACATCTTGATGTAGTGGATGCCGTGGCGGCAGCCGGGGCGTGTCGTGGGGCGGGGTGGCAACGCAAAGTACTGGTCTTTGGGCACGTTAGGGGCGATGTTGGAACGCAGCGGCACGGCGAAGTCCCTGCGCTTCCCGCGGAAACGCAGTCTCACCACCACGATGCAGGGGCGATTGTGCTTAAGCATGAGCTCGCGGTCGCCCTCGACGAGGTCGAAGAAGTCCTGGGAGATGGATACGATCTTCATCGGTAACGCCCCCTTCATACGAAGCGGGGCCCGCATCGCTGCAGGCCCCTACAGGTGGGCGATATTCTACGCCTTGCGGCACCCCGTCGCCCACGGAGGTTAAACGTACACGTAAGCCGTACTCTGAAAGCCGCGGCTTCCGGCAAGTAGTTTATACCACGAAAGGTTGCTTTCAATGCGCATAGCTCGCAAAATAACACTCGCTGGGCCGTCACCCCTGGCAGTTACCCTCCAATCTTCATTGGAGTCAGCAGGTCAATTCATATAGTTATGGGGGTGTATCCTAAAGGAAATCAAATCTATACCCCCATAACTAAGGAATTTGTTATCCCCACTCAACGGTTCTGGTTCTGCCGTCCCGCCATTCCAGTTGCACCTAGTTTTCGACGCCGTCTCAAGCCGGGTGTCGCCAGGTAACACCATGTCATGTTTCGTCAGCTTCGTGGACAAAAGCTGGGGCAACTTCAATAACTTTTTCAAACTCAGGGGTTTGATTTTTTGTTTTTATCCCAAAAGGCCCAGCAGGCTGCCTTTGGAGGCTCGTTAGCGACGAAAACACCCGTTTTGAAACTCAACCGCCCTTCAACCTGCAAGCAGCCAGCTGCAATCGTAAGTGACTCAATGCAAGCGGCTTGCGCGCCGTTCGAAAAACCGCAGCTCGCAGGTCTTCGCTATCGACAAAGAAAGCGAGAAGTCTCGGGCGGCTTGCTTATGAGTTGATGAAAACCCGAGACGTGACAAGACTTATTACGCGAATGACGTCGCTTGCTTCGAGATTGCTCCGCTGCCAAAATCTCCTTTGAGCTAATGAGGATATCAGCTACAGGGTAGCCGATTTTGCTGTTGCATTATTAACCAGGCAATGTCGGATGACCATATGAGCGGAGAGTGCAAAAAGTAGCTCTGTAAGGCAATGATCCTTGGCAGATGGTGCTCTGGTGACTAGGATGACGACAAATGAACGAGGAGGACAGGGCGATGCCATCACTCAGCGAACGGTCGTTAGAATCTATTGCAAAGATGTTCGTGGGCGACGAGGGAGAGCTATTCCACTACTTGTCAGGCCCTCAAATAGTGTCATTCTTCAATGACCATTTCGGCTTCCGAGATATCTATCAAGGCGGAAACGCACCTACTAGATGGAGATACGCCGCTGGAAAGATAGCCAGCGTTGCATCGAGCGGCCGGCTCGATCGTTTTTTCTCAATCGTTCTTGGGTTCAGGTACATGGTCAGTACTTTCGGTTGCGATGAAATCGAAGCCCGAGAAAGGGCAGATAAAGCGAGGAAACGGTTCAATCGAGTGCTAATCTCCGACGAGCTCGAGATAGTCGGAACGGACGGCGAGATGAAGCTTGTCGTGCTCGATTCGGATCTAATCCCGATTGGAAAAGGCGGCTTTGCCGAGGTATTTAGACAAAAATCAACAGGCAAGGTCCTGAAAAAGCTCATGCCCGAAGTGGCCCTTGATGCAAGGAATCGCCATCGTTTCAAGCGCGAATACGAGATAATGAAGGATCTTTCGGAGCTGCCAGGGGTTCTCCGTGTCTTTGATTACGACGAGAGCAATTGCTCCTACACGATGGAGGCTGGCGAGACCACGCTACTAGAGTTCATGGGCAATCCTCTATCCGAGCAAGTCAAGATGTCCATAATCGAGCAGATAATTGGCACCATGGCCGCCATTCACTCGCGCGGATACATTCACCGAGATCTGAGCCCCACGAATATTTTTCTGCTGGGTGGCCAACTGAAGATTGCCGATTTCGGTCTCGGAAAGAACTTGAACACACTTTCATCCTACCAAACCACCAACACAAACAATTACGGACAATGGTTCTACTGTTCGCCCGAACAACTTGTCTATCTAAAAGATGGAGACAAAAGGAGCGATGTCTTTTCCCTGGGCAGGATTATCAACTTCGTGCTCGCCGGACATCCGACAAAAACGAACCATCGTTTTCGACCGCTGGTAGAAAAAGCAACTGCAGACGATCCGTCGAAAAGATACCAGGATGCGGCAGAATTTTTGAGCGCGATAAAGCGAAGGTTGTCTTCGATAGCAGATGCGGACCGGGAAACGAAACTTGCGGAAAAAGCGGCACGGGGAATCCTCGACGGAGAGGTTGCCGAATGGATTCTCGAAATGACCGATGAGCAGCTGTGCTCACGGGTAGTGTCAAACCCGGCGTTCGCTAAAACGGTTGTCAATTTTACGGAGATTGACAACAGCAACGCGACCTTTGTTATGGACGCTATCGACCAGGGCATGACGCAAGCCTGCAAGAGATGGAAAGACCACGATGCATTTGCCGACATCGCAAATTCAATTATTTTAAGCAAGGCACCATATGACATCAAGGAACGTGCATGCCAAACGCTTTCATATATAGCATGGCGAATCAATCGTTTCCATGCTCAACACCTAATCAAGGATATTATTTCCAGCGGAGTAGACCCGATGCTGGAAGATCTTCTCAACAACTCGGTGTAGATTCATTGATGTAACTCAGGCTGGCGTTCCTCTGGAGGAAACGATACGAGAAGCGCTATCTTGATTACACCTTAGGCCGTTCACCCATCCGCTTGCTCCCATGCAGCTCGATTTCGATAAGCCGAGTCCCAACGGATGGGTACCATTTATCCGGGTGCACCTGGGGCAAAGGGCCGTCAGGCCCGCGAAAGGTCGCTCGCATAACACGCAACATCAAACACGACAGAAGAGGCGAACGACAGATGCCGGACCCCGGACGACAGCACCGCGGAAGACGAGCACTCCGACCACAACCGAACAATTCCAGCTACTAGGCAGGCGCCCGCATGGGCGCCTTTTACTTTTCAGGGAATCAGTCGCTCGTTCATGAACGCGGCCATCGGCCGCTTTATGAGCGAGCGACCAGCTTGACCTAGATCGAACCGCCTTCATATCCGTCTAGGTGCCGACAATCAACATCGTAAATCCGCTCGTGCTACAATGCGAGCACCAGAGATGAAAACACAGTCCCCGTCGGGTAGTCGTGGGCGTGCGGGAGCCCGCATCAGTAACCTGTCTCCTTGGTTGTCCCTTCTCTGCATGGTCATCTACATTTCGGTAGTAGAAACCAGCCCTAATCATAGACGGTCGAGAGTGAGTTATCGCATGAAGCTGCCGAGGCATTATTCAGGGTTGCGCACCAGCACCAGATTTCTCCTGATAACCTTCCTCATCACTTGGCCCGCATGGTGGCTGAATGCGGTCCTGACCTCAGCGGGCATCATCGATTATTCAAGTCCCATCGGAACGGCGATCCACACCGCCGGCGTCTTTGGGCCCACCATCGCCGGGCTCTCGTTGATCCCGGGAGGCTTTACCCTGAAGCGTGGCCTCGCGTTTACGTTCGGCGGGCTGAGACGCTCGCTCCCTTGGACCGCGGCGTTCCTCGTCGTGCCGCTGGTTCTTCTCACCGCCGCCTCCGATGGCCTCGCGGAAGGCTTCAGCCCAATCTCCGCCATGGGGGTCTTCCTTGCTGCCCTCATGGTCAGCGGCGGTAACGAGGAACTGGGTTGGCGAGCGGTCCTGGAGCCTGAGCTTGAGCGAAGAATTCCCTTTTTCGCGGCCTGTCTTGCCACCGGGGCGATTTGGGGCCTGTGGCATCTGCCGCTGTGGTTCACGCAGGGCGCCGGGAGGGAGACAACCCCGTTTCTTGCGTTCGTAGCCCTCGCCGTGTTCCTCTCGTTCTGGCTGTCGGCGCTCTATCGCGCGGGCGGGTGCGCTTTCTCCTGCTGCCTTCTCCATGCGTTGGCGAACACGCTAATCGGGGTGCTTTCGCTTTCAAACATTTCACTCGTGATAGCCGCGGCGCTCGCCCTCACGGGGCTCTCGTTGGCCGCTTTTCGCCGCAGGCTCCCAATCGAAGAGGTCTGCGGCGGGAAACCGGAATGGCCTGCTCCGTGAATTAGGTGAGGCCGCGCTGGCGAACGGTCACAGACAGGCGAGCCCCTTGAACCGGAATGCCGTTCCGATCCAGGGTGCTCGGTTTTTCTATATGTGCACAGGCGTGCAAGAGGGGGCGTGAGAAGCGACCCTGAGGACCCCGCCCATTATATCGGCCATCTACACTCGGTCCTGGCTTTGCGTAAACGCATAGCCAGGATCCGCGAAAGGGCGTCGGGTGCACCGCAGCTGAACTCGCTAAACGTCCGAATCGAATTTCGCTCAGAGCAGAGCCGTTTGCCCAACGACTCGCATCCGAAACGCCGACCATGGCAGGCCATGCCCCAACGAATGGGTACCATTTCCAAGTGCCGGGGGAGTCCCCCGGCTATTTTTTTATCCATTCCATTAGGAGTCCCCATTGGCCAAGGAGCTCAGCACCTTCGTCGACGAGAGCGGCGACCGCGGCGGCAAGGCCATGCTCGCCTCATAGAAATCCTCCTGCGTTACTTTGCTCTGCCTCGTTGCTCCAATTCCGCACCGTAGCGAACAACCATTGCAAGTAAAATCAAGCAAATGCCGATACCAATGCCACCGCCGTTATCCATCCGTTCTGATATAAATGCAAACTTTTCCATCGCAGAGGAAAATGCTGCTGATAAAACATCTACAACAATAAAGAGTATTCCGAGCTTCGTTATGCTTTTTGCTCCTGTTTCAGTAAAAGGTGTTCCCTCGCTCAGTTCCAACTTAAAATATCTGCAAACACAAATAGCTTCAATCGCTCCGAAAATCAAAACCACGCTTTCACAGAGCAGGGCTATTCCTATTTCACGATTGTCAATCGTTCTGTCAGCTTCTATGAGCAACCTTTGCAGAAGCTCGCCAAATGGAAGTTTATCTGCCATCAAACTTACGCTGCCAGCCACTAATGTAAAGGCAATCGCCACAAAACTAGATACCATTACAATCTTCGTTAGTGTTTGAAAGACGGGACTGCGGACAAAAAGTTGGACACCTCGACGGTGTCCGGATGGGAGGTCCGC
>ERZ838839.769-NODE-769-length-37417-cov-12.394626_pt1 | contig 37417 bp, 37 predicted proteins | sample MGYA00519909_ERZ838839 | MGnify/ENA primary metagenome ERZ838839 (study PRJEB31850, sample SAMEA3708843) | human gut metagenome | biome: human gut; feature: human-associated habitat; material: faeces | place: China | collected 2014 ... | reverse complement strand
TAAGAAGAGTTTGTTGTTTTATGAATCTACAATGTGTACTTTATCGGATGCTTACTTTTTATTATCTTATGTGGAGATTTTTCCAACGGGGCCTTGGCGGACAACTGCAACAAGTTGTGCCGCCGGCCTCGGTTGTTTGCTTTATAAAGTCTATAGTGAGCGTATCAGAACTCTTTCGTTTCTTGCGTTTGTTGCAGGATGGTTTTTCCGTTGTGCTGTACTTTCAGGGTGGCTTTGTCGCCCATGGTTACCACATAGCGGTAGCTGCCTTTTGAGAAGAGGAAGGTGTTGTCCTTTTCTACATAGCTGCCGTTCAGCACCAGTTCGGGAGTATCTGACATCTGCTGTGTGCTTTTCCAGGAAGCATATCGCATGGTTTCTCCGCCCAGGTTGTCAATGCGTATCATGTAATCTTTCGTTCTAAAGAACAACGCTAACCGTTCGTAGTTGTGCAGTTGGGGATGCAGCCAGAAAGGAGCGTCGGTTTTCTTATAGACGAAGTCGGTACCATTGAAATGGTAGATGTCATATCGGTCGATGAGACTGTTGATGCTGTCTGTGGTGGCTACGTACAGGTTTTGTGTCTTTTCGTCGTACTGGAAGAGCCAGTTCCATCCTTCACCCAGATTGGAAAGAAAGTACCAGTCGCCTACGGTATGCTCAAGGCGGAGATTGTCTGTGCGTTTTCCCTGACGTACGAACCGGGGGGCAGCGACAAGTTTACCGTCTTCTATTTGCATGGCAACCAGGGAGCGCAAAGAGTAGTCGCCTGATATTCTGAAGTAGCTATAGGCTATGTAGAGCATGCTTCCGTCTGTACAAGGGCGGGTATAGATGGTATCGATTAAACTGCAATAGTCTATTTCTGATTCTGTGCTATCTTGGGGGTGGAGCTGCATATCAAGCGAATGGTGGGCAGACTTTATTTCGTCTCCGCTTTTGTACTGGACGAGGTTGTCCCAGCGAATCATGGTTCCGCCCAGACCGGTGTTCCATGAATAAATGCGCAGGAGGTTGTCGTCTGAGGTGGCAATGGTGACATAGTTTTTTTCGATGCTTCGGGTGAAAGGATAAGAGAGGGTGGCGGTGTCGGTGAGTACCCAGTTGATTAGCCCTTCACGTGAGGTGCCATAATAGTCTTCTATGGTGTCGCCTTCTGATTCACTGATTTCAGGTTTGGCTTCCTTGAGCATTTTCAGCTCTTTCTTTTCCATTTCTTTTATCTTTTTTGCCTGAGCGGCAGCAGAGGGCTTGCATGCAGAGAGTGCTGCAAAGGAAAACAGCAACAGATACAATAATGAATAAGCTTTCATGTTTTTAGGAATTTGGATGTGTGTATTTCGGGATAAAGATACTACTTTTTCAGCTGATTCCATACGGTTTCTACCCACCGATGGATATTCTTCCGGGCGACTTCCGGACGGACGGCTTCTTCAAGGGGCATACCGTCGGGGGTAAGGCTGTCTACTCTGCTGAACCCGGCATTCAGCAGGGATTCTGCATCGCTGGCTTTTCCGGCTACCAGCCAGACGGGAACATGCTGTGCTTGTGCCCGCCGCATCACCCGCTCGGGAAGCTTGCCCATGAGTGTCTGACGGTCGGCATGTCCTTCACCGGTAATGACGAGGTCGGTATGTGTCAGGAGGGTGTCGAATTCGCAGAGGTCGAGCAGGAGGTCGGCTCCCGATTGGGTAGTGGCCTGAAGGTATTGTAGAAAGGCGTATCCCAGTCCGCCGGCAGCTCCGGCACCGGGTTGGAAGGATGCGTCTCTGCCCATGCGTCGGGCGGATTCTTCGGCAAACTGACGGGCGCGTCGGTCCAGCTCTTCCACCATCTCGGGAGTGGCTCCCTTCTGTGGGGAAAAGATGTGAGCAGCACCTTCGGGTCCGTAGAGCGGATTGCGTACATCGCTGGCCAGAATGAAGTGGCAGTCGGACAGAGGACCGTTTAACACGTCTTCTATCGTGCAGCCGGGAGCCAGAGAGTCGGTCAGGCCCTGAAGCATGCCTTTTCCGGCATCGCTCGTACCGCTTCCGCCCAGTCCGATAAGGAAGCGCCGGCATCCGTGCTGTATGGCGTGTGCCACGAGTTCGCCTACGCCGTAGGTGGTAGCCACTAACGGATTGCGTTCTTCGGCAGACAGGTACGTCAGTCCGCAGGCTTGTGCAGTTTCAATGACGGCGGTTCCATCGGGAGCAATGCCGTAGCAGGCGGTGACGGGGCGCATCAGCGGGTCGTGTACTTTCGCTTGGAGAAGTTGCCCGTGGAGGGCGGTAATAAAGGCCGGAAGCATTCCTTCCCCTCCGTCGGACATGGGGAGTGAACAGACTTCTGCCCCGCGGGCTGTCAGGGCGTGAGAAAAGGCTGCCTCTACTTCTGCTGAAGAAAGGCAGCCTTTGAATGAATCGATGGCGAGCAGAATTCTCATGAGTGAGTGGGTTTTAGTAACTATTGCAAAGTTACTAAAAATAGGCGGAAGACTGCAAGCACATTGGTGTGATGTCAGCTTTTGGAATCGGAAACGGTGTAGTTAAGCAGGTAAATATCATCCGGAGAAATTTGCCCGTCTTCCGTCAGGATACGCCAGTCGGTGATTTCAGAGACGTGATACACATTTACGTCACCACAATGCAAAGAGCTGATATAGTAAGGTTCGTTCAGTGCTTCTGCCCGGAATGTGTCGGGGCCGATGAAACCTTTCATGCGGAACCAGATGTGTTCTTTCTGTTCCTTTTCATCGGGGTCTGCGAATTCCGGATCGACCGTCAGCCCCAGTTTGACGATAGCCGATTCCGGGTCGGATGCACAAGCTCTTCTCATATAGTCAAGGCGCTCAAGGGCCATTTCTTTCATACGCTGTGTTTCGGCATTGGTAATCATGCACAGCAGGTTATCGTCCATTTTGTCCGCAAGGTCGGTAATAGGTACATATTGATGCTGATTCATGGCTTCTTCGCTTGGGTAGGCAAAAAGCATGCAGGAGCGGGTGTTGTGTCCGTATTTACGTTGCTGGAGTCCTCCATTTACCTCCTGATGGTATCGGTGCAGTGCTTCAGGCCATGGTATCAGTGTGCCCACTAATGGTGAGTTGTCAGCAAACCGCGCCAGCAATACCGGTTCTCCTGTTTCCGGAATTTCTTCGTTGTCAAGCAGACTGCAAGCCATGGCGTTCATCACTTCTCCAATTTCGTTCAGGTTTTTCTTTCCGGCATCCAGAATTTCTATTTCCGGCAAGCCACATCGGGCCAGTCCGTGTGTGTGAAGCCAGACTTCGTCCTTTTCATCCGTCACGGCATGTATCTGATAGATGTACTGTGGGCTGGGAGGAGTATTTGAAGCAGCTGCCAGGTGGGCCCATTGTCCGGAGAAAATCTGTTCGGCACTTTCGTCAATGATGGCCACCGGTTCCGGCATCAGGGCATCAATGAGCTTGAGCTGGAAGTGGAAGGATGACTTATGGTCTTTTCCGAAAGGCATGATAACCATCAGGCCGAATTCAGCCTTTGCCAGTTCTTCATTTTCTTCATCAGAAAATATGTGTCTGCGCTGTATTGATTTGTAACTGTCGTAAGCGGGATAAGGAGAGAGGTCGACAGCATAAGTCTCTCCATGATAGCTGATGGTAATGAAAGGTTGCTCACCGTCGTTCTCGGAAGCCACGGACAATACTTCTACTCCCTCCATCCGGCTGATGCGCCTGATCTTTTCTTCGCGGTCGAAAAGGGTGTCTTCCTGGTCGCTCCAGGGAATGGCGAGCATGTATGATTTTTCTTCGTAATAGGATAAAGGCTGTTCGGAAGGAGAGGCGAGGAAGTCGGTCACACGCCGGCATTCTTCCAGTGCTTCTTTTACATCACTCCAGAATTCCTGGGTTTCGGGGTCATCATCTATCATTTGCATGACGGCGTCGAAATAGGGTATAGCTTCTTTTTCACGTTCCAGGTGCATCAGCGCGTATCCCATTCTGCAATGCCAGTTCGGGTCGTTCCGGCCTTCCTCTCTGGTCGATTCTAACAAATCCAGTGACTTGAGCAGATAAGATTCTCCATGGTTTATACTGTGGCCATAGTTTGCGTATTCACGTGCCAGAAGACCGGTGAGTTCATAACCTCGTTCTGCTTCGGGAACAGATTCCATCAGTCGGATGGCTTCTTCTATTTGTCCTTTTTCCAGAAGTGCCTGCACTTCCTTTATCATGTCATTTTGATTTTTCATAAGATATGTGTTTTTAAGGTGAGTATTTCTGTCAGGATTTCAATTGTACGGATTCTATCAGCTTCTGGGCTTCAGCCTCATGGCTGTCGTCTGTGGTTAAGCAGATAATCAGATAGCCTTCGAGTGTTTCACGGTCCAGGCGGAATACTAGGGTCTGCTGCACATGGATGGTGCCTCCTCCAGCTACCGGATAGTCCATGGGAACAGATATTTTTTCGAACTCCTTTCCCTGGACGTTTATTTTCTCAACTGGTTCTCCTTGCATGGAATGCAGGATGGTGCGGTGCATCTCGTCCAGTTCCTCTTCAGTATCAAACTTGTTGTGATTGATTGCTATGCTGTTTTGTTCATCCAGCAAATAGAGAATGCATTGTTCGTTTGATTTTTGTGTCATCCAGTGTGCCGGATAGGAACAGCTGAATCCAAGCTGGTCGACGGTATAAGTTTCCCATTTGTCAGGGTCGGTCGTGGTGGGAGGAGACAAGACGGGGGTGTCAGAGTTGGCAGTTTCTTCTCCATCTGTTTCTTCAGTGGCATATTTTTCCAGTTCTCCGCTTTTCCATGCTGCCTGTATTTCCTCGTATTCTGATGGAGCAAGACGTGTCTGTTCGGTAAATGCCAGTATGAAGAGTACCAGAAGTACTCCTTCGGCGATGCGGGAAATGGCCCGGCTGTCTGTTTGCATGCGGTCGGCCTGCACGTAGCCTGCTCCCAGCAGCAAGCCGCTTACCAGTCCGCCTACATGAGCTGCATTGTCAATTCCCTCCGTTCGGGCTCCCGTGAGCAGGTTGTACACGACGAAGAGTCCGATGCTGTACAGCAACGACCGCCGTTGGTGACGTTCTATGCGATGGAACAGAAGGTAGGAAAGGAAGATACCGTATAATCCGAAGATTGCTCCAGAAGCCCCTGCACTGATACTGTCAGGGTGTATCATCAGACTGGCGGATGCAGAACAGAGTCCGGTGAGCACGTATGCCACACTCAGCCGGTCGGTACCCACGAGTTGTTCCAGGTAGGCACCGATATAAAGCAAGGCATACATATTCATCAGGAGATGAATGACACCGATGTGGATAAAGTTGCAGGTAAACGTGCGCCACCATTCGCCGGAGAGGGTAAGCGGACCGAAGTCGGCTCCCCATTTAAGGATGGAAATACCCGTCGGGAATAGGAAATTTACTCCGCAGAGCACCATTAGTAGGAAGATGGCTACATTGATGTATACCAAAATAGGGGTGGCCATATTGCCTTTTCGTGGGGTCAGTATGGAACGGAATGTCATTCTGTTGCTATCGTCCAGTATGACTCCGTCGTTTTCTGCGGAATGAAACGCGCTGTAACCTTCACAGGTGTTTCTACGGTCAGTGCGGGCAATGTGTGAACAGTCTTTTAGTTTGTCAAGTAGATTCGCCAGTCCGTTAGCCTGCTTGAATTCGGTTTCTTCTTTATATAAGGGATACAGTTCGTAGAACGCTACTTTCTCACCATCGGGCAATGTACATTCTCCGGCCTGTTCATCCCGTTCTTCAGGGGAAAGGAGCAAGAGGGACTCCATGGCTGTGTTTTCATGCAATGGGCTGCCGTCGGATACCGTATGTCCGCATGTCAGCCAGATGTCTTTCTGCCGGGTAAGTTCAGCACACCGGAACAGCCACTCCACGGGCCATCTGTCTTCCGGTTCATTGCTTTCGGGGTTCCATTCCGGTGGAAGACTGATGCAGAACTCGCACCGGGAGGGGAGATCCTTATGTGACATTTTCATGGAACTGGCACCCGCTCCACAGGTGACCAGCGTGTAATAATCATATCGGTTGGTTGGAGCTACGAGAAGTATTTCTACCGGAGAGTTTGTTTCTTCGCTTCGCAGAATGGCGCTGATGCTGCCGAAATATTTGCGGATGTGTGCCTGTACCGCCTCTTTCTGCTCACTGGTATAGGCAATGTAGGGATGCACGCTCTCCTTGTCATTTGTAATGCAGTGGCTGTCGTGTAAGCGCTGCATGGTTTTGAAAAGCTTTTTAAGATTGGATTTGTTCTTCCCCCAGTCTATTATCTGTATGGTAGAACAGGCACTGGTGGCCACAATCTGTCCGTTTATTTCGCGAAGTGTTACTTTTTCCTCCCACGACCTCATGCTCATGGGAGTATAGAATACAGCTTCTGTGCGTGTCATGCCTCCCGTTCGCCAGCCCAACTGTCTGGCTGCTTCTGCCGCAACCAGCAGGGTTTCGCTTGGGCTACAGCCGGGAAGACTGAGTGTCATTTCTGCTTTAGGTTTAAATCCGATTGCCATAATTGAATTTTTTAGTGTAGTAATTCTTGTTTCAAATCAAATGCTGGCTTTTCGGTGTGTGCTTTACAGAAGGGTCCAGGCTTAATAAAATGGAAGCGGACATTTAATGGTATGAAAGGTTGTTTTAATTCGTGCGAAACGAAATTAGGTATATGAATTGATAAAAACAACATCTTCTGTAAGTTTTAATATATTTTTAATTATTGCAAAAATCTATGTAATTAATAAGAAAATATACTTAGGAACTTCATTTGTAGGCTGAAAAGTATAAAAAACTTAAATTATGACCGTATGGTCGTTTTTTTAAGACATATTAAGTGGACAAATGAGGTATGGTAATCAATTTGTGGTATTTTTGAGCAAATGAATGGTTGGTGTGTGTGCAAAATAAATTTTGTGTAACAGAATTTAGGACAGAAAACTCAGGGTACAGACAAAATAAGGAGGAAACAGGTAGGAAAGAATTACTTGAAGTCGGTTTACTTGATATGGGGACTATGGAGGCTGTGCCTTGGTCTGTGTTCACTCCATGCAAATGAAGTGAAAAAAACGCAAGTGCATTTGCTGTCAAACGCCTTTGCGTTTCAAGTAAAACGCAAGTACGTTTCAGGTAAAACGTCAAAGCGTTTTCACACAAACGTAAAGGCGTTTTTTGCCCCTGACGAACTTCCTTGAATCCTGATGAATGAAAACAGATGTAAAACACAGAAAATCAAAACTTATGAACCTTATAGAACAATGCCAACAGTGGAATGAACAAGACGAGTTTCAAAAAATAATAGATGCCATTGAAGCTATTCCAGCTGACCAGCGCACTCCGGAGTTGGATAGTGAACTGGCCCGTGCTTATAACAATTTGGCCGAACCTACCGACAGGCACCTTTTTCAAAAATCCCTTGCCTTACTGAAACCCCATGAAAACTATTTCAAGGGGGACCATTGCTGGAATTTCCGCATAGCCTATGCTTATTATTATTTAGAGCAGGAGGGAAGATCGCTCCACTATTTCCGGCAGGCCCTGGATGCACGTCCTGGTGATGAGGACACCCAGCAAATGATAGAAGCATGCCGTAAGGATTTGTCGTTTCCCCGGTTTAACAAGACCTTTCGTGAACGTACAGAAAAGGCGTGGGCTGCTTTTGAACGGGAAGAAGCAAGGCTGCGCAAGATTATGCGCGAAGATATACGCCATGAGCGTAGCAAAGAACTGATTAGCCGTTGTGAGCGTGTCCTTTCCATCGCCCTGAGTGACACGGCATTCGAACTTGGTTGTCAAAAGGACCGATATGAACTGGTGCTGAGTCCTGAAGGAGAACGGATGAAGCTGTTTCCACTGGTTTATTTCCAACAACATGCTCCGGCATCCGTGCGTAAGAACTGGGACATTATAGTAGGCCGTCAGAAAAATCCTCATTCCACAATTCGTATAGATGAATATGAAGTAAAAGGAAAAGATGTGGATGTGTGGATAGAACAGATAAAAGGCAAGCAGGTGGTGCTTACTCTTTATTGTGAGAAACTGCTTCCTCTGCTGAAAGAAAACGAAAACAAGGCTTGGTGGATGATGGCCAACCTGATGTCGCACGAACTGGGTGAAATTGCTTACCTGTCTCTGATTCGCAGTTTCGAATTGGCCGCTACACCTAAAAAGGGAATCAGCACCAAGCTGTCCGTACTTTCTGACGCATTGAAGGCAATGAATCTGCCCGATTACAAAGATGCAGAAGAATTCCTGATTCACAATCGTATCAACTATAACTTGAGCCCGGAAGAAGACAAAAATGCCGACTGGCGTCTGGATGTCTTTGCAGGGAGTGCCTGTGTGCCTGCACTTATTAACGGCTATTTAAGTGCGGAACCAGATGCCATGGATGAGCTTCATCAGGATGGCATTGTGGCTGGATTCTTTATTTATCCGGCAATTGAAGCTGTAGAAGGAGAGGAACGTACGAAACAAATGCAGCAACTCAGGGATGACTTGCAGGAGAAAATCCGGAAGCAGGCTGGCGATGATGTGGTAGCTTTTCTGGGGGGAGCTACGGGACTGTATTGCGGATACCTGGATTTTATGGCCTGGGATTTAAGGAAACTATTAGAGGTTGCTGCCGATGTCTTTTCACACACCAATCTGCCGTGGGCATACTTCCATTCTTTCCGCCGTGATGTAAGTACGGTAAGAATATGGGAACGTACAGTCGAAGAAGAAGCTCCTCAACAGGGCATACATCTGGACACCGGTTCCCTGCTCTCGGCAGAAGACCTTCGTGCGCTGGAAGCTTTTCATGAAGGGGCCACCGGTTATTTCGGAAAAATGTTCAGCTACATTGTAGATTTTGTAAGGAAAGGTGTCAAGGAAGGCCGTTTTACAGAAGAACAGGCCCGGGCTGACCTCCAGATAGCCTTGTGGTATTCGTATAGCTGTATCAACCTGACCTCTTATGAATATTATTACCGTGCCATGCAGTGGATGCCCGATTCGGAAAAGAATGCTAAAGGATGTGCCACATGGTATTATCGTTACTCTTGTGCGCTGATGTATTGCAGCCGGTTGGAAGAGGCCCTGAAATATGCCGAGCAAGGAGCAAAGGAAGAGCCCGATTATCCCTGGATATGGCTTCAGGTAGGAAAACTCCGTTATTATTTCGGCGATAAGAAAGGCGCGCTGGAAGCCGTAAAGCAGGGGCTTTCACTTGAACCGGGCGATTATGAGTTCCTGACATTGGGCCGGGAGATAGAGCTGGGAGCCTCACTTGAACAGATGGAGTTCCACTGGATAAATCCGGATGCAGACCGCGACCTGCTTAACGGGCTGGATGAAGAGGCTGACGATAAGAGATGTACCATTTCCTGTCTGACAGTCAATCCGGAAGGTCTTGCTCGTTTCCATCGGATATTTACCCCCGGACTGGTTACTGATTATGTAAAGAATTCACCCTATTGCCGCTTCAACTATCAGACGCAGCATGGCAAGGTAGAAGTAGTGTTCAAGATGAACGAGGCGGGGCTTTCTAAACTACAGGCCGACTGGCTGGTAATGGTGAAAGATGCACTGGATGACGGACGCTGGGCTGCACATCGTACTACAGAAAATCAGGAAGGAGCGCTTGAAACCATTGTCTTAGGACTTGACTATTCCATTCTCTTAGAGTACAAGCTGAAAGGTCCGGATGAAGGATATGTGCAGGTGTGGTTGAACAAGGATGGCACACCCGTTTCAAATGAAAGCGGTGATTGATATTAAAGGGTTTAAAGAATAAAATCAACTTTAAAAACAAATGACATGAAACGAATAAACTATTATCTGCTGCTTCTGGCAACCATGCTGTGTGTATCATCACTAAATGCACAGAAAGAATACTCTATAGATTGTGTCACTGTAATCAATTTGGGAGACGGGCGTATTCTTCACAGAGATATATCTGGCAATAAACCTCTCAATGGCGAACATCGTATCATTGACGGTTATCATTCTGCTTACATTCTTGCCGGGTTCAAGGATGGTCTCTACAATGGTGATTATGAGGAATATGTATACAATAAGCTGAAAGCCAAAGGTTCATACAAAGAGGGATGGAAGAATGGAATCTTCAAGAAGTTTGATGATGAAGGCAGAGTGACAGAAGAAAAATCCTACAAGGACGGAAAACTTGATGGGGCACATCGTACATTCTATACAAACGGCAAGCTGGAAATGGAGCGTTTCTACAAAGAAGGAAAACAGGATGGGAAGGATTTGTATTATGAATTTGACGGAACTCTGCGGAGGGAACATAACTATAAGAATGGGAAACAGATTGGCAAACAATATTCATACATAAAGGGTACATTCGAACTGAAAGAAACATCCTATTACAATGAACAAGGACTGCTTGATGGTGACTTTGAGCAACTTTACTTGTTCGGTCAGCCTCGTACTATCGGCCATTACAATAATGGTCAAAAGGATGGTACCTGGATACAGATAGCAGAAAGTGGAGATACGCTTCATATAACGACTTACAATAACGGAAACGAAGAAGGACTTCAGGTTCGTTTCGACAGAGCGACCGGATCACGAGTAAAGGAATTTTACAAAAAGAATAACCGTTATGACGGATTTTATAGAGAATACGACCCTGAAACTGGAGAACTTATTTATGAGGCAACCTACCAGTTCGGACGTCTTAACGGTAAAGCAAAATCATTGGTACGCGATAACCGTTTCGATTATTGGGAAATAAGTACATACGTCAATGGTCGACAGACTGGTCCTTTTGAGTCACGATATGTAAAGAACGATAAAGTAAGAGAAATAGGTACATATCGCAATGGTCATCGCACCGGACGATGGAAACGCTATGACATCAATGGAAAACTGGAGATGGAATGGGAAGAATAGGAATTATGGTTTAATAATCCTGTGTGTTGGAAAGGCCGGTTAATGATAGAGCGTATGAAAACAGTTATATCGTTATTTATTATTAATATGCCAAGTTAGCTGCTAAACGCAGCTTCTTGTCTAGCCATTATCAACTATAAAGTAAATAAGTGTATGTACAAGATTTTTTTAGAAAAGAACATCAATAGTATCAGGCAAACAGTTGATGATGCCTTTATTGCTAAATACGCCGATTTGTCTTATCCGGAACTGACTACTCTATGGCAAGAAGTTGGACTGGGCAGCTATTGTGATGGAATGCTTAAAATCATAAATCCGTCAGATTACCAAGATGTACTAAACTCTTGTTATATTATGGACTATGACACATCGTTTCTGCCATTCATGTGTACGGCTTTCGGTGATGTCTTTGCCTATGTAAAAAATTCAAGATTGAAAAATTACATTGTTTATTTGAATGTAAGATACGGAACATATTTAATTCTTCCGGATAATCTCGTATTATTGTTGGGTAAAATAATCTTTAACAAAAGTATCTTGAAAGGTTGGTTTGATTTAGAAAATTATCCTGTAATTCAAGAAGTAATGGGAACTCCGGGCTATGACGAGTGTTTCGGATATTCTCCACTGCTGGCATTGGGCGGAAGTGAAAGTATTGAAAATGTCAAGATTGTCAAGACACTTCCTTATATAGATATAAGTACACAAACAATCGGCAGATTCAAAGATTCAGATAAATTTTGAGTTTGAAAAAAGTTGATAACAACGCAGGATAACGGCAAGCCGTTCCCTGCTGAAACATTATCAATAATAAATAAAATAACAACATGAGAAAGCAATTCATTCAACAATCTGATAGCCAGAAAAAAGCAAGGAATTTCTTTAATACTATTACTTCTAGCGACACCTTGCAAGTTATTGTAGGTCAAGATAATAGTGGTACATTTTTTTTATGGCAAGACGAGTATTATATGGAATCGTATTTGAATGTATGCAATTTGACCATAAAGCTAAGTAAAGTCAATACCATAAATTTTCTGAAATGGCTTAAAGGAAACAAGCAAGATTTATCATTCTTGATTCATCCGGTGTTCGGACAAGAATGCCTTGCCCTCAATACGAGAGAATTATCAAAAGAAATAGTATCCAATATGGATAGTGACGGTGATTATTACGATACATTAAGAGAAAATGACTTGTTATGAAAACGAATAGAACAAATAATAAGATTCAAAGAGAGTTGTTCTGTACTGACTTACAGAACAAAAACACAGAAAGTATATTCGAGAAGTTATTTGAAACCTCCATTGAGGAACTTCTTTCTGATTATGATGAATATGATGAAATAGATGAATATCCTATCGAGATAAATGATAAGGGTGTTATGATTGGTTTTTTAGCTGAAACCAGTAAAGAGCCTGCTCGCATTGAGTATATCGATTTGGATATCGAGAGTTTTCCGGACAACATGGATTATCTTTCTGTAACATTGCCAGTTTTTTTTGATGCACAAATAGAAACGGCATTATCTTCTTATGAAAATCTAAGGATATACTATTCTCTTTATGATATAGATAAGCCGGAAATAATAGTCTTTCATCATGAAAATCTACGTTACGAACTCTTAGTGACAGAAAAACTTTCCATTAGCAGAATAAGAGTATGTCGTAGTGAAAACGAATCTACTATAGACATGAGAACCTATTATCCTTTTGGTGAAGAATATAAACTTCTGCCATAATTGTAACATTTTGTAGAATGAACGAATATGCTTTTGAGAATTATATATTGATAACGAGCCAAGTTAGCTGCTAAACGCAGCTTCTTGTCTAGCCATGTTTGCCCTGCATGGGCAACAACTATAGGGTGTAAGTCCCGAACGAGCCTTGATAGTAGGAATCGTTAGCCAAGGGCAAGGGTGTCCACCGTGAGGGGAATCCGAAGGAAGCCGGAGGCAAAGTCCCGGTCTGACGCACAGAAACCGGATATAAGGCATATACAAGTGGACGAGTCTGCATGTCAAGATGAAGTCCGATAACTATCCGAAACTTGTATATGTAAATTCGGCAGATGGATGGGATGAAAGTTGCTGTTCTTAACGGGGGAGGTCTTCTGGACACGTATTCGTAACAGGCGTGGTTGAAACAAGATTTGCCGGAAGAAGTCAGCAGATTCCATAGTAGCTTCGACTGCCGGAGTGAAGGGATGAACATTAAACGGTCTGACAACTATGTATTAAGACGGATGCGTAGAAAGCAGCCAACCCCGAAAGGGGGCTTCCTGTCGAGAGAGTATGTTGGAAACAGAAAGGGCGACAGGCAAGTGCATAGCATTCTCTTGCATATATGGAAGAATACGACCAAGTGTATAACATAATAAATAAAGAGAAACAGTATGCTCGAAGAAATATTGAGTGCCGGGAACATGAGGGCCGCCTACAGACAGGTCGTTTCCAACAAGGGAGCGGCAGGCATTGACGGTATGGGAGTGGACGAACTCCATGACCACTTATGGAAGAACTGGTCTGCCATCAAGTCGCAGATACAGTGCGGTACATATATTCCCTGTGCAGTCCGTAAGGTGGAGATACCGAAACCCAACGGAGGGAAACGTATGCTGGGCATACCTACCGTTACCGACCGTCTGATACAACAGGCAATAGCCCAAAAGCTGAACCTGCTGTATGACGGAAGTTTCAGTGAAAGCAGTTTCGGATTTCGTCCGGGACGCTCCGCCCACCAAGCTGTGGGACGTGCGCTGGAGTACTTTGAAAACGGTAAACGTAAGGTAGTGGAGATGGATTTGGAAAAGTTCTTCGACCGTGTGAATCACGACAAGCTGATGTCCATCCTCCGCGAACGTATTACGGACAAGCCATTACTGAAACTTATCAGGCGATACCTGCAAGCAGGTATAATGGAGGGCGGTCTGGTCAGTCTGCGCACGGAGGGCACTCCGCAAGGCAGCCCGTTAAGTCCCATACTCTCCAACATCCTGCTTGACAAGCTGGACAAAGAGCTGGAGAAGCGGAAACTCAGTTTCGTCCGCTATGCGGATGATTGCAGTATCTATGTCAGAAGCCAGCGTGCGGCGGAAAGGGTATTGCAGAGCGTTACACGATTTCTGGAGGATAAACTCCTCTTGCGTGTAAACCGAGAGAAAAGTAAAATCAGCCGTCCCGACCAATGCCATTTGCTCGGTTTCGGATTCCGTTACAAGAAAGGCGGTTGCATACCCCGGGTGTCTGAGCGTCCGAAAGAACAGTTGAAAGAAAAGATTCGTGCGATAACCAAACGCAACCGTGGAGTCAGCATACAGCAAGTGCTGGAAGAGTTGAACATGGTTACACGGGGATGGATAAACTACTTCCGTATAGCTGGATGCAAGACCTTTCTTGCAAGGCTGGACGGATGGATACGGATTCGGTTGCGAACCTATATTTGGAAACAATGGCAGTTTATCCGCACACGTATCAAGAAACTGAAGCAGTTTGATATACCCGAATGGGTTGCACTGACGGTAGCTAAAACTCGGAAAGGAGCTGTACGTATCGCTTCCACAGCGTTGAGTACAATCATGACGAGCGAGTATCTGAAAGGACTTGGCTTTATACCCATGTCCGAATATTATTATGTAAGAACATCATGTTTAATGAACCGCCGTGTACCGAACGGTACGCACGGTGGTGTGAGAGGTCGAAACGGGAAATAATCCCGTTTCTCCTACTCGATTATAAACAGTAATGCAAAATATGAAACAGAAAATATACCATATCAGTATCTTTTTACTCTTTTGGTTTTGTGGAGCAGCCTATCCACAAAATCACAAAGCGGATATTTTGCAGCAAGACCTTTCTGGCTTGTTTGACAATTCAAGTATGATTGGCATATTAGGAGAAGATTGTAGCCGAATTGATATTCATTTTGCCGAAGTTCGGAAAATAGATGATAGAGAATATGAGATAAAAGGTGCCAGTCGTACCCGATTGTCTTTAATCTGTCCGTTTGAAGGAAATATTTTTATAGATAGTATTTCTTCTTGTTTCCAAATAATGAAAAGTGAATGTACGGAAGTGGACGGTTTCATATACGGGCATTACTCATTTGAGGAATACGGAGATAAACGATATAGTGGTACATTTTCCGGTTCTTTTAAGCAAGGGTATCGGATGAGAGGACAACAAATAGAGAAAGGACGGAATGAAATAGTAGAACTGAAATTGAACTTATCTGAATATCGGGGTAAGTGGAAATCTGCAAAGGGACTGACAAAAGTCTGTTCCTGGGCAGATGAAATTATACCAGATACTCCTGCAAACTTCTGTCTGTTTAATGATGCAGGAGAATGGGTTGTATCACCGAAATATCGTAAGAATGGTTGGGATAATCTATATAATGCCTATCACAATGAGAATCTGACAACGGATGAGATACAAAAGGCTCGTGGAGTGGAAGAACAGAAATGGTGGGTAAATAAAAGCCAATCATGCAAAGTAAATTGAGTTTATAACAAAGCGTGATAACGCTTACAGTGTTCCCTGCTAAACCACTAGTGATAACAACATAATTATAAATCCAAAATATAAATAATAGATATGATTGCATGTGTATTAAATATGATACTTATAGCGATTTCACTGTTGCTACTCTTTTTATTAAGAAAGAAGAAATATCAAGGTGTAAAGAAAATAATAATACTAACAATATGCTTTGTGACAGGTCTGTATATTTTGTTGCAAATAATTATGTTGCTATATTTCTTCTTAGGCGTTTTCTCTGCAGAAGAATTATGGTAAAAATATCACTAACAAAACTAATAATTCTTTATGATTAAATTCTTTTTTGATGCGATGTATTATCAGTTCTTTATATACAATAGGGATAAATTTAAGTTGGAAGATCCACATGAGAGAACAATATTACTATTCTGTGGAATATTATTTCTACCGATAATTGCATTGATTTATCCATTGATAAAAGAGTATTTCAATTATGATTTGCCGTTTATTTTCTTTGTTCCAATATTTTATATTCTATATTATTTTTTAAATAGATATTATGTAAGAAAGGGAAAGGGAATTGAGATAATACGAGAAAAACCTTTATTGTTTAAAAGCCAACGTTTATCGTTCATTATCTCTTGGATGGTTTACCCATTTTTAGCTGTATTGCTTTATTTCATGATAACACATCGGCATTGGCTGAAAATAATATAATAAAGATTTAATAGGTTGGTAACAACGAAAGAAAGCATCTGACTATGCTCTTTTCTAACCATTAGCATTAACGTGCAACTTAAAAAACTAAATATGAAGATAATAAATTGGACATTACTTTTTCTTGTAATGTTTTTTTGTTGCTTAGATAGCGTGAAAGCAAATCCATTACAGCAAGATACTATAAGGGATGTAACTTATCAACTTTATCCGTTGGGTGTTGCATGCCGTAACAATGATATGGCAACCATAAAACGGCTGCTTGCAGGAGAAGATGAACCTATGGCAATGGGTAACGATTTTTATGAGTTTGATATATTTTATACGGCAATTTACTTTGACAAAGAAGATGTGCTGAAATATGCTCTTGCCAGATATAAGGATATTAATAATAGATTATATAGTGACGAATACGGGCTGACGCTCTTGACATACGCCTGTAAATTGTCTAACGTGAGGTTAGCCCGTATATTGCTGGAGCATGGCATTAGCGTAAATGGTTACCAAAGTCCATACGATACATATAAAGTATATCCGATTATGGAAGCCATTGCCAATAATAACATAGAACTGGTGAAATTGCTTTTAGAATATCACGCAAATCTTAATATAAAAGACAGTAACGGCAACACCCCTCTTGCTTTAGCAAAGGAAATAGGTGCAAAAGAAGTAGAAGATTTGCTTTTGCAATGGATGAAACAACATACTTTCGGACAAAGCTATAAGGAAACTATTCAAGAGGAGATTGATGCAATAAACGAAATGCCTTTGTGGATTGCATACCTTGTTCCTTTGGATAGTTTAGGGAAAGTGATAGAGGATGAATATATGGAGTTTAATCAAATCCATTCATACAAAATCTTAGATGATAGTCAAATCAAGAATTCCAATATATTGTTCACGATGTATTTTGATAGCGATAACAAAATAAGAAAAGTATTTAAGCGATGGGCTGACGGGGGAGCATTGCATAGTATTGCATATTATAATTCTAATGGGCGATTGGTATATGGAATATATAATAAAGGCGATGAAACTCACGGAAAGTTGTATGCTGATGCTTCGGGTTTTCACATAGAGCATTTCCCTGAAGAGAATGAATGTAACGATTGTTTTGAAGCATACTTATTCCTGTCTATGAAAAGCATAGAAGCTCAATATAATATAATATTACAGAGCTCCTCCAATGCTAAAAGGACGAATTTTATACCACAAATTGGAGATAGTGCCATACTATGCAGTTCTTGCATTTATTCTTTACCTGATGGAGAAAAAACTACCAAAGGTGAGGATGGCATAGCAGTCCAATTTGGAATGCCTGTTGTCATAAGTGAATTAACAAATGGCTGGTGCAGAATAAATTCCATTTTTAATGCTCCTATTGGTTATATATCTATTCAAGACATTGAAATCATTAAGTAAATATATAGTAAGCAACTAGCAAGTCCGAGATAACAGTTTAACGCTATTGATTACCAGGCTATAACTGATTATAACATAATTATAAATTCAAAATATAGATATATGATTATATGTGCGATATGTGATTAAATCAAATTAATCATGTATCTTTGGGAGAAAGATGGATTATAATATATAAATATGAAAACAAATAGGGACGAAATATTGGAGAGTGCTTTTCAGTTGTTTATGGCAATGAATTATGAGCGTGTAAGTCTGCAAATGATAACTAAAAAGGTAGGGCTTACTAAAACAGGTATATTTAATTATTACCCTACCAAACTTGATTTGTTTATAGCCGTAGCTGATAAGTTCCTTTTTAAGGTGCAGGACCCTAAAAACAAATATGAGATACATGATGGCACTTTCAGGGATTTTATTCAGAAGTATGTTCAGGGTGTGAAGAATGCGATGGCTAAGATTGTCAATTTAGGCAATTTAAGTAAAGATATTATGCCAGGTAAATCTCCTAATGCCGGATATTTGCATCTTTTGCAGCAAGTAAGATTGTATTATCCGGATGGGGCAGGCAAGCTACAGGAAATGATTGAAAATGATAAGGAGCATTGGCGTGTGGCTATACATGCTGCTGTTAAGAATGGGGAATTGAGAAAAGATATAGATGTGGAGAATGTGATACTGCTTTATCATCATGTTTTCATGGGTATGTCTTATGAGATGTCTTTGTTTAACGGACTTGATACCGATTTGCTCTATTCAAGTTTTATGTGTTTGTATGATGCGTTGAAGCAATGACATAAAATAATCCTTTTCAATTAAAAAAAGCAAAATATTACCGGTTGGTCATATTTTGCTTTTTTATTTTTTATATTTGCAAAAATGACCAATCGGTAATATTATGGAAAAGGAAAAATTTGAGAGCATAAACAAAACGTTCAATTACACTCCAAACAGTGTTTTTACGAATCAGTGGTCCAGTCTGGCATTTGGCATAGGTATGGTTGTCGTTCCATTGATATATCCTTTCGGACTTCGTATCAGGCGTGTTCATATATTGTCGCCTACAGTATTGTCAACAATTCTTGTAATAGGAGGGATATTGCTTCTGTGGTTTACTTTGCAGAGTATGCGGAAGGCCAAAGCGTTGATTGCACAAGGAGGAACAATCAAGGTAGAAGGTAACAGAGTGACATATCCATCCATTGAAAAAGGCAAGGTGGAATATCGTTCATTCCTCATTTCAGATATAGAATATATTAAAGATGATGAAGATGAGAATCAGTGTAAGGTCAGTCTTCCTGATAAGTATGTGATTTTTGAAATCAAATATTTTGACTCATACGATGAGTTTGAAGAATTTCGTGCGATTTTAGGATAAAATAACCAATTTAAAAACTTAATATTATGATTAGACAATTTTTCAAGGTAACACTGGTAGTTTCAATGGTTGCATCGGTACTTGTTGGCTGTAATGGAAGTGAGCCTTTAGGAATGGGCTCAGAAGAGAGTATTTCGAAAATAAAGGAGCTCGTAAAAACCAATGTCGATATGAATGAAAACAAAATCTATGAATTACAATGGGAGGAAGATAACGGTGAGCATAAGTTGGAAAATATGCTTTCAAGTATCACTGTTGGCTACATTGATAAAGAAAATAATGATTATAAACTTATTATAGAGTTAAAAGACGGAGAATTTGTTGCAGGTGAACCGGATAAGAATGAAAAATGGAAATATTCGTATGAAAAGTCAACGGCACTGAATCTTGACGATATAAATGCCGGTTTGCTGAAAAAAATGGTCAAAGAGGGATATGACTTGTTTATGACACAGGAAGATAGTACCCAATATGATCTTAAATCAGTCGGGAAGTATAGGTTCTACATTTATCCGGTAAAAGTCGGTCGTGAGCATTTGCTTGCTGAGAATGAATCTTTCAAAAAAGAATATACCACTATGGTTTCTTACTTCGACTTGAATTTTATCAAGAAAGATGAGGCACCTGAAGTACGTGGAAAACATATATGGACCAATTACTATACCGCTTCATTTAAGATTGATGAAAACGGAGAGATAGGATTTTTTTGATAGACAAGAAGGCTAATTATAAATCAAAGTATTATGGAAAACGGAAAAACGTATGGAAAACAGACTCCGGAAGAAATAGCAAGAGCCGCACAGGAAGCGGCTATCAAGTCAGCCATGGAACAGGCGCAATTAATGTTAGGAAACATACCTGGTATGAACATGCAGGACATGCAGGCACAGATTATGGCTCAGATGCAGGCTGCTGTTCCGAATCTTGTCGATATACAAGCCCAACAGGCTACGATGGGGACATTAGGAGATGTGGATGCGGATACAGTATGTAATACTGGTATGAAAAACATGAATGATGCTGCGGATATAACACAATCTTTGATGAACCTGGATTTCAACGCTGATGATTTCTTTGATGATAATGATAGCTGGGAGATTAAAAGAAGTAAGGATGGTACCTTAAACAGTGAACAGCTTCGTTTGTTGGCTCTTGGGGCACCGATACTGGTCTATAATGATGAATATACAGATACCATAGGACACCAGGAGTATGTGGATTCATTGAAGGAACAGATAAGAAGCTGGTGGGAGGTAACTGACAGAGAGTCTGCCTTTGAAATTGTTGACTGGCTGCTTCGTGAAGGACATCATGCTGAAGCGGATAGGGTTCTTGCTGCCATGAGAAACGGGCAGGAAACCGAAGGTATTGATGAAGATAAGGTAGAAGATGTGTCGTTGATAACGGACTACATGTTGGAAAACAGTATCTGTGATATGAATTCTGTACCTCATACAGCCATTGCCTGGGATTTGGTACGTATTGTCAACCTCGGGCGCTGGGCTTTCCAGTGCGGTTATATTACAGAAGAAGATATGTGGAACATCATGCGTGTAGCGGATGAAACTGCTTCTGCAAATTTTTCTTCGTGGGAAGAATATGGCATGAGTTTCGTTCTTGGTCGTGGTGTATGGCATGGTGATACAGACGATTGTCTGACTGCATACGAGATTGTTACGGAATTACTGAAGAATGAAGATTCACCTTGGTTGCAGTTTTCATGGAGTGATTGATTATTTAAAAGAGCGGAAAAAATGAGTTACGAATTTTATATAATGTCGGGTATTGCCGTTTTTGTAGGCTGTACGTGGCTGTACCGGAAAGGTAAAGGGGCATACATGATGGTACGGAAAATCAGAAGTGCGTTTAAGGTTGTAAATATTAATCCGGCATCCTCTCTTGCCGATGAGCAATATAAGAAGCTTGCTGTCGGTGCGTTGTATGCTTCACAGCAAGGAGCATACCAGAATTCTATAAAGACCGGCATAGACTATGAACTTCCACAGATACTTGGTGAATGGTGGGGAATCAAAAACAGTCAGGATGCCAGGGAAAAGATGAATTATTTGCTGGAAAAAGGATTCAGATATTATTTCCCTTATGTGTGGCAGGCTTTTCTTCTTTCCGACCCCAAGCAACAGGATGAGGTGTTTCAGCAATATATGGAGTCGCAGGAAGATTATGATAAGGCTGTATCTCAGCTTCAGAATCTGGAAGAGACTTATGATGAATTGCTTGAAAATAAAGTGATATCCTCAAAAGAAGACCTGAAACGTTATGGCGTTGTAGGATGGGATGCTGGTAGGGTATGCTTCCTTGCGCGTGCCTGTTGCGAGATGTGTTATATCACAGAAGAAGAGGCTTGGCAGTATATTGACAGAGCGTACGACCTGGCACATCGGGAGTTCGCTTCATGGCATGACCTGGCGATGAGCTATATCATAGGGCGCTCAATGTGGGGAGGAAAGAAATCCTATAATTCAGTAATGAAGGATAACGCCGATAAATTACTTTCCGATGAAAAAAGTCCGTGGGTAAGAATTCAATGGTAACAATTGTGATACAGCAATAAAAGGCTATTCTTATGGCACTATTTGTCAATGATCAGCAAACAACAGACAAGGAAGTGGAACGATTGTTTTCTGCCGGATTACTGCTTCTGCTTGGCAAAGCGTATTCTGACGCTTATTCATGCTTTGATCGTATCCATGAGGAGTACTTCGCAGTAATGTACAACAAGGCATTGTGTTGCTTTATGGTAAAATGGTATGACGAATGTTACAGATTGCTTTGTGAGGCGGAACGGCTCCTGCATGGAATGGATATTGCATGCGAAACGCAGTTGCCTGAAGCTTTTCTTCGCTACGATTATGATGAAGCTTTCCCTTTTTATCCCATTCCGCAAGGTATTCCAGAATTTGGAGCATACAGACAATTGCTTCGGTTGAAAGCGGAAACAGCTTTCCGGCTGCATTTATATAGTGAAGTGAAAGCTATTTCCGTTCGTCTGGGAGGAAAGTACAAGCACATAGAAAAATTGATTGACTTAAAAAATGGCAACAATGACTTGTGAAGAAATATTCAGTCTGCATGCATCCGATACTGAAAAATCAGATTTGTACGATGCCTACCGGAATGTATCGCTTGACAGTCGGGATGAAATGCATAAGAACAACACTCCTTTGCATACGGCTTGCTATTTTGCAGACATTACCGCTGTGGGTATCCTGTTGGAAAGAGGTGCGGATACGAATGCGAGAAATGATGATGGTGACACACCATTGTGTGTTATGGCGAAGCGGAACTCGTGTCCGAATGATACTCTGTATGCCGATATTTCCGGACTATTGCTTTCCGAAGGGGCGAAGGTAACGCGCTCGGGTAAAAATACAACCGCTTTGATAGAAGCAGTACGCAATCGTCATTTTTTGATGGCCGATGCCCTTCTGATGACGGGAAACCGTATTGATTCTACCGACTGGAATGGTGACAATGTGCTGCACGCTATTTGCGACTCCGCAGGATACATTGCAAACAATATTAAGTCCAGAAAAAAACGTATAGCTGACTTTGCTGAAAGATGCTACTCGGACAAGGACAAGCAGGAAACTTATGAAGAACTGGAAAGCCTTCTGGTATTGGACAAGCAGTGTTGCCATACTACAAGGATTATTTTGGAAAGCGGGCAGATAGATTCGGAGGAAAAGAACAATTGCGGGAAAACACCCTTTCTCATAGCGGCAGAAAGAGGTGCCCGGAAAATCGGGGCATTGTTGTCAGGACAAGACCCCGAAACAGACGATCTTGCGGCCATTGCCGGGGGATTAGATCTGTTTCAGGCATTGTGGTATAGGGACGAAGAGGCTTTGGATGCTCTGCTACGTTCCGGTGCGGATACTCAAGTTGTGTGCGAGGATAATGGTATGACTGATTTCAAGGGAAAATCCCCGTTGGGATGCGCTTTGACATGGGAGAATTTTTCAGCAGCAAAGTTATTGCTGAGAAGAGGAGCTGATCCGAATTTTAGGGATTCGGAGGAACGTACAGCCTTTGCAGTATGGATGAGTAACAGAGGGCATGGCTGTGAGTATAAGGAGCCATGCCTGCATTTTCTCCAATGCCTGACAGTGTGTGGGTGGGATTTGGAAAGTCCGGCCGACAAGGAAGGAAACACTGCCTTATCCGTGGCTTGTCGCGGGGCAAAATATGACACGGGAATATGGGCTGTTCGTTATCTTGTAGAAAACGGGGCAGATGTGAATGCACACAACATGCAGGGACAGACCCCTACGATGAATCTTTATGGAGGACGTTACTGGGATGGAAACATACCGCGTTTTTCAGGTTTCGTAAGGTCATATCCATACGACGGGCGAGCTTGTACGGAACAAGATGCGGAGACGCTTGAGGTGCTGCTTGAAGCTGGGGCAGACATCAATGTCAAGGACAAATGGGGTAATACTTTGTTGCATTATATAGCGGGAAGCTCGATGAGAGGTTCAAAGGAGGCGACCGAATTGGTCATGGAGTTCGGTACTCCAGATGTGAGTGCTGTGAATAATGAAGGCTTGACGGCTTTGGACATCGCAGCGAAAAAAAATGACGAAACTCTTGTAAAATTTTTATTGAAATATAGTTGAGATTTGTATGGATAACAATATGACTTTCCTGAATGCCTGCCGTAACGGTCAGAAAGGCATTGTACAGATATTCCTTAAAAAAGGTGGTATTGATGTGGACAAACGGGATGTAGAGGGTAATACTCCGTTATATCATGCTTGTCTGAAAGGATTCAGAGACATTGTGAATCTTCTGCTCGATAGCGATGCGGATGTTTCCATCGCTAACAACTGTTCGGAAACACCCTTACATGCAGTTGCAAGGAACGGGAATAAAGAGATAATTGGAAAGCTGATACAATATGGAGCGGATCTGGATGCTACGGATAATGAGGGACGAACTCCATTGATTCGTCTCCTTGATAACAAGCGTACCGATGCGGCCCTGTTTCTGATAGAACAAGGGGCAGACACAGAAATCACTGATAATTCTGGTCATAAGGCGATAGATTACGCTACTGCCCACGGGCTGAAAGAAGTTGTGATACGCCTGATAGTGGATGGAACAAGCGATATCCAAGGTAATACACCTCTCCATCAGGCGGTTTTCAATGGTCAATCGGAAATAGTCCGTTTGTTGCTCTCTACATCTCCCGACATGATAGATGTAACGAATGATGCTGGGGAAACTCCTTTGCTCATCGCCTGCATGAAAGGAAACCTGACCATCGTTAATCTGTTGATTGATGCTGGGGCAGAAGTAAATAAAGCCCTTTTAAATGGAAATACCCCCTTGCACTTTGCAGCTGGGTTTGGAAATAAATTTATAGGCAATAGCCTGATAGCGGCACAAGCACTGGTTAATGTTAAAAACAAGAATGGGGAAACGCCACTTATTCTTGCTTCCAGGGAAGGCAACAATGAGTTTGTTGCACTGCTTGTGGCACATGGAGCAGACGTAAACCTTGTGGATAATTTTCAGCAGACAGCATTGTATTATGCAGGTGAACGAGGCTATAATGAGATTGTGGAGACATTATTGATGGCAGGAGCTGAAGGATAGCACGGATAACACAACATAAAGCTCCGTTCCCTGCAAATCATTATGAATCATTTTCCTTATTATAAAAAATGAACATGGAATTTATAAAACGACTAGCCAATAATCTGTTTGGCAAACGTAAAACGTATGATGCGAAAGAACTGGGTATCTTTTATTCTAAAGTTTGGAATTGTTGGAAAAATGAAAGCTATTATTGGTTCACGTCCATGAAATTTTCAGTATATAGGGAAGAAACTTTTTTGTGTATAAATGGAGATTCAGATGCTCCATTTCAGCCACAGATAGCCTGCCTGAGAGAGCTATTCGACAACTGGGAAGAAATACGCAGTCAGATAAGCCGAATTATACCCAAACATGTTCGGTATATAAAAAATAAGGAAGTATTTATTTATTGGAAAGAGCGCTTTTACCCGGAGTCTGTCGATGTGTTTGGAGCTGGAACTAATGGAGTGAAGATTACTTTTTCCACATACGACTTGAATCATAGCTTCAGTTTTGTATGGAGAGATGGACATGTCCGTGATTTCGTTTTGGAAAACGAGGAAAAGGAAAATATTCCATATCCGGAGGCATACACGTATTATTTATTTGATTATTTGTATTATATAGGCGAAATATGGGAAAAAAGCAATTCTCGGATGTGTGGCAGTATATTACTTTTTTGGTATTACACATTCATTTTTGTTATTCCTGTATATTTTCTTCTGCTACATATACAAGAAATAGGTAGAGCTGATAATTTCCCATTGTATTATATAGGATTTAATTTTCTTTTTCCATTTCTATTTTCATGGGTTCGATACAGGAAGAAAAGAAAATCAGCCCTGATGAAACATTATCGTTATCCTAAAAAAATAAAGGTTATCAGTGCTATTTTCTTTTTGTTGGTTCCAATTGCAATATGCGGTTTAGAGATGTGGATTTATGGTAAACAAGGATGGATTAATATTGTATATTGAGAAGCTGTAAAACTGTTTGGTTTAAATTATTATAATCATTTATAGGGATAATGAACGTGAGGGATTATTCAACAGATGAGCTCTTGATGATGGCCAATAATGTAACTGAAGAGTATTCTGAAGAGGAAGTCAGACTGGCAAAGAAAGAGTTATATAAGCGAGGAATAAATGACGAGTTAATAGCCGACATTGTGAAGGAGGAAGAAGAGGCTTTTATGAAAAGGTTGGATGCTGCTGCACGTGCGGAGCAGGCCCGGATAGATAAACGAAACGAAAAGAACAGGAATATAAGTTATCAATGGTGGGAATTACTGATTTTATTTGTATTTGCACCATTTTATTTGTGCAGGAGATGTTATTTACCTCATAATTTTTTCCCGAAGTTGAGACAGTTGAGAGAAGAAAAATATGACCTGAAATTTAAACAACGGCTTATTGCATTAATTGCTGGAGATATAGTATGGGTCCTTGCTTATTGGATTGAACGTGTAATCATGGGAAACTAGATTACATAATTTCTCTGGCTATCCACGCGCAGGCTTCAGCATCGGCCAGTGCGTTATGATGGTTTTCCAGACGGTATCCGCAGGCTGCGGCCACGGTGTGCAATTGGTGGTTGGGGAGCTCCGGAAATACTCTGCGTGCCACGCATAGAGTGTCATAAAACTCATAGTCGGGATAGTCCATCTGATAGACGCGGAAGACGGCTTTCAGGCAGCTTTCATCGAAAGGACGGTTGTGTGCCACGAGCGGCAGTCCCTCTATTAACGGCTCAATCTGTGCCCAAACGGCAGGAAATACCGGTGCGTCTTCGGTATCTTCACGGGTGAGTCCGTGTACCTGTGAGCACCAGTATGTGTAATAATTCGGTTCCGGATTGATGAGGGAATAAAAGGTATCGGCTATCTCGCCGTTGCGCACCACGACCACGCCTACCGAGCATACGGATGAGCGCTGGTTGTTGGCGGTCTCAAAATCTATTGCGGCAAAGTCTCTCATGTCTTTACTTGCTCTATATACGTTATCGCTTGGTCACGGTAATCATGAACGTGACGGCTACCATGGCAATGGAAATGCCGACAATGATGTTGGTGGTCAGCGGTTCGCCAAACATCAGTGTGCCGACAATGATGGCGGTGATGGGTTCGAATACGCCGAGTACAGAAGCCTTGGTGGCTCCGATGTTACGGGAGGCAATGGCGAGGGTGGCCGTAGAAACGATGGTTGGCAGCAGGGCAAGTCCCACAAGGTTAAGCCAGTCTGCTTCGGTAGTGATTCCAGCCGTAATTGCAGTGTCGGAACTGAGGATTTTTCCGATAAAGACAATCGCTCCTACCATGAGGGCATAGAAGGTGAGCAGGGAGTTGGATATGCCGGCAATGGCCTTGCTCCGGTTGATGATGACGATGAAGAGTGCATACACCAGTGCCGAGGCGATGGAGAGCAGCACACCGATGGGGTTGATGGTTTGTGAACCGTCACTCTGTGTCATGATGAGCACACCTCCGAAGGTGGCGGCAATGGCAAGCCATACCGGCCATGAGGGAACGACTTTCAGGAACACCATGATAATGGCCACGAGGACGGGGTAAAGGAATACCAGCGTAGTAGCCAGTCCGGAAGCGATGTATTCGTATGCATCGAAAAGAAAGATGCTGCTGGAGGTGTAAAGTAGTCCGAGGACGAACAATACGCCGATTTGCTTTCCTGAAACCCGGAAACTCTGTTTGCGGAGCAGCAGGAACAGGCCTAAAAGCAGCACCGCGAAAGCGTAGCGGAAGAAAAGTATGGACTCTGTGGCGGCACCGTTCTTCATCAGCGGCATCGCAAATAAGGGATTCAATCCGTAAGTAATACCGGTGATAATTCCTGCCGGATAACCTATAATGGCATTTTTGCTTAGTTTTTTCATGTGCGGGTAGATGTAATGTAAATCTTAGTATATGTACTATCTCAGAAACGGGTCAATCGTACTGAGCAGCTCGGCCTTCTGCATCACGCCGCTGGTTCTCCAGAGCACTTCTCCGTTGCGGAACAGCATGAGGGTGGGGACGGACTGAATCTGGTACTTCTGAGACAATACGCTGTGTGTGTCCACATCAATCTTGATGATACGGATGCGGTCGCCCAGTACGTCTTTCACCTGTTTCAGAATCGGGTGCATCATTTTACAAGGTTGACACCAGGTGGCGAAGAAGTCCACCCATACAAGCTGATTGCCTGCTACTACGTCATAAAAAGTTTCCATTGCTTTCGTTTTTAAGTGGTTATATATAAACAAGGCTACCTCCCGAAAGAAATAGCCCGGTGTGTGTTCAATACGTTTAAAATGCGGTGCAAATGTACGAAAAGCCGATTAATGGTGAACATGAAATAGTAAAGAAAAATCTGTATCTTTGCACGACTTTTTTTAAGGTAAGAAGAAACAATGGATGCAATCGTTACACAGATGATTATCCTGTTTATTCTGGTAATCATCGGCTATTATCTGAGTAAGAAGAAAATGATGGATGCGGATTTCGACCGCAAACTTTCGGGATTGGTTATCAACGTGACGTGTCCCAGTCTGATACTTTCGTCAGTGATGGGCGACACGCTTCCCGACAAGAAGCTGATTCTGCCTTTGCTCGTGGTAGGTTTTGCTACCTACGTGGTGCTTATCGGGTTAGCCTTTCTGCTTCCGCGCTATTTGCCCGTCAAACTGTCCGACCGCGGTATTTACAGTTTCATGCTGGCATTCGGCAATGTGGGTTTCATCGGCTATCCCATTGTGGCTTCCATTTTTGGAGCCAGTGCGGTGTTCTATGCCAGCATTCTTAATTTTCCCAGCACGTTGTTGATTTTTGTGTTCGGTACCCTGTTTATTTCAGGCGGTCAGGGAAAGATGCGTTTTGACTGGCGTACTCTCTACTGTCCGGCCATGATTGCGTCGTACCTCTCCATTCTGATTGTCGTGACCGGATGGGTGCCTCCCCGTGTCATCAGTACCCCGTTTGTCCTGCTGGGAAATGTCACTGTGCCTGCAGCTTTGCTCATCATCGGCTCGTCCATTGCCCGTGTACCCATTCGCCGGATGTTTGGCAATACGGCCATCTACCTGATGTCGGCCTTGCGCCTGATGCTGGTTCCACTCCTTATTCTGTATCTCTCACGCCTTTGCCGGGTGGACGAAACCATTGCCAATATCAATGTGGTGCTGGCGGCCATGCCCGTAGCTTCGTACGGTACCCTGTTCTGTATTCAGTATCAGAAAGGGGAGGTCATCATGGCAGAAGGAACCTTCCTCACCACCTTGCTTTCCGTGCTGAGCATTCCGTTGCTGACGATGTTCCTGTAGACTTATTTCAGCAAGGCTGCATACGTCTTTTCAGACTCATGCGGCAGTATCTTTCGGAACTGGGTGAGCATCCGTTCGCGTGATTCCTGCGGACTGCAGTCGGGATGGCAGGCCTCCCGTCCAAAGAGACGTTCGGGCGTGGTGAGCAGTGACCATCCCCAGCCATATTCCCTTCCGTGGCGGTCGAGGGGGTAGATAAAATCCTCCGTCACAATGTAGCCGCCCATTTCCAGTCGGGTGAGATAGGCATCGAAGCGGCTCCGCATCTTTGGTCCGGTAAATCCGCATGCCGCACGCAGTTCCCGTGTAATCAGGCTACCTTCGCATCTTAGTACGTCGAGTATGGTTTTTTCAATGCTTCCCGCCTCCGGATAAGGAAAAATGCTCCGCCGGTAATTGCAGAAATCGGGCCACCACTCACGGCTGATGAATGCAGCTTTGTCCTTGAAGAACTTGCCGTATGCGCAACCGCTTTCTTGCAGGATGGCACCTTTCCATTCCCAAAGCGGCCATTCCCATCCGCCGTCGGGTAAACGGGTGTACTGGCAGTCTTCGTCCACGACCTCTTCGGCCGACCATCCGGCAATGCCCATGCTTAGCAAGGGAAGGAAGCCCGTTTCATTGATGTAGTCAATCAGTTCAGGGCAGGAGTGTAGGGGTTCTTGTTTCATGGTTGCAATGATTTTTCTTTTAAGATAATGAACAAAACAGATATATTTGCGTATTATTGTATGAAGCAAAACAGAATCTATGACACCTCCTCCAATTGAACAATCCACCCAGGAAGCTCGCAGGGCGTATTTGATTGAAGCCTGGAAGTGCCTGCACGATTGCGAGTCGTGCGGCAAGTGCCGCATCCTGAAAGGTAAGGATGTGGAAACTTTGTATGCTGACTACATTGAAGGCAAGCGTAGCTACATGGACGTGACGCTGGAACTCCGGAACAAGAGTTATTAAATTTCCCCGGAGGTGGTGATATCGCATGAATCACTTTGTCCGGCGCAGTTTTTTTCTGAAATCTTATCAGCAGTGAAGCCCCATCTCGTAAGCTTCATTCAGCTTGTTGTGTCCGCTGATAGCACGTGGGTCAGCTACTCCACCGCAGAAGAGTGTACCGGCCAGGCGGCTCTTCGGAAAGCAGTAAATCCAGCCCGTGAGACCCGCTTCGGCACGTTGAGGAACCTCCGGCTCTTCTTCGGCTGCCACGGTCAGCATATAGACGTCGCGGAACTGGTAATCCAGAGTATACAATGCATTCATACGGTCGATGAGCACCTTCATCTGTCCGCTCATCTCGAAATAATAAATCGGGGTAGCCCATACGATGACATCTGCGTGCAGCACTTTCTGCATGATGGCATCTACATCGTCCTGAATCACACACTTGCCCAGTTTCTGACAAGCCAGGCATCCACGGCAGAAACGTATATCTTTTCCGATGAGTGAGATTTTTTCTACTTCGTGGCCTGCCTGGAGGGCACCTTCCATAAACTTGTCGGCCAGCATGTCGCTGTTGGAACCAGCACGCAGACTGGTTGAAATCACAATTACTTTTTTCATGCTATCTTGTTTTGAGTTGGTTTTTTCTTCCAATTGGTTTGCTTTAAACTCGATAGCAAATTTATAGTTTTTTTTGCCGAGTATTACAGGCTTATGGAAAATTCTCATACAAGAAGTGGGGTATTCTAGTCAGGTCATTGCAGCTTTTTCCGTATGAAAGGTGTGTAGACAGAAGCAAAACCATATCACTGAATGTCTGAGATATTGAGGACTTTTCGTATCTTCGCAAACAAACAAAACAATCAATGAAGTATGAGAAAAAGAATGATTAATTTTTCGGCAGCCTTGTTGGGAGTTGCCACGATGGCTTCCAGCCTGTGCTCGTGCAGCAGCCAGCAGAAGGAATCGCCGATGAAAGCAAAGGTAGAGGAGTATGCATCTGTTGAACTCAAGTCTGACCTTGTGAATAACTTGAGCGACAAGGAAAAAGAGTTGGTGAGAATATTTTTCCAGGTGGGGAAAATTACCGACGACCTTTTCTGGAAGCAGACATTCGGTGATAAAAGCCTGCTTGATACTATTACCGACAGCTATGCGAAAGAGTTTGCCATGATTCACTATGGCGCATGGGACCGTCTGGACAATAACAAGCCTTTCCTGGCTGGTTATGGTGAGAAACCGGATGTATGCAACTATTACCCGCTGGATATTACCGAAGCCGAGTTCAATGCCTTTGAAGATGAAAACAAGGACTCATGGTACACGGTTATCCGCCGCAACGAAGATGGTTCTTTAAAGAGCGTATGGTATCATGAAGCCTATGCTCCGGAAATAGAACGCATCTGTGCTTTGCTGGAGAAAGCGGTGGCACTGGCAGAAGACCTGGGCTTGAAAACCTACCTTGAAAAGCGTATCGAAGCATTCAAGACTGATGATTATCTGGCCAGTGACCTGGCATGGATGGACATGAAGGACAGCAAGATTGACTTTGTGACAGGACCTATTGAAACTTATGATGATAAGTTCCGCGAAACCAAGGCTTCGTACGAGTCGTTTATCCTGCTGAAGGATGAAGCTCGCAGCAAGGATCTGGCCAAGTTTGTAGCCATGCTTCCGGCCCTTCAGAAAGAGTTGCCCTGTCCGCCGGAATATAAAACCTTTGTGCCGGGCACGTCGTCAGACCTGAATGTGTATGATGCGGTGTACTATGCCGGCGACTGTAACGCGGGAAGCAAGACGATTGCCATCAATCTGCCGAACGACGAGCGGGTACATGCGCTGAAAGGTACACGCCGTCTGCAACTGCGGAACTCCATGAAGGCTAAGTTTGACAAGATTCTGTTGCCTATCGGACAGCTTGTCGTTACGCCCGAACAGCAGAAATACCTCAACTTTGATGCGTTTTTCTGGAACGTGACTTTCCATGAAGTGGCACACGGACTGGGTGTGAAGCAGACCATCCGCACCAATGAAAGCGTGGATGCAGTGATGGGCACAGAGAAGACTTCCTGGGAAGAAGCCAAGGCTGATATCCTGGGCCTGTTCATGGTGACCAAGCTGATTGAAATGGGCGAAATCACGAACATTACAGCCGAGGATGCGATGGCTACTTACATTGCAGGCATTCTGCGTTCAGTCCGTTTTGGAGCAGCTTCTTCACACGGAAAAGCCAATATGATGTGCTTCAACTACATGGAGAAAGCAGGGGCATTTTCACGCGATGACAAAGGTCAGTATGTGATTGATTTTGCAAAGGCCAAGGAAGCCATGAACGGTTGGGCAGCGTTGATTCTTCAGACGCAGGGCGACGGCAATGTGGAATTTGCGAAGAAATACAGAGAAGAGAACGGTAGAATCACTCCGGCACTTCAGGCCGACCTTGACCGGATTAACGGAGCAGGCATTCCTCGTGACATTACCTTTGTGCAGGGAGAAGAAGTGCTGTTAGGAAAAGCGCAGTAACATCAGTTACTGAAACATGATAAGCCTGCGGTTCAGATGCGTCTTTGAACCGCAGGTTTTTTTTATGCTGTCATTCTCATGCTGCATGTGCAGGCATTGATTCCTTATTCTTTATCTGCCTGTCTTCTGAAAATCTGTGCCGCAATGCTGCCCGAAAAGTTGTGCCATACCGAGAACATGGCTCCGGGTACGGCCGCCATGGGAAACAGGGCAAAATGGGTGGCGGCCAGTGAAGTGGCCAGACCTGAATTTTGCATACCTACCTCGATGGCAATGGCCGACCGTTTGGACGGCTTGCTTCCGGTCATGGCAGAAAGACCATAGCCCAGGGCCAGTCCGAGTACGTTGTGCAGAATCACCGCTACGGCCACTATCAGGCTGCATGCAAGGATGCTGGCTGCGTTGTGCGCTACGATAATGCCGATGATGAAGGCTATGGACAAGGTGGAAATCATCGGTAGCAACGGTACTATCCGTCGGGTGGTGCGTTGGAAGTAATGATTGGCAGCTACTCCCAGTACGATGGGCACTATCACCACCTGTACGATACTTAAAAACATGCCTGCCACGTCTACTTCCACCGATTCTCCGGCAAGCAGCCATACGAGGGCAGGCGTTACGATGGGAGCCAGCAGTGTAGAAACTCCGGTCATGGCCACGCTCAGGGCTACATCGCCTTTGGCCAGGTAGCAGATGACGTTGCTGGCCGTACCTCCCGGACAACATCCCACGAGAATCACTCCTAAGGCGAGTTCTTCCGGCAGCGACAATAACTTGCAGAGCAGCCACGCCAGCGAGGGCATGATAAGAAATTGTGCCAGTTCGCCGACGAGGATGTCTTTCGGATGTTGCAAGACTGGTCGGAAGTCGGACGGACGAAGCGTCAGTCCCATGCCGAACATCACCACGCCCAGCATCGGTGTGATGGCTGATGTATCTATCCAGACGAACGAGGAGGGAAGAAAGAGAGCCATGGCCGTTACCAGCACTACCACAAGGGTGATGTGGGCCGCAATCCATGCAGAAATTTGGATGAGTTTATTTTTCATTGTCATTTTTTCAAAATTGTCTGCAAAGCTACAAAATTTCGTGTGAATCTTGGCGGGAATATGAGCAAACTACTCTTCCTGGTTTGTGGAATGTGATTCAGCTTCTGCTGTATATGCAAGGTCAGCTCTGTCTACCTTTTTCCAAAATCTGTAACATGGGTATATAGTCCGAGGATTTGTATACCATCCGGCATTCTGCCCTTTTCTATTTTTGTATCAGTTAATTGATAAGTAACAGATATGATTGGAGAAGAAAATTATATGGAAGTTATCAGAAATTCAGAATTCGGGGGCGAACGCCCTTTATTTGAGTCGCATAATCTGCGTTTGGAAAACGTAATAATCCGTGCCGGAGAATCGGCCATCAAGGAGTGCAGCAACATTGAGGCAGTAGATTGCCGTTTTGAGGGGAATTACCCTTTCTGGCATGTACACGGTTTTAAGATTGAACGTTGCTATTTCGATGTGGGAGGACGCTCGGCGTTATGGTATTCCGACCATCTGCAGATGAGGGATACCGTGATTGACGCTCCCAAAATGTTCCGCGAGATGAGTGAGATTGACATTGAAAACGTCACGATGAACGATGCTGATGAGGTATTCTGGCGTTGCAACGGTATCCGTATCAAAAACCTTAAGTTGCATGGAGGAACTTATCCCTTCATGTTCAGCAATGACATTTATGTGGACGGACTGGAGAGTGACAGCAAGTATGTTTTCCAGTATGTGAAGAATGTGGAGATTCACAATGCCAAGATTACCACCAAAGATGCTTTCTGGGAAGTGGAGAATGTGACTATCTACGATTCAGAGCTTAACGGCGAATATCTTGGCTGGCACTCCAGAAACCTCCGTCTGGTGAACTGCCACATCACGGGCGAGCAGCCGCTTTGCTATGCGCACGACCTTGTACTGGAAAACTGTACGTTTGGGCCGGACTGCGACCGTGCTTTTGAGTACAGCACGCTGAATGCCGATATCCGCGGTGCCATAACCAACATTAAGAATCCTACATCGGGACGTATCGTAGCCGACGAGTACGGCTCGATAACCATTGATGAAAATATCAAGGCTCCTGCCGACTGTGAAATCCGGCTTAGAGATGAACGCACCTGCTTTACCGACTAAAATGTAAGGACCATGAAATACGACTTTGATACAATTATTTCCCGCCGGGGAACCAATTCCTACAAGTGGGACAGCCTGCCGGTGGATAAGGATATACTTCCCCTTTGGGTAGCCGATATGGATTTCCGTACGGCACCGGCAATTACCGAAGCACTGGCCAGACGTGTAGCGCACGGCATATTCGGGTATGTGCGTGTCCCCGATGAATACTATACGGCAGTAACCCGCTGGTTTGAAAGGCGCCATCACTGGACTTTCCGTAAAGAGTGGATGATATATACTTCCGGAGTAGTTCCGGCCGTATCTGCTGTCATAAAGGCTCTGACAGAACCGGGCGACGGGGTGGTTGTGCAAACTCCCGTGTACAATTGCTTCTTCTCATCCATCCGTAACAACGGGTGCCGCGTTGTCACCAATCCTCTGATATACGAGGACAGTACCTACCATATCGACTTTGACGATCTGGAACGTAAAGTGAAAGAACCGGGCGTAAAGCTGTTGCTTTTGTGCAACCCGCATAATCCTGCAGGACGTGTATGGACCCGTGAGGAACTGTGCCGGATAGGAGAGATTTGCCTGCGGAATAATGTGACCGTTTTATCGGACGAGATACATTGCGAGCTTGTTTTCTCCGGACATACCTATATACCGTATGCATCTGTCAGTGAGGAGCATTTGTGGAATTCGGTCACCTGCGTATCACCCAGTAAATCCTTCAATATTGCAGGATTGCAAATAGCCAGCATTATAGCCCGCGATGAGAACGTGCGCCAGCGGATAGACCGTGCCATCAACATCAACGAGGTGTGCGATGTCAATCCTTTCGGGGTTGAGGCTACCATCGCCGCTTATAATGAAGGCGAGGACTGGCTTCTTGAGTTGCTGGACTATCTGAAGACAAACTATGACTGTCTGTGTGCATTCTTCCGTACCCACCTGCCTGAAATACCGGTGACAAAGCTGGAAGGAACCTATCTGGTGTGGACAGACTGCAGGGCACTGCATCTGCCGTCCGATACCTTGCAGACCCGTCTGTTGGAAACCACCGGACTCTGGCTCAACAGCGGTACCATGTACGGAGCCGAAGGAGAAGGATTCTTGCGCTGGAACATTGCCTGTCCGCGTTCTGTACTGCAAGATGCCCTGTCGCGCTTCAAGGGCTTTGTCGATGCCTTAACAACAGAAGGATGACCCGATGAAACGTAACTTACCTGAAACGGGCACAAATGGAGCCTTACCGGAGCAATTCAGGGAGCATCCGGCTGCACAAAAGAAAACAGATGTGTTGCTTGACCTTATCCGTGACGGTCGTCCGATGACCTTGCGGCAGCAGCTGTGCCTGACCGTAGAACTCAGCGTTCCGGCTATCATTGCACAGCTGTCTTCCATCATCATGCAGTATATCGATGCAGCCATGGTGGGACGTATCGGTGCGGAGGCATCTGCTTCCATCGGACTGGTATCGACCACCACATGGCTTTTCTGGGGACTCTGCACGGCTGCTGCTACGGGCTTTTCCGTACAGGTGGCTCACAGAATCGGAGCAGGCGACCTGAAGGGAGCGCGTATGGTGCTACAGCAGTCACTTGTCGGCACACTGGTCTTCAGTCTGCTGCTGGCTGTATTGGGTGCAGGTATCAGCTCTTCGCTGCCGGCATGGCTGGGAGGCGATGTTTCCATCCGTCGGGATGCTTCCATTTATTTCTTCATATTTTCCATTTTCCTGCCTGTCCTGCAAATGATTTTTCTGGCAGGCGGTATGCTGCGCTGTAGTGGAAATATGCGTATCCCCAGTCTGCTGGGCGTTATCATGTGCGTACTGGATGTGGTATTCAACTTTTTTCTGATTTTCCCGACACGCGGATGTAGCATAGCAGGCATGCAATTCACTATCCCGGGAGCCGGACTTGGCGTGAGCGGTGCTGCCTTGGGTACGGCTGCCGCAGAGACCGTCGTCGCCGGTGTATTACTATGGTATCTGCTGACACGCTCAGAGAAACTGAGCTACCGCAGTAGGGAAGGCAGCTTCCGGCTGAAAACCGACACGTTCAGGAAAGCACTCCGTACCGGTTTCCCAATGGGAATAGAACATGTTGTCATTTGCGGTGCCCAGATTTTAACGACTGTCATCGTAGCGCCACTCGGAGTCTTTGCCATTGCAGCCAATTCTTTTGCCATTACGGCCGAAAGTCTTTGCTATATGCCTGGCTACGGAATTGCGGATGCGGCCACCACTCTTGTCGGCCAGAGCATCGGAGCCGGACGGAAGAAGCTGACCCGCAGCTTTGCCCATATTACCGTACTGATGGGAATGACCATCATGGGCGTAATGGGTATCCTTATGTATCTGTTTGCCCCTCAGATTATCGGGATGATGACTCCTGTGGAGGAAATCTGTCAGCTGGGGGTAATGGCTTTACGCATCGAAGCTTTTGCTGAGCCCATGTTTGCTGCCTCTATTGTTGCATACGGTGTCTTTGTCGGAGCAGCCGATACACTGGTTCCATGTCTGATGAACTTATTCAGCATCTGGGCTGTACGTCTGACTCTGGCTGCCTGGCTCGCCCCGACACTGGGACTGCAAGGCGTATGGATTGCCATGTGCGTAGAACTGTGTTTTCGTGGACTTATCTTCCTTGTACGTCTGAAACGTGGACGATGGCTGAAATGCGATAAGACGTAATTGATGAGAATTACCGAACCGGCAACCCAGGTAAACGACAAGGCTGTGGCATCAGTTCTCAGAAGCCTTTATATCAAAAAAAACACCGATCATCGGAATATGGTAAAGTCGTATCCGGTGGTCGGTTTCATTTCTTGTCTTTTTGTTTGCCTGTTATTCTCGTTCAAAATGGGCAAATGTGAACTATATCTTTCCATTCTTTTGATTGCTTCTTTTCTTGGTAAGCATCCGATAAAGTACACATTGTAGATTCATAAAACAACAAACTCTTCT
>ERZ838839.740-NODE-740-length-38337-cov-10.224988_pt1 | contig 38337 bp, 30 predicted proteins | sample MGYA00519909_ERZ838839 | MGnify/ENA primary metagenome ERZ838839 (study PRJEB31850, sample SAMEA3708843) | human gut metagenome | biome: human gut; feature: human-associated habitat; material: faeces | place: China | collected 2014 ... | reverse complement strand
AGTCCTTGTTTCTACTCTTGTTTTTGATAAGTGTCGCAAAAGTAATAATAAAAACATTCAATCTATCACTTTTTCCCGTTTTTTTCTGATAAAAAGAATCCTACGTTTCTTTTCTCCTCAATCAACAGACAGCATTTTTATGACATTTTGCTACTTATTTATCAATTATATTGTTATATTTGCGAAAACAATCGCAGAAAATTAGCTTATGCACCCTTTAAATACTTCCGTATTGTTAATATACACAGGTGGAACAATTGGTATGATTGAAAACACCACAACCGGTGCTTTGGAGAGATAGGGGTACTCCGCACGGACGGAAAGGAAAATCTGATGACGAGTATTGAAATTGCCGTTGCACAGAATAAGGAAGGAAAAGCGCTTGTCCCGGAGGTCTGTATCTTCTTCGAGAACCATTTGATGCGGGGAAATCGCACTACCAAAATAAATGCCGAAAACTTCAACGCTTTCCGGTCATTCAATTATCCGGTACTGGCCGAAGCGGGGATTCATATAAAATATAATAATGTACAGATTCATGTGAACGGAGAAGAACGGGAATTGAAACCGCACTATTTACTGGATACCAATGTGGTCGTTCTGAAACTTTTCCCCGGCATTCAGGAGAATGTAGTGGCTACCATTCTAAAAATAGAAGGATTGAAAGCGGTAGTACTCGAAACGTACGGTTCCGGCAACGCTCCCCGGAAGGAATGGTTCATCCGCTTGCTCTGCCAGGCCAGTGCACGGGGAATCATCATTGTCAACGTGACACAATGTAGTGCAGGTACCGTAGAAATGGAACGTTACGAAACCGGATATCAGTTGTTGCAGGCAGGGGTCGTCTCCGGATATGACAGTACGACGGAGTCCGCCGTTACCAAATTAATGTTTCTGTTGGGACACGGCTATACGCCGGACGAGGTGCGTGACCGGATGAACCGTTCAATGGCGGGAGAAATAACTCTATAAATCTATATAACGTTCCGTCCGGCATTGAGGAAGGTATCCGGTACCGATGAGGACTTCTTTCCTTACCGTCCAACAGTTAATAACATTTCAGCAATAACGATGAGTTTGGAAACGGATGATTGAACAATAAACTGATTTTGCCGGGATTTGTTTTGCGCGTTGAACAGATTATACATACTTTTGTATTCTCTAGAAAACTAATAAGAATGCAATGGCTAAAGAAAAGACCGTATATGTGTGTAGTAACTGCGGACAGGATTCACCGAAATGGGTAGGCAAATGTCCGTCGTGCGGAGAATGGAATACGTATGTTGAGGAAATCGTACGGAAAGAGCCGGTTAACCGCCGGCCGGTATCGGGCATAGAAACGCAAAAGCCCAAGCCGGTTATTCTTAGTGAGATCATAGCGGACGATGAACCGCGAATCAATATGCATGATAATGAACTGAACCGCGTACTGGGCGGCGGACTTGTTCCGGGTTCTTTAGTACTGATCGGCGGCGAACCGGGAATCGGAAAATCAACTCTCGTCATGCAAACCGTACTCCGTATGCCGGAAAAGAAAATCCTTTATGTATCCGGCGAGGAAAGTGCACGGCAATTAAAATTACGTGCCGACCGTCTTTCTGAGGTTTCCAGCGACTGCTTCATTGTTTGTGAGACTTCCCTTGAACAGATTTATGTCCATATCAAAAATACGAATCCGGATTTGGTTATTATCGACTCCATACAGACTATCTCTACGGAAACCATCGAATCGTCTCCCGGAAGTATCGCTCAGATCAGAGAGTGTTCGGCATCTATCCTACGTTTCGCAAAGGAGACTCATACGCCGGTCTTGCTTATCGGACATATAAATAAAGAAGGGAGCATTGCAGGCCCCAAGGTGTTGGAACATATCGTTGATACAGTTCTCCAATTTGAAGGTGACCAACATTATATGTACCGTATTTTACGCAGTATCAAGAATCGCTTCGGTAGTACGGCCGAACTGGGTATTTATGAGATGCGGCAGGACGGGCTACGCCAGGTGAGCAATCCTTCGGAACTACTGCTTAGCCAAGACCATGAAGGAATGAGCGGAGTAGCAATCGCTTCTGCTATCGAAGGAGTACGTCCCTTCCTGATTGAGACTCAGGCTCTGGTAAGCTCCGCTGTTTATGGTAATCCCCAACGTTCGGCAACCGGATTTGATATACGAAGAATGAATATGCTTCTGGCCGTCCTCGAAAAACGTGTCGGGTTCAAGCTTGCACAGAAAGATGTATTTCTGAATATCGCCGGAGGACTGAAAGTGAATGACCCGGCCATCGACCTCGCAGTTATCAGTGCCATTCTTTCTTCAAATATGGATGCAGCTATCGAACCGGAAGTCTGTATGGCAGGAGAAATCGGTTTGTCGGGAGAGATACGTCCGGTGAACCGGATTGAACAACGTATCGGAGAGGCCGAGAAGCTTGGCTTCAAGCGTTTCCTGTTGCCCAAATATAATTTGCAAGGCATTGATACGAAGAAGCTAAAGATAGAGTTAGTGCCCGTAAGAAAGGTAGAAGAGGCGTTCAGGGCGTTATTCGGATAAGACACTGATTTATGTTATCTGCCTTATCTTTTTATAATCTAAAGTAACAGTAACCAAATGATACAAGAATACCAACTCCGCGTACTTCCCGAAATCGCAGCGAACGAACAACGGCTGAAAGAATATCTCTCTGAAGAGAAAGGACTAAATTTACGCAATATCAATGCTACCCGCATCTTAAAGCGAAGCATTGACGCTCGTCAGCGAACGATTTTCGTCAATCTGAAAATACGGGTATACATCAACGAAACGCCTGAAGAAGATGAATACGAGCATACGGTATATAATAGTGTGGAAGGAAAACCACAAGTAATTGTGGTTGGTGCAGGTCCCGGCGGATTGTTCGCCGCTCTGCGCCTTATCGAACTCGGATTACGCCCGGTGATTGTAGAACGCGGAAAAGATGTGCGTGAACGGAAAAAGGACCTGGCGCAAATCAGTAGGGAACATATGGTAAATCCGGAATCCAATTATAGTTTCGGAGAAGGGGGTGCAGGAGCTTATTCGGACGGAAAACTTTATACCCGCAGTAAGAAAAGAGGAAATGTAGACAAGATATTCAATGTATTCTGCCAGCATGGAGCTTCTACGGCTATACTGGCTGATGCACATCCGCATATCGGAACGGACAAGTTGCCGCGTGTCATTGAAAATATGCGGAATACGATTCTCGAATGTGGCGGAGAAGTACATTTCCGAACAAGAATGGATGCGTTGATTATTGAGAATAACGAGATCAAAGGCATTGAGACAAATACAGGAAAGACTTTTCTAGGTCCTGTGATACTTGCAACCGGGCATTCGGCAAGGGATGTTTATCGTTGGCTCGCAGCTAATAATGTAACGATTGAGGCAAAAGGTATCGCTGTCGGTGTCCGTCTGGAACACCCGGCAACACTGATCGACCAGATACAATATCATAATAAAAACGGAAGGGGAAAATATCTCCCTGCTGCAGAATATAGTTTCGTCACCCAAGTTGAAGGCAGAGGCGTGTATAGTTTCTGTATGTGTCCCGGCGGCTTTATCGTCCCTGCAGCCAGCGGACCGGAGCAAGTGGTAGTGAACGGTATGTCACCTTCGAATCGTGGCTCGCGCTGGAGTAATTCGGGAATGGTGGTAGAGATACAGCCGGAAGATTTCATAAATGAAGAGTTGAGAATGGAAAGTGGAGAGTTAGCTGCGCAACAAAATGAACAACTACTCGCTCTTAACCCTTCTCTCAGTAGCTCTCAACTTTCGATGTTCAATACCCAACTTCTCCCCCTGCACTTTCAGGAAGAATTGGAACGTCAATGTTGGTTGCAAGGCGGCAGACGCCAGACAGCTCCGGCACAGCGTATGCTGGATTTCACCCGCAAGAAGCTAAGTTATGACTTACCGGAATCCTCATATAGTCCGGGGTTGATTTCTTCTCCGCTTCACTTCTGGATGCCGGAGTTTATCAGCAAGAGATTATCACTCGGCTTTCAACAATTCGGACGCAGCAGTCATGGCTTCTTGACCAACGAAGCCGTTATGATTGGGGTAGAAACACGTACCTCTTCCCCTGTCCGCATCATACGAGATAAAGAGACGCTTCAACACGTAACCGTTCGCGGACTATTCCCTTGCGGAGAGGGTGCGGGCTATGCCGGAGGAATCGTTTCTGCCGGAGTAGACGGAGAACGGTGTGCGGAAGCAGTAGCCAACTATCTGAATCAATCATCCGAACAATAGAAAAGAATGAACTACAAACCTGAAATAGCAATTATTGAGCCGAATACTCTCTGTAGCCTGGGACTCAAATCCATATTGGAAGAGATCATCCCTATGGCAACGATCCGTACCTTCCATAACTTCAATGAGTTAATGGATGATACGCCGGATATGTACGCCCATTATTTTATCTCCGCACAAATCTATGTGGAGCATAACGCTTTCTTCCTTCCCCGGAAGCGAAAAACGATTGTCCTTGCCAGTGACAGCCCGCAATTCCAACTTTCCGGTGTTCCGGTACTCAATATTTATGAGTCGGAAGAAAAACTGGTAAAGAATATCCTGAAACTTCATCAACATGCTCATCACAACGGATATCCCGTGAAGGATATGCCTCCGATGATTCCTGCAGAACATCCTCAGGTACTTTTATCTGCTCGCGAAATTGAAGTACTCGTGCTGATTACCAAAGGGTTAATCAACAAAGAAATAGCAGATAAACTGAATATCAGCCTGACTACCGTTATCACTCACAGGAAAAACATAACAGAGAAATTAGGTATTAAATCGGTATCCGGTCTGACTATTTATGCCGTAATGAACGGATATATAGAAGCAGACCGGATATAAGTGTTTTTACTATTGACTATCAATTAGCCCATACTACTGAGTTATATGGCATATCAGAAAGATCGGTGTAATCTGTCCACTCTTTGCTGTTCCAATCAAAATCAGAAGTGGTGCGCCCTTCTTCTTTATCGGAAAAGAGCACGGTGATTGTACCGATACGGTCAAGTCTGTTAGTTATTGAAACAACTTTCTTATCGGACAATTGAGCAAACGGTTCTTGTAACTGTAACTTGCTGCTCTCCTTATCTGGTTCAAGAAGACGGAAACTGCTGCCACGATTGTCACCTGATGAGTAATAAATCATGTAACCGACCTTCTTTTGGTATAATAAGGAAGGACTACCGCTATCGGGAAGTGCCATTCCGAAATAAAACGGAATAATGGCATCTGCTTCAATCCCTTCAAGTACATAAAAGCCATTTCTATAATTATACAACATGGGAACCCATTTCCCGTTTCCTTTCCTTGCCGACAATAAAATAATCTCATTACCTTGCATAAACACACCCGGATAATCCCCGAATTGTTCAGGAGTAAATCCTTCCGGAAGTTCAAATTGAGGTTCCGGCATAGGAAAATTACTCCGCGTCTTAGTTGCATAATTACTTTGTTCCAAACCTGCGGAAACATTATATAATGAATATCCTTTACCTCTCTGTTGAATGGCCGCAATATCATTTCCGCTGCCAATAACCAATGCCAGTGTATTATAATCGTAGAAACTTAAAGCTTTCCACTCGCCTGTACAGAAATCAAGGAAGAAGGGTTGCTGCACACCATTTTCTTCTGCCAGCCCGCACAGCCCATAAGTCTTTTGAAGATTGACAACCGAACGGAAGTCCGGATGTGCACTCATATCCCACGTTTTTTTACCAGTGACGGTTTCTTCAGCATACGCCCGCTCTATTGTCTTGTCGGTCTCATTTATTCCATACAGTCTGAAATCTTTAGGCGTTTGTCCATCTGCAAGTAGTACTTTTCCCAACGACATTCTCTCACTTGCCCTGTTCAGGAATATCTCAACACGTGATTCCGGCTTGCGATAAGGCATTCGGATACTCATTCCATTCGAATGCCTCTCTACAATCTCCGCACCGACAGGTCCAAGATACCCTTCCGGGAACAAAGGTTCTCCAAGATCCCAGCGAAAGTCAAAGTCCACCTGGTCGCCTTCCTGAAAACCATCACCATAAATATGAACGATATCTCCCGGCTTAACCGTTTGGTTAGCTTCCGTCACCCCTGCATTAGTCACCAATATCTTTTCTGACGGGCCATCCTTTTCATCGCTGCAAGAGGTCAATGAAAAGCAGAGAAGTATTATAGCCCAAGCGAATAGTTTATTCTTTGTCATAATCCGTTTCTATTTAGTTCTGTTGTCGGGCAAAGATATGATATTATCAGGCAAATAAAGAATATTTCCGACAAAATCTTCCGGATATTCATAGCATATTTTGTTTTTCTATACTGCATAATCCTAATAAATGAGGATTGCCTGTCAACGATATTTGCCGTTACTTTGCACCGGACAAATTAACTACAGATGAAGACAAAGAATATTATGATTGCCCTCACGCTCCTAACGACAGGGACAGCATGGGCGGAAGATTTCCCGAAAGACTCACTGAAAGTGGTAGATATCGAAGAAGTGGTAGTAATCGCTACTCCGAAAGAGAACCGTAAACTACGTGAGTTGCCGGTAGCTACCACATTATTATCTCAAAAAGATATGCAAGCAAATCAGGTACACTCCGTGAAAAACCTGACAGGCATCGTTCCTAACCTGTTCATCCCGGACTATGGTTCTAAACTTACTACCTCTATTTATATCCGCGGAATCGGTTCACGTATCAACACCCCCTCCGTAGGGCTTTATGTAGACAATATCCCTTATATAGATAAGTCCGCTTTCGACTTCAACTACGCTGATATCGAACGTATCGACATTCTTCGTGGTCCGCAAGGTACTCTTTACGGCCGTAATACAATGGGCGGACTAATCAAGGTACATACCAAATCTCCTTTCACTTATCAAGGGACTGATATCCGAATGGGAGCCGCCACCTACAACGACTATAATGTTTCACTGACACATTATCATCGTATCTCCGACCGTTTTGCTTTCTCCACCGGAGGTTTCTATGAACATACAGGAGGTTTCTTTGAGAATGCAGCACGCAACAATGAGAAAATAGATAAAAGCAACGCCGGAGGCGGACGCTTCCGCGGTATTTATCTGCCGACACCGAATCTGAAAGTCGATATGACATTGAGCTACGAATATAGTGACCAGGGGGGATATCCTTATAAATATACAAGTGTTACAGAAGGAGAAGAAACTCGCCCCGAATATATCGGAAAAATCGCCAACAACGAACGCAGTAGCTATCGTCGCGGATTATTAAACTCCGGAGTTAATATAGAATATCAAGCCAGGACATTTATTTTAAATGCGGTCACAGGCTACCAAAACCTGAATGACCGTATGTTTCTCGATCAGGACTTTACAGAAAAAGACATTTATACTCTGGAACAGAAACAAAGAGCAAATACAATTTCTGAAGAGATCGTATTCAAATCAAAGCCGGAGAAGCGTTGGCAATGGGCAACCGGAGTTTCCGGATTCTATCAGTGGTTACATACAAGCGGTCCGGTAGATTTCAGGCAAGAAGGCGTAAAAACTGTAATTGAAAGTAATGTAAACAAAATATTTGAAGGGCTTGCTGGTCCCAAGATGCGCATGACAGCCAATAATTCCATATTGGGAGTTGGCGGTAGTTTTGACACTCCGATATTAAATGGAGCTGTTTTTCATCAGTCAACATTCAATAATCTGTTTATCAAAGGACTATCTGCCACAATCGGTCTACGTTTAGACTACGAGAAAATTAAGATGGAGTATAATTCTATCAGCAACCCTCTAAACTTTGACTTCTCTTTAGCAATGGGACCTATGAATATTACCAGTAAAGGTTTGGAAGCTATAAGCTCATTCATTGGCAAGGAATCCACCGACTACGTACAATTACTTCCTAAATTCGCTCTCCAGTATGAATGGGAAAAAGGAAACAGTATTTATGCAACTGTATCCAAGGGATATCGTTCGGGAGGCTACAATATTCAGATGTTTTCTGATTTAGCACAAGGAGCTTTAAAAAATTCAATGTTGGATGCATTAGCTGCCGACCCGAACTTTTCTTTAATGGCGGAGAGAATATTAGGAATGAAAGATGAACTGCCGGAGGTGAAAGCAACGACTCAATACAAGCCCGAATATTCCTGGAACTATGAAATAGGTTCTCACCTGACTTTGTGGGAAGGTAAACTTTGGGCTGACCTTGCCGCCTTCTACATGGATACACGCGATCAACAAATTTCTCAAATGGCAGAAAGTGGTTTGGGACGTGTCACAATCAATGCAGGAAAAAGCAGAAGTTATGGTGTCGAAGCTGCCCTACGTACCAGCCTGACAAATGAGTTGAGTCTAAATGCAAGCTACGGATATACGTATGCCACCTTTACAGATTATGTAACAAAGCAAAAAGACAGTGAGGGTAATCTTACGGATAAGTCATATAACGGCAAGTATGTACCCTTCGTCCCCAAGCATACATTAAATATCGGCGGAGAATACGCTATTACTTGTAATCCCCGTTCTATCTTTGACCGCGTAGTGTTCCAAGCAAACTATAACGCTGCCGGACGAATCTATTGGACTGAGCAAAATAACGTCAGCCAATCCTTCTACGGTACTCTCAACTGGCGCACAAACTTAGAAATAGGTGATGCAATGATTAGTTTTTGGGCACGTAACTTCTTGAATAAAGATTATGCAGCCTTCTACTTTGAAACGATGAACAAAGGGTTCATGCAACAAGGACGTCCGATGCAATTTGGGATAGATCTTCGCTGCCGATTCTAAGGAACTATAAGGAGGGCGGAGATCCCCGCTCTTACAATAATTTACTTCGAATAAAAAAAGGAAGAACTGATTAAGTTCCTCCTTTTTTATTTATCCAATATCAATGAAGCGTTATTTCTTCGCTAACTCATTAATTACGTCCATAATCTTCTGACCGATTTCTTCTGCAGCTTCCATTGTAGAAGCTTCGCTATATACGCGAATAATCGGTTCCGTATTACTTTTACGCAAATGTACCCATTTGTCTGCAAAGTCAATCTTCACACCGTCGATATCGTTGATTTCCTCATTCTTATAGATTTCCTTTACCTTAGCAAGGATAGCGTCTACATCAATTTCCGGAGTCAGATCGACACGGTTCTTAGCAATGAAGTAAGGAGGATAAGTAGCACGGAGTTCGCTGACTTTCTTTCCTTCATGAGCCAAATGGCTAAGGAACAATGCGATACCAACCAATGCATCACGACCGTAGTGGCTGGCCGGATAGATTACTCCACCGTTTCCTTCACCACCGATAACAGCATTGGTTGCCTTCATCTTTGTTACTACGTTTACTTCGCCTACGGCAGAAGCATTATATTCCATACCATACTTACGAGTCACATCACGCAAAGCACGGGTAGAACTCAAGTTAGAAACAGTGTTACCCGGAGTATGTTTCAGTACATAATCGGCAACAGTAACCAATGTATATTCTTCACCATACATTACACCGTCCTCGCAAATCATAGCCAAACGGTCAACGTCCGGGTCTACTACAAAAGCTACATCAGCTTTTCCACCTTTCATCAGGTTCATGATGTCACCCAAGTTCTTTTCAAGTGGTTCCGGGTTGTGCTGGAAGTTTCCGGTAGGCTCGCAGTAGAGTTTTTCTACATGTTTCACGCCCAGACGCTCAAGCAATTCGGGAAGAATAATACCGCCTACCGAATTCACACAGTCGATAGCTACACGGAAACCGGCTTTCTTAATGGCTTCTACATCCACTAAGTCAAGAGCCAGCACGCTATCAATATGCTTCTGATTATAGGTCAGGTCTTTACGATAAGAACCCAGATGATCTACATCTGCATAGTCAAATTCCTCAGCTTCAGCAATACGAAGAACTTCGTTACCTTCGGCTGCATTCAGAAATTCACCATGTTCATTCAGTAATTTCAGTGCGTTCCACTGTTTCGGATTGTGAGAGGCTGTCAGGATAATACCTCCACACGCGCCTTCCATTGTTACAGCCAATTCGGTAGTCGGAGTAGAAGCCAGATCGATGTCTACAACATCCCAGCCCATTCCCATTAGGGTACCGACTACTACGTTCTTTACCATTTCACCGGAGATGCGGGCGTCACGTCCCACAACAATCTTATTGCTTTTTACTTTGCAAGTCTTACGTATTAAAGTAGCATAAGCCGAAGTGAATTTTACGATGTCGAGCGGATTCAATCCTTCGCCCGCTCCTCCGCCGATTGTTCCGCGGATTCCAGAGATAGATTTGATTAGAGTCATAGGTTTTAACTAATAGATTTATTTAATGTTAGTGCTTTAACTTTTTGCTTTTTCAAACTTCCAGATATCATAATAATATGGAATCACATTCTGTTGCGAAATACTATGCCCCATTTTTGAAGGAATAATCAAACGTACATGAGCATTATCCCGCAAGTATGGCAATGCTAACAGCCATCCACCGGGAATAGCTGTTCCGTACGAATTTGCTGTCCACAAATAATCATAATCAAGAGGAGTGCTTAAAACAATTCCATAAGCTGATGAATTTTCGTTGACATAACGGAATGTAAGGGGAGATCTATAATAATCAGAAGCATTAATATATTCAGGAAGGACAACATTGAAACAAGTCAACTCATTACTCGCTATATTCTTTTCCAGATAGCGGGCACAAATCACATTATTATTAGCAAAAGTATCTTCCGGATCATCCGCATTTCCACGATCTACAATCTGCATATAGACGCCATTTGAGAAAGCAACATATTCATTTCTTGACAGATCGGTAATTGTATCCCGTTCGAACTCCTCTAAGGAGATCACATTAATTGCACTATCTTTGATGAACTTATTCACCGCATTCTTTTCATCCTCCAGCATTTCTGCATAAGTCTTAGAATTGTCGCATGCCTGGAACAGACTTCCGGCTGCTATCACAGAGAGAAATAAAAATATAAGTTTCTTCATTATCTGTTAATTAGCTATATTCCGCACAAATGTATCTCAAAATCATTAAAAGTTGAAAGAGGAATGTTGAAAGTTCGTATCTTTTAACCTTTCAATATTCACTTTTAACCTTCCGCACTCAGCTTTTTGCTGTGAGTAAAGGTTTATATTTCTCCAGTGCTTTCTCAAAGACAGCTTTGGCCTCCTCCATTGTTCCGAAAAACTCACCGCCCGAGGCATTGAGATGTCCGCCTCCGTGGAAAAATTCGGCAGCCAACTGATTGCATGGAAAGTTCCCTACCGAACGAAGGGAAATTTTAATCATCGGTTTCTCCGTATCCTCACGCAGGAAGCAGGAGAAACAAACGTTTTTAATAGTAAGAGGGATATTCACAAACCCTTCGCTATCACCTTTTATATAATTAAACTTACTCTGTTCGGCTTTTGTCAATGTGATTAAGGCTGCATTGTAGTCCGAATAAACAGTCATATTAGACAACACATACCCCATTAGACGCAAACGGCTTTCCGAGTACGTATTATATACTTTACGATAGATATCATCCTTATCAATCCCTTTGGAAAGAAGTTCGCTGATGATAAAATAGATTTCCCGATTGTTGGAGTTGTAGGTGAATCCGCCTGTATCCGTCATCATACCTGTGTAGATACATTCGGCTCCTTCTTTAGAGATGTCGCTAAAATAGCCCATACGGCAGATCAACCGAAAGATCAATTCGGAAGTAGAAGAAATCTTCGGGTAAGACATCGTAATCTTACAGAATTCTTCCGGGTAAAGATGATGATCGATCATTATTTTACGTGCGGGAGAAGCTGCTATCGCATCCGCCATATCATCAATACGTTTCAATGCATTGAAATCCAGACAGCAGATTACGTCTGCTTCGGCTATCAACTTATCCGCAAATTCTTTGTAACGGTCGTACAAGAGAATGTCTTTGCTGCCCGGCATCCACCGAAGGAAATCGGGGAAAGCATTGGGAACGATTACGTTTACTGTCTTTTCCTGTGAATCAAAAAAATGGTATAATCCTAGTGAAGAACCGATAGCATCACCATCAGGAGATACATGAGATACAATTACTATTTTGTCAGCCCGTTCAAACCATTTGGTAAAATGATCTATTTTGGCTTGTTCAATTACTTTCGTCAACATACTATAATACTTTATCAAGATGCAAATGTACGATAAATCTTTGTACTTAGAGCAAAAACCGCACAGAACCTTTTTCGGATAAAGAGATAAAACGCAAACCGGACTGTTTACATTCCTCTTCAAAGAGTTGCTTGCGATGTTCCGAAAGGGATGCATCTAATATAATGCACTCCGGAGCAAAGAGCAACCTGAGTTCTTTCAAATGACCGTTATAGCCTTTGCATAAGTAAAGATAATCAATATATAACGGAGTAGCGACAGATTTGTTCCGCCAGCGATGATCGGTCACCATACAAATGCATCGTCCATGGTAAGACAGTATTTGTTCCCGGCAGCAGAGCGCGGTATCTTGATAATCGGCTGTCACCTCTAACGGCGACAATAATTGGTGATGATTCCAATAATTTGTTGCAACACGATACAACTGCCTTTTATCAGAAAGACTATCTCCATAAACTATCCGTGAATTCCCATTATTGTCTATACAATGAACTGCCGGACAACCGCGAACATTATAGAAAACAATACTATCCAGAGGACGGTCCACCCAGGACATAGACACATGATAGACACCTAACAATAATATTGAAAAGAGACAGATCAGAAGATTCTTTAATCCCCGGTTTGCGAAATAGTAAAACACCAGACCGCCGGAGAGGTAAAGGCCGAGTACTTCCAACTGATATAGCCATATTCCGTCAATAGAAGCATAAGGAAGCTGTTCTACCCAATGAATGAAAGTATTAAGTGCATCCAGAAGAAACTTGACGCCCTCTGCTATAGAATTTTGTATCCAGTGTAGCGGAGTCAGGAGAAACATAACAACGGCAGAATACAAAATGATGGTAACCAGAGGAATGACTACTAAATTAGTAAACAGAAAATGAGTTGAAAAACGGGAGAAATAAAACATAACAAGAGGAGCAGTGCCTAGCTGTGCCGCAATAGATACGCTCATTAGTCCCCAGAAATATCTCCCGATCCTACTCTTTACCGGAAGTAACCGATAAATAGGTTTATATGTCAGTAGAATAGAAGCAACAGCCAAGAAGGATAGTTGAAAACCGACATCAAACAGCCATACCGGATTACAAAGTAACATAACCCATGCAGTCGCCGCCAACGTATTCAAAGATAAAGCCTGACGATTAAAAATATCCGCCACTGCCCAGATCGAAAACATACAAGCCGAACGGACTACCGATGGTGAAAGTCCGGTAAAAAAAGCGAAAGCCCAAAGAAGGATAAGAAGAAATACAGCCCGCAAACATCTGCCTGCGTTCCCTCTCTTCGCAACAGGACTCAATATAAAAAAGAGCAAGGCATACAACAGCCCGATATGCAACCCGGACAATGCAAGCACATGACTGGCACCAGCTACCGAATAACTTTCACGAACAGAGTCACTTAGTTCGGTTTTATCACCTACAGTCAAAGCAGAAAGTACAGCCAGTCCGTCACCTTCAAAACCAAGTTGGCGATAAAGAGAAAGTATTCTGTCGCGACAAGAACCGGCTACCTCCAGAAGAGTGCTCTTCCGAGCAATATTTCCGTTACCGGAAGATAACATTTCTGAAGATGCCAGCATCCATTTTCCGGACACGACATATCCTGTTCCACTGATTCCCTTCCGCATCAGATAACGGGCATAGTCGAACTCATCGAAATTCTGTCCATTTACAGGCGGAGAAATACGAGCAGACACCCATAATTCATCTCCCCGCTTTAATCCGGCAGCCGCCGAATCCCGTTGCAGATATAGAATAGCCTTACAATCATCTATCGAATGAATAGCTGTCGAATCACGCTGTTCTTTCAACAATACCCGGCAAAGAAAAGTATGTTCCTTAGTTTCGGGAGTATCCGTCACCCACCCCCGATAAACCGTTTCCTCTTTCGGGAAAGTATATCCCGTTGCATGTTGTAGCTGCCAGGTTATTCCCACCCAGCCACCTGTAAAACAAAGAGCAAGAATCGCAATTCCGAAGCACCAACGCAGAGAATAGCGTCCAAGGAAATAACAACCTATAGAGAGACCGGCTAAAAAACAAAAGGCAAGGATTCCCCAAAAGAGCTCCGGCGAACCGTTGAAGAAACGATCACCACAAAAAACGCCTGCTATCCAAGGGATAACCAGGCGTATATAAGGATATCTATGGAGATATGATACCACAATTCTCTACAACTCGTGTAACCGGTGAATCATTGCTTCCGGATCCGGTGCTCCAAAGACTGCATTACCAGCTACCAAAGCATCTGCACCCGCCTCAACGAGACGTGCACCCGTTTCCAGATTCACACCACCGTCCACTTCAATCAAAGCCTTCGAGCCAGTCTGTTCAATCAAAGCACGTAGTTCACGGACTTTTTCTACGGAATGTTCAATGAACTTCTGCCCACCAAATCCGGGATTCACGCTCATGACAAGCACCATATATACATCTCGGATAATGTCCTGCAACAAAGCTACGGGAGTTGCCGGATTAATCGTCACGGCAGGTTGCATCCCTGCCTCTCTAATCTGTTGTACCACCCGATGCAAATGAGGGCAAGCCTCATAATGCACATTCATCGTATGCGCTCCCAATGCTTTTACTTCCGGGATAAACTTCTCCGGATTAACAATCATCAGATGCACATCCAACGGTTTCTTACTCAGCTTTGCCACATATTTCAGTACCGGAAAGCCGAATGAGATGTTAGGGACAAATACCCCGTCCATAATATCAATATGTACCCATTCCGCCTCACTGCGGTTTACCATTTCAATATCTTTCGCCAAATATCCGAAATCAGCGGAAAGAATGGAAGGAGCGATAATTGGTTTCATAATTCTTTTATTTTAGATTCGGTTTGTCTCGAACTCGAGACGGTTCATGTTATCTATTATCAGGTCAGTTCATTTTATATTCGTTCGTCAGACGGAATCCGCGAAGCAATTCATCCGTTTTCAGACGTTTCTTGCCGGGAAGTTGCAAAGAAAGGACAGACACGAACCCATCGGGCACAGCCACCTTTATATATTTCTTCCCATCCGTCACAATCGTTCCGGCAGACAATTGATGCGCTTCACTAACTTTTTCGCTTTCGAAAATCTTCACGACCACCACTTCTCCTTCAGGACTGACCAATTCACTCCAGGCAGCCGGATAAGGAGAGAGTCCGCGAATAAAATCATAGACTTTCTTCACCGGTTGATTCCAGTCGATCCGGCAAGTCTCTTTGAATATCTTCGGAGCAGGACGAAGCTCACCGACAATCGCCATTTCTTCCTGCGGAACCGGTTTTACCACACCGTTCAGAATGGCGTCCACCGTCTCAACGACCAGCTTTCCGCCCAACATCATCAGTTTATCATGCACAATCTCTACATTATCCGTATCGGCAATAGGTACACGTACCTGCTGAATGACTTCTCCCGTATCTATCTCATGCTTCAGGAAGAAAGTAGTGATACCCGTTTCCGTATCTCCATTAATTACCGCCCAATTGATAGGAGCGGCCCCCCGGTATTGAGGAAGCAAAGAAGCATGGAGATTGAAAGTTCCCAACCGCGGCATACTCCACACCACTTCCGGTAACATACGGAAAGCAACCACAATCTGCAAATCCGCTTTCCATTCACGCAACGCCTGTACAAACGCCTCATCTTTCAACTTCTCCGGTTGGAGTAACGGCAAATTCTGTTCGAGCGCATATTGTTTAACGGGAGAATATTGAATCTTATGTCCGCGTCCGGCCGGCTTATCGGGCATCGTTATCACGCCCACAACGTTATATCCGCCTTCTACCAACTGACGCAAGGCCTCCACCGCAAAATCGGGAGTACCCATATATACTATTCTTAAATCTTCTTTCTTCATAATCTAATCACTTTTATCTACATAGAACCCAGGCCCCGGTACCTTGTCGGACGGCGGGTGGTTAGTCTTCTGAAAAATGTACTAATACCTGCCGGTATGAGTTAAATATCTTCGATTTAGAGACAAATCCCTGATAACGTCCTTCCTCATCCACCACGGGAAGATTCCAGGCTTTGGTATCATCGAAAGTCTGCATCACCTGTTCCATTCCGTCCGAATCGAATATCTTGGCCGGGGCGGATGTCATTAATTTATTAACAGTAAAACGATGATAAAGTTCCTGACGGAACATGATGTTCCGGATATCGTCGAGCAGTACAACTCCCAACAGTTCGCCAGTCTTCTTATCCGTCACGGGAAACACATTCCGGTGGGAAGCGGCGATAGCCTTCACCAGTTCGCCTAAATCCATTTCAGGATGAACCACTACGAAATCCTTCTCCACGACATTCTCCATTTTCATCAATGTCAATACCGCTTTATCCTTATGATGCGTAAGCAGTTGTCCTTTCTTTGCCAGACGCATCGAATAGATACTATGAGGCTCAAATGCTATAATCGTAAGATAAGAACTGACAGACACAATCATCAACGGAAGGAACAAATCGTATCCTCCGGTCAGTTCAGCAATCAGGAAGACACCCGTCAACGGAGCGTGCATCACTCCGCTCATCACTCCCGCCATTCCCATTAAAGCGAAATTCTTTTCGGGCAGATAAGCTGAAAAAGCAAGATCATTGCTGAAATGCGAGAATACAAATCCGGCAATACATCCCAGATAAAGTGAAGGAGCAAATATACCACCACATCCACCACCACCATTCGTCGCACTGGAAGCAAATACCTTCAATAAGATAATCAACATCAAATAGACCAATAACAGATTGCCGTAGCCGTAGAACATGGAGTTGTTCATCACCGTATCCCACTCCGCCGCAGACGTTCCGTTCAGCAACAGGTTGATTGTATCGTAACCTTCACCATAGAGAGGTGGAAAAAGGAAAATCAGCACACTCAGCATAACACCGCCGAAAGCCAGTTTCTTATAAGGATTGTTGAGCTTACCGAAAACTCCTTCTACCGAGTTCATAGCACGTGTGAAGTACAGCGAAATCAGACCGCAGAAAATCCCCAGCAGGATAACAAAAGGAATACGTTCCAGTTCGAATGCCTGGTCGAGATGAAACTTGAACATGGCTTCCGTGCCGGTAGTGATATACGAAACGGTTGCCGCCGTCACTGCAGAAATCAGCAACGGGAGTAAAGAAGACATAGTCAGATCTATCATCAGGACTTCCAGCGTAAACACCAGTCCGGCGATCGGAGCCTTAAAGATTCCGGCAATCGCACCTGCCGCGCCACATCCTACCAGCAACATCAACGTCCGGTGCTCCATTTTGAACACACTGCCCAAATTGGAACCGATCGCCGACCCCGTCAGCACAATCGGCGCCTCCGCCCCTACCGATCCGCCGAATCCGATCGTAATGGCACTGGCAATGGTAGACGACCAAATGTTATGCCGCTTGATGCGTCCCTGCCTACGGGAGATAGCATACAGAATCTTGGTGACCCCATGGCTGATGTCATCCTTCACAATGTTACGCACAAACCAGCCTGCAAGAAAAATTCCGACTACCGGATACACCAGATACAAATAGTTGGCTTCCGTCGCATTGAAATTATCTGTTAAGAAGTTCTGTATCTGGTGAATGAAGAACTTCAATAGTAAAGCGGCAAACGCAGTGAAAATCCCCACCAGAAAACTCAATATCAGGATAAACTGTTTCTCCTTGATATTATTTTCCCGCCACTTGATGCAACGCTGCAATAAACTAAGTTTTTCCTCTTTCATTTATTCGCGAATTATCTTAATCACTCCACCTTTGTCCAGTTTTATAATACTTGAGGGTTTCGGTCTGCTCATATCGTCCTGACGATAGCCGACGATATAGTCTACTGCCGATTTGATCTCGTCACTGATTTCACTAAAGTTGGCAGCTCCCGGCTGGCCGCTTACATTGGCTGATGTAGACACGATTGCCTTGCGGAACTGCTGGCAAAGACGTTTGGAAAACGCTTCATTCGTCACACGGATTCCCACGCTTCCGTCTTCCGCAAGCAGGTTCGGAGCCAAATTGCGTGCACCGGAATAGATAATCGTCAATGGTTTATCGGCAACTTCTATCAAATCCCATGCCACATCAGGAACATCCTGTACATAAAAATCCACCTTGACAGACGAATCAACCAGCACCAGCATAGCTTTGCTATCGGCACGTTTCTTAATCTCATATACCCGACGTACAGCTTCTTCGTTAGTCGCGTCACAGCCTATGCCCCAAACGGTATCGGTAGGATAAAGGATGACACCTCCTTCATTCATCACCTGACAGGCTTTTTTAATATCTTCTATCATTTCTTGAGTAATTTCAGTTGAGAATAACACGCAAAAGTACTACTTTTGCGTCGAATTCAAAAAGATTAAGTGAAAACAATGGAAGAAATCGTATTTCACCACACGCTACCTATTCAGTTGCGCTTCAATGACGTAGATAAATTCGGTCACGTCAACAACACTGTTTATTTTTCTTTTTACGATTTGGGCAAGACTGAATACTTCGCTTCCGTATGTCCCGGAGTCGACTGGGAGAAGACCGGCATTGTCGTTGTCCATATCGAAGCAGATTTCGTCAAACAGATCTTCGCATCAGACCATATCGCCGTACAGACTGCCGTTTCCGAAGTAGGAACGAAAAGCTTTCATCTGCTCCAACGGGTGATCGACACAAAGACGAACGAGATAAAATGTATCTGCAAATCAATCATGGTGACTTTCGACCTGGAGAGACATGAGTCCATGCCTCTGACGGAGGAATGGATAGAAGCGATCTGCAAGTATGAAGGCAGGGATTTAAGAAAGAAGAAATAAAAACATATACCTCTCAATATCAAACCAGCTCTTTCCAATATGATAAGGTTGGAAAGAGCTGGTTTGATATAAGTCATATATATAGCTGCACTCCAACAGGATCAGAATCTTTATTTATCATAAGAGTATAGCAAAGTTGCTGTCTGTTTATTACAAACTTCCGCCCATCCAGTGACAAAGTTATCGTTGCCTAACATCAATCTATAAACGCAAGCTTTGATTATAAAAATGAAAGTTTCGTTTTTATAAATGAAAGTTTCGTTTATAAAAACGGAACTTGCGTTTATAGATTGATTCCTATACGAAAAAGTTCAATCCTTATCCAAGAGAAGTTTAGTCTTAATGCCGGAGAAGTCATCTATTAAAAAGCCACCGTAAACACTTAATGCCACCATTAGCAAACTTCCGATTTTCTATCCCCTTTGAAATATTTTCGTCATATCTACACTCACCTCCGGTTTTTTTCGTACTTTTACCCCTTGTTGGGAAGAAGTGCCTTTCTGACCCCTGAGAGCAGAAAAAGAAAAAACAATATATAAAATGAATCACAAATGGAATTATCAACCCATTACACCCGAACAGGCAGAGACAAGCCAGACATTGGCCCAGGAATTAGGGATTAGCCCGATACTTGGACAACTTTTGGTACAGCGGGGAATAACGAAGGCGGTTGACGCCAAGAAGTTTTTCCGCCCGCAATTGCCCGACCTGCACGATCCGTTCCTGATGAACGACATGGATATTGCAGTAGAACGTCTGAATAAGGCTATGGGAAAGAAAGAGCGTATTCTGATTTATGGAGATTATGATGTAGACGGAACTACCGCCGTAGCACTAGTCTACAAGTTTATCCAACAGTTCTATTCGAACTTGGATTATTACATACCCGACCGCTATAACGAAGGGTATGGCATTTCTAAAAAAGGAGTGGACTATGCCGCTGAAACCGGTGTAGGATTGATTATTGTACTCGATTGCGGCATCAAAGCAGTGGAGGAAATAACGTATGCCAAAGAGAAAGGTATTGATTTTATCATCTGTGACCACCACGTGCCGGATGACATCCTTCCTCCTGCCGTAGCCATCCTAAACGCCAAACGTCCGGACAATACGTATCCGTACACACACCTTTCGGGCTGCGGTGTCGGTTTCAAGTTCATGCAGGCATTTGCTATCAGCAACGGTATCGAGTTTCATCACTTGATTCCTCTGCTCGATCTGGTAGCGGTAAGTATCGCTTCGGACATCGTGCCGATTATGGGCGAGAACCGTATTCTTGCTTTTCACGGACTGAAACAGCTGAACAGTAATCCGAGTGTGGGAATGAAAGCAATTATTGACGTCTGCGGACTCTCCGAACGGGAAATCACTGTCAGCGATATCGTGTTCAAAATCGGACCGCGCATCAATGCTTCGGGACGTATCCAGAATGGAAAAGAAGCTGTCGACCTGCTCACGGAGAAAGATTTCTCGGTTGCACTGGAGAAAGCAGGACAAATCAACCAGTACAACGAAACCCGCAAGGACCTCGACAAGAGCATGACGGAAGAAGCCAACAACATTGTCGCCAATCTGGAAGGGTTGGCCGAACGGCGTTCTATCGTTCTCTACAATGAAGAATGGCACAAAGGGGTGATCGGCATCGTAGCTTCCCGCCTGACAGAAGTTTATTATCGTCCCGCCGTTGTACTGACACGGACAGATGACATGGCAACTGGTTCGGCACGCTCCGTTTCCGGTTTTGATGTTTATAAGGCGATCGAACATTGCCGCGACTTGCTTGAGAACTTCGGAGGGCATACATACGCTGCCGGATTATCCATGAAAGTAGAGAATGTGGAGGCTTTCACCAAGCGGTTCGAGGACTTCGTTTCGCAGCATATCCTGCCCGAACAGACCAGTGCGGTAATCGACATCGATGCTGAAATTGATTTCAGGGATATTACGCCCAGGTTCTTCAGTGACCTGAAGAAGTTCAATCCTTTCGGCCCGGACAATATGAAGCCGATTTTCTGTACGCATCATGTATATGACTACGGTACAAGCAAAGTGGTGGGACGCGACCAGGAACATATCAAATTGGAACTGGTTGACAACAAGTCGAACAATGTAATGAACGGTATCGCATTCGGACAAAGTTCGCACGTGCGCTATATCAAGACAAAGCGCTCCTTCGACATTTGTTACACCATTGAAGAAAACACGCACAAGCGTGGCGAAGTCCAACTTCAAATCGAAGATATAAAGCCGATTGAATAAGTATCAGGAGATATTAAAACAATATTGGGGATATGACTCCTTCCGCGACTTGCAGGAGGAGATCATCACCAGTATAGGCGAAGGTAAGGACACGCTGGGGTTAATGCCGACCGGAGGTGGTAAATCTATCACATTCCAGGTGCCCGCTCTCGCCCAGAGTGGACTTTGTATTGTCATTACACCCCTCATCGCCCTGATGAAAGACCAGGTGCAGAATCTGCGCAAACGCGGAATCAAAGCGCTCGCCATATATTCCGGCATGACACGTCAGGAGATTGTCACTGCGCTGGAAAACTGTATCTTCGGCGACTATAAGTTCCTTTATATCTCTCCGGAACGGCTGGATACGGAAATATTCCGTATCAAACTTCGTTCAATGAAGGTCTCCATGATTACGGTAGACGAAAGCCACTGTATCTCACAATGGGGGTATGATTTCCGTCCGGCTTACCTGAAGATAGCAGAAATACGGGAACTGCTGCCGGGTGTTCCGGTGCTGGCACTAACGGCAACGGCTACTCCGGAAGTCGTAAAAGATATTCAGTCACGGCTGAACTTTCGCGAAGAGAATGTTTTCCGTATGAGTTTCGAACGGAAGAATCTGGCATATATCGTCCGCAAAACGGACAATAAGACGGGAGAACTGCTACATATCCTGAAAAGGATAGACGGCAGCGCAATTATCTATGTCCGCAACAGGAGACGCACCAAAGAAATCACCGAATTATTAATGCAGGAAGGCATTACCGCCGACTTCTATCATGCCGGACTGGACAATGCCGTAAAAGACCTCCGGCAGAAACGCTGGCAAAACGGAGAAATCCGCGTCATGGTAGCCACCAACGCTTTCGGCATGGGCATCGACAAGCCTGATGTCCGTATCGTACTGCATATCGACCTTCCCGACTCTCCCGAAGCGTACTTTCAAGAAGCCGGACGGGCAGGAAGGGACGGGCTGAAAGCCTATGCCGTTATCCTGTATGCCAAATCCGACAAAATGACATTGCACAAACGGGTGGCGGACACTTTCCCCGAAAAAGAATATATCCTCCAGGTATACGAACATCTGCAATATTACTACCAAATGGCCATGGGTGACGGATTCCAATGTATCCGTGAGTTCAACCTGGAAGAATTTTGCAGGAAGTTCAAATACTTCCCCGTGCCGGTGGACAGTGCGTTGAAAATACTGACGCAAGCCGGCTATCTGGAGTATACGGACGAACAGGACAATGCTTCCCGCATTCTTTTTACAATCCGGCGGGACGAGCTGTATAAACTACGGGAAATGGGTACGGAAGCGGAAACTCTGATACAGACCATTCTCCGTTCCTACACGGGAGTATTTACCGATTATGCTTATATCAGCGAAGACACACTGGCTATCCGCACCGGATTGACACGCCAACAAATTTATAATATATTGGTGACACTGACCAAACGCCGTATCGTAGATTATATCCCGCACAAAAAGACACCTTATATAATATACACGCGCGAGCGGCTGGAACTGCGTTACCTGCACATTCCGGCTTCTGCCTACGAAGAGCGCAAAGCCCGGTACGAAGCACGTATCAAAGCCATGGAAGAATATGTCACTTCCGAAAGCGTTTGCCGGAGCCGGATGTTGCTTCGTTATTTCGGAGAAAAAAATGAGCATAACTGCAAGCAATGCGACGTCTGTCTGAATCGTCACGAAACGGACTGCCTGCCCGAAGACTCTTTCAGAGAAATGAGAAAACAAATCCTGGAACTGCTTGCCCGGAAAAGTTTGCCCCCTGCCGGAATAGCGAATGCCATTGAAGCAGAAAGAGAAGATATCAGCCGGGTAATCCAATATTTATTGGAAGAAGGTGAGTTGAAGATGCAGGACGGAATGTTACATATATCAAAATAAGTTATTACATTTGCAGATAAACTCAAAAACAACATATCATCATGCCGAACTTTTTTAAATCTTTCTTCTCCGGAAAGTCAGAAACACCGGAAAGTGAAAAACAGAAAAACGACCGGAAAAGATTCGAGATCTTCAAATATGACGGTCTGCGTGCACAACGTATGGGACGTCCGGATTACGCAGTAAAATGTTTCACAGAGGCCCTTGCTATCGAAGAAGATTTCGAGACAATGGGTTATCTCAGCCAGCTTTATATCCAGACGGGCGAAACCGAAAAGGCCCGCGAACTGCTGGAAAAAATGGCAATCATGGAACCTCATGTGACAAACACATTCCTGACATTGGCCAATGTGTGCTTCATACAGGAGGACTACAAAGCAATGGAAGAAGCTGCCAGCAAAGCGATCGCTATCGAGGAGGGAAATGCAGTGGCACACTATCTGTTAGGCAAAGCCCGTAAAGGACAGGACGACGACCTAATGACGATTGCCCACCTGACAAAAGCGATTGCCTTGAAAGATGATTTCATCGAAGCCCGCCTGATGCGTGCGGAAGCATTGCTGAAAATGAAGCAATATAAAGAAACAATGGAAGACATTGACGCCGTACTGGCACAGAACCCGGAAGAAGAAACCGCTATCCTCCTGCGCGGCAAAGTGAAAGAAGCCAACGGACAGGAAGAAGAAGCAGAAGCCGACTACCAACTTGTAACAGAAGTGAATCCTTTCAACGAACAGGCATATCTCTACCTGGGACAACTTTTCATCAACCAGAAGAAGTTGACAGAAGTTATCAGTCTGTTCGACGAAGCAATCGAACTGAACCCCAACTTTGCAGAAGCATACAAAGAACGCGGCCGCGCCAAACTGCTGAATGGAGATAAAGACGGTTCTGTAGAAGATATGAAGAGGTCATTGGAACTGAATCCGAAAGATGAGGCCAGCCTGAACGGAGAATTCAAGAACCTCGGCCCAAAACAGGAAGCATTGCCGGGAATCTTCTGATTGGCGGAAGTCATTCAACCCGTTCCGACAGAGGGTATCCCATGTCTTTTTCATTCTTTTTTGCAGAGAAAACAAAAAAAGTATCGCTTTTTGTTTGCGTTTAGCAGAAAAGTATTACTTTTGCCCCAGAATTAGAAACCAAAGCAAAAAACAAAGACTCGTATGAGATCATTTACTTATGCATATTACTTCTTTTTTTACTTTTACTTTAGCCAGAAAGTAGAGCGGGAGTTTGTATGTATCAAGTGACAGTGATGCTTAAGGACTGAATAGAGAAATCAATCATATGAATCCCGCTCCAATATGGACGCGGGATTTTTTTATATAATACATTTATAACAATGAAAAAAATAGCAATTCAAGGAACACTCGGCTCATATCACGATATCGCCGCACACAAGTACTTCGAGGGAGAAGAAATAGAATTAATCTGTTGTGCCAGTTTCGAAGACGTGTTTACCTCGATACGTAAAGACAGTCAGGTTATCGGAATGCTAGCCATAGAGAATACGATTGCAGGCAGCTTGCTGCACAACAACGAGTTGTTGAGACAAAGCGGTACACAAATTATCGGTGAATACAAACTGCGCATCTCGCACAGCTTCGTCTGCCTGCCCGATGAAAGTTGGGAAGACCTGACGGAAGTCAACTCCCACCCTATCGCCCTGATGCAGTGCCGTGATTTCCTGAACCAGCACCCACAACTAAAAGTAGTGGAAGGTGAAGATACGGCACGTAGCGCAGAGGCTATCAAGAACGGAAATCTGAAAGGACACGCCGCTATCTGCTCCAAGATAGCCGCCGAACGTTATGGAATGAAAGTCCTTCAAGAAGGTATCGAAACAAATAAGCATAACTTTACCCGTTTTCTAGTCGTTGCCGACCCGTGGCAAGTGGACGAGCTCCGCCAGCACCGTACAAACACGATCAATAAGGCGAACATGGTATTCACACTGCCGCACTCGGAAGGCAGCTTGTCACAAGTGTTGTCTATCCTGTCGTTTTACAACATCAACCTCACTAAGATACAGTCGTTGCCGATTATCGGACGGGAATGGGAATACCAGTTTTATGTGGACGTAGCTTTCAACGACTATCTGAGATACAAACAATCGATCGCAGCAATCACTCCATTAACCAAAGAACTTAAAATATTAGGCGAATATGCAGAAGGTAAATCAAACGTATAAGATCGCTCCCGCCGACAGACTGGCAAGTGTAAGCGAATACTACTTCTCTAAGAAACTGAAAGAAGTAGCACAAATGAATGCGGAAGGAAAAGACGTGATAAGTCTGGGTATCGGAAGCCCTGATATGCCACCTTCGGAAAAGACAATCGAAACATTGTGCAATAATGCCCACGACCCGAACGGACACGGTTACCAACCGTATGTAGGTATCCCCGAACTTCGCAAAGGTTTCGCAGCATGGTATCAACGCTGGTATGGAGTCGACCTGAACCCGAACACGGAAATACAACCTTTAATCGGCTCGAAGGAAGGAATCCTCCATGTCACACTGGCTTTCGTCAATCCGGGAGAACAGGTATTGGTACCGAACCCGGGATATCCCACTTATACTTCTTTGAGCAAGATACTCGGCGCGGAAGTTATCAACTACGACCTGAAAGAGGAAGATGGCTGGATGCCCGATTTCGAAACTCTGGAGAATATGGATTTGGGCCGCGTAAAGTTGATGTGGACCAATTACCCGAATATGCCGACAGGCGCAAACGCCACTCCGGAACTGTATGAACGTCTCGTTGACTTTGCCCGCCGGAAGAATCTCGTGATTGTCAACGACAATCCGTACAGCTTTATCCTAAACGAAAAGCCAATTAGTATTCTGAGCGTGCCGGGAGCTAAAGAATGTTGTATTGAATTCAATTCCATGAGCAAAAGCCACAATATGCCGGGCTGGCGTATCGGAATGTTAGCGTCAAATCCCGAATTCGTACAATGGATATTGAAAGTGAAAAGCAACATCGACAGTGGAATGTTCCGCGCCATGCAACTGGCGGCTGCAACCGCCCTGGAAGCCGAAGCCGACTGGTACGACGGAAACAACCGGAACTACCGGAACCGCCGTCACCTTGCCGGTGAAATAATGAAAGCACTCGGTTGCACCTACGATGAGAAACAAGTCGGTATGTTTCTCTGGGGCAAGATACCCGATTCCTGCAAGGATGTGGAAGAACTGACGGAGAAAGTATTGCATGAAGCGAGAGTGTTCATCACACCGGGATTTATCTTCGGCAGCAACGGAGCAAGATATATCCGTATCTCGCTCTGCTGCAAAGACAATAAGTTAGCAGAAGCACTGGAAAGAATTAAAAGAATAAAAAACAAATAAGAATATGGAACTCGAATCAATTTTATTACCGGGCATAGAAGCCAAAAGACCAATCGTCATCGCCGGCCCATGTAGCGCAGAGACTGAAGAACAAGTAATGGATACCGCCAGACAACTGGCAGCCAAAGGACAGAAAATATTCCGTGCCGGAATCTGGAAACCACGTACCAAACCGGGAGGTTTCGAAGGAATCGGTGTAGAGGGTCTTGCCTGGTTGAAAGAAGTGAAGAAGGAAACAGGAATGTATGTTTCTACTGAAGTAGCTACTGCCAAGCACGTTTACGAATGCCTGAAAGCCGGAATCGATATTCTTTGGGTAGGCGCACGTACCACTGCCAACCCTTTCGCCGTACAGGAAATCGCCGATGCATTGAAAGGTGTTGATATCCCGGTATTGGTCAAGAATCCCGTGAATCCGGATCTTGAGCTGTGGATCGGAGCTTTGGAACGTATCAGCAATGCAGGTCTGAAACGTCTGGGTGCTATCCACCGCGGTTTCAGCAGCTACGATAAAAAGATATACCGCAACCTCCCCCAATGGCACATTCCTATCGAATTGCGCCGCCGCATTCCTAATCTGCCTATCTTCTGCGATCCGAGCCATATCGGAGGAAAGCGTGAATTGATAGCCCCGCTTTGCCAGCAGGCTATGGACCTGAACTTCGACGGTCTGATTGTGGAAAGTCACTGTAACCCGGATTGCGCATGGAGCGACGCTTCACAACAAGTGACCCCGGACGTACTCGACTACATCCTCAATTTACTGGTTATCCGCACCGAAACCCAGACTACTGAAAGCTTGTCCCAACTTCGTAAGCAAATCGATGAATGCGATGATAACATCATTCAGGAATTAGCAAAAAGAATGCGCATCGCCCGCGAAATCGGTACTTACAAGAAAGAACACGGAATCACCGTTCTCCAGGCCGGACGTTATAATGAGATTCTTGAAAAGCGCGGTGCACAAGGTGAACAATGCGGCATGGATGCAGAGTTTATGAAAAAAATATTTGAAGCAATCCATGAAGAATCTGTTCGTCAACAAATGGAAATTATTAATAAATAATCAGGTAATAAACTGAAGCTTCGTAAGCTTTCTGCATAGCTTCTCCTCCTTCGGGAAGGAGGAGTACCCGTAGGGGGAGGTGGTAGGAAAAATAATGAATATACCTTTTTAAAAGAAAAATATACCTCATCCCTACCGGTACCCTTCCCTCTGAGAGAGAAAGCCATACGGAAGGCAGTATATGCGAAACTTTAATAAATAAGAATATGAGAATATTAATCCTCGGAGCCGGCAAAATGGGCTCCTTCTTTACTGACATATTGAGCTTTCAACATGAGACGGCCGTATTCGACGTCAACCCGCACCAACTGCGTTTCGTCTATAACACGTATCGTTTCACCACATTGGAGGAGATTAAGGAATTTGAGCCCGAACTGGTCATAAATGCCGTGACAGTAAAGTATACGTTGGACGCTTTTCGCAAAGTGCTGCCCGTACTGCCTAAAGACTGCATCATTAGTGATATTGCCTCTGTAAAAACAGGACTGAAGAAGTTCTACGAAGAAAGCGGCTTCCGATATGTATCCAGTCACCCGATGTTTGGCCCGACTTTCGCCAGCCTTAGCAACCTAAGCAGCGAAAATGCCATTATCATCAGTGAAGGAGACCACCTCGGAAAGATATTCTTCAAAGACCTGTATCAGACATTGCGACTGAACATCTTCGAATATACTTTCGATGAACACGATGAAACGGTAGCCTACTCCCTGTCTATCCCGTTCGTTTCGACTTTCGTATTCGCGGCGGTTATGAAACATCAGGAAGCACCGGGAACTACTTTCAAAAAACACATGGCCATTGCCAAAGGACTGCTCAGCGAAGACGACTACCTGCTTCAGGAAATCCTGTTCAACCCGCGCACTCCGGGCCAAGTAACCAATATCCGGACAGAGCTGAAGAACCTTCTCGAAATCATTGAGAATAAAGATGCGGAAGGCATGAAAAAGTATCTGACGAAGATCCGGGAAAAGATTAAATAATCCCCGGCCGATATAGGTAAGATTTAACGGTCCCCTGCAAAAAAGTTCTTTGCAGGGGATTTTTTTATGTGTACCTTTGTATCCGCAAAAACGGATTCACAGGAGAAAAGAAAGAATGATAGATCAAGCTACCATAGACCGGATATTGGATGCGGCACAGATTATGGATGTCGTTTCAGATTTTGTCACCCTGCGCAAGCGCGGTGTCAATTATGTTGGTTTGTGCCCGTTCCACAGTGACAAAACTCCTTCCTTTTATGTTTCACCCGCTAAAGGACTCTGCAAATGTTTCGCCTGCGGACAAGGGGGCAACGCCGTGCACTTTATCATGGCGCACGAACAGATGTCTTATCCGGAGGCACTGAGATACCTTGCCAAGAAGTATAATATCGAAATTAAAGAAAGAGAGTTGAGCGATGAAGAGAAGCTGGTGCAAAGTGAGCGCGAGAGTCTGTTCATTGTCAATAACTTCGCCCGCGACTATTTTCAGAATATACTGAAGAACCACGTAGACGGTCGCAGTATCGGTATGGCTTACTTTCGCAACCGCGGTTTCCGGGATGATATCATCGAGAAATTCCAGTTGGGATATTGTACCGAGAGCCACGATGCACTTGCCAAGGAAGCGCTACAAAAAGGATATAAGAAAGAATATCTGGTAAAAACCGGACTCTGCTACGAAACCGACGACCACCGTTTGCGGGACCGTTTCTGGGGACGTGTCATTTTCCCTGTCCACACTCTCTCCGGCAAAGTAGTTGCCTTCGGTGGACGTGTGCTTGCCAGTGCCACAAAAGGCGTAAAAGTTAAGTACGTCAACTCTCCCGAATCGGAAATCTATCATAAAAGTAACGAATTATACGGCATTTATTTTGCCAAACAGGCGATTGTGAAACAAGACCGTTGTTTTCTTGTGGAAGGATATACAGATGTCATTTCCATGCATCAGTCCGGCATAGAGAATGTGGTCGCTTCTTCAGGAACTGCTCTTACACCGGGACAAATCCGCATGATTCACCGTTTCACCAACAACATGACCGTACTTTACGACGGTGACGCAGCAGGTATCAAGGCTTCTATCCGCGGCATTGATATGCTCCTTGAAGAAGGAATGAACATCAAAGTCTGCCTTCTTCCCGACGGTGACGACCCGGACTCTTTTGCCCGCAAACATAACTCCACGGAGTTTCAAGCCTTCATTGCAGAACATGAAACTGACTTTATCCGTTTTAAAACCAACTTATTACTGGAAGATGCAGGAAAAGACCCGATCAAACGTGCAGAGCTTATCGGCAATCTGGTGCAAAGCATCTCCGTCATACCGGAAGCGATTGTACGCGACGTCTATATCAAAGAATGTGCGCAGCTGCTGCACATAGAAGATAAATTACTGGTATCGGAAGTAGCCAAAAGACGGGAAACGCAAGCGGAGAAACGAGCTGAACAAACAGAACGTGACCGCCGTATCGCTGAAAGAACGGCTAACATGACACAAGGCGGTGCAACTGCATCTCCCTCTTCCGACAACGGCATACCTATGCCTCCTGAAGATGTCATGCTAGCTCCCGAAGTAGATGGCGACGGTAACTATCTGAACGTTCCACCTGCCCTGCAAGAAGACAATTACGCTTCTTTCATCCCACAGGAAGGTAAAGAGGGACAGGAGTTCTATAAATTTGAACGGTTGATTTTACAAGCCGTGGTCCGTTACGGAGAAAAGATTATGTGTAACCTAACAGATGAGGAAGGGAATGAAGTTCCGGTAACCGTAATTGAATATGTTATCAACGATTTAAAGGAAGACGATCTGGCTTTCCACAACCCGTTGCACCGGCAAATCCTGTCGGAGGCTGCCGCACATATACATAATGTCGGATTCGTAGCGGAACGATATTTTCTGGCACATCCCGATCCTGTCATCAGCAAATTGAGCGTAGACCTGATTAATGTCCGCTATCAACTTAGCAAATACCACTCCAAGTCCCAGAAGATTGTGACAGATGAAGAACGGCTCTACGAACTGGTTCCGATGTTGATGATTAATTTCAAATATGCTATTGTCACGGAAGAATTAAAACACATGCTTTATGCCTTGCAGGATCCGGCTCTTGCACATGACGAAGAAAAATGTAATGCGTTAATGATACGTTATAATGACTTGAGAGGGATACAAAGTATTATGGCAAAACGTTTGGGAGACAGAGTCGTATTGCGATAAATTATTTTCGTCGCCATATGTGCGGTAGCCTCCGACAGGAAGCATCTCCTTTATCAAAACCAAATACCTTTTCTCATTGATGCCGGAGCATAACTTTATCCATTTCACGGCAACTTCCCCTATAATGTTGTTCCGTGTTGGATAAGATTCATAAATTCTTCACGCGTCTTTGCCTGGTTGAAAGCCCCTGTGAAGTCAGAAGTAGTAGTAATTGAGTTTTGTTTTTCCACACCACGCATTTGCATACACATATGTTTAGCCTCCACTACCACCATTACCCCCAGCGGGTTTAATGTTTCCTGGATGCATTCCTTGATTTGCAACGTCATACGTTCCTGCACTTGCAAGCGGTGAGAAAAGATATCGACTACACGAGCAATCTTACTCAGCCCGGTGATGTAGCCGTTGGGAATATAAGCCACGTGTGCCTTTCCGTAGAACGGCAGCATGTGATGCTCGCAAAGAGAGAAGAAATCAATGTCCTTCACAATCACCATTTGACTGTATTCTTCCTGAAATTTAGCAGAACGGAGCACCTCGTGAGGGTCCATGTGATAACCTTTTGTCAAACTCAACATTGCTTTAGCCACCCGTTCCGGAGTTTTCAACAAACCTTCCCGTTCGGCGTCTTCGCCCAACAAGGTAATAATACTGTGATAATGACTTTTCAACTCCTCCAGATTTGGAGAGACAATTTCTTCTTTTCCTAACATGATAGATTTATAAAGGAATATTAACCTCGTCTTTTACAATAGAAACTTCTTTAAACACACCAGTAGCTTTCATTTTGCGCATCATCGCGTCAGCTTCTTCTATACTCCGGAAATCACCCACACGACAAAGCCAACGGGGCGGATTGAACGACGTATACACTGCCAGCTCCGGGAAATACACTTTTACCTGTGATGACACACGATAAGCATCATTCTTTGCTTGACGAGTATTGTTACCGGCATACGCCTGTATCCGGAAGCCGGAACCCTTCATGACTTTCTGTTCACCGGTTGCAAGACGTTCCATACCAATCATCGCTTCAATGCGGGGATCTTGGTGAATGGTCACCTTTCCTTGTCCCGGAACGTTACGTTCGAGGCTTTTCACAATGTTCTGTGCCTGTGCACTGGCGCCAGCCAAAACAAACAGCAAGATAAGTAAAGCTAGTTTCTTCATTTGATAATTGTATTTAGGCACGGACTATATAATTCGCCCGTGCCCGAAATAAGTTTTAATTACGCGTTGAAAGCATCAATGATTCCCTTGAAATCAGATACTTTAAGAGCGGCACCACCAATCAGACCACCATCTACGTCAGGGTTAGAGAACAGTTCTTTAGCGTTGGAAGGCTTGCAGCTACCACCATAAAGGATAGAAGTGTTGTCAGCGATTTCCTTACCATATTTATTAGCTACGATTGAACGGATGAAAGCATGGATTTCCTGTGCTTGTTCCGGAGTAGCAGTTTTTCCTGTACCGATTGCCCAAACAGGTTCGTAAGCCAAGATAATCTTAGAGAAGTCTTCAGCAGACAAAGAGAATACAGATTCCATTTGAGCAGCTACTACTTCGTTCTGCTTGTTAGCTTCGCGTTCTTCCAACACTTCACCGATACAGAAAATCGGAGTCAGACCATTAGCCAAGGCCAATTTAACTTTCTCTTTCAAGATTTCAACAGTTTCACCATAATAAGCACGACGCTCAGAATGACCTAAGATTACATATTTTGCACCTGTAGAAGCAACCATAGCGGCTGAAACTTCACCTGTATAAGCACCTTCCACTTTATCCGCACAGTTTTCTGCACCTACACCGATAACCGCAGCATCAACGATAGGAGTAACAGAAGCCAGATGAATAAACGGAGTACAAATTACTACATCACAATTAGGCTTATCAGCAGCCAATGCTTCATTCAATTCTTTTGCAAGAGCAATACCCTCCTGAAGGGTTTTGTTCATTTTCCAATTTCCTGCTACAATGTTCTTTCTCATTTTGTTTTTATTATTAAAAGGGTTAATATATTTACGATTTAACGATTTACAATTTAACGATTTAAATTACACGATATACTTATTAGGCTTCACGATTACTATTATTACACAATATACTATTTAGGCTACACGATTGATGAATTACCACTTAAACTACCTTATTTCCGATTTGCATTATAGTGATTTAAGTTTCATGTGCTATGAAGATTTATCGCTATCGCTTTTTGCCTCACTGCCATCACTACCTTCAACGTTTGGCGTCTCTTCCTGTGTAGAAAGCTTCACAGCCTTTAGCAGTTCAGCATTTCGCCTCCGAAGAGCTTCACTTTTCTTTTCCCGCCGTTTCACTACCAGAATATCCATACCCAATACGAACAACAAAGGAATAGCGAACCATAAAAAGACATAACCAATGGTATAACTATCAGTCACTTTCTTCTGTTTTCCCAGTTCAAGAGTCTCGAGTTTACCGGTCAAGGCATATTCATCCGGCAAATCCGCATCATTCCACTTATTCAGAATCACACCGTTCCTTATCAACATCAATCCCGGATTGGAACGTATCATAGTCTTCAGCGTAATGTCGTCTACAAGGCAGAACGGATACTCAGCCCCGGTCTTGTCACGCCAAAGTTCTATCTCTTCGCTCGGAGAAGAGGTCAGACAATAAAAACCATAACCGTTTTCCACCGAATAGTCATATATTTCATTTATGAGATCGATATTGCTATCATCCGCTTCTTCTATCCGATGTGCCACCAACAGAAAAGTATAATTTATATCTGTCAGAACCTTATCCGTTATATCCTCACCGGTACTCTGTTCCACCAGTGAAAAGTCATGGATGGGCGGTTCGTACCCTTTCTCTTTCAGAACAGTACGTGTATCCACAAATGTCCAGGTGCTATCCGGATAATTCTCGAGTGTAAACTCTTTTTTCTCACCGTCCTTCTCCATAAGAAAAGTCGTTTCATACACATTCGGCTTTGCCCCGTCCGGTATTTCCATCCCCTGAAGAATATTCTTACCTATCTTGTAAGGACGAAAATCCAAAACAGGTAAATGAGCCAGGCAATAAAACGAAAGTGCAAACACAAACAATATGGTATATAACGAAACTAACCATTCCGTCTTAGCCGAGATGAAACGTATAATCTCCTTTTTCCATCGAAAAGTAGAATAGGCTGCAATAAACAACACAATATTCTTCCCAAAAGTTTCCCAGTTCGTCAGCACCCATGCATCACCAAAACAACCACAGTCGGAAACCGGGTTCTTCAATGCCAGATAAAGGGTAAGCGGAGTCATGAATATCATCAGTAGGAAAGCCAACAGAGTAGTCGTCTTTTTTCGAATCCCGAAAAACAAACAGACCCCGATGGAGAACTCTATGGCTGATAAGATAACCGCTGCCAACAAAGGAAAGAAAGAGGGAAACCAAGACAGCATACCGAAAGCTTCCAGATAATCTTGTATTTTATACTGGAACCCTAAAGGATCAACCGCCTTCACAAATCCGGAGAATATAAATGCCACTGCCAACAAAAAGCGGCAGGCATTGACCCACGTCTTTTGAATAATATGTAAATTCCTAACCTTCAAATTCAATCTTAATCAAACCAAAAACGGAATAATTAATCATATCCATATAATTTGCATCGATGCCTTCCGAAACCAATGTATGCCCTGACAAGCTCTCAATCTGTTTAGTACGGTAAATCTTCATCAGAATCAGGTCGGTATAAGAACTGACACGCATGCAACGCCATGCCTCGTCGTAATCATGATTTTTGGCAAGCATCAGTTCCAACGCTTCTTTAGCATATTTATCATAAAAGGCCATTGCTTCTTCATTACTGATATCGGCAGCATCGGCATAACCGAGTTCCAACTGTATAAGTCCGACAATACCATAATTGACAATTGCAATAAATTCCGAACGAATACCTTCGTCTATCAGTGTCACACCTTTGGTCTCGATACTGCGAATACGGTTGGCTTTAATAAAAATCTGATCAGTCACGGAAGCCGGACGCAGAATACGCCATGCAGGACCGTAATCATGCAGTTTCTTGGAAAATAAGTCACGGCATAAAGCGATGACATGCTCAAATTGTTGCTTGGTATCTTTCATATCCTTACAAATAGAGCACAAAGGTAACAATAATTGAAGAAAAAAGAAAAAAATAGCCAGGCAATGTATAACTACCTGGCTACTTGTGATCTAAATAGGGTCTATTTCGTTAAGAACAGCGTAAAACCTGTCCAGGACGAAGAATGGTCTTTGTTGTAATACGGTTCAGCTTACAAAGCGTACTGATAGAAACTCCACGCAACTTAGCAATGCGCGAAAGCGTATCTCCGCTCTTTACTTTATGATACCGGATCGTTCCGTCACTTGCCAACTGAGTGTCATGCGAACCGGCAGCACGCTGATAACCTTTTGTCTTTTTAAATGTATAAGTATCTGCCACAATATCCTGCTTAGGAAAATCGAACATAAGAGCCGGATTGATAGCAATTCCCAAGAAGCGGGTTTCAAAGTGAAGGTGTGAACCGGTAGAACGTCCTGTATTACCGCCCAAACCAATAACCTCACCAGCTTTTACCAATTGATTTTCTTCTACCAGTTGTTTTGACAAGTGCCCGTATATGGTTTCCAATCCATTATCGTGGCGAATGACTACATACTTACCATACCCGCGACGTTCATATCTCACAATACGTACTTTTCCATCGAATGCAGCGACAATCGTATCACCGATATTTACTTTCAGATCCAATCCATTATGCATTCTTCTCCAACGGGGACCGAAAGGCGAAGTGATGCGTGTGCTCGGAGTCGGCATATGAAAGCCTGTCAAATCAATTGTATATGATTCCGGAATGATGACTTCCTTACCATATGCATGCACATACTGATTATTCCAGTTAGGATAAAGGCTTAATGCAGGATATTCGGATTGCTCCGCACGGATCTGCCGTTGCAATGCGAGAGAGTCTACTGATTTTAATTTCTTATCGATCGGTGCCTGTCGGGCGATCAAATCCTGAGAGAAAGAATTCAGGCTGATCATAGCCGTTGCGGCAATCATTACGGTTTTAATACAATTGAAATTCATTCGCTTCGTCAAATTCAATTAATATTCGTCATTTGCATACAGGTAGTCGAATACAGCCTGCTTATAATCGAATATTTCTTCCGGTTTAAAAAATCTGTTTAATTCGGCCGCCGCGGTCTCCGGTGAATCAGAAGCATGAACAATATTTTCTTGAAAACTCATGCTGTAATCTCCCCGAATGGTTCCCGGTGCTGCCAGACGTCCGTTAGTAGGACCTGCCAACGTACGGACTGCTTGAATTGCATCTACACCCTCAAAACAACAAACGACAACAGGAGCTGTCATCATAGAATCCTTTACACGTTGAAAGAACGGCTTTGTACTGAGATGGGCGTAATGTTCGCTCAACACTTCATCTGTCAACTGCATCATCTTCATCCCGGCTAAGCGTAAACCTTTACGTTCGAAACGGTGAAGAATCTCACCTATCAACGCCCGTTGTACGGTGCAGGGCTTCAAGATAACCAGTGTTTTTTCAATCATAATATGACTGTTATCAAAGTGTTAAACGATACATTTATTATAAAATTCCTCCAAAGATAGTATTTTCCTTCGAAAAGCCGGGTAGCTCCTTAACTTTTTTTTGTATCCTCCGAAAGGGAAAACAAGAAAAACAGGCTTTAAAGTACTATAAATAGGAGATCTATGAAGAATATATGTTTTGCAACATATTCTGCAAATAAGCTGCATGTTTAACCGTTTTTTCAACTTATCGAAGCCCAGTTAACGTTCGTCTTGCGAAGTGCCCTAAGCTGTTGCCATAATATATCATTTTCAGGATGGCATGCTTCCGGATCAGTGTCCACAATATCCTGAGCAATATTACGAACATATTGCAGCAATTGTCCATCCCGTGCTATATCGGCTATTTTCAAATCAAAAGCAATGCCACTCTGCTGCGTACCTTCCAAATCTCCGGGGCCACGCAATTTCAAATCGGCTTCCGCTATCTCAAAACCATCATTGGTACGCACCATTATTTCAAGGCGCTTCCGGGTTTCCTCCGTCAACTTATAATTAGTCACCAAAATGCAGTAAGACTGTTCCGCACCACGGCCGACACGTCCTCGAAGTTGATGTAACTGCGATAATCCGAACCGTTCGGCATTTTCTATAATCATCACAGAGGCATTCGGTACGTTTACCCCTACCTCGATCACCGTAGTAGCCACCATTATCTGTGCCTCTCCCGAGACAAAAAGCTGCATTTGCCCGTCTTTTTCAGCCGGTTTCATCTTTCCATGCACTTTACAGACTTTGCAATCCGGAAATTCTTCACATATTTGCAAATACCCTTCTTCAAGGTTTTTCAAATCAATCTTTTCACTTTCTTTTATAAGCGGATAGACGATGTAAATCTGACGTCCTTCGGCTATCTGCTTATGCACGGAACGATAAAGACTTTCGCGACGATTATCAAATTGATGAATAGTAGTAATCGGCTTCCGCCCCGGAGGCAACTCATCAATGACAGAAACATCCAAATCCCCATAAAGAGTCATAGCCAAAGTCCTCGGTATAGGAGTAGCCGTCATCACAAGCACATGGGGAGGCTGGATATTCTTACTCCATAGGCGGGCACGTTGTGCCACCCCAAAGCGATGCTGTTCGTCGATAACAACAAAACCGAGGGAAGAAAAATTGACAGTATCCTCTATGACAGCATGAGTACCGATCAGAATACGTACATCCCCTGTGAGCAAACCGGAAAGGATGGCTTCACGTTTCTTCCCTTTCACCGAGCCGGTAAGCAATTCCACACGGATATCCATACCGAAAAGAAGCTCTTTTATCGTTTCGTAATGCTGGTTGGCAAGAATTTCCGTAGGAGCCATCATACAAGCCTGATAACCATTATCAAGTGCCATCAACATACTCATTAATGCCACCAAGGTCTTACCGCTACCTACATCTCCCTGCAACAAACGGTTCATCTGGCGTCCCGAGCCTACATCCTGCCGAATCTCCTTCAACACTCGTTTTTGGGCTCCTGTCAATTCAAAAGGTAAGTTGCGGGAATAAAAGGTATTGAATACCTCGCCTACCGTCTCAAAAACAAAGCCCCGATATCTCCGTTGCCGATCTTTAGAATATCGCAGGATGTTAAGTTGCACGTAAAAAAGTTCTTCAAACTTCAAACGATATTGTGCTTTTCTTAAGAACTCCGGATTGACAGGGAAATGAATATTTTGCAAAGCATCCGTAAGTGGCATCAAGTGATGATCGGCCAATATCTTTGAGGATAAAGTTTCAGGAAGCGGTTCTTGTATCTGTTGAAGCACCGTCGCCATCATTTTGGCTATTGCATGAGAGTTGAGAAAGCTCCGCTTCATCTTCTCCGTCGTATTGTAATAAGGTTGCAAACCGGCAGCTGTCAATTTAAGCTCTGCCGTCTTATCTATATCGGGATGCGCCACATTAATTCGTCCGCCAAAAACCGTCGGTTTACCGAAAACGATATATTCTTCGTGAACTTTATATTTACCGAGAATGAATTTGATTCCTT